>Ga0209231_1000037_pt1 | contig 103827 bp, 87 predicted proteins | sample Deesub45470m_DNA_FD_188086 | JGI IMG/M metagenome (GOLD analysis project Ga0209231, IMG submission 188086) | Deep subsurface microbial communities from North Pacific Ocean - 450_OLKR46/470m Metagenome (SPAdes) (version 2) | ecosystem: Environmental > Terrestrial > Deep subsurface > Unclassified...
ACCAGTATCGTTTCAATCGCCGCTTCGATCTGGCTGCCCTGCTGCCTCGCATGATTTTCGCAGCGGCCGCCACGGGCAAGCGCCCAGAACACTGGCTCCGCTTAGCGGAAGATCAGTGCTAATCAGGAAATAAGTTGTAATTAGTGTATAAAACTCGTGCTTCAAAAGCACTTGTCGACCCAACTGTGCGAGCACGTACTTGAATACTGTAACGTCCTGCCCCAGGGGCCAGACCCGTATCCCAATTTAGGGTAGCATTCTGCTGCCAGTCACGCACTAAAGTCCAGGTAGGATTAACAGCGTTAAAGTAATAGACCCAGAGTTGATATTCGACTGTCCCTCCGCCACCAGTAGGAGTGGCTGCAAAATTCACGATCGTTCCTATGGGCTGTGGACTTGCAGGATTGTTGGTAAATGTTACTGCTGAAACAGGGGTAGATTGAGTTAAGTTGTAATTAGTATCTAGAGCGCGTGCTTCAAAAGCACTTGTCGACCCAACTGCGCGAGCACGTACTTGGATACTGTAACGACCGGCCCCAGGAACCAGACTGGTATCCCAACTTAGGTTAGCATTCTGCTGCCAGTCGCGCACCAAAGTCCAAGTAGGATTAGCAGCGTTAAAGTAATACACCCAGAGTTGGTACTCGACTGATCCTCCGCCCCCAGTAGGCGTGGCGGCAAAATTCACTATTGTCCCAATCGGTTGTGGACTTGCAGGCGTGTTAGTAAATGTTACTGCTGTGACCGGTGTTGGGTTAACCACCGTCACCGTCACCGGCGCCGAATCAAACTGCGCCGCCCCAGCAAACCCACGCGCGGTCAGGGTTTTACTCCCCGCAGTCACATTATTCCAAACAAAACTGAACGGCGCTGCGGTGTCCGAATTGAGCAGAGTTGCACCGTTGTAGAAATCGACCCGGGTGACCGTCGGCCCGACATCGGCCGTCAGGGTGATCTGGGCCGGGGCGGTAAAGCTCGCCCCATTGGCCGGGGAGGTCAAAGTGACCTGGGGGGCCGTCGCCGAGGCGGTCTGGGACACTGGGCCGTCGCCGGCGGCGTTGTAGGCGCGAACGCGGTAGCTGAAGTTGCTGCCGAGGCCGGCGGTGGCGTCGGTGTAGCTGGTGGCGTTGGCGAGGGTCCGGCCGATTTCGGTGAAAACGGTGCTTTCGGTAACCGGCGGGGTGGCCCGGTAGACCTTGAAGCCGATTTCATTGCTCTTGGTGCCGAAGTTGGTCTGGGTCACGTAGTTGACCGGGGTCGGATCGAGCCAGGTCAGGGTGATGCCGTTAGTCGTACCGGTTGCAACCGGAGTGGCGGGGGCTGCGGGCAGGGTCTCCTGGAACAGGAACGACTGCGGCCGCATCATGTCGTTCTCTTCGTGGCTGAGGATATGGCAATGCCAGACATATTCCCAGTCGAGGTTGTACATGCGGTTCAGGTTCGGCTCGGCCCAGGCTTCGCCGGTGTAGGGATCGACCAGGGAGAGTTCGTGGTTGTCGCCGATAAAGCGGGCCGGGTTGAGCGGACGAATACTCTCGGGCACCCCAAAGGGGATGCGCGGGGTGACCGGCTTGAGGGCGACGATGGTGTCCTCGAGAGGGCTGATGCGGACGGTGTCTTTCCAGCCCATCTCGGTCGGGTCGGGGAGGCGCATGAAGCCATCCCAGCCAACGCGGTTGAGTACCTGCACGTCGTAGAGGTGGAAGTGCACCGGGTGGGTATCGACCCCGTTGTGGGTGATTTTCCAGATCTGGGTCTCGCCTTCAGCGAGGATCTCGGTGGAGGGATCGCTGTAGGTCTGGACGATGAAGTTGACCTGGCCGGCGCCGGGGTTGGTCAGTTCGAGACCGAGGGCGGCGCGCATGCGGCCGTAGTCGTCAAAGGTCTCGCCCTGCTCATCCTGGATCGCTTTGGCCTTCATGGTGACCGTGCTCAGGGCACCGGTCATGGGGTCCATGATGTTGATCTGCTTGTCGTTGATCCGCGAGACACCCCAATTGGGGAAGGTTCTCGGGAAGGTGCGCTCGTAGATGCGGTTGAGGACGTTGTAGTCCAGGTTGAAGGGGAAGGCCTCGTAATAGGCCGGATCGCCCGTCGGGTTCATGTTCCCCTGGCCGACAATGAGCTGGTCCTGGCCGTCGCGGAAGGCGCCGGTGGGGAAGAGTGCATTGGGGTTGGTTTCGCTGTCGGGGTTGAAGGCATTCTTCAGCGCCTGAACATTAAAGGCTGCGCCGGGGGTGCCGCCGCCGACCTTGATCTGCATGATGGTGCGGGTGTTGGGGCCAAAGCCGATGGGGGTGGTGTCGTACCCCCCCATCTCCCGGTTGTCGGGGGCGTCGGTGTAGTAGTCGTAATGGGGGTCGAGGGCCGGCCAGGGGGCCGGGGCGTCGTTGTAGAGGATCAGGGTCTGGCCGGCATAGGCGGAGAAGTCGACCACCACATCGGCGCGCTCGGCCGGGCCGAGGATCAGCGAACCGGCGTTGACGTTGCCGGCGTTGAAGGTGGTGACGTCGACGTTCCAGTTGACCGGCTGGGCCGGGATAACCACCGGTTGCGGCAGCAGGCCCCCTTCGGAGCCGATCATGACCCACTCGGGACCAGCCATGGTCCAATCGGGAATGCCGCCCGGGCGGCCGTCGGCCGGCCAGGTGTCAGGCCAGGTCGGATCGGCCGAGTAATCGACCGCGGGGAGCATTTTGACTTCGGTGTTGGGGGCGAGCGCTCCGGCAAAGCCGCCATACCCGGAAGCGGTATAGTTCCCGAGAACCGGGGGGAATTCCGGGGTGGTGACCGGGTTTGGCGGGTTGCTGTCGGCAACGAACATCGACAGGTTCCAGAAACGGTCGTGGGCTGCGTTCAGGATCCGCAGGCGGTAGGATTTCGGCTCGACCTCGAGCACCGGGTAAACGGTGCCGTTGACCATTGGGGTGTCCATGAAGGCTTCCGCCCCCCAGGAAGGGTTGGGGGTGCTCGGAACTTCCGGCGGCTGGCAGAACCCGCCCAGGAAACCCGGAGTGTTGTCGGTGGCGGTATCCGGGTCACACAGGGGGCTGTAATAGGGATTGGCCACCGGTTGGTAAGGGTTGTTGGTGGCCGGCCAGAAGTAAGGTCCGTAGGCCCAACGCCCCATGGGCGCGATGCCGGTGAAGTCGAAGGGGTTCTGGGCCGGCATGTAGACATGCGGCCACCAGAGGTCGCCGGTTTTGGGCTGGTGCACGTTGACGGTTTTGCCACCTTCAGAGATTGTGCCGGTGACGTTCCCGGTGCCCCAGCGCCAGGTGGGGTCGGTGTTTCTGACGTAGGTGGGGGAGTTCGGATCACCATCGACGAAGCTTTTGTCCATGATGACGAGGGGAATCTCCTCGCCGGGGTTTTTGCCCGGGATGAGTTCGGCCTCGATCAGTTTGCGCTCGGTTTCATCGCGGATCAGAAAGCCGGCGGCCTCGCCGACATAGACGTTGAGACGGGTAATCCCCCAGGCGTGGTCGTGGTAGAACATCATCCGGGAGCTTTGCTGGTTGGTCCAGTAGTATGTCTGGGCCCCGGGGCCGGGATCGGGCATATCGGGAACGTTTTCCACGCTCACACCGGTGGGATAGTCGGTGACTTCGCCGGCCGGGGTGATCCACTGATGCGGGGTGCCGTCGCTGATCCAGGGGGTGCGGCCGCCGTGCAGATGCAGCTCGCCGCGATTCTGGGTGAAGCTGCCAGCGGTGCGACCCGTGGCCTCCTTGGTCACCGGATCATAGTTGATGTCGAAATCGCCCGCCCCCATGATGCTGGTATCGACGGGAACGAAGAGATCGCCCCCCGAACCGGTGGGGAGACTGTTGATGAACTTGACCCGGACCGGCCGGTCTTTCTGGGAGACAATGATCGGGCCGAGGAAGTGGGGGGTGGTTGGGGGGGTTACGGTATTGTTAGCGGTGGTACAGGCCGGCTGACCGGCGCCGCCGCAGACCGAGGTGTCAGTTCCCGGGTTGAGCTGACGATACCCGCGCAGGGTGGTCGCGGGGAGATCGGAGTGCATCTTTTCCGTGAACTGCACCAGCTCGATCACATAGTAGTCGGACCCCGGGTAGGTGGTGATGTCGGGGGTCCCCACCGGCAAGAACTGACCGAGGTTGTTGGCATTGCCCGCTCCCAGCCCGGCGAGTCTGTCGACGAATTTACGAATCGGCGGGGTGTAGGCCCAGTTGGGGCTGGTCAGATAATCGGGAGCGGCACCCGGTCCGACGACAAAGGGGGTCGCGCCCCCCGGAGCCAGTGCGGGGTTGTTGTAGTCGGGGCTGAGATAGGCCTGAGCTATGCTCCCTCCCCAGAAAAGAGCCGCGGCCGATAAGGCCGTGACCAACAAGGCTTTCAATGATCTTGGCGTCATGATTCCTCCAGTCCGTTCATATAATATTGAAATCCGCTCGCCCAAAGGCGACTAACCGGATGCCGATCGAGTCGTTATTTTTTCGGCGGGACCGGCAACTCTTCGCCAACGACCCCTTTATCGGCGGACTTCATCTTCTTGAGCCGAATTTTCATCGCCTTTTCCTTCTGCTTGATCGCCTTGTCCCGCTTTTTCATGAGGTCAAGTTGGTCTTTGGAGACCGGTCCCTGGTCAAGGGCCTTCCCCTTCACGGCTGATTTTCCCTGATTGGCCGGAGGGATAAGGGCGTTCTCTTCCCCCGCCGCCATGGCCGTCGTGGCCAGCAGCCCGGACAATAGTATTGCCAGTGATAACACTATGATTTTTTTCATTTTTACCTCCTTGGTGCGGGTGTTGGTATTAAAAGGGCATTCTGCCTTACTTGTCCCGTTGGTTGTTCTTCACGGCTTCACTTCCTTGGGCCGATTGTACTCGACCAGTTTCACCAGATACTCGTCGGCCAGGCAGACACACTCTCCCTGCATGAACGGATTGCCTAGGTCGAGGACCACCTCACTGTCGCTGGCCACCTTGACCATTCGCCAGCCTCCGGGCTCGATAAAGTTGAGATAATCGGAGGAGAGGGCGTTGCAGCGGGTTCCGCAGAGGGATTGGCCAACCTCGGGGTCCCCCGTGCTCCCCCCGGGTTCATAGCGGTAATCCTTCACCAGATAGACCTTCTGTCCAGTTTCCTCGGCCGCTGCGGCCAGGGGCAGGGTCAGCAGACCGGCAAGGACCAAAAGTAACAATTTGCTCGTCATGGTGGTTCTCCCAGGGTTCAATGACCGACCCATTCACTGCGCCGCTCCAATGTCGGATTCTCGCCCTTGGTGAGTTGTACGATGAAACAACCCTTGGACGCATAGCGCTGTCCGGGGCCGAAACTGAGGCGTTCGTAGAGGGGAAGATACATATCCCCCATCATGCCGAGGGTGTCATAGAGAAAGTCGCGATAGAACTCGAGCCGCATATCCATCAGGGCCTTGCCGAGCATCTCCTGGGCGATGAAGGACTGGCGGAGAATCACCCTGTCGTAATCGGCGAGTTTTTTACCGATCAGCATCCGGTTCACCGCAAAGTCATAGCGGCGATCCTCTTGGGGCAGGCGGTAGGGCCAGGTGAGATAGAGGTTGGCCCGCAGCGGCTCCGGGAGAGTCCAGAGGGCCTCTCCGAGCCAGGTCCCGGAGGTAATGACGATCCCCGGTGCACCGTCCTTGCCGACCAGAGCGGAGAGGGCCGGGAGGGAACCTGCATCGTCCCAGACAATCAAGGCCGCAGGCTTTTCCCGGGCGACGATCTCTTCCAGCCGCTGGGGGGTGAGGGCTTCCCCTGGGGCCAGAACCACTTCTTTGGCGGCTGGGAGCCCGGCAACTTGCCACTGCTGGCGAAAACCGCTGGCGAGGGCGTCCCCTTTGCGGGATTGACGCACGACCTGCACCACATCGCGCCCATTGAAGAGCTCGGACATCCCCTGCAGATAACGGGCGACCGCCTCCCCTTCCTGGCGAATTCCGCGGGAGAAATATTGGGTGTACCAATCGGTGTCGGAGAGGACCGGATGGTCGACGACCGGAAAGAGGTTGGGAAGTTTCATCTCTTCGCAGAAACGGTGAACCGGTTCCCACTCCCCTTCGGAGATGCCTCCGAGCAGGGCGAATACCGGTTGTTTCCGGTAGTAGGCATCGAGCTGGGCCCGCCAGGTTTCGGGAGGACCCTTGAGAATCCAGTGCTGGAGGGAAAAGCTCATCATCGACAGGTCGCCCAGCATGTTGTAACCCATGCGCGCGACCCGGTCATTGCGTTTGGAGGCTTGAGCCAGGCTGTTCTTGCGGTCGATGCTGAACTGCAGGGGGGCGAGCATCGACTCGACCTTGACCGGATCGGTCCCCTCGACAATTACTGTGGCGAACTTGATCTCCTCCGGAGTCACCCCCGGCGAGTGCTCGGCGGAGAGGGCTTTGAGGTATTCGAGGAGCAGAACCATATCCTCGTCGCCGACTTCGTAGCGCGGCATGACATGCAACACCGATCGTTCAGTGGGGTCGACACCGGCCTGAATCAGCCGGGCCAGGCTCGCATCGGTGTAGGCCGGTCGTACCGGCAGGTATTTGGCGTAGTTGGAGATATAGGGGACGAATTCGGACCCCTTGATGTAGGAGTCGCGGGCCTGGTAGAGCAGGCGGCCGTTGGTCGGCGGGGTTACCACCTCTCCCTCGATGGAGCCGAGGCCGCTGATCAGGTGACAACTGACACAGGTGAAGGCAGTCCCGTCCACCGGCACATCGCCACTGACAAAAGCCTCCATCGGTTCGCCGGAAGGGAGCAGCCCCTCGCGATACATCCGCTCCCCCAGCCGCAGCCGCTCCTGGGGCGACAGTTGAGCCTTGGCCTCGGCCGCAAATGTATTGCCGGGACCGACCAGCAGCAGCAGAGCGCAGAGGGCCCCGAGCCTTAAGACCAGTTGTCCAATATGATTGACCTTGCGACTCATCAGATCCCCACCTCTCTGCATTCGTTCATAAAATCACGGCTGCTAAGCAACCCATAGAGCCGGACCCAGTGCTTGTCCTCCGGCGAGCGGATGAAAGTCAGCGGTTTGTGATCCATCTTGTTACGGAAATAGGCATCGAAGGATTTCATCACCCGGTCGATGTCGCGGCGGCTGCCGGTGAGAAAATCCCATCCCGGCTTGGCCCGGTAGCGGGTGAGGTATTCTTTGAGAATGGCGGGGGTGTCGTTCTCCGGGTCGATGGTGATCGACACCAGATGCACCTTCTGATTGTCGGGGCCGAGCTTTTTCTGCAGATTGACGTAGCCGGCGGAGAGAACCGGGCAGATGGTGGTGCAGGTGCCGTAAATGAAGTCGACCACCACCGGCCGATCGGACTCGAGCAGAGATTTGAGGTGAACCTTCTGCCCGTCCTGATTCACCAGAACCACATCGGGGACCGAGAAGGTTTCAATACTGCGCTGGTACTTGGCCTCGGCCGCTTGGGCAGGACCGGAAAACAAACCAATGAGCAGAAAAACCAAAACCATAACGAGCCCGCTTTTGATCATAAACATTCTCCTGTTTGATAAGTGCAAAAGCCCTCGGTACCAGCCTACCTAACCGAGGGTCAGGGAATCATTCAAATCGACTCAAACATTGTTTCCGAACAGAGACATGAGTAGCATACCCCAATCTTAAGAGGATATTTCCTACTTTTTTGGGTAGGATTTCCCTACCACAAAAATCCCCGGCTGTTCGGTTGAGGCAATCTTTCAATCCTTGCCTGAAGGCCAGACCTTAAACCTAACCATACAAGTAATCATGTCGGGGACGACAAAGAATTGCAACCCACCGGAATTGCTGAAACGGGACACTTCAGATTTTAAAAAACCTGCAGATGAGTTGGGAGTAACAACCAGGACGGACGGTGAGGGCTGGTGCAAAATACGGGTAGCCGAAGGGGAATAATTTTAAGAAGGTTTTTTCGCTGGCGATTCCCCGTCCCTACTTCTTAATTGAGGCGTTTTGTTCAGGGACAATCGGCCGATTTCGAGCAGGCGGGGGACCTGCTCCTGGTTGCCGTGGGCGAGGGGTTGGGCATTTTCAATCAGGTGTTTTTCCACCTCAGTTGTGGTCGAGGGTGAACTCTTCGGCCAATACGAAGGGGGCACCTGCGGCGAGTATCTGGGTCAGTCCCCGCTGATGATGGCCATCGGTGCCGAAACGGTGGTAAAACCCGGCCTGCAGCAGCGACTGGGCGCGGGCTTTGACTTCGGAGCCGTAGTAGCCACCGAGGCTGCCGAGATTCCCTTGGAACTGACAACCGAGGGAGCGCAGATCGCGCAGGTCGAAGACGGGCGTAGCGGGCTTATTTCCCCCAAAGCCGCCGGCAAGACGGCTCCAGAGTCCGGTTGGTTTGGCTTCTTCCCAAATCAGGGCAGGAAGGCGCTCAGGATGGGCAAGCAGGGGGATGTAGCCTTTGCGGACGATGCGGAAGATGTTCTCCCGCACCACTTCGGGATGGGCCCGGTTGGGGGTTTCAACCAAGAGCAGGCGGGTTGAACCTAGGGGAAGGGGATCAGCGAGTTGTTCGGGGAAGAACTCGTCGAGGTAGTACTCCATGCCGGCAAGGAGTTTCAGCGCGATGCCGGCGGCGTCCAACTCCTGCTGCAGAGCGGCGACCGCCTGTTGCACGGATTGGCGGTCATTGCCGTACACCCCGTGCATGCAGTGGGGGGTGCAGCAGACCTGGCTGTAACCAGCCGCGACCAGAGTGCGGGCCATGGCCAGGGACTCTTCGAGGTCGGGTGCGCCGTCGTCGATGCCGGGGAGCAGGTGACAATGCCAGTCGATCATCGGCTAAGGCTCCAGGGCGGCTATTTGCGCTGCCAGAAGCGCTTCTTGGTCGCGGGTGTATCCTCGTAGCCATAGCCGTAAGCGCTGTAGCCACCGCGGCCGTAGTAGCCGTAATACTGCACTCCTTTGCCGGACTTGTCGTTGAGGATGATCCCGGCGACCGGGGCCTGGACGCTGCCCAGCACGTCGCGGGTGCGACCGGCGAGTTTGAGGGGCACCCGGCCGACCTGCAGCACCAGCAGCACCAGATCGGCCTGGGTGGTAAGAACTGCGGCGTCGGTGACCGCCAGCAACGGCGGAGCATCGAGCAGAATGGTGTCGTAGCGCTGGCGCAGATCTTTGAGCACCGTGGCCATCGCCTCGGAACCGAGCAGTTCGGCCGGGTTGGGCGGGGTGGTACCAGCGCTGATGAAGTCGAGATTGAACAGGCCGGTGGGGTGGATCGCCTGATCCAGGGTCGCATCACCGACCAGCAGTTCGGTCAGGCCGGGGGTGTTGGGTTGATCGAACAGGGTGTGCAGGGTCGGACGACGCAGGTCGCAGCCAACCAGCAGCACCTTGCCGCCAGTCTGGGCCAGGGTGACGGCGAGGTTGGCGGAGAGGGTGGTCTTGCCTTCGCCGGGGAAGGTGGAGCTGACCAGCAGCACCTGTTTGGCTTTCTGCAGCCCGGAGTAGTGGATACTAGTGCGCAGGCTGCGGAAGGCTTCTGCCGCCGGGGATTTGGGCTCGAGCTTGGCAATCAGGGTGCGCTCGGGGGCTTTTTCAGCATCGCCGATGTCTTCCTTCGACCGCCGGCCGATGTGAGGAATGATGCTGAGCACCGGATAGCCAAGCACCCGCCGCACCCCCTCTTCGTCCTTGATGGTGTCGTCGAGGTATTCGCGGAAAAAGGCCAATCCGACTCCGAGCATGCCGCCGACGATCAGGCCGAGCAGCAGGTTCTTGGCTTTTTGCGGCTTGATCGGCCGATCGGGGGTGATGGCCGGATCGATGACATTGACGCTGGCGATGGTGACGGCCTGGGCGATGCGGGACTCTTCGTGCTTCTGCAGCAAAAAGGTGTAAATGCCGGCGTTGACGGTGGCCCGCCGGGTCAATCCGACCAGCTCCCGTTCGGCTTGGGGGAGGTTTTTGAGGATCCCTTCGTGGCGCTGGACTTCGCTGTCGAGGGCGGCGAGGCGCTGCCGCTGACTGCCCAGGGAACTGCGATAGGTGGCCAGCAGTTTATCCTGGGCTTCGCGGATCTGACCGTGAATCGCCTGCACCAGCGGATGCAGCTCAGTCATGTCGGTCAGCAGGCCGCGTTTTTCGACCTCGAGTTCGGCAAGCTTGCGGGCCAGACCGGAGACCACCGGATCGTCGAGCAGGATGGTCGGGGCGTAGGTTTCCCCCTTCTTAATTGCGGCGGACAGGGTCTCGATGGCGAATTCGACCTGGCGGGAATTCAGCGACACCGCGTTGCGGGCCTTGTCGGCGTCGGCCAGTTGAGAAATGAGGTTTTGCGCCTCGGTATCGAGTTGCACCACCCCGGAATCGCGCTTGAACTGCTCCAGGCTCAATTCGGCCTTATCGAGCTGGCCGCGCACCTCGCCGAGCTGTTTTTCGATGAACTCCACCGACTTGCGGGCTTCTTCGGTCTTGATGTGAATGCTGCGCTCAAGGTATGCCGTCGCCAGGCTGTTGACCACCTCCTGGGAGCGTTGGGGGTCAGTATCCTGGTAGGAGAGTTTGATGACATCGGTCCCCTTCCCCACTTCCGCGGCCTTCACGGTTTCCCGCAGGTTACGAACGGTGGCGTTAAAGGGGGTCAGAGTTAATTCAAACCTTTGGCCAGGGGTGCCGGAGAGGCCGGCCAACAGCAGGCTGACCCCTTCAGCGCGACAGATCGCATCGCTCTGGCAATCGGCCAGGACTTCTTTCGAGGAGTTGAGCAGCCGGTAACCGGAGCCTTCGCTGAGCTCAACGATGAATTGAGGCTCTTCCAGGGTCGATGAGAAATCGAGAACTTTGAAGCGGACGTCCTTGGGAACGCCATCGGTCTGCCAGTCGAGATGCAACCGGCGCACCACCTCTTCGGCGATGGTGCGGGACTTGAGGATTTCGATTTCGGTTTCCACCGGATTCTGCCGGCTGAGACCGAGATCGTCGAGAACCCCTTTGCCTTGAACCTTGTCGTCCCGCACATGCAGGGTCGCGGTCGCCTCAAAGATCGGCTGCATCTGAAAGGTGAACAGGGTCACTCCGACCACCACCGCGAAAAAGGCAGCCAGGGCGGTGCGGCGACGGCGGATCAGCACGCCGATATAGTCGGAGAGGTGAACTTCTTCTACGTTCTGCAAAGACTGGGGCTGATTATCCATGGAAGGGTCCTGTCAAAAATACCTGCATCGCCGTCAATTGGCGGCGGCGGAAATAAAAATTGTCACGATTCTGACAGCAGCGGTCAGTCTTCCCGTAAAAACTTGATCTGCACAAAGGGTTGCAGCACGGCGCTGAGCGCCTGCAACGACGGCAGCATCTCACTCAAGGCCTGGTTCCAGTTGCCGATGCCGCTACGAGGGACGTAGATAATATCCCCCTCCTGCAGGTTGTAAGGGAGCGCCTCGCCCCGCAGCGAGCGACCAAGGTCGACCACCAGCAGTTGCCCCTTGGTGGCCGAGAGGGAACGGATGATGCGGACGAAGCGCTGATCCCCGCCGATTTCATCCAGCCCGGAACTGGCCAGGGCGGCATCGAGGAACAGTCGGCCATTGGGCATGGGAACCGGTCCGGGCTTTTTCACCGCGCCGAACACAAAGACATTCTGGTTGCGATCATCGGGAACGTAGATGGTATCGCCAGCCTGCAGCCAGGTGTTCTGTTGCGGGCTACCAGAAGTGAGGAGCTGATAGATATCGACCGGTTGGGTGCGCTCGCCCCGCAGCAGACGGGCGCTGCGCAGATTGGCCGAGTCGAGCAGGCCGCCACCGAGGGCAACCCCCTGGATCAGGGTCAGAGGGCGATCGAGATAGTAGGTGCCGGGATTTTTGAACTGACCGAGCAGATTGACCGGTTGACTGCGGTACTCGGCCACCTCGACCACCACCCAGGGCTGTTTCAGGTAGACGGAGAAGGCCTCGGCCAACCGCTGTTGAATCTGATCGAGATTCAGCCCGGCGACGGCGACACTGCCAACCAGCGGCAAGCGGATGCGCCCCTGGCCGTCGACCCGACTCCCCGACAGTTTGCTGCCGGAAAGAACCGGCGAGCCGAGTTCGGGGCGGCCATCGACGTTGACGAACAGGACATCACCCGCCCCGACCAGGTAATCACTGGCCGGTGCGATCGATGGCAACGGGGGAACTTCGACGCTCTGGTTCTCCATCACCGCCAGCGGAGTAACATCCTGCACCACGCCGGGGCGAAGGTCACGGTAGGCGGAGCAACCGCCGAGCAGCAGGGCCAGCAGAGTCGCAGCCAAAACCGGGCGAAAAAAACTTTGAATATTCATAGGTACAGCAGCCATCCTTGGAACATGTTTCGAGGTCAGAGTATCCAACCGGGCGTGCCAAAATGTCGCCGCGCCGGAACGAAACTGGAATATATACAAAAGCGGTGCCAACAGGGCCGGTGGGATTTGCCGAAGTATTAGCGGGGCTTGAAACTAACAGATGCCGGCAGGCCGGGCAACGGAAAAAACACCACACCCGGCGACTCGCTCCTTTATCAGGCCTTGCGGATCCGCGGGTCGGCCAGGGCGTAACAGAGATCGGCCAGCAGGTTGCCGACCAGGGTCAGCACCGCGCCGATGACCAGAATCCCCATGATCAGGGGATAATCGCGCATCATGACCCCGTCATAGAAGAGTTTGCCCATGCCGGGGATGGCGAAAATGGTCTCAAAAATCACGCTGCCACCGATCAGTCCCGGGACCGACAAGCCGAGGATGGTGATCACCGGCAGCAGAGCGTTGCGCAGGGCGTGACGGTAGATCACCGCCCGCTCGGCCAGACCCTTGGCGCGGGCGGTGAGGATATAATCCTGACGGATCACCTCGAGCATATTGGAGCGCATGTAGCGGGAGAAGCCGGCCAGGCCGCCGAAGGCGGAGACAAACACCGGCAGGATCAGGTGATGAGCCAGATCCAACAGTTGGCGGCTCCAGCTCAGGTATTCATAACCGATCGATTTGAGCCCGGCGATGGGGAACAGCCCCATCCGCACCCCGAGACCGTCCATCAACAGCAGCGCCAGCCAGAAGGAGGGGGTGGCGAAACCAAGAAAAACCAGCACGGTGGTAATGCGGTCGAAACCGGAGTTACGCCGGGTGGCCGAGAGGATGCCGAGGGGGAGGGAAATGGCCAGAATCACCCCGATGGAGAGCACATTGATCAAAATGGTGATCGGCAGACGCTCGACGATCTTCTGCAGCACCGGCCGGCGGTCCTGGGAAAAGCTGGTGCCGAAATCGAGCCGCGCCAGGCGTCCGAGCCACTTGCCGTACTGCACCAACAGCGGATCATCCAGACCGTACTGGGAGCGCAACCGCTCCTTAAGCTCAATACTCGCCTCGGGGTTGAGGTCGGTCTGCATGTCGGTCGGCTCCCCCGGAGCCAGGTGGATCACCACGAAGGAAATCAGGGTGATCCCCAGCAAAAGAGGAAGCATCATCAGCAGACGTTTGGCCAGATAGCGCAACATGCTCGGGGTGTTTTCTCCTCGTCGATGACTTAACGGGCGTACTTCTGCTCGCTGGCCGGCACGTACCATTTGATGAAGTTGTGCATGATCCCCCCCGGGGCCGGTTCGACACCGCGGAAACGGGCGGCGACCACCGGCAGGGCGTCGGGTACGAAGAGGAAGGTGTAGGGCTGCTCCTCGGCCATGATCTCCTGGATGCGGAAGTAAATTCGGCGGCGTTCTTCCTGATCAAAGGTGCGGCGGCCGCTCTCCAACAACTGGTCGACCTCGGCGTTCTTGAAGTTGATGAAATTCAGCTCCCCCGGCTTGGTCTTGCTCGAATGCCAGACATCGTAACCATCGGGGTCGATGGGAATAGTCCAGCCCATGATGGTGGCGTCGAAGTTGCCGGGGTTGATGAACTCCTTGAGAAAGGAGGCCCATTCGATCCCCCGCAGCTTGACGTCGATGCCGACTTCCCGCAGCCGCCGCTGGATGATCTCACCGCTTTTGGTGCGCTGGTCGTTCCCCTGATTGGTGGCGATGGTAAAGCGGAAGGGCTCGCCATCCTTGTCGAGAATGCCGTCGCCGTCGCTGTCTTTCCAGCCGGCTTCGGCCAGCAGGGCCTTGGCCTTGGCGGGATCATAGCCGTAGCGCACCACATCGGGATTGTGCGGCCAGGTCCCCGGCTTGAAGGGGCCGGTCGCTTCCTGGCCGAGGCCGAGCAGTACGCCGTCGATGATCTCCTGCTTGTCGATGGCGTAGGAGAGAGCCTGTCGCACCCGCTTGTCCTGAAAATAGGGGCGGCGCATATTGTAGCCGAGGTAGGTATAGGCAAAGGCCGGATAGCGATATTTGCGGAACTGGCGCTCGAACTCGGGGGTCTGGGTCTGGCGGCCATACTGCAGGGGGGTCAGCCCCATGTAGTCGAGGCCGCCGGCCTGCAACTCCAGAAACATGGTGGAGGGGTCGGGAATAATCCGGTAGACCACCCGCTTGATGTAAGGCTCCCCCTCGAAATAGTTGGGGTTGGCCTCGAGCACGATCTTCTCACCCCGCAGCCACTCGACAAACTTGTAGGGACCGGTGCCGATCGGGGCCTGGCCGAGGGGACTGGTGGTGATATCCTTGCCGTCGAGAAGATGCTTGGGATGAATCGAGAAACCCCAACTGATCAGCGCCGTGGCCAGGGGCTTTTTGTAGGTCACCCGGAAGGTGTGGGGATCGGGGGCCTCGGCGGTATCGACCTGCTTGTAGCGCTCTGAGTAGGCGGTCGGTGTCTTCGGGTCGATGTAGAGATGATAGGTGAAGAGGACGTCGGCCGAAGTAAAGGGGGCGCCATCATGCCAGGTCACCCCCTTGCGCAGGTGAAAAGTAAAGGTCAGGTTGTCCGGGGAAATCTCCCAGGATTCGGCCAACTCCCCTTCCATTTTAAGATCTTTGTCATAGCGCACCAGGCCGTTATAGACCAGACCGTTGATATCTCCCGAGGCCGAGTCGGCCGCCAGCACCGGCAGCAGGGTGCTGGCATCGCCAATGGTCCCCATCAGAATGGTGTCGCCATGGGCCGGAGCGGCGGCCTTGCCTTCGGCGGGAATCACCGCGGTCTGCTTCTCGCATCCGGCGGCAAAAACCAGCCCCACCAGTAATCCAAACAAGGCCATACGCATGGTGATCACCTCAGAATTTATTGACGGATCTACAAAAAGAAGCAAAAACATTTACGCTGAGCCGCAAAGAACGCAGAGAGCGCAGAGGGAAACCCATTGGGGAGGTACTCTCCGCGGCTCTCACTTCTCAGCGCCTCTGCGTTGAAAAAAAGGGCTGCCATGGGTTTTAGCCAAAAGCCCAATGGCCAGGTGCCACTATTCCGCCGGCAGCGGTCGCACCTCGACCCCGGCCGGTGGGGTCTGGCGGAAGCGGGCCGGAGGAATGCTGCCATTGAGCCGCACTTCGGAAAAATTCAGCGAGGCTTCGGTCTGTACCACCGGCATCTCCAGCAGCACGTTGGTCGGGTAGCCGGTGCCATCGCCACTGAAATCCCGATAGCTGACCCGCATCTGCAGTTCCTGCTGGCGCAGGAAGGCAGCCGAGGTGAGCATGTGGGCGCCGTTGAAGGTCAACTCCTGGCGGATGCCGTCCTGGCCGCTGAGCAGCAGCCGCAGGTTCCCCTCCCCGTCCCGGCTAAGATTGTGTTCCCGGGCCTCAATCAGGGGGACCTGGTAAAGCAGCAGGCCGATCAAATCCTCCAGCATCAACGGCAGGCGGGTAAAGCGCTGCAGGTTGGCGGGGGAAGCCGCCCCCTGGTAGAACACCCCATCCCCGGGAATCAACGCGCTGAGCTGCTGGCCGTCGGTGGCCAGCACCAGCAGCGGAGTGCCGAAGGGGCTCAGGGTTTCGGCCCGCAGCCGGTCGGGTTGTTCCACCAGCACCACCTGGGTGGCATTGTAGGTCTGCCCCTGGCTGCTGACCCGCACCTTGGCCAGACCCTCCAGCGCCCGGTAGGCGGTGGCCTGCTGCTCGACCCGCTGCAACAGCTCGATGATCAGTTGGTCGGGGGGTGCTGGGGCGTCGAGATCAGGCCGCGGCAAGGGGGTGGCACAGCCGACCAGGTGCAGCAACAACAGCCCACAGAGCCCGCCCAGCAACGGGCGAAGACCACAGGCCTTTGGGGAGGAGCGTCGCATCATTTTAGTTTCGTTTCAGACGCTGCAGTTTTTCCTGCAGTTCGGGTTTATCGGGGGCGAATTCCAAAGCCTTCTGGTAAGCGGCGCGGGCCTTGCGGCCAAGTTTGAGATCCCGATAGACATCACCAAGGTGTTCCCAGACCACCGCATCCCGAGGCAGCAACGCAACCGCGGCCTCCAGCTCGCCCCGGGCTTCCTCCAGCCGGCCGAGGCGGTAATAGACCCAACCCAGGGTATCGAGGATATGTCCGGATCGCCCCTGGGCCAGAGCCCGCTGGGCCAGATCGAGGGCTTCTTCGAGATTTTCCCCGACCTCGGCAAAGGAGTAAGCGATGAAATTCAGCGCCTCGGCATGCTCCGGATGCAACAACAGGGTCTGCCGCATGGCCGCAAGGGCTTGCTTCCGGTCCCCTTTACGCTCCAGAACAACCCCGACCTGATAGGCCAGACCGGCCTCTTCGGGAAAAGCCTCCCGCCCCTGGCTGAGGGTGTTCAGGGCCGCCTCGGCGTCGCCACTCGATTCTTCCAGGGAGGCCAGGAACAGATAGATCTCGGGGCGGCTGGGGTCGCTGGCCAGCTGTTCGCTCAGCAGCGCCTTGGCCTCTGCGGTTTTGCCCTGTCGATGCAGGATATAGCTGATATGGGAGACCGCCTCACCGTAGAGCTCGGCGGTCGGCTTGATGGCCCGAAAAGTTTTCAGCGCCGGTTCCCAGGACTCCTGCCGCTCCTGGGCGGTGCCGAGGTAAAACAGCAGCTGAGCCTCATCCGGGGCCCGTTGCAGCAGTGCCTGAAAGGTCTCCTCGGCAGCCGGCCAGTTCTCTTCCTCCAGCAACAGCAACCCCAGTTTGCGGCGGGAATCGAGGTCGTCGGGTTTGAGCGCCAGAATACTTTCCAACTCCTTGCGGGCCTCCTGGTAACGCAGGGCGCCGACCAGCAGTCGGACAATGTGATGGCGCACCCCGAGATTATCCGGGTTGACCCGCAGTGACTGGCGATAGACCTCGATCGCGCCATCGAGATCGCTGGCCTCCTCGAGCAGGTTGCCAAGCTCCAGGTAGCCGGGTTCAAGTTCGGGGCGGTCATTGAGCAGACGACGATAAACGCTCTCGGCCTGCTGCGGCTGGTCAATGTCCCGGTAGAGCCGGGCCAGGGTCAACTCGCCCACCAGGGAGTCGGGATGCTGCTCGACGAAACGCCTGACCACCGCCACAGCCTGCTCTTCCTGGCCGCTGCGGGCCAGAGCGATGCCGAGATGCAGGGTGGCTTTGTCCTGGCTGGGGTCAGACTCCACCGCCTTTTGGAAAAATCCGGCGGCCGGGGTAAATTCGCTACGCCGAAAATGCAGATTGCCCAGCAGCATCAGCGCCCCATATTCCCGGGGATTGACCTTCAGCGCCTCCTCGGCGCTCTGCCGGGCCAAGGTGTCGTAACCGGCCTGCAACTGCACTTCCGCCAGAGTGGTGTGGAGGAAGGCACTGCGGGGGTCGAATTCGATGGCCTGCTGCAGGGACTCGGTCGCAGCGTCCAGATCCCCCTCGGCAACCCGCAGCCGCGCCTGGCCAAAATGGAAATAGGCTTTGGCTTCGGGCAGATCGACGGTGGAGACATAGGCCGGTTCGGGCACAGACATTTCGCTGCCCCCCCCCCGGACACCCCGGGGGGCGCAGCCGGCCAGAGTGAGGAGCAGCAGCAGACCGGCCTGATAGAGACCGGGACGGCGGGAGATCAGAAACGGTTTCAAAAAATTGGCCTTTCCCAGGTAGCAAATCCGGCGGATAGCCACATCCGCGAAGCGACGGACGCCCCCAAATATGCCAGCGAACGCTAGCATAACCGCATCCCGAGGTCAATTATTCTCCCCAGGGACGCCTTCCTTTACAGGCCCTGGTTTCATGTTAAAGTTTCTGCAAAATCACCAGCTTAGATTTCAGGGCTCTAACCACCCTCTGCTTGCTGGAGAAACCAAGCCAAACACTATGACAAGCCTCCGTCTGCATCAGGCCCTTTCCAGCGCCAATGCCTACCCCGACGGCTCTGCTCCGATCGGCTTCCGGGAGACCCATGTCTCCCGCCTTTATCTGCACCAGGACCGGGTCTACAAGCTGAAAAAACCGGTCGATTTCGGCTTTCTCAACTTCACCAGCCTGGACCGAAGGCGTTTCTATTGTCAGGAAGAGGTGCGGCTCAACGCCCGCTTTGCCCCGGAGACCTACCTGGGGGTGGTGGAGGTCCGCAATGACGGCGGCCAGATCCGAATCGATGGCCAGGGAGAGATCATCGACTATGCGGTGGTGATGCGGCGCCTGCCTGAAGAGCGGATGCTCGATACCTTGCTGGCCCAGAATGCTCGTGAACTCCCGGCCCGAATAGACCAACTGGCGGCGCGCCTGGTGCAACTGCACCACGATTCAGCCATTTGCCGGCACGAAGGGGGCCAGAGCAACCTGGAGATTGTCCGCGCCAATTGGCGGGAAAACTTTCAACAGGCCGAGGCCAGCGCCGGAGAGACCCTGATTGCGGCCGCGCGGCTGCAGGTTCAACGCTGTGTCGAGGACTACCTGGAGCAGCACGCCCCGCTGCTGCTGCAGCGCGAAGCCGATGGCTGGGTCCGGGACGGCCACGGCGACCTGCATGCCGAACACATCTGCCTGACCGAGCCGATCTGCATTTACGACTGCATTGAATTCAACCGCCGCTTCCGGGTCGCCGACCTCTCGGCCGATCTGGCCTTTCTGCTGATGGATCTCGATCACCGCGGCCGCCCCGACCTGGCCCAGCGCCTGCTGCGGCGCTACCGTGAACTGGATTCGGAGGCCGCGGGACCGGATCACCTGCTACATTTCTATCGGCTCTACCGAGCCTTCGTTCGGGGCAAGGTGGCGGCCTTTCTGGCCAATGATCCGGAAGCCGAAACGGCGCCGCGGCAGGCGGCCGCAAGCGAGGCCCGCGAATATTTCAACCTCGTCCTTGGCTACCTGGCCCCCCCGGCGCTGATTCTGGTCAGTGGCCTGATGGGGGTCGGTAAGAGCACCCTGGCCGCTCAATTGGCTGGAGTTCTGGGGGGCCTCTGGCTGCGTTCGGACCAGTTACGCAAGTCCCTCGCCGGGCTTCCCGCCGGCACCCCCCAGGCGGTCCCTTTTGGCCGCGGCATCTATCGCTCCGAGCTGACCCGGCGTACCTATGGCGTACTGGCGACCCAGGCCGGGCAGGCTTTGGCCAGAGGACAAAGCGTGGTGGCCGATGCCTCCTTTGCCAAGACCAGCGACCGCCGCAAAATGTTGGCCGTAGCCCGCAAGGCCGGAGTGCCGCTGTTGCTGCTGCAACTGCACTGCCCACCGGAGGTGGCCCGAGAACGCCTGGACCAGCGCCAGGCCGCCGGCAGCGATCCCTCGGACGGTCGCAGCGCCTTACAACAGGAGCAGCTGCAACAATGGCAGGAGCCAACTGCAGAGGAAACCCCCTATCTAGTCGACACCACCCTGGAGGTCGATTATAATGTTCAACTCATTCTGAGTACGCTGCTCGAACGCGCCGGGAGCCGCCGATGAAACATCCACCGACCACCAGTCATCTGCGGGAAGCCTGGGTGCTGTTCTTCTTTCTCGGGGTAGTCATGCTCAACTACCCCTTTCTGCAGATCGTCAACAAGACCGCCACCATTCTGGGCATCCCTCTGCTGGTTCTCTACTTCCTGCTGGGCTGGCCCGCCTCCATCGCCGTGATCTATCTGTTCAGCCGGCGTTTGGATCGTGAGTTCCCTGCAGGCAACGGCCAGGAGAAAGGGGAGAAATGATCTCCATCACCGCGCTGGCCAGCATTTCCCTGCTCTATTTCGGCCTGCTGTTCGCCGTCGCCTACTACGCCGACCGGCGCCGGGAAGCGGGGCGCAGCATCATCTCCAACGCCCACATCTACTCCCTCTCCCTGGCGGTCTATCTGACCTCCTGGACCTATTACGGCAGCGTCGGCCGGGCTGCCACCAGTGGCCTCGATTTTTTGCCAGTCTATCTCGGCCCCACCCTGATGGCCTTTATCTGGTACTTTCTGCTGCGCAAAATGGTACGCATCAGCAAGCGCCACAACATTGTCAGCATCGCCGACTTCATCTCCAGCCGCTATGGCAAATCGCCTTTACTCGGCGGGGTGGTCACCTGCTTCGCGGTGCTCGGCATCATGCCCTACATTGCCCTGCAACTGAAGGCGATCTCCCATACCTTCGACCTGATGGCCCTGCCTCGCACCAGTATCGGAACAGGGCTGAGCAAACTGATCCCCACCCTCCCCGCTTACGTCGACACCGGATTGATCGTGGCTGCGGTGCTCGGCCTGTTCGGGGTTCTGTTCGGCGCCCGCCGCCTCGACGCCTCCGAGCGCCACGAGGGACTGGTGGCCGCGGTGGCTCTGGAATCCCTGGTCAAACTGATAGCCTTTGTGGCCGTTGGCCTGTTCGTCACCTATGGGCTGTTCGATGGTTTCGGCGATATTTTCACCCGCTTTCTGGAAGAATTCCCCGAGCGCCGTCATCTGCTGCTGCTCGACACCCAGCAGATTCCCTACACCCTCTGGTTCACCCTGCTGGTGATTTCCATGATGGCCTTTATGTTCCTCCCCCGCCAGTTCCACATCATGGTCATCGAAAACTCCGACGAAGAGCACATCAAGCGAGCCATGTGGCAGTTCCCCGCCTACATGTTCCTGATCAATCTGTTCGTCATTCCCATCGCCCTCGGTGGCCTGCTGCTCAACGGTGGGGATGCCTCCATGGCCGACTATTTCGTCATCCACATCCCCCTGGAGACTGGTCATCCCTGGCTCGCCCTGCTGGTCTTCATCGGCGGTTTTTCGGCCTCGGCGGGGATGGTCATGGTCGAATCGGTGGCTCTGTCGACGATGATTCTCAACCACCTGGTGATGCCGCTGATCCTCAAGTTCAGCCCCAACACCCCGGATCTGGCCAGCACCCTGATTCACATCAAGCGGCTCGGCATCACCCTGGTGATTTTCCTCGGTTATGCCTATTTCAAGATCATTGGCGATTCGGTGGCGCTGGTGAACATCGGTCTGATCTCCTTCATCGCCGCCACCCAGTTCGCCCCAGCCCTGATCGGCGGACTTTATTGGCGCAATGCCACCCGCCGCGGCGCCCTGCTCGGCCTCTCCCTCGGTTTCGCCACCTGGTTCTACACCCTGCTGATCCCCTCCTTCGTCCGCTCGGGCTGGCTGACCAGCGATATTCTGGAACAGGGTCTGTTCGGCATTGAACTGCTGCGTCCGCTGGAGCTTTTCGGTCTGCAGGGGTTCGACATCTGGTCCCATTCCCTGTTCTGGACCCTGTTTTTCAACATCGGCGGCTATATCGCCGCCTCCCTGATGTCGACGCCGAGCCGAAATGAGCGCGAACAGGCCCTGAAATTTGTCGATGTTTTCACCCGCAGCGATGACCCGGACACCCGCAAGCGCATCAGCAAGGCGCCGACGATCATGGAATTCGTCGACCTGATGACCAAATTCATCGGCGAGAAACAGGCTCACAGCGCCATTGCCAGCTATCTGGGGAACCGGGAAATCGACGAGAAAGGGAGTCTTTCCGAATACGAGCTGCCGAATCTGAAACGCTTCACCGAACGGACTCTGGCCGGTTCCGTCGGCGCCGCTCCGGCCCGCATTATTCTGGAAAACTACCTCGCCGCCCGGGGGAGTGAAATGGAAGATGTATTCGACATCTTCGGCACCGTCAATATCAGCCGCTCGGCCAGCCGCGAGCAGTTGGGGGTGTTGTTCGAAACCGCCCGGGTGGTGGCCGGCGGCAACAGTCTGCAGACCATTCTGGACGACATCCTCGACCAGTTGCGCCAGCAGTTCAAATTCGACCTTTGCGTCATCCGCATTTTCGATCAGGAAAAATCGACCCTGACCGTGCGCAGTCAGCGGGGGATGAGCTCAGAACACCTCGGTCAGTCAGAGCGGGACATCTCCATGGAGACCTATATTGGCCGGGCCTTTCTCACCAATGCCGTGACCGTGGCCAATGATACCGACTTTCTCGACAAGCCGGTCACCGCCCAGATCATCCATCGGGAGGGGATTAAATCCTTCGCCCACGCGCCGATCACCATCGAGGGGGAACCGATCGGGGTTCTTTCGGCCTTTTCCCGAACCATCAAGGGGATTTTTACCGACGAGTTCCTCGAGCTGTTCCAGAGTGTTGCCGGCCAGGTCGGGATCGCCTGGCGCAACGCCAGCCAAACCGAGAGACTGATTGAAGCCCGCGAACATGAGCGCGAACTGCAGATCGCCAAGAACATCCAACTCAGCCTGCTCCCCAATCGCGTCCCTGACATCGCCGGGGTTGGTTTGGCTGGGCTCTGCGTTCCCGCCAAGCAGGTTGGCGGCGACTACTACGATTTTCTCCAGCGGGGGGAGCAGGGTCTAGATCTGCTGATCGCCGATGTTTCCGGGCACAATATCGGCGCGGCTCTGCTGATGGCCGAAGCCCGCACCTTCATTCAGGCCAAGGCTCAGGACATCACCAGCCCCAGCCAACTGATGCATCTGGTCAACGCGTTTTTCTATGAAGACCTGTCCCGGGCCGAGCTGTTCATCACCATGTTTTTCCTGCAATTCGATGCGGCCACCGGAATCCTGCGCTACGCCAGTGCCGGCCACAACCCACCACTGATCTACCGTCCGGGGAGCTCAGCTTGTGAACGACTTGATGCCGAGGGGCTGATTTTGGGTGTGCGGCGGGAATTCCCCTACGAGGAAAAATCTGCGACCCTGGGTCCGGGCGACCTGCTTTTGCTTTATACTGATGGCATCACTGAAGCCGAAAATCAGGACGGCGAGTTTTTCGGTGAGGATCGACTCTGCAGCCTGCTGAACGAACAAAACGACCAGCCTCCGGCAGCCATCATCGACAATATTCTGCACCAGGTACGATTGTTCACCGGACAGCAGGCCTTTCATGACGACGTGTCGATGGTGGTGTTGAAAATCGACCATCTCGGGACGCCGGAAACCGGCCCGGGAAAAGAGAGAATCTTGTCGGAATAATTGAGGATGTGCTAGTCTAGCGGGTATGTGGAAACCCAATTAACCAGTGTGGCGCCCCCCCCTTGGGAGCGCGGCAGGAACAACCTTTAGAAAGGGAGTCGGCGATGATGGTCAATATCTTGGAGCAGGGGGCTGTGGTACTGATTGAGGTCAAAGAAGAGCGCTTGGATGCCCACAACAGCGGCAGTCTCAAAACCGAGATGCTGAGTCTGTTCGAGGATGGTAAACATGACCTGGTGATCGACCTCAAGGACGTGCGCTTCGTCGACTCCTCGGGTCTTGGCTCGCTGGTTTCGGGCTTCAAAAATGCCAGCGCCCGCAACGGCAATCTCAAGCTCTGTGGTTTGCAACCGCAGGTCAAATCGATGTTCGAATTGACCCGACTGCACCGGGTGTTCGAAATTTTTGCCAGCGCCGATGAGGCTTTGGCCAGTTTTTAAGCGACCAAGGCAATAACCGTTTTGGGGGTGCAAAGATTGCCCCTTGAACGGGGCCCGAACCCTGCAGAGAGGCAACCATGGGGGAAAAGATCGAGGTCGACATCAAGGTGCCCAACCAGACTCGCTATCTCGGCCTGATCGGCCGGATCGGCGAGGATATCGCCCGCACCATGAAGCGCTATACCGGCAACCGCGATGAGTTGGCCTACCATTTGAACCTGGTATTAACCGAGGCAATGGCCAACACCATCCGCCATGCCAACGAGGACGACCCGGAAAAAGTCGTCCACATCAGTATCAGCATCCTCAACAAAAACCTCTCGATCAAGGTTTACGACCAGGGACAGGGGTTTGATATCTGCGCCCTGGGAGAACCTGATTTCGCCTCCCCGGAAGATCACGGCCGGGGGGTTTTTATCATCCGCTCGCTGATGGACAAGGTTTCCTATCGCAAAACCCGCGACGGTCACGTGCTGGAAATGGTCAAGAAACTGTAACGCCCAATCCCTCTGCCAGCAGAGTCACCAGCTCCCGGTGGCTATTCACCGCATAATCCCCCTCGATCATCCCCTTGTAAGCGACAAATCGAATCCCCGCGGCCTTGGCCGCAATCTGGTCCAATTCCGAATCGCCGACAAACACAACCTCCGCTGGCGCAAGCTTGAGCTGATCGAGAGCCAACAGCAGCATATCGGGGCTCGGCTTGGGGGCCGGGACATCCTTGCTGGTCACCACCACCGAGAAAAAATCTGCCAGGGCAAAGTGTCGAAGGACCTCTCTGACACTGCCGCCCCGGTTGGTGGCTACCGCCAAGGGCAAGGATTTGGCCAGTCGCGCCAGGGATGGCTCCAGGTCCGGTTCCGGAGTCATGAAAGGGATAAATTGCCGATAGTCGAGGCTGGCGGCATAAGCCAGCCCGGAAGTGGCCCGCTCACTGCCGAGCAGGACTTCGAGAACCCGCGGACTGGCGGCCGTATGGCAGAGATGAGCCCGGGCGGTCTCTTCCGGGAGCACCGGAGCCTCATCGAAATGGGCGAGTACGGCATTGTAGAAGGCCAGGTTGGCGCCGCGGCTTTCAAACAATACCCCATCGCAGTCGAAGATCACCCCGCGCAAACCATTCATGCCTGCCCCCGCCGCCGACAGACCAGTATCCCTACCACGCCGACCAGAATCATCGGCAGGCAGAGCATTTGCCCCATGGTGGCACCGGCCCAGAGAAATCCGAGGTGGGCATCGGGCTGGCGGAAGAATTCAATCACGAAGCGAAAACAGCCGTAGAGCAGAAAGAAACTGAAAAAGGGCACCCCATGGGGAGCCTTGCGGCGGTGCAACCACCAGAGAATGACGAACACAACCAGACCTTCGAGAAGGGCTTCATACAACTGGCTGGGGTGACGGGGCTCGGGCCCGGCGGCGGGAAAAACCATCCCCCAGGGAACAGTGGTTACCCGGCCCCAGAGTTCGCCGTTGATAAAATTGCCGATGCGACCCAAACCGAGCCCCAAAGCCGAAGCGGTCACCAGAATATCTCCGAGCAGCAGGACCGGCAGTTTGCGGCGCCAGGAAAACAGCACCGCGGCGACCACCACCCCGAGCAGACCGCCATGGAAACTCATCCCCCCTTCCCAGACGGAAAAAATCTGCAATGGGTGCTGCAGGTAATAGCCGGCGTTGTAAAACAGCACATAGCCAAGTCGCCCGCCGAGAATAACCCCGAGAACGCCGTAAAACAGCAGGTCCGACTGGCCATCGCGGTTCAGGGGGAGTTGCCGTTTATCGGCCAGATGGCGAATCAGCAGATAAGCGATGAGGAACCCGAACAGATACATCACCCCGTACCAGCGCAGGGCAAAGGGCCCAAGCTGAACGATGACCGGGTCGATAGTGGGCAACTGCAGCATCGAAAAACTCCTTGGGGCAAGTATTGCAAATCATGACGAGAAAAATTGGCCTGATAGTTCAGAGAAAAGCCGGCTAATTTGTACCACAGCCAGCAAGGCGCTGCAATGTCGCCGGGTTAAGACGGGGAGGTCCGGCGCAGCTCCGCCAGCAGTGTAGCCATATCCTCGGGAAGCGGGGCCTTTAACGCCAGTGACGCTGCGGTGACGGGGTGAGTCAGGGAAAGGCTGGCGGCGTGCAGCATCTGCCGGGGAATCTCCCGCTGCTGCCAGCAACTGGGGCCACCATAAAGGCTATCCCCGAGCAGAGGAAAGCCCTGTTCGCTGCAATGCACCCGAATCTGGTGGGAGCGCCCGGTGAGCAGTTCCAGCTCAATCAAAGAGGTATCGGCGAAGCTTTCCAGCACCCGGTAGCGGGTGATGGCCTCCTTCCCCCCTTGTTGCACCGACATCATTTTGTTGCCATGGCGGGAGCGGCCCAGATGGGAGCGGATCTCCCCCGCATCAGCATCTGGCCGTCCCTTGACCAGGGCCAGATAGGCCTTATCCACCTTTCGCTCGGTGAAGATTTTAGTTAAGGCGCCATGGGCTTTGGCATGGATGGAGAAAACCATCACCCCGGAGGTGTCCCGGTCGAGACGCTGCACCATGCCGAGTTCAGGCTGATCGAGGGGACGATAAGGATTGTGCAGATGCCGCAACAAGGCTTCGTAGAGGGTTCCCTTATAGCGGGCTGGGGTCGGTTGGGTCTCCACACCGGCGGGTTTGATCAGCGCCAGCAGAAAACGGTCCTGAAACAGAACCAGTTCCGGAGACAGTGAAAAAATCTCCAGCGGCAGGCCATCCAGATGGATTTCCACCAGTTCGCCGCAGCGCACCGCAGTGGAGCATTTCCGCACCCGCCGACCGCCGACATACACGCCGCCCAAATCGACAATTTTCCGCAGAAAAGTTCGAGAAAGTTCAGCAACTTGTGCCGGGACGTATTGATCGAGGCGGGTGCCGGCCGCAGTGGCGTCGGGAAGCAGGCGATAGTGTTGACGGGGCATGTTCACAACCTGAATGAAAGACAATGAATGAATTGGGGGCCTCTGGCGACGTGCCAGGGGCATGGTACCATAAAAGTGTGCGCTTCGGTGCGAGACCCAGATCAAACACCCAAGGGAGTTGTCATGAGCGACAAGGAAAGCCGCAACGATCCTTTCGGTCCGGAAAAAATCATCAAAATTTACGACCCTCGATCAGGCCTGCGGGCGGTGGTGGTGATCGATAATACCGCCCTGGGACCGGCCATTGGCGGAGTCCGGGTGGCGCTGGATGTCGACACCAGGGAAGTGTGTCGCTTGGCCCGGGCCATGACCCTGAAGAATGCCTTGGCTGCCATTCCCCATGGCGGCGGCAAATCGGGATTGGTTGCCGACCCGCGCCGCAGCGACAAACAGGCCCTGTTCCGGATCTTCGCCCGCGCCATCCGCGATCTGTCCGACTATATCCCCGGTCCGGACATGGGTTCGGATGAGAGCTGCATGGCCTGCATCCAGGATGAAATCGGCCGGGCGGTCGGCCTGCCACGGGTTTTGGGAGGCATTCCCCTCGACAGCATCGGCGCCACCGGCTACGGCGTCGCCCAAGCCGCCAGGTTGGCGCTACCAGCGACCGGTCGTTCCCTCTCCGGCGGCACCCTGGTGATTCAGGGTTTCGGCAACGTTGGCCGCCCCACCGCTGATTTTCTGCTGCGCCAGGGGATGCGGCTGATCGCGGTGAGCGATTCCGCCGGAGCGATCCATGACCCCGCCGGACTCCCCCTGGACAAGCTGTTGCAATGCAAGGCCCGCGGCCAATCGGTGGTCGAGCTGTCCGGCGCCACGGTGATCAATTCCGAGGAACTGATTGCCCTCCCCTGCGACCTGCTGGTCCCTGCGGCCCGCCCCGATGTCATTCACCAAGGGAACCAGGCCAATGTGCGGGCCAAGGTCATCGTCGAAGGAGCCAACATCCCGGTGTCCGAGGTGGCTGAAAGTCAACTGCACCAGCGGGGGGTTCTGGTGATACCCGATATCGTCGCCAATGCCGGCGGGGTGATCTGCGCTGCGGTCGAATATGCCGGAGGCAGCGAACGTGAGGCGCTGCGGCGAATCGGTGCAACCCTGCGGCATAACACCAAACGACTGCTGGAACGGATTCAAAGCGGGCTGGAACCTCGAGCGGCGGCCCTGGAACTGGCCGAAGAGCGAATTCGCGAAGCCATGGGCTACCGTCGATAAATATATTTACAACCATGACTTGACAGCAGTTAAATGCTTGCTAACCTAAAAGCACCTTCAGCACACTTGGCTCTTTCAAATATCTGGGATGTTCGACCGAATTTCTTGAGGCGTTGACCAACACAGAGTTCCACCGCCCTCGGTCAAGAACGCGGTGAGCAGGACCGCCTAACGTAGCGGGAAGCCTGAAGCGCTCTTCAGAGGCAAAAATCGAATTAATGGTTGAGACTTCAAATTTTCACCGACATCCCGGAACCATCAACTGCTGGGACAACCAGCCTGCACCAGGGAAGGTGCAGCAGACAAGCAAAGGGCCCCGTTCCATGGAACGGGGCCCTTTGCTTGTTTCAGATAGGCAGTTGGGGCGCTAGGACTCCAGAACGTGGCGGGGCAGAATGAAGCAGGTAAAGGTTGCAGAAAAAACCTCTTTGTCACCCACCCGCACCGTACAGTCGACCCGGCGTTTCTTCCCCTGCGTCTCCTGCGCCACCGCCTCGGCGATCAGGGTCTCCCCAGCCCGAACCGGCGCCAGGATACGGCTCTCGGCCGCCCCCAGAACCACATAGGGGTCATTCACAGCCAGCATGGCAGCATAGTCGGCCAGTCCGAAGACGAACCCTCCATGCACCAACCCCTGAGCATCGGCAGCCATTTCAGGCAGCGTGGTCAGGCTGGCACTGGCGCGGCCGGCTTCAGTAACGCTCCCCGTGCCAACCAGCAGGGGTGAGATTCCCAGGTGGGTCAGAATCTTCAAGCGAGGCCACCGCTGTTGACCCGCTCCCGCAATTCCTTACCGGTTTTGAAAAACGGCGTCTTCTTCGACGGAATACGCACCAAGTCACCACTTTTCGGATTACGCGCTTCGCGTGCATCCCGTTGGCGGATGGTGAAGGAACCGAAGCCACGAATCTCCACCCGGTCGCCACCGATCAGCGCATCGCCGATGCTGTCAAAAATAGTGTTGACGACCAGTTCGGCCTCTTTCTTGTTAAGAAAACCATTGACCGTGGAGAGTTTTTCTACCAATTCACTTTTCGTCATCGTTCATTGCCTCCTATTTCGTATCAGACCAGACAAACTGTAACCCTGAGGACGTGCTCCCCTCCAGGCCCTTGCGAACCTGAGAGGCAACCTCCCCGACCATGTCTTGCCAGAACCCTTTTTTGTCGGGCAAAGGGTATATCAATTTCGGCTCACCAGCAATACCACCCATTTCAGCCGCCGCGGCAATAGCCGATTGCAGATTGCCGAGTTCGTCGACCAATCCCGAAGCCTGGGCCTGGCGACCGGTAAAAATCCGGCCGTCAGCCAGAGGCTTCACTGTGGCCACATCGAGCTTGCGCCCGGTGGCCACTGCTTCGACGAATTGGCTATGCACATCGTCGATCAGTCCCTGCAGAATCGCCTCGTCTTCAGCGGTCATTGCACGCACCGGCGAGCCGATATCTTTGTGCTTACCGCTTTTCACTACCCGGTTTTTCAGCCCGATTTTATCCAGCAAATCCTGGATGTTAGTGAACTCCATGATCACGCCGATACTGCCGGTAATGGTTCCGGGGTTGGCAAATATGCGACTGGCAGGCGCCGCAATATAATAGCCTCCGGAGGCGCAGAGCGAGCCCATGGAAACCACCACCGGTTTGGTCGCCACAAGTTTGACGACTTCATCGTGGATTTCCTGGGACGGGCCGACTCCGCCACCGGGCGAATCGATCCGCAACACCACAGCCTTGACTGAGGCATCATCCTCGGCGGCATGCAGGCGTTCGATGGTTTTACCGGCGCTGACGATCATCCCTTCAACTTCAATGATCGCCACCTTGTCACCGAGGGCGAATTTATCGCCCCCCTGAAAATGACTCAGGACCGCAAGCAACACCAGAAAAAAAACAAAGATGGCTCCCAGAACCAGCAGGGCCATCAAAAATGGGCGTTTTTTCATCATAAATCCGCAAAGAAAAGGCCCCCGCGCTGGTAGCTGCGGGGGCCCAGATGGTCACAGACGGACTTAGTCTTCGTTCTTCTCGTTGGCCTTGCCCATGGCCCCCTGCAGCAGTGCGCCGAGGTTGGAGGTTGCGCTCTTCTGCGCTCCCAGGTAGGCATCGACTTCAGCCTTTTCCTTTTGATCGGAAAGGTGCTTGACCGACAGAGCTATTTTGCGCTCAACGGTGTCGACATGCAAGACAACCGCCTCAAGCTCGTCACCAACCTTGGCGAAGGACTTGGGAGTGTCGATCTTTTCTTTGCTGATCTCGGAAACGTGAATCAGGCCTTCGATGCCTTCTTCGATTTCGAGGAAAATTCCGAAATCAGTCACCGAAGTCACCACACCACGAAGGATGGTGCCTGGGGTGTAGCGGGTCGGAATCGACTGCCAGGGATCCAGAGCCAGGTGCTTGACACCAAGGGAGAAGCGCTCGTTTTCCCGGTCGATATTGAGAACGACAGCCTTGACCAGATCGCCCTTTTTGTAGATTTCCGACGGATGCTTGATCCGCTTGGTCCAGGACAGGTCAGAGATGTGTACCAGACCATCAATCCCTTCATCAACCCCGACGAAGATACCGAAGTCGGTGATGTTCTTGACTTGGCCTTCGATGATGGTGCCGATGGGGAATTTCTCGCCAATCACATCCCAAGGATTCGGCTCAGCCTGCTTCAGGCCAAGGGAGATACGGCGATTAGCGGTATCCAGAGCCAGAACCACTGACTCAACTTCGTCGCCGACGTTGAGAACCTTGTTCGGATGCTTGATGCGCTTGGTCCAGCTCATTTCGGAAACGTGGATCAGACCTTCGACCCCTTCCTCGAGCTCGACAAAGGCGCCGTAATCGGTCAGGCTGACAACCTTGCCTTTGATCCGACCTTCGACCGGGTATTTCTTCTCCACTTCGAACCAAGGATCAGGAGAGATCTGCTTGAGGCCGAGGGAGACACGCTCTTTTTCGCGATCGTACTTGAGTACCTTGACCTGGATCTTGTCGCCAACAGCCAGGATGTCGGAGGGGTGGTTGACCCGGCCCCAGGACATGTCGGTAATGTGAAGCAGACCGTCGATGCCGCCGAGGTCGATAAACGCCCCGTAATCGGTGAGGTTTTTGACCACACCGTCAACAACCTGATTCTCTTCCAGGGTCTTGAGGGTGTCGGAGCGCAGGGTTTCGCGCTTCTCCTCAAGCAGAACCCGGCGGGAGAGAACGATGTTGCCGCGACGCTTGTTGAGCTTGATAATTTTGAACTTGAAGGTCTCGCCGAGCATTTTGTCGAGGTTGCGCACGGGGCGCAGATCGACCTGGGAGCCCGGGAGAAAGGCGCTGACGCCGATGTCGACCGACAGACCGCCCTTGATGCGGCTGATGATCCGGCCTTCGACGACGGCCCCTTCTTCAAGGGAATTCCAAACCTTCTGGCGATCGGCTTTCTCCTTGGAGAGGCTGATCAGACCATTTTCGTTCTCAGTCCGCTCGATTAGAACGTCGAACTCATCACCAACCTTGATGTCGGTTTTGACTTTACCGTTTTCATCGAGGAATTCGGCGATGGGAATGACCCCTTCCGATTTTCCACCGACGTCGACGACGACCGAATCAGGGTTGACCTGTACGATGGTCCCTTTGACCACGTTGCCGGCGTTAAGCTCTTTGAGGCTGCTTTCGAACAGCTCTGCAAAGCTACCTTCCATGTCCTCATCGTCCATGAAATCGTCGGCGTCCATCTCGTTGAATTTACCTTTGTTTTCGACCATTAAGACTGTTACCCCCTAGCGTTTTTCCCGTCGTTGCCGACGGCCTGGCCTTGCAGCCATAGTTGGCGACCCTATCACAAAGCTTTTAAAAAACCAAACCTTTATTTTCCCAGGGTCGAGATCGCAGTGATCACTTCATCGATGATCCAGCGCGGAGTCGAGGCCCCGGCAGTGATGCCGACGGTGGTGACTCCGGAAAACCATTTCGGCTGAATCTGCGCAGCGGTTTCCAGATGGTGGGTGCGGGCCTGGATTTCCAGGCAGATCTGGGTCAGGCGGGTGGTGTTGGCGCTGTTGAACCCGCCGATCACCAGCATCAGATCGACCTGACCGGCGATCTCCCGGGCCTCATTCTGACGCACTGAAGTCGCATCGCAAATGGTGTTAAACACCCGCAGTTCCTGGCTTTTTTCCAGGCAGACCTCCACCACCTGCAGCAGATTCTCAAAGGCCTGGGTGGTTTGTGCGATCACCCCGATCTTGGCCCGCCGGGGCAAGGTCTGCGCCCCCTGGCGATCGGGAACGACGAACACCTCCTGGTTGCCGGCGTAGGAGACAATCCCCTTGACCTCGGGGTGATCGGCTTCGCCGACCAGCACCACCAGGTAGCCTTCCTGGCTGAGCATGCGGGCATGTTCCTGAGCCTTTTTGACAAAGGGACAGGTGGCATCGACCACTTGTAAATTTCGGGTCGCCAGACTGGCCAGTTCATCGGCTGTCACCCCGTGGGAGCGCACGATCACCGCCCCTTCCTGCAGCGCTTCGACATCGTTGACGACCTGAACCCCTTTCTCTTCCAACTTACGCACCATCTGCGGAGAATGGATGATCGGCCCCAGCGAGGAGATTTTCGGGTGCTGCTCGGCCGCCTCGAACGCCATGGTGATAGCGCGGCGCACGCCGAAACAGAAGCCGGCACTTTTGGCCAAAACGATTTTCATATCAGCCTTCGCGGTCCGGTAACGGTTCGAGGCCCAGCTCCAGGCGCCGGGACAGGGTGACACTCAGCAGCCGTTGCAACACCTGGTCAATATCCAGGGTGGTGGCATCAATCACCACCGCATCGGCCGGCTGCACCAGAGGTGCGTGCTCCCGGCCGCTGTCTGCGGCATCCCGAGCCTCGACCTCGGAAATGGTCTGCTCCAGGTCAACCGTCAGCCCTTTGCCGCAGAGTTCGGCAAACCGGCGGCGGCCCCTCTCCTGGGCGCTCGCGCTGAGGAAAAACTTCACTTCGGCGGCCGGAAACACCACGCTGCCGATATCCCGCCCCTCCAGCACCACCCCGCCCTGCTCCCCCATCTGCCGCTGCAAATCGACCATCGCCTGCCGCACCGCGGCGCAGGCGGCGACCCGGGAGGTCAGCATGCTGATGGCCGGGGTGCGGATCGCACAGGAGACATCCTCGCCATCCAAAAACACCAGTTCCCCCGAGGAACTGCGGCGGAAACTGATCTGAACCTGCCGGGCCAGGCGGCCGAGGCTGGCCGCATCATCGATGTCGACACCCTGCCGGGAGGCCGCCAGGGCCACGGCCCGATACATGGCGCCGGTGTCGATATTGAGGTAACCGAGCCGCTGCGCCAGCAACTTGCTCAAGGTGCTTTTACCGGCTCCCGAGGGGCCGTCGATGGCGACAATCAATTCACGCTGTGGCAAAACGGCTCCCTTTCGCTATGCAACTCACGGCACAGCCAAACTCTTGATATTTTCAAAGTCCCTGCAACAGGTCCCAGAAATTCGGAAAGGAGGTGGCGGTACAGGCGGTGTCGTCGATGGTCACCGGCGCCGAAGCGCGCAGAGAAGCCACCGCCATGCTCATGGCGATGCGGTGATCGCCGTGGGAAGTCACCTCGCCACCAAGCAGAGCCTCGACACCTTGGATGACCATACCGTCCTCCCGGGCCTCGACCCGGCCGCCCAGCTTGGTCAATTCAGCGGTCATGGCGGCAATGCGGTCGGTTTCCTTGACCCGCAGCTCCTTGGCATCGCGGATGGTGGTGGTCCCTTCGGCAAAGCTGGCGGCGACCGCCACCACCGGGAATTCATCGATCGCCCGCGGCACCACGTCACCGCCGATGTCGATCCCCCGCAAGGCGCTGCTGCGCACCAGAATATCGGCCACCGGTTCACCGGACAGCTCACGGGGGTTGAGCAGTTCCAGCGCGCCGCCCATCTGTTGCAGTATGTCGATAATACCGCTGCGGGTCGGATTGACCCCGACATTGCGAATCAGCAATTCGCTCCCCGGAGTAATCAGCGCCGCCACCAGGAAAAAGGCCGCCGAGGAGATATCCCCGGGGACTTGCACCTCCCGTCCCTGCAATCGGGGGCGGCCGCTGATTGAGACCCCGCCGGCGAAGGGCTGCACTTCGGCGCCGAAATAGCGCAGCATCCGCTCGCTATGGTCCCGGGAGAGGTGGGGCTCGCGCACAGTGGTCACCCCTTCGGCATAGAGACCGGCGAGCATCAGCGCCGACTTGACCTGGGCGCTGGCGATGGGTGAGGTATAGTCCACCGCCTGAAGTTGACTGCCGCGAATGGCCAGAGGAGCCAGGTCGCCCCCTCCCCGCCCCCAAATCTGCGCTCCCATGGTTGCCAAGGGTCCGACCACCCGTTTCATCGGCCGCTTGCAGAGGTAGCGGTCGCCGGTGAGTACCGAGAAAAAGGACTGCCCGGAGAGCAGACCGGTCATCAGCCGGATGGTGGTGCCGGAATTGCCGCAATCAAGAACCGTCTGCGGCTCCTGCAAGCCGTCCAGACCCTTGCCGGCAATCCGCAGCACGCCGCCGTCGAGTTCCTCGATGGCGATCCCCATGGCCCGAAAGGCGTTGAGGGTGGCGTGGTTATCCTCGCCATGGAGGAAACCATGAACCATGGTGGTCCCTTCGGCCAGCGAGCCGAGCATGATCGAGCGATGGGAGATCGACTTGTCGCCGGGAACGGTAATTTCCCCCCGCAAACCGGAGCGGGGCTCCAAGGTACGCTGCTGGGTCATAGGATCATCCTTTAATTTAATAAACCCGATCTACTGAGCCGAAAAACAACACAAAGTCTTTAGAGGATCGCATCCCGGCTCGACTTGGAGCGCAGGAAAAACTCCTGCAACCGTTCGCCATCACCCTGCGCGATGTCCGCTTTGAGCTCGCCGAGAAAACGCTCGAACAGCTCGATCATTTCCAGCAGGGCATCGCGGTTAGTCATGGCGATATCCCGCCACATCACCGGATCGGAGGAGGCGATGCGGGTAAAGTCGCGAAAGCCGCCGGCTGAATAGTTGAGGATGTTTTCCTCGTAGCGGTCATAGTTGCTGACGGCGTTGACCAGGGAATAGGCCACCATGTGCGGAAGATGGCTGATGGCGGCCAGAATGCGGTCGTGCTTCTCCACCTCCATCAGCACCACCTCACTGCCGGCAGCCTGCCACATCCGAGTCACCAGATCGAGGGCTGTCGGATCGGTTTCGGTCACCGGGGTGAGAATGCAGCGTTTGCCCTGGTAAAGAGTCGCGAAGGCGGCCTCGGCGCCGCTGCACTCGGTGCCGGCAATCGGGTGACCGGGGACAAACTGGATATTGGAGCTCAGCAGCGGTTCCAGTTCGCGCAGCACCGCACCCTTGACGCTGCCGCCATCGGTCAACACCGCACCGGGGCGCATATGGGGAATCACCCCGGCTGCAGCGGCAGCCATCGCCTGCACCGGCACGGTCAGACAGACCACATCGGCCGCAGCCACCCCTTCGGGACCGCTGATGCGGTCAATCACCCCTAACCGCTGGGCCGTTGCCAAATTCTCGGCATCCAGATCAATTCCAACGATTTCCCCCACCACCCCGGCAGCCTTGAGGGCCAGGGCCAGGGAGCCACCGATCAGACCAACCCCGACCACGGCCAGACAGGGGATGTGCAACGGGGCAAGTGATAATTGTTGAGTGGATGCAGTCATCGGGAAGTCAACACTCCGGGCCAAAATCGTCAGGGCGTTCAACGGGTACGGGGATAGGAACCGAGCACCTTGAGGAACTGGCAATAGCCCCGCAGCTCCTGCACCGCCTCGGTCACCTGCGGGTCGTCGATGTGTCCTTCCATATCGAGAAAGAAGATATATTCCCAGGCCTTTTTCTTCATCGGCCGGCTTTCGATCTTGGAGAGGTTGATCCCTCGCTGACTGAAGGGTTCGAGCATCCGGTAGAGAATTCCGGGCTCGTCCTTGACGCTGAACATGATCGAGGTTTTGTCCTTGCTGCTCGGTTCGGGAGTGTTCTTGCCGATCACCAGAAAGCGGGTGAAGTTGTTGGGATTGTCTTCGATTTTCTTGCGCACCGAGCGCAGGCCGTAGAGGGAGGCGGCCATTTCACTGGCAATGGCGGCCGCCGATTCGTCCTCGACCACCATCTGCGCGGCCAGCGCGGTGCTGGCCACATCGACCAGGGGGATATCGGGCAGGTTTTCTTCCAGCCAGTGCCGGCACTGGGCCAGGGCCTGGGGGTGGGAAACAATTTTCTTCACATCGGCCAAACGGCCGCTGCGGGAGAGCAGATCATGGGAGATTTCCAGTAGAATCTCGGCGTTGATTTTCAACTCCGACTCCATGAACATATCCAGGGTGTGAGAGACCACCCCTTCAGTGGAATTCTCCACCGGCACCACTCCGTAGGGGGCTCGGCCGCGAGCGACATCGTCGAACACCGCTGGAATACTCTTCTGCGCCACCAGCTGGGCCGAAAGGCCGAACTGCTGCATGGCCGCGGCATGGGTGAAGGTGGCGGGAGGACCGAGAAAAGCGACCTTCATCGGCTGTTCCAGGGAGAGGGAGGCGGAAATGATCTCCCGGAAGACCTTGCGGATGGCATCGGAGGGAAAGGGGCCGGGATTCAGGCCACAGAGCCGCTCATAAATGGCCTGCTCGCGACTGGGGACATAGAACTCCCGCTGCTGCCCGGCCTTGGCCTTGCCAACGGCAATCACCACCGCGGCCCGGCGGTTGAGAAAATCCAGGATCTGGTCATCGATAGCATCGATCTGGTCACGCAGTCCACTGAGGGTCTCGTCAGCCACGGCTGGCTCTCCTTGTGCTAGGGATCAAAGGGAGAAAATCTAGCCCATCCTGACCCTAAAAAGCAATGAAAAACCCTGCTTCCGGCCCAAGTGGCCGCGGCTCAGAGGGTAGCCGCCAGTGCTTTCCCCTTGACCCGACCGAGCCGCCCCGCTAAACTTCGTCGCATTTGCAAAACCCCATTGAAGGAGCCGATTTATGTCGATTGCGATCAAGGTTAAAGGCTGTATTGAACGTTCGTCCTGGATTCGCAAGATGTTTGAGGAAGGAGCCCGCTTGCGCGCCTTGCACGGGGCCGACAAGGTCTTTGACTTCACCCTCGGCAATCCCTCAGTGGAACCGCCGGAAGCCTTCCAGCGCGAACTGTTGAAGCTGGCCCAGTCTCCGGTACCGGGGATGCACCGCTACATGAACAACGCCGGCTACGAAGAAACCCGGGCGGCAGTCGCCGTGGTGTTGGCGGAGAAGGCCGCCAAGCCGGTGGCCGCCAAGCATGTGCTGATGACCTGCGGGGCCGGCGGAGCGCTGAATGTGGCCTTAAAAACTATGCTCAACCCGGGGGAGGAGGTCATCATCCTCGCCCCCTTCTTCGTCGAATACAAATTCTACATCGACAATCACGGCGGGGTCAGCCGCGAGGTCTGGACCAACCGGGAGACCTTTCAGCTCGACCTGGCCGCCATCGAAGCGGCCATCGGCCCCAACACCCGGGCCATTCTGATCAACTCTCCCAACAATCCGACCGGGGTCATCTATCCCGAAACCGACCTGCGGGCCCTGGGGGAATTGATCGCCCGCAAGGAAGCCGAACTGCAGCGCAGCATCTTCGTCATTTCTGATGAGCCCTACGCCCGCCTCTCCTACGACGGCGAGTCGGTGCCAAGCATCTTCACCTGTGTGCGCAACAGCCTGATCGCCACCAGCCACTCCAAGGATTTGGCCCTGCCCGGCGAGCGGATCGGCTACCTGGCGGCCAACCCGGCCATGGACGAGGTCGACCTGTTCATGGAAGGGGCGGTATTCTGCAACCGGGTGCTCGGCTTCGTCAACGCCCCGGCGCTGATGCAACGCCTGGTGGCCAAACTGCAGACGGCATCGGTCAATGTGGCCGAATACAAACAGAAGCGGGATCTGCTCTATAACCACCTCACTGCCCTCGGTTTCCGTATGGTCAAACCGGGCGGCGGCTTCTACCTCTTCCCGGAATCGCCCCTGGCCGACGACATCGCCTTTGTGCAAAAGGCCCAGGAGCACAACATTCTGCTGGTCCCCGGCACCGGCTTCGGCGCTCCGGGCTACTTCCGCATTGCCTATTGTATCGAACAGGATGTGATCGAGCGCAGTCTGCCGGCCTGGACCCAACTGGCCCAGGATGTCGGTCTTTAAGCTGAGACAAGGAGGGCGCGATGGCGATCTACTGGACAAAGGAGCTGGAAATCGGCGTCGCGCCCATTGACCGGCAGCATCGGGAGTTGTTCGAACGTATCGATGCGCTGGTCAATGCCTGCCAGGCCGGGCGTTGCCAGGATGAGGTTACCGATCTGATGGGATTTTTGCAGGACTACGTGCAGATCCATTTTGGCGAGGAAGAGGAGTTGATGCGGCTGTGCGAATACCCCGAGCTTTCCGACCATACCCGTGAGCATGCCGGATTCAGCGGTCATCTGCAGGAATTGGTCAAAAGTTTTTCCGCGCAGGGTTTTACTTCGCCGCTGCTCAATGACCTCAATGCCACCCTGGTCGACTGGCTTTATGACCATGTCTGCGGCCGGGACCGGATCCTCGGTCAATGGCTGGCCAAGCAGGCCGCTCAAAGCCTTTAAGCGGTGGGGCGAAAATCCTTGACCCGCAATTGCACGGTCTTTTGATTGCGCCACTCGTTAAGCCCCGGTACCCCCAACAGATCGATCTCCCCTTGCAGCTGCGCTGCCCGTTCGGCCAGACCAAAGGCGATGCAGGCCAGGCTGTAGCCTCCCTGCCGGGCGGTAAAGCGCAGGTGACCCTCGCCCACCGGCTGCAGCTGCTGCACCCGCACCCCGCGCAGCACCAGGCAGGGTTCCGGGTTGCCGGCACCGAAGGGGGCCAACCCCTCCAGCGACACCACCTCCCGCTCCCCCAACTCCTCGATCAGCACCTCGCCATCGTGCCAGAGCTGCGGCTGCAGATCGTCTGCGGTCAACCGGCTCTTAGCCAAAGCTTCAAAATCCCTGGCGAAATCCTCGACCCGTTCCATTTCAATGCTCAGGCCGGCGGCATACTCGTGGCCACCGAATCCAAGCAGATGCCCGGCGCAGGCCGCCAGGCCCGGATAGAGATGGAAGCCGCGGATGGAACGCCCCGACCCCTTCCCCTTCCCTTCGTCCAGGGCAATCAGCACCGTCGGCCGACCGTAGCGCTCGACCAGCCGACTGGCGACAATACCGATCACCCCCGGATGCCAGCGCTCATCGGCCAGCACGATGGAATGCAAATCATTGGAGAGCCGCTCCAGACGCTCCACCGCCTGTCGCAGCGTCTCCTGCTCCAGCGTCTGGCGTTCGCGATTGAAGCCATCCAGTAGCGCCGCCAACTCCTTGGCTTCAGCGGCCGATTCGGTCAGCAGCAACTGCACCCCGAGAGCGGCATCCTCCAGGCGGCCGGCGGCGTTGAGCCGCGGTGCCAGCCGGAACCCGACAGCGGAGCAGCTGACTTCCTTGACCCCGGCCACCTCCCGCAGGGCCTGCACCCCCGGACGGCGGGATTCATTGAGCAGCTGCAGGCCGAGCTTGGTCAGAGTCCGGTTCAACCCCTGCAGCGGAGCAATGTCGGCAATGGTTCCCAGCGCCACCAGGTCGAGCCCCAGGCGCAGATCGGGCTCCTTGCGGCCCTGGAAATAGCCCCGGTCCCGCAGCACCTTGCGCAACCCGACCAGCAACATGAAGGCGACCCCAACCCCCGCCAACTCCTTGGCCGGGAAAGCGCAGTCGGATTGATGGGGATTGAGAATCGCCAGAGCCTCGGGGCGAATTTCCGGAACCTGGTGATGATCGGTGATGATCAGGTCGAGCCCCAACTCCCGGGCCAGTTTTGCCTCAGCGACGGCCGAAACTCCGCAGTCGACGGAGACCGCCACCCGGACCCCATGGCTGGCCGCCAACTGCAGCGCCTCGGCAGAGAGACCGTAGCCATCTTTGAGCCTTAAGGGGATGTGATATTCAACCTGAGCGCCGAGTTGCCGCAGCACATCGACCAGCAGCGTGGTTCCAGAGATGCCGTCGACATCGTAATCACCATGAATGGCGATTTTCTCTCCCCGCTCCAGGGCTGTCGCCAGGCGAGCCGTCGCCTTGCTCATCCCCTGCATCAAAAAGGGGTCAGGCAGATCGGCCAGGCGACTGGCGAGAAAGGCCCGCCCCGCAGGAAGGTCGCTCACCCCGCGGCAAGCCAGAATGCGTGCTGTCAAGGAACCGAGGCCAAGATTGTCTGCCAGGGAGAGGGAGAGTGCTTCCGTTGTGGCATCGCAGCGATTGCTCCAACGCCTTGTCGTCACTGCATCCATGAGGGCCCCGCGGTCGCGACCGGAGTTTCGGTCAAGGGGAGAACCTTGACCCGGCCGATGTAAGAGGTTCGCTGGCCATCGAACAAGCTCTGCTGGATCGCCTCCCGATCCGTGCCGCCCCAATAGTTGCGGGGCATGGCGACATCATCGGGGACCTCTTCGCCCAGTACCACCTGATAGTGGCGTTGGTTGAGCAGGTTGTTGGCCTCGATATGATAACCGAGCGGGTGTGAGGTCAGAAACAGCCCGACCCCGTTGTCTCGAATCAGGTTCTGGCAGATGACCGGCGCGCCGAGGTGAAAGCGGATGGCGGTGCCGTTGTTTTGCAGCAGATTACGCTCGATGAGGATTTCGGTATTGTTGAAGCGGATCCCCACCAAGTTATTTTCAAACAGCGACTCTTCCACGGTGACCCGGGCGTCTCGGCTGTGCACGGCGCTGTCGGCCTGACGAAAACGGCAATGCCGAAAGGACACCTCCGGGCTCCCCTCGATGTTGACCGCTCCCCAGGAGCCGGCAGGGGCTTCAGGATCGTGATGACGGAAGGTGATCGGCCGCTCGGCCGTCCCCTCGGCGATCAATCGGCCTCGAACAATCAGTTCACTGCCGGGGAAATTGGGGTGCTCCTGTAGCAGATCCAACTCCGGCGGCGCCGATAAAAACACCACTTCGGTGCCGGGAGCGATCACCAGACTGGCATCCGCAGGCAGAATGATATCCCCCTGCAGATAGACCGTCCCCTTCCAGAGCAGCTCGCCCTGTAACACCCCCCGTAGCGGAGGCGACGGCCTTGCACAAGCCGCACAAGCGACTCCCAGAGCGCCAATCGCCAACCAGCGAATCAGACTGCTGACCATAACAACCTCAAAAGCAAAACGGGCCGGAAGAATCACTCCTTCCGGCCCGTGGGTTCTATTGCCGTGGCGGCATGCCCCCAGGCGTTCCCATGCTCTGCAGTTCCTGTTGAACCTGCTGGGCACCCGGGGTTCCGGGGAAGCGTTGGACGTAAGCTTCCCAGACCTCCCGCGCCTTGATCAGATCCTGCAGATCATGGCGGTAAACCACCCCGAGATTGAACAGACTCTGGGCATGGTTGGGATTGAGCTGATTAGCCTTCTTGAAATTCTCCACCGCCTTGTCGAACCAACCGAGGCTGCGGAACATCACCCCCTGGTCGGTGAGCACGTCAGGGTCGTTGGGGTTGATCTCCAAGGCCTTGTTGTACGCCTCGATCGATTCCATCGGCTGGTTGCTGTCAAAATAGTTATGTCCCAGCTGCACCCAGGCGTTGCGGTTCTGCGGATCGCTGGCGACCAGATCTTTGAGCATCTTGATGTTTTGCTGGAAATTAACCGCTGCAGCCGGTTGGCCGCCGCCGCCTCCTTGAGCCGGAGCCGAGGTCGATTTACTCCCGGTTTTGCTGATGATCACCCCAACCAGCACCCCGACGATCAGGGTGACTACAACCAAAAAAATCGATTCTTTTTTCATGCCGTTTTCCCCTTGGCCGGAGTCAGTCCGCCCGTGCGTCCGGCCTGCCATTTATCCCAGGCAAGAACGAAAGCACTGGCGACGAAAATGGTCGAATAGGTCCCAACGGTGATTCCGATCAGCAGCGCAAAGGCGAAGTTATGAATAACCCCGCCACCAAAAATGAACAGCGCAATAACAACCATCAAGGTGGTTCCGGTGGTCATGATGGTCCGGGACATGGTTTCGTTAACACTGCGATTGACGATAGTCGGGAAACTCTCTTTGGAGTAACGGCCGCGATTTTCCCGGATTCGATCGTAAATGATAATAGTGTCGTTGAGCGAATAACCGATGATCGCCAGAAATGCGGCGATGATCGGCAGGTCGATTTCCCGGTTGAAGAGGGAAAACGCCCCAAGGGTGATCAGAACGTCATGGGTCAGAGCCAGAATCGCACCGATGGCAAAAGGAAGTTCAAAGCGCCAGGCGATATAGATCAGGGTGCCGATCATGGCATAAACCAGAGCCAATAAACCCTTTTTACGCAGATCTTTACCGACCTGGGGACCAACCATTTCGGCCCGGCGAACTTCAACGCTGCCGGCGCCATAGGTTTTTTCCAGTGACTGTTTCACCGAATCGGACAGGCTGGAAAACTCGGAACTGGAACTCTGGGCCCGGATCATGAACTCGTGGGCATCGTCGCCGAAGGCCTGCACCGCAACCCCGCCCAGATCCAATTCCTTCAGGGACTGTTTGATATCCCCAGCGGAGGTGGCGGCGTTGAACTTCACCTGCACCAGGATGCCACCGGAAAAATCGACGCCATAGCTGAGCCCGCCTTTAAATATCATCGAGCCGAAGCCGATCAGAATCACAATCACAGACAGTATGACCGCCAGCTTGATTCTGCCGACAAAATCGAAATTTAGATCGTGCTTAATTAATTCCATGAGCGTGCTCCCCTTAAATGCTCAGACGCTTGATCTGGCGCCGCGCGAGGAAAAAGTCGAACACCACTCTCGATACGAAGATGGCGGTGAACATGGACGAAATGATACCAACCGACAAGGTTACGGCAAATCCTTTGACCGGTCCGGTGCCGAACTGAAACAGCACCAGGGCAGCAATCAAAGTGGTGACGTTGGCATCGACGATACTGGAAAGAGCTTTGCTGAAACCAGCTTCGACGGCAACTCTGGCCGATTTTCCGAGCCGGGCCTCTTCCCTTATCCGCTCGAAAATCAGCACGTTGGCGTCGACGGCCATCCCCAGGGTCAGCACGATTCCGGCGATCCCCGGCAGGGTCAACGAGGCCTTGAACAGGGAGAGCATCGCCATGATGAACAGCAGGTTCAGCGCCAAGGCGAGGGTGGCGATCAGCCCTGACAGGTTGTAATAAATAACCATGGCAAGCACAACCAGCAGACCGCCGATCATCACCGACATCACACCCTGGTTGATGCTGTCACGCCCCAAGGAGGGTCCGACGGTGCGGTTTTCGAGGATTTTCACCGGGGCCGGCAAACTTCCGGCCCGCAGCACGATGGCGAGGTCGGTCGCTTCCTGCTCGTTGAAAGAACCGCTGATCTGGGCACTGCCGCCGGAAATGCGCTCGCGAATCACCGGTGCCGAGTAGACGGTGTCATCCAGAATGATCGCCATGCGCCGACCGACGCTGGCCGCCGTGATCTGATCAAAGCGTTTGGCACCCAGAGCATTGAAGTCGATGGAGACATAAGGCTCGTTGAAGCGGGTGTCAATCCGCACCTGGGCGTCAGAGAGCAGATCGCCGGTCAGCGCGGTTTTGTCTTCGACCACCAGCGGAGTTTCACTCACCGCACCGGTTGCCTTGTCAACATTCTTTTCATAGAGCAGTCGGGTGCCAGGGGCGAGATTGCCAGCCAGAGCAGCCTGAATATCGGCCTGATCGACCACCATCTTGAATTCCAGCCGCGCAGTTTTGCCAAGAAGAGCGATAGCACGCTCAGGATCTTTGATCCCGGGGAGCTGAATCAGAATGCGATTATCGCTCTGGCGCTGCAGGGTCGGTTCACTGACCCCGAACTGGTCAACGCGATTGCGCAAGGTCTCAAGGGCCTGGCGCACCGCGTAGTCTTCGATGTCGGCCAACTCTTTATCACTGACTCGGTAGTTCTTCTGGATAAAGCCGCCCTCCTGGGTGACCGTCAAGGCCTCCAGGGTCGGAAAGCTATCCTTCATCAAAGCATCAACCTGATCACCGGCAGCCTGGTCATAAACGGTGACCGCCAGGCGCTCGCCGGGAAGACGCTCCACCCGCTTGAAGATGATGTCCTTTTCCCGCAGCAGGGATTCGGATTGGTCAGTCATACTGTCAAGTCGTGCCTCGACGGCCTTTTCGACCTCGACCCCCAGGACGAGATGAATCCCCCCCTGCAAATCGAGCCCGAGATGAATCGGATCGAAGGCCTTTAACCACCAATCGGGCAGGCTCTCCTTCATGACCGTCGGCGCCAGGGACGCCAGGGAGATCAACAGGCAGAGCAGTACCAGCCCTCCCCGCAATGAGATGCTCTTGGACATGACAGCTATGTTCTCCTTTCGGCTTTCGAATTCCAGCGAGCACCGCAGCCGGAGCGATGGCTGGCTTGAGCCTGCAGCATCAGCGGCAGACTATTCCTGCCGGGTCGAGACAACGGAGGAGCGGTTGACCTTAACCTTGACGCCAGTAGCGATTTCAAGCGTAACGACGGTATCTTGAACCGCGGACACCTTACCGTGAATGCCGCCGGCGGTGACCACGGTGTCGCCGACCTTCAGTGCCTCGATCAGCTCTTTGTGCTGCTTGGCACGTTTTTGCTGCGGCCGGATCAGCAGAAAGTAAAAAATGGCGAACATGATCACCAGCATGATGATCCCCTCGTAACCGGGGCGACCACCTTCTTGGCTGGCAGGTGCGGCCATGGCGAATGCTTCTGAAACACCGAACAAGTTCATAACGATAATCCTCCTTGAGTGGATGGGAATGTTTTCACAGCTCCCAGAAGTGACATTAACTGTCCATTTTCAACCGCATGTTTTTCCGAAATTAATTGTCGCCATCCGCAGAGCGTGCGGCGTAAAACTGCTTGCGATAATCGGCAAATGTTCCAGCCGCTATGGTCTCCCTCGCCCCTTGCATCAAGCCCAGATAGTAGTGCAGGTTGTGCTGAGTATTGAGCATGGATGCGAGAATTTCATTACTCTGATACAGGTGGCGCAGATAAGCTCGACTGTAGTTGCGGCAGACATAACAGTCGCAGGCCGGATCGATCGGCAGGGGATCTTCCTGGTAGCGCGCCTGCTTGATACTAAGCTTGCCAAAACTGGTAAACAGCACACCATTGCGGGCATTGCGGGTCGGCATGACACAATCGAACATATCAACGCCGCGATGCACCCCCTCGATGAGATTTTCCGGGGTCCCTACACCCATCACGTAGCGGGGCCGGTCTTGGGGCAGCAGCGGCAAAGTGCAGTCCATCATCTGATACATCAGTTCGGCTTCTTCGCCAACGGAAAGCCCGCCGACAGCATAACCCTCAAACCCGATCTCAACCAGATCGGCAACACTGCTGGCCCGCAGATCAGGGTGCATCCCCCCTTGAACGATTCCGAACAGTGCGCAACCGTCGCCTTCCCGGCGGGCCTGCTTGCAGCGTTTGGCCCAGCGACTGGAACGGCGGGTTGACTCCTGCACATAGGAGCGATCAGCAGGAAACGGAATACATTCGTCGAAGGCCATGATGATGTCGGAGCCAAGGGCCTCTTGCACCGCAGTCGCCACTTCGGGGGTGAGCAGATGGCTCGAACCATCGAGGTGCGATTGAAAGCGCACCCCCTCCTCGGTAATCTTGCGCAACTTGCCGAGGCTGAAAACCTGGAATCCGCCGCTGTCGGTTAAAATCGGGCGATCCCAGTTCATGAACTTGTGCAGCCCGCCCATGCGCTCAATCAATTCATGACCGGGGCGTAAAAACAGATGGTAGGTGTTGGCCAGAATAATCTGGGCACCGGTCTCCTTCAACCCCTCCGGCAACATGGCCTTGACGGTCCCCTGGGTACCGACGGGCATGAAGACCGGGGTTTCAATCATCCCGCGGCGGGTGGTGATCCGTCCGCGGCGAGCACGGGATTCCGGGTCAGTGGCCAACAATTCGAAACTGAAACTGGTCAAAAAAAGCCAACCTGTCTAGGAATGGATCAGCATGCAGTCACCATAGCTGAAAAACCGAAATTTTTCGTCGATGGCGCGCTGATACGCAGTCAACATCAAATCCCGTCCGGCGAAGGCGGATACCAGCACCAGAAGAGTCGATTTGGGTAGATGAAAATTGGTAATCAGGCCATCGACGATGCGGAAGCGATACCCCGGAGTGATAAAAATATCGGTCTCCCCCGAACCGGTTTTCAGCACCCCCTGCTCATCGGCTGCGGCCTCAAGGGCCCGAGTCGAGGTGGTTCCGAGGGCAATCACCCGACGCCCATTCTTACGGGCACGGTTGACCGTCGCTGCGGTCTGTTCGGAGATTTGATAAACCTCGCTGTGCATCCGATGTTCCAGCAGGTTGTTGGTCCGCACCGGCATGAAGGTTCCCAACCCGACATGCAGGGTCAGAGTGACAATCTCCACTCCGCTGGCCCGAAGTTGTTCCAGGATCGGCTCAGTAAAATGCAGGCCGGCAGTCGGTGCAGCCACTGCCCCGGCGTTGCGGGCAAAGACCGTCTGGTAGCGCTCGCGGTCGGCTTGGCCATCCTGCCGCCGGATGTAGGGAGGCAGTGGCACATGGCCGACCTTTTCCAGCAGTTGCAGAAAATCTTCCGAACAGTCAAACCGGATCAGGCGATGCTGCCCATCACCACCCTCCAACACCTCACCGACCAGACCATGACCGAGTTGCAACCGGGTTCCAACACGAACGGGTTTGGAACTACGGGTCAGGCAGGACCAGATTTCTGCATCGCCGACCACCCGTCGCGACAGAAAGACCTCGACCTGTCCTCCGGTCGCTTTTGTTCCAAGCAGACGCGCAGGAATCACCCGGGTATCGTTTAGGACCAGCACGTCCCCGGAGCAAAGGTGGGAAAGGATCTCGGGGAACAGTCCTGTCGACAATAACCCCAGGGTCTTGTCCACCACCAGCAGGCGACTGCCATCACGGTTTGCGCACGGCTGCTGGGCAATCAGCTCTGGGGGCAAAGAAAAATCGAAATCGTCAAGTAACATCTGAAAAACGCTAGATCCTCTGTCATAATTCGGGCAAAATGCAGCGTATAAAAAGACCACAAACAGGCCACTAAGTCAATCCATTTCCATGCCGTCAAACTTCCCCCATTTCCACAGCACCGGCATTGAAGCTAACCGCCTTTGGGCAAACGGATTGCCCTATAGTGACAGCCAGAAACCATCTAATTAAAAAAACTAGGACCTTTTTCGTTATTGACAATTTTGGCAGACTCCTTGCAAAATCGGTAGTCCGTTGAGGCTAAGAACAAGGCTTGCTAGGCTGCCTGACAACCCGATGGGGAGAACGCCCCATCCAGCCTACGGCAATCCCTATGCCGAGCCACACTTATTGCTCGATTCCCAGACGACCAGGCAAATAAGAAATCGCAGTTGCATCTTCGGGCCCACGGGTTTTCACTGAACCTTTCAGCCAAACAACGGTTCAAGGCCACTGACTACCTTAACCCGATCAGCTTTCAGCCTATTCAGGGCATCAATGAATTCTCTCAAGATTAAAATATTGACTCTGACCATCGCCATCATGGGGATTGCTGTGGTGCTGACGGCCTGGCACAACCTGCAGACCCAATCGGCCATGCTCGAACGCATGGCGTTGAAAAACTCGCAACTGCTTAGCCAGACCATCCTTAATAGTATCTCCGGCGAAATGTCGGTCGGACGCAACCAAAACGTCCAAATTTCCCTGGAAAAAATCAAACGCGAACCCTCCATCGAAATTCTCAACATTTTTGACGAAAGCGGTCGGATTCTGGCGTCCGCCAACCCGGATGAAACCGGCGACCTGGTGCGCACAGTCGATCTGATCGCTTACCGCAGTGGCCGGCAGTTTTTCTCTATGTCCATGAATGGCGAAGATTGCTTTGCCGCCATTGTTCCCATCGCCAACGAAGAGAGTTGCCATAGCTGCCACGATCCCGAACAGGCGGTACTCGGCATCCTCAACCTGCACATGAATTTCAGCGAACTGGAGGCCCTCCAAGCTAAGGGTCGACAAGCAACGGTCTTTTCATCCTCCCTGATGCTTGCCATTCTGGTGATCGCCCTGACCTGCTTCATCATGTTCTACGTCGACCGCCCCTTGCACCAGCTGGTCAACGCCATGGTCAGGGTGGAAAAGGGGGATTTCGATCAGGCTCTGACCGATATCAACAGTTCCGATGAAATGGCCTCCCTGGCGAGCAAATTCAACCGCATGGTCGACAGGTTGCGCAGCCTCATGGACACCACCATCGAGCATGAACGCCAATTGGCGATCACCCAGGAAAAGCTGGCCCATACCACGGAAATCGGCTCGATGAACTTGGCCCTGGAAGAGCGTCTGAAAGAAATCGAGCATCTCAATATCTCCCTGGAAGAGCGGATCGAGGAGATCGAGGAAGCCAACTACAAGATTGCCGATCTGGCCAGCGATCTGGAGACCAAAAACACGGGACTGGAACAAGCGGTTGATCGCCTTTCGGCATTGTATAAAATGGGCCTGGCCCTCAACTCCACCATGGACCTGGACAAACTGTTTGACCTGCTGATCCGTAAAACCATGGAGGCGCTCAAGGCTCGCATCGGCTACATCCTGCTGCTCGAACCCGACGGTCAAAGTCTGCGCATCGGCGCAGCAGCGGGTCTCTCCGAGACCCTCGATCCGGAACTGCGCATCCCCCTCAAACCCGGTGGAGTCTCCCACTGGGTCGTCGCTCACCGCCAACCGCTGCTGCTGCAGGACCTGCAACAGAACCGGGATTTCGTCCGGGTCAGTCGCTTAGGCTACACCCGGGAAACCGTCATCTGTGCACCCTTGACCATCAAGGATGAGATCATCGGCACCATCTCCATGGCCAACCACCTGGATCTAGCCTGTTTCAGCACAGAAGACCTCAGTCTCTTGACCACCATTGCCGCGCAGGCCAGTATTGCCATAAAAAATGCCCGGCTCTACGAGGAGCAGCAGGCCAGCTATTTAAGTACCGTGCAGGCGCTGATTTCCGCTGTCGAAGCCAGCGACGCCTACACCCATGGTCACTCGGAACGGGTCACCCGCTACAGCCTGGCTCTTGCCCGGACCATGGGACTGACCCCTCCAGCGCTCAAGCGTCTGGAGCAGGCGGCGATTCTGCACGATGTGGGGAAAATCGGCATCGATGCGGCGCTGCTGCACAAGCAGGGGCGACTGTCTCAGGATGACTTTCAAACTCTGCGCCGACATCCGGCCATCGGCGTGCATATTCTCGAACCGATTCGGTTCCTGCGCGAGGTACGGCAGATCATCGTCCAGCACCACGAGCGTTTTGACGGCCACGGCTATCCCAATGGCATCAGCGGCGATGCCCTGCTGCTCGAGTCCAGAATTCTGGCCGTGGCCGATACCTACGATGCCATGACCTCCGACCGCCCCTATCGCAAGGCCCTGCCCCATGCCACAGCGGTCACAGAAATTCTTGACAATTCTGGGACTCAGTTCGACCCTGCGGTGGTTTCCGCCTTTCTGGCGACCTGGGAACAGAATCCATCCCTGTGCCAGACAGCCTAGGACAGGTCCATGACCTTACGACCATCAGGGTTGTCCCTGAATAAGAAAATCCTGCGACCATTCTTCATCACCATCCTGCTGCTTGGATTGGCCGCCACCGTCGGTTCTGGTCTGTTGATCAGTCAAGCGTTATCGAAAAATGCCGACGAGCGCCTCTCTACGATTCAACAAATCCTCATCCGCGAGGTCAAAGAGCATGAACGGTTGCTGGAGAGTTATGCCAGTCTGCTCGAATATTCCCATGCCTTGGTCAAGCAGGATGCCACCTCCGGCACCGGGGGGATACTGCTCGATCAAATTTATGCGGCCCTCGGCAAATCCGATATTTCTATCGCCTTTTTCCCTGCCGGGGTAAAAGAGGCCCCCTCCCCCGCCCTCGAAGGACTGTTTCAGCAGGCTCAGCGCAGCGGCAAACCACGATTCCGGTTTACCAGCGAGCCAGGCACACCCCCATCGCTGACCGTTGCCTCACCGATGGGCACCGCTGGAACCGAAGATCAGATCCTGCTGCTGCAAACGCCAATGGACCAAGCCTTTTTAAAAGAACATGCCTCTACACTTCATGCCGACTTGCAACTACTGTCGATCGACGGCCAGGTTCTCGCAAGAAGTGATGCGGAGTTGCCACCGCCACAACTCTCCGACAAAGAGATCGAAGCCATTCTGATCGGTCGAAGCCTCTACCGGACCAACGACTCCCTGGTGGCTCGGCGCCAGGTGATTGCCGCCGTCCCCCTTGGCACCACCGACATGATCCTGCTCAGTGTCGACATTCCCATGGCCGATCTTGACGGTCTGGTGCAAACCCTCGCCACCCGATCGGCATTGACCATCGGTCTCGCCTTGCTGCTCGGCAGCTACTTTTTCTTACGGGTCCTGCGCAAAGCCATGCGACCACTGGATGATCTCATGGCAGCCACGGAGTCGGTCAGTCAGGGGAACTTCAGCTATCGGATTACTCGTCCCACCACCGATGAATTTGGGATTCTGGCGACAGCTTTCAATGACATGGTCGGCCAGCTTGAAACTCTGTATCAGGAACGGATAGCCCAACAGCACAAACTGACCCTGGCCCAGGAGGAGATCAAGTACCAAGGTATTCTGGAACAGAAAAACCGGGAAATCGAACGGGCCAATCGTGACCTTAAACTGCACTTGAAAGATATTTCGTCCCTGTTCCAGCTCAACCAGGCCATGACCTCGACCCTGGATCAGAGCACCCTGTTCGAACGGATGTTTCAGGTGCTGCGGGATTTGACCCACAGCAGTCGCATTGTTCTGCTGCTCTACAACCCTGGCAGCGAAGAGCTGGAAATCCGCAAGGCCTTTGGTATGCCCACCGAATCTCTGGACGGCATCGTCTTTCGTCTGGACGAAGGCATCACCGGCGTCGCCGCCCGCTCCCAGGAACTGGTCTACGTTCCTGATATCTCCCAGGATCTGCGCAGCCTGAATTATAAGGGGCGCAGCAGCGGCCAGGGGTCCCTCGCCTGCCTGCCGCTGGTGATCAAACAGCGCTTGGTAGGGATTCTGAACCTGCACAAGGACGATCAGGATGCCTTCAGCGAACAGGACCTGAAACTGATTCAGGCCATTGGCAACCAAGCCGCAATAGCCATCGAAAACGCTCAGTTGTACGAGAAAACCAGGGATCTATCCAACACTGACGAACTGACCTCATTGGCCAATCGTCGGCATTTCCAAGGGATTCTCAAGCGCGAAGTCGATCAGGCCAAGCGCTACAACACCACCTTCAGTCTGATCATGCTCGACGTCGATCATTTCAAGCAGTACAACGACACCCACGGTCATCTTGCCGGCGATCTGGTGTTGAAGCGGGTGGCGAACATCCTGTTGCAGAACACCCGGGGTATCGATCTGGTGGCCCGCTTCGGCGGTGAAGAATTTGTCGTCCTGCTCCCCAGAACCGATGAGAGAGGGGCTTTGGCGACGGCAGAGAAACTGCGCCAATGCGTTCACGATGAGGCCGTTGCCGGAATGGAAACAAGTCAGCCTCTGGGGCGTCTCACCCTCTCCCTCGGGATTGCCATCTACCCACTGCACAGCAAGGATATCTTTGATCTGCTGAACATGGCCGACCAGGCCCTCTACCAGGCAAAAAGCACCGGGCGAAATCGCTGTGTGGTCTGGACCCCCCCGGTTTAGCTGCCACAAATTTCAGAACGAAAAAGGCCGACCCCTACCAGGGTCGGCCTTTTTTATGATCGTTTACCCCGGGCGGATTGTCCCGGCGGCCTCGCCTCTGCAAACAACTCCCTGGCCACCTCTTCCCGCCCGCACTGCTTCAGCGCCAGCAGCACATCCTGGCGCAGTTCCGGCAGGTGCCAGAGTAGCAAAGCTTTTTGCAAACGCAATTCTCTGGGGTTTTTCACCACCGATACAGCGTCGCCGGTCAAGGGGTCCACGCCAGTGTGATAGATACAGGTTGCCAGAGTGCCGGGTGTCGGAGTGAATTCCTGCACCTGCTCCACCTGCAACCGCTCTTGCTTGAGAAACAGTGCCACATCCACCAATTCGTTCAGGGTCGAGCCGGGATGCCCGGCGATAAAATATGGCACCACCCCCTGGCGCAGCCCCAAGCGCCGGTTGGCCAACCGGAATTGCTCCAGAAAGGTTTTGAACAAAGCGGCCTCAGGTTTGCGCATCGTCCTGGTGACGCCCGGGTCGAGGGCCTCAGGCGCGACCTTCAGCAACCCTCCCACATGGTGCTGCAGCAAGGCATCGAAATAGCGCTGCTGCAGCGCCAGCAGATCATAGCGCACCCCCGAAGCGACAAAGGCATGCTTGACCCCGGGCTTGTTGCGAATCCGCTCAAGCAGACGCACCGCCCGCTCATCGTCGGTCGCCAGGTGCGGGCAGGGCTTGGGGTGCAGGCAGCCAACTCGCTGGCACTTGGCCCTGGCCGCCACATTGGTGCAACGCAGTCCGTACATGTTGGCGGTAGGACCACCGACATCGCTGACCGTACCACGAAATTCGGGGAGTTGGGTCAGCGCATCGATTTCGGCCAGGACCGAAGCTTCGGAGCGGGATTGAATCGATTTGCCCTGGTGGTGAGTAATGGCGCAAAAGGCACAGCCGCCAAAGCAACCGCGATGGGTGGTGATGGAGAAGCGGATCTGTTCGTAGGCGGGAATGGTGACCTGGTAGCTTGGGTGCGGCCGTTTGCTGAATGGCAGGGCGTAGACCTGGTCAAGCTCGGCTTCACTGAGCGGTTCGGCAGGAGGTTCAATCACCACCCAGCGCGCGCCGTGAGCCTGGGCCAGAGGTTTTGCCGACCAGGGATTGGCGTGCTCGTGGGCCAGGCGGAAGGCCTGGTTATAGGCCGCCGTATCCCCAACCACCTCCTCGAAGCTGGGGAGTTGCACCGCCGCAGATGGCGCCTCCGTTTCGATACTGGCGGTGCCGCGAAGGCCGGTTAAGGATGCCGCGGGGTTGTCGGCCAGACGCCGGGCCAACTCCAACAAAGGGCGCTCCCCCATACCGTAGATCAGCAAGTCGGCCTTACTGTCAACCAGTACCGAGCGCCGCACCTGGTCATCCCAGTAATCATAGTGGGCCAGTCGCCGCAGGCTCGCTTCGATACCACCGATGACCACCGGCAGCCCCTTGAAAGCCCCCTTGAGGGCGGCGGTGTAAGCAATCACCGCCCGATTGGGCCGTTTCCCTGCGACTCCGCCGGGGGTATAGGCATCGTTTCGGCGTAGTTTCTTGGCGGCGGTGTAGTGGTTGACCATGGAGTCCATGGCCCCCGATGACACCGCAGCAAACAACCGCGGTCGCCCCATGAGCAGCAGCGCATCTCGTTGCTTCCAGTCAGGCTGGGCCAGAATTCCGACCCGGAACCCGGCGTCAACCAACAGTCGACCGAGCAAAGGGACCCCAAAGGAGGGGTGGTCGACATAGGCATCACCCGTGAGCAGCAGGATGTCCAGCTCATCCCAGCCACGCTGATCCATCTCCGACCGGGTCATCGGCAGGCAGGGGGATGCCATCACCTTACTTCGGCCCGCGGTCGCGCACAAAGCAACTCAAGGAGCGCTCCCCTCGGCGTTCAGCAGCCGGGGTGAAAAAACAACCGGGTACTTCACCCTGGTTGCGATGATGAACCACGCATTGACAGCAGTTACCATGTTTTTCGCAACTGGTGAAACTGCAGCTGCAATGGGCCTTGCTACGGGTTGAGGTGCATTCCATAAACCACCTTAAGCAGAAGAATCAGCGATCAGGGGAACAACGGCAAGGCTTCAAGCCCGGTGGTTTCCGGCAAACCCAGCATCAGGTTCAGGTTCTGTACCGCCTGCCCTGCCGCCCCCTTGACCAGGTTGTCGATAGCCGAGACCACGATTACCCGCCCGGTACGAGGGTCGCTGACCACTCCCAGGTCGCAGTAATTGCTCCCCCGAACATAGGCGATATTGGGGAGACTCCCCTTGGGGCAGACCCTCACAAAGGCTTCATCGCGGTAATAGTCCGAAAAGATTTGCAGCAGATCGGCACTGCTGTGAAACGGGGTCAGACTGGCATAAACCGTCGACAGGATACCGCGGTTGACCGGCAGCAGATGGGGGGTGAAATTAACCACCACCGGAGCACCAGCCAGATCGCTCAAGGTCTGTTCGATTTCCGGAGTATGCCGGTGATTGGCCACGCCGTAGGCGGCAAAGCCTTCGTTGACCTCGCAGTAAAGGGTGCCGACCTTGGCGCTGCGCCCGGCACCGCTGGCCCCGGACTTGCTATCGATGATCAGCGTGGCCGGATCGATCAAGCCCTGCTTCAACAGCGGTGCAAGGGCCAGAGCGATGCTGGTCGGGTAACAGCCGGGATTGGCCACCAGCCGCGCTCCCCGGACCTGCTCCCTGTAAAGCTCGGGCAGTCCGTAAACCGCTTCGGCAAGCAGTTCGGGGCTGGTGTGGGCCTGATACCACTGCTGGTAGGTTTGCACGTCACGAAGCCGGTAATCGGCGGAAAGGTCGATGACCTTGCTGCCAGCGGCCAAGAGGTCGGGAATCACCTCCATGGCAGTCTGGTGTGGCAAAGCCGTGAAGACAATTTCGGCCCTGGAAGCCACCAGTTGCGGATCGGCGGAATCGCAGATCAGACCGATCCGTTTGCGCAAAGAAGGAAAAGCGGCGGCAATCTCCTCGCCGGCATTTTGCCGTGAAGTGACACAGGCGATTTCCACTGCCGGATGGTTCGCCAGCAGCCGGATCAATTCGACGCCGGTATAACCGCTGGCGCCGACAATTGCGACCTTGACCATGAAAGCCTCCCCTAGACAAAAAGGGAAACCCGAGGGTTTCCCTTTTTTTGTAGTCAACTTTGACACCGGAAACCGACCGGCGTCCAACCCTTGGTTAACGCTTGGAGAACTGGAAGCTGGCGCGCGCAGAGCGGCGGCCGTACTTCTTGCGTTCTTTGATGCGGCTGTCGCGGGTGATGAAGCCAGCTTTTTTCAAAACGCCCCGCAATTCAACATCGGCAACCAGCAAAGCCTTGGTGATGCCATGCTTGATGGCGCCGGCCTGCCCCGAAGGGCCGCCGCCGCTGACGTTAACCGAAATGTCGAATTTGCCGACATTTTCAGTCAGTTCAAGCGGTTGACGTACCACCATCTTGGAGGTTTCGCGACCGAAGTACTCTTCGAGGGTCCGCTTGTTGATCACGATGTTACCGCTGCCGGGCTTGATCCAGACCCGAGCTACGGACGTTTTCTTCTTACCGGTTGCGTAAATTTTCTGCTCCGCCATCACTGTCTCCTGATATTTAATCTTTAAAAGGTCAGATTCTTGGGGGCCTGGGCGTCATGGGGATGCTCTGCACCACCGTACACCTTCAGCTTCTTGAACATCTGCCGGCCGAGCTTGTTCTTGGGCAGCATCCCCTTCACAGCCTTCTTGATCAATTCCTCAGGCTTGGAAGCGAGCAGTTTCTCGGCGTTGATGGACCGCAGACCACCGGGATAACCGGTGTGCCGGTGGTACATTTTGTCCGCCAGTTTGTTTCCGGTCAATTTGACCTTGGAAGCATTCACCACCACGACAAAGTCGCCGGTGTCAACGCTGGGGGTGAAAATGGGCTTGTGCTTGCCCCGAAGAACTCGGGCGATTTCTGTGGCGACCCGGCCGAGAACCTTGTCTTCCATATCAACCACGAACCAGTTCCGCTGGATATCCGACTGCTTGGCTACTTGCGTGCTCATGTAATTCCTCTCTATTTTTACCTGTGATATGTGAAAACGGGGCTCACAGAAGCTGTGAACTTAAACAAAAGTTCTCGGGATGTCAAGATTATTTTCCAATAAAATCCGGCAAAAAGCGCAGGGTTCGAGGAGGCTGGAAACGATAGTTCGCCAGGGATGACCTACAGGGTTGCCGGCTTGATACTGAGGACCGGACAACCGGCGTGCTGAACCACTCTTTCAGCGGTACTGCCGATGAGCAGATGTGACAATCCGGTGCGACCGTGGGTCCCGATCACAATCAAATGGCAAGACTCCAAATCTGCCTGCCGACAGATTTCCTTGAAGGGGATACCGTCAACCACCCGGCCGGCAATTTCAACCCCTGGGAACTCCTGACGGCAACGCTGCAGTTCCTCCTCCAGAGCCTTTTCCGCCTCTGATTTTCGCCGGATCAGAGTTTCCGCAGGCTCCGCGCCCAAACTGGCAAACACATCGACCTCCCCGGACATCACCACATGCAGCAACAGGAATCGCGCCGGGAACAGATTCCGCAACCGCAAGGCTCGATTAACGCTCTGCTGGCTGTGGCGAGAAAAGTCAGTGGGCACAAGAATATACTGGGTGGTACTCATAACAACCTCTCGACCGGCAGGCAAATTGTTCTGGAACTATAGCGGTCCGCCACCGGTTTTCAAGGGGGAGTCCTCCCCGTACCAAACCTCCATCAGGCACAGCCCCTGAGGTGGCGCCGTACGCCCAGACAGTTCGCGGCGACCCTCAGCCAGGAGTGCGGCGACATCTCCGGGCGGACGCTTTCCCCAACCGATTTCAACCAGGGTGCCGACCATGACCCGCACCATGTTGCGCAAAAACCCCTTCCCTTTGACATCGATCTGGATCAACTCATCAACCGCCGATATCTCCAGTGAGTAGATCTCCCGTACGGTGGTCCGGGCTTCACAGCCGGCCGCCCGGAAGGCACTGAAATCGTGACGACCGATAAAATCCGCCGCGGCCCGACGCATAAGATCCAGGTCGAGTGCACCCCGAACATGCCAGGAGGTGCGAGCTCGCAGCGCAGAGCGCATCTCCCCGGTTTGCAGGGTGTAGCGATACCACTTGCCGGTGGAATCATAGCGGGCGTGGAAATCATCGGCCACCCTGTTCGCCTCACGCACCGAAATATCCATCGGCAGCAAGCGGTTGAGACCTTGCAGAAAGGCGGCCATCGGCAGTTCACGAACGATGGTGAAATGCGCCACCATCCCCCGTGCATGCACTCCCGCGTCGGTGCGCCCGGAGGGGTGCAGGCGCAAAAATTCACCGCTCAACCGGGTCAAAGCCTCCTCGACTACGGCCTGCACCGTGTGGCCGTTAGACTGAATCTGCCAACCGGCATAGGCAGTACCATCGTATTCCAGAACCAGTCGAACTTTCATCAGCGCAACCATCCATACAGCAAAAGAAAAACGCTCAGCGCCAAGGCTGAAAGCAGGTCAAGCCGTGCCAGTTGGGACCAGGGCGATAAAACAGCGCGACCGGGGATGACCACCTCGCCCCGGGCCAGCGCCAGGGCTAAATCATCAGCGCGCCCGACAACCCGCAGCATCAGTTCGGCCAGCAGCTGTCCGGCTCCCTGCAAACGGGATTCAAGGGACGGCCGCTGAGGCTTGACGGCGGAGGTGTTACCGGCTGCTAGCTGGGCCGACTCCTGTTGCAATACCGGAATCAGCGCCAGAACCAGCAACAGATTATCGGCCCAGCGACGGACCGGAAAGCCCAGGCGATGCAGAGGCTCGAGCAGTCCGGCAAAGCTTGCCGCCAGAGCCTCGGGTTTTGTGGTCAGGGTGAGCAGGCTGGAGAAAAACAGCGCCAGCAGCAACTGGCAACAGACCCGGCCACCCAACTGCAACCCATCCAGAGAGAGCCAGACCTGCCCGAACAGGGTATGTCCCGGTGAAAGCAGAGTGTGCAGCACCAGGGTAAACAAAAACAGGTAGCGCAAGGCCCAAACCAGCCGCCACCACAGAACGGCGGGCGCCGCAGCACTGCAGGCCAGCACAAGGCCAGCGGCAGCCAGCCATGCCAACTGCAGCGGGCTGACCGAAGCGAACCCAGCGATCACCAGGACTGGCAGACCCAGCAGCTTCAGCCGCGGATCGAGGCGGTGCAGCCAAGAGTCTCCGGGATGATAGCGGCCCAGTGGGAGATTGGCAAAGAGTTCCAAAGCCATCAGACAAAAAGGGGGCCCGGTGGCCCCCTCCCCTGTATGCGGCCGGGCGGAGCGGGAAAACCCGTCCGCCCGGCGTGATCAAAGGTGGTTCTTCAATGCTGCAAGAAAGCGCAGTTTCAGCGCTCCTGCAGAATCCGCAACATCCGCCGCAGCGGCTCGGCGGCTCCCCACAACAACTGATCACCGCAGGTAAAGGCGGAGATGTACTGGGGCCCCATCTTCATCTTCCGCACCCGGCCGATGGGGACGGTCAGGGTGCCGGAAATCGCCGCCGGAGTCAACTGGGCCAGGGAATCGGCCTTGGTGTTGGGGACCAGCTTGACCCACTGGTTATCGTTACGAATCAGCTCCTCGATCTCGCTGATCGGCAGATCCTGCTTCAACTTGATGGTCAGCGCCTGGCTATGGCAGCGCATGGCGCCAACCCGAACACAAAGCCCGTCGACGGGAATCGGCTGGCTGGTGCCGAGAATCTTGTTGGTTTCGGCAAAACCCTTCCACTCCTCCCGGCTCTGGCCATCTTCCACTTCCCGATCGATCCAGGGGAGCAGGTTCCCGGCCAAGGCAAAACCGAACTCGGTCTTCGGCAGGGCCTCGCCACGCAGCACTTCGGTCACTTTCTGATCGATATCGAGAATCGCCGAGGAGGGATTGGCCAGCAGACCGGCAACCGAACCGTGGAGAACCCCCATTTGCGAGAGCAGCTCGCGCATATTGGGAGCACCGGCGCCGGAAGCCGCCTGATAGGTCATGGAGGAAATCCACTCGATCTGATTGGCCCGGAACAACCCGCCCAGAGCCATCAGCATCAGGCTGACGGTGCAGTTGCCACCGATGAAGTCCTTCTGGCCATTGGCCAGCGCGGCATCGATGACGTTGCGGTTGACCGGGTCGAGAATAATGACCGCATCCTTCTCCATCCGCAAGGAACTGGCGGCGTCGATCCAGTAGCCCTGCCAGCCGGCTTTGCGCAGCGCCGGGTGGATCTCCTTGGTGTAGTCGCCCCCCTGGCAGGTAATGATCACGTCGAGCTTTTTGAGTTCGGCGATATCCGAGGCACTTTTCAACGCCCCGGCGTTCATGGGGGCAGCCCCCCCAGCCTGGGAGGTTGAGAAAAAAACCGGCTCGATTCCAGCGAAATCGTTTTCCTCCTGCATCCGCTGCAGCAGGACTGAACCGACCATTCCACGCCAACCGACAAGTCCGACTTTCATGTGTGAGTTCCTTTGTTGTTGGTTGAGAACCGGTGCCGAGCTGGCACCGTTAGAGGGCTGCGATGATCGCATCCCCCATGGATTTGGTGTTGACCAGAGTTTCCCCGGCTTTTTCCATATAGACGTCGCGGGTGCGGAAGCCCTGGTCGAGGACCTTGGCCACCGCCTGATCAATGGCGTCGGCCGCCTCAATCATGCCGCAGGAGTAGCGCAGCATCATCCCCGCCGAGAGAATCTGGGCGATGGGATTGGCAATCCCCTGGCCGGCGATATCGGGGGCGCTGCCACCGGAAGGCTCATACATGCCGAAGGAGCCCTCAGCCAGGGAGGCGCTGGGGAGCATGCCGAGGGAACCGGTGAGCATGGCGGCTTCGTCAGAGAGGATATCGCCAAACATGTTCTCGCAAAGCAGCACATCGAACTGCTTGGGCCACTTGACCAACTGCATGGCAGCATTGTCGACGTACATGTGGGAGAGGGCAACATCCGGATACTGCTTGCCGATGCCAGTAACAATCTCCCGCCAGAGCACCGAGGTCGAGAGGACGTTGGCCTTGTCGATGGAGCACAGCTTCTTGCCGCGCTTTTGTGCCGCCAGAAAGGCGACGTGGGCGATGCGCTCGATCTCCGCAACGCTGTAGCGCATGGTGTCGGTGCCGATACGCTCACGCCCCTCCCCTTCAATCCCTTTAGGCTGGGAGAAGTAGATTCCCCCGGTCAACTCCCGCACCACCAGAATGTCAAAGCCACCGGCGATGACCTCTTCCTTCAGGCTCGAAGCCCCGGTCAGGGCCGGGAAGATGATCGCAGGGCGCAGGTTGGCGTAGAGACCGAAAATTTTCCGCAGCGGCAGCAAGGCGCCACGCTCAGGCTGCTCGTCGGGAGGCAGGCTCTCCCACTTGGGGCCGCCGACGCTGCCGAACAGAATGGCATCGGCTGCCTTACAGGTATCAATCGTGGTCTGGGGCAGCGCCTTGCCTTCAACGTCGATGGCGATACCACCAACATTGGCCGCAGTGCGCTCGAAGCGGACCGAGTATTTCTGCTCAACGGCGTCGAGCACCCGCAGAGCCTCCGCCATGACTTCCGGACCAATGCCATCCCCTGCCAGAACCGCTACTTTAAAGGTTTTGCTCATTGCTTCTCTCTCCTAGGTCAGGCCCACCATAAAACATTCGCAAGCCGGGATATCCCGACAAAACCGCCCTTTTTTCGGGTGGTTGCCAATATATGAAGGGGTCAGTTGGTTTGTCAATCGGTATTTCCAGAAGCCAGAGGAGACTGAACCCTTCCGTGCCATCCATGACACAATCACTGTGCCATTATGGACACGGTTGAGGTTTCAGTCAATCCTCGCGGCGGGCAAAGAAAAAGGCCGGAACATCCGGCCCTTCTCCTGATAAGGCAACAGCCGTCGCTAATAGCGGCTATCGGCGAATTCGACCCAACCACCGGCGGCGACCAACGCCTTATCGAAACCGGAGATATCAAAACTGAAGTTCTCGCTTTGGCTACCGGCTGTGGCGACAATCCGCAGCTGCTCCAGGTCGACGGCGATCAGCATCTCACCAGCCGCCTCGAGAGCAAACAGGCGATCGATGTCCACTTTCGGCAATTCGATAGCCAACATCCCACCATTGAACATGTTCTGGCGGAAAATCCGTGCGTAGCTCTGGGCGATAATGGTGTGAATGTCGTTGACTTCAAACACCCAGGGAGCATGTTCCCGGGAGGAACCACAGCCGAAGTTTTCCCGGGAAATCACCACCCGGGCCGCCTTGAGCCTGGGCCCGGCGGGATCAAAGCCTTCGAGCTTGAGATCTTCGAGGCAGAAAGGCTTGAGCGCCTCCTTGGTCACCTCGGTCAGATATTTGGCCGGAATGATTTCGTCGGTATTGATGTCAGAGCGGTTGAGCAAAAGCGCCGGCCCGCCGAATTGTTTTTTCATTCTCAAATTCTCCCGTGTTGATCAGGTCGAGTGGCTGGGGTTCAAACCAACTGGCGAGCGTCGGTGATCACACCGGCAATCGCAGTCGCGGCGGCAGTGGAAGGACTCATCAGGTGCACCATGCCCCCCTTGCCCATGCGGCCATTGAAGTTACGGTTGCTGGTGGAGGCACAGACCTCCCCTTCGGCCAGCACCCCGTTGCTCATCCCCAGACAGGCGCCGCAGGTGGGGTTGGTGACGCAGAAGCCGGAATCCATGAAAATCTGAATAAGTCCCTCGGCCAAGGCCTCGCTGAAGATTTTCGGCGTCGCCGGGGAGACGATTCCTCGCACCGAGTCGGCGATCTTGCGCCCCTTAAGCACTGCGGCGGCCTGGCGCAGGTCTTCGATCCGGCCATTGGTACAGGTACCGATATAAATCTGGTCGACCCGGGTTCCGGCCAGCTCACTGACCGGCTTGACCTGATCGGGCTTGAAACCGAAGGTCACCTGGGGATTGAGAGCCGAGACATCGAAACTCAGGGTCTTCTCGTAGCGGGCATCGGCATCGGAGTGCCAATATCGGAATGACTCCAGCGCCGCAGCCTTGTCGGCATAATCGCCCTCAATAAAGGGCCACAGATAGTCAACCGTGACCATATCCGGGAGACAGATACCACAGGTGCCACCGGCTTCGATGGCCATGTTGCACAGGGTCATGCGGGCATCCATGGTCATGGCATCGACCACCGGGCCGCGAAACTCCAGGACCCGGTCGGTGGCGCCGTTGACGCCAAGCTGGCCGATCACATGCAGGATGACATCCTTGGAATAGACGCCGGGGCTCAGCTTGCCAACCAGATCGACCCGAATGGTGGCCGGCTCGCGGAAGGCGCAAACCCCCTTGAGAATGCCGACCTCCAGATCGGTGGTGCCAACGCCGGCGGCAAAAGCCCCAAAGGCGCCATGGGTACAGGTATGGGAGTCACCCATGATAACGGTAAAACCTGGGCGGATGTAGCCCTTCTCCGGGAACAGTGCGTGACAGACGCCATTGCGGCCGACGTCGAAGAAGTCCTGGATGTCATGGCGACGGGCCCAATCCCGCAGCATTTTGGCCTGCAGAGCGGTCTTGCTATCCTTGGCCGGGGTAACGTGGTCGATGACCGCCTTGATCTTGGTTTTGTCGAACACCCGGTCCTTGCCCCGCGCTTCCAGGTCGGCAATCGCCACCGGGGTGGTGATTTCGTGACAGAGCACCCGGTCGAGGGAGAGCACCTTGGCTCCGGGAAACGGCTCATCCCGCAGGTGAGCAGCGAAGATCTTTTCAGCGATGGTTTGTCCCATAAAAAACTCCTCGAAAACGGACTTGAGTCGTGCTGTTAGATTTTAAACTGAGATGCGGGGCAACGGCAACAGTCAGAACAAGCGCCTAGAGTTGATGCACGCTGGTGCGGTTCATCCCCGATTGCATTTTATTAAGGGCGTTGATGTAGGCCTTGGCACTGGCGACGATAATATCGGAGTGGGCCCCCTGCCCCAACACCTCGCGGCCGTTCTCCTCCAGACGCACAGTACACTCCCCCTGGGCGTCGGTACCACCGGTGATCGCACCGACGGTAAAGCTCAACAGGGAGGATTTGGTTTTGGTCAGCTTCTTGATTGCCTTGAAAGTGGCATCCACCGGACCATCTCCCATGACTGCCGTCTTTTTGACCTTGCCATGAATCTCCATCTGTACCGTTGCGGTCGGAGTGGCGAAGGAACCGGAGGCGACATTCATCTGCAGCAGCTTGAAGGATTCGGGAATACGGATGATTTCGTCGGCGACGATGGCATCGAGGTCTTCGTCGAAAATTTCCTTTTTCTTGTCAGCCAGAGTCTTGAAGCGAACAAAGGCCTTCTCCAGGTCTTCCTTGGGAAGGTCGTAACCGAGGTCCTTCATCCGCAGATTGAAGGCATGTCGCCCTGAGTGCTTGCCCAGAACCAGCTTGTTCTGGTTCAGACCGATCGACTCCGGGGTCATGATTTCGTAGGTCGATTTCTCCATCAACATGCCATGCTGGTGGATTCCTGCCTCATGGGCGAAGGCATTGGCGCCGACAATCGCCTTGTTCGGCTGCACCACAATACCGGTAATGGTCGAGAGCAGCTTGCTGGTCGGATAGAGGTGTTCGGTCGCCACCCGGGTATTAAAGGGGAGGATATCCGGCCGGGTGCGCAGGGCCATGACCACTTCTTCCAGAGAGCAGTTGCCCGCTCGCTCACCAATGCCGTTGATAGTGCACTCGATCTGCTCAGCGCCAGCCTGAATGGCCGCCAGGGAGTTGGCGACAGCCAGACCCAGGTCATTGTGGCAATGGACGGAGATGATCGCCTGCTCGATGTTCGGCACATGGTCCTTCAGATACTTGATGATATTGAAGTACTCGGTGGGAATGGTGTAGCCGACAGTATCGGGGATATTGACCGTGGTGGCACCGGCTGCAATCACCGCCTCGATAACCCGAGCCAGGAAAGGGAGTCGGGTACGCACCGCATCTTCGGCGGAGAATTCCACATTGGAGGTATAGCTGGCAGCGCGCTGCACCGCCTTGACCGCGGCTTCCACCACCTGATCTTCGGTCATCTTGAGCTTATACTTCATGTGGATATCGCTGGTGGCGATGAAGGTATGAATGCGACCACGATCTCCGGCGTATTTGAGTGCCTCCCAGGCCCGATCGATATCCATACTGTTGGCCCGGCACAGACCGGCGATCTGTGGCCCGCGGATGGTTTGGGCGACCTTTTTCACCGCTTCGAAATCGCCATCGGAGGCAATCGGAAACCCGGCCTCGATAACGTCGACATTGAGCTTTTCCAGTTGATGGGCAATGCGCAACTTCTCCTCGATGTTCATCGAAGCGCCGGGGGACTGCTCACCATCACGCAGGGTGGTATCGAAAATGCGAATCGTTTTGCTCTGGCTCATAAGACCTCCTGGTCTGGGACCGTACGGCAGTGGTCGAAACGGTCTGGTTCAATGGACGCAGCGAAATGGATCGGTAGAACAGATGGCAAAGAGCGGACTAGCTCACCAAGGTCCGATTCCATACGACCACCCCCTTTCTTGAGAAATGAACTGCTGACCCGCCCAGCGGGCACAAAAAAACCCCCGCCCTTGCAGCAGGGGCGAGAGCTCGGTGCTTCGCGGTACCACCCTGTTTCAGTCTCGATCGAGACCCTCATTCACCCTTAACGCAGGCTCACGACGCGGGCTGGCGGCGGAAATCTCCGACGGTTGACCGGCGCGGCTCGAAGGCGAGTTCAGTTGACCCTGTACCGGCTTGCAGCGACCGCCGGCTCTCTGCAACAGGGAGCGCAACCTACTACTCCTCGTCAATGCCTTTACTGAAATTTCCGCTAATAAAAGCAGAATATTGCCTGAAGTGTCAAGTGGTTTTCCCTCGACCCATCCTCGACCAAGGCTTTTTTAAGTGAAACAAGACCAGGGTTCGTCCCGGCGAATCAGGCGACAACCGAGAACCCCTGAACGCAAAAACGCCCCGATCAGTATCGACTGAACGGGGCGCCAGGATGGCTCTATTTATTTCAGGTAAGCCAGCACGCTTTCACCGGCAACGGTGCGCTCGCCCACCCGCACCAGCACTTCAGTACCGGAAGGGAAGTACACATCGACCCGGGATCCGAAACGGATCAGACCATAGCGCATACCGCGCTTGAGCAGGTCTCCAACCACCGGGTAGGTGACGATACGGCGGGCGATCAGACCGGCGATTTGAACGAACAGCAGCTTGCTGCCCCCTTCGGTCTCCATCAGGATTCCAGCCTGTTCATTCTGCAAACTAGCCTTGTCAAGGGCGGCGTTAAAGAATTCGCCCTTATTGTAGAACATGTCCACAACCTTACCCGAGGTCGGGGCGCGGTTGACGTGGACATTGAACACTGACATGAAGATGCTGACCTTGACTGCTTCGGACTGGAAGTAACGGTCCTCGAGCACATTGCCGACGAAGATCACCTTACCATCGGCCGGAGCCACCACCGCATCCTCATCGGCCGGAATGCAGCGCTCCGGGTTGCGGAAGAAGTAGACGGTGAACAGAGTCAGAAAGAGCGCGAGCAGGGTCGGAAAGCTCCACTGCAACAGAGCAAAGACCAGGGTAATGAAAGCGAACAGGGCAATAAAGGGATAGCCTTCCGTCGCCACCGGCTGATTCTGATTTCGCATGGGATATGTCCTTCGTGCGGTAGAAATAAAAAATGCGAGAGCAGGCACAGGCCTGCCCTCGCATTCAGGGACAATCGCTTAGTTACGGTCTTTGTCGACGATCTTGTTCTTGCCGATCCAGCTCATCATGCCACGGAGCTTGTCGCCGACTTCTTCGATCTGGTGGGCGGCACCCTTGCGGCGCAGAGCGGTCAAGGTCGGCTTGTTGGCTTTGTTCTCAAGCATCCACTCGAGGGCGAATTCGCCGTCCTGGATCTCGCGGAGAATTTCCTTCATCACCTTCTTGGTTTCGTCGGTGACCACCCGGGGACCACGGGTGAGATCGCCGTATTCGGCGGTGTTGGAAATCGAGTAGCGCATGTTGGCGATGCCGCCTTCATACATCAGGTCGACGATCAGCTTGAGCTCGTGCAGACACTCGAAATAGGCCATCTCAGGTGCGTAGCCGGCTTCAACCAGAGTCTCGAAGCCAGCCTGAACCAGGGCGCTGGCGCCGCCGCAGAGTACGGCCTGCTCACCGAAGAGGTCGGTTTCGGTCTCTTCCCTGAAGTTGGTCTCGATGATACCAGCGCGACCGCCGCCGTTGGCACTGGCGTAAGCCAAAGCCACATCCTTGGTGTCGCCGGTGGCGTCCTGATGAATGGCGATCAAGGAAGGAACGCCGCCACCGCGGGTGTACTCATGGCGGACCATGTGACCGGGGCCCTTGGGAGCGACCATGAAGACCGAAATGTCGGCCTTGGGAACGATCTGACCGAAGTGGATATTGAAGCCATGACCGAAGGCGATATAGGCGCCTTTCTTCATGAACGGCTCGATCTCTTCCCGGTACATATCGCCCTGGAGTTCATCGGGAACCAGGATCATGATGATGTCGGCAATTTTTGCGGCTTCCGGGGTTGCCAGCACGGTCAAACCGGCTTTCTCGGCTTTGGCCCAGGAGGTGCTGTCCTTGCGCAGACCGACCACGACGTCGATGCCGCTGTCTTTGAGATTATTGGCATGGGCGTGGCCTTGGCTGCCGTAGCCGATGATCGCCACTTTCTTGCCCTTGAGAATGTCGAGATTGGCGTCTTTGTCGTAATAAACTTTCATTCCTGGTTGTCCTCCTCACAATGGGACGTATCGCCCCGGAAAAATGACCTGCCTTATAGCACAATTCGCCCCCGACTGCCAAATGCTTTTCGCAAATGGGGATGAACAGCAACAAAAACCGAGTTATTCGGTTCCCTTCCAACCCTTGGAACCACGGCCAAGAACCACCGGCCCCGAGCGTACCAGTTCCTTGATGCCCATCGGCCGCAGCAGTTCCACAAAGGCGTCGACCTTGGCCGGAGCCCCGGTAATCTCCACCGTGTAGCTGCGCGGGGTCACATCAACCACCTTTGCCCGGAAGATATCGACAATCCGCAGCACTTCGGCCCGGGTTTCTTCCTCGGCGGTCACCTTGATCAGGCAGAGCTCACGCTCGACATAGTCCTGACCGGTAAAGTCAATGACCTTGATGGTATCGATCAGCTTGTTAAGCTGCTTGGTAATCTGTTCCAGAATCTGGTCGTCCCCGGAGGTGACCAGGGTCATCCGCGACAGGCTGGGGTCGAGGGTAGGGGCAACCGTGAGACTCTCGATATTGAAACCCCGGCCGGAAAAAAGCCCGGCCACCCGGGTCAGCACACCGAATTCGTTCTCCACCACCACCGAAATGGTATGTTTCATAGCAACATTCTCCGCAGGTTTATGGAAGTCACAGCGACCTTTAGGACGCCAGCACCATTTCATTGAGACCGGCACCGGCCGGCACCATCGGCAACACGTTCTCTTCCCGGGCGATCTTGAACTCCATGATCACCGGCCCAGGGGTCTCGAGAGCCTTGCGAATCACCCCCTCGACTTCATCGGGAGTGGTGGCCCGCAGACCGGTGGCTCCATAGGCTTCGGCCAGTTTGACAAAGTCGATGGGCAGTTCCATACAGGTCTGGCTGTAGCGGCGGTTGAAGAACAACTGCTGCCATTGCCGTACCATGCCAAGGAAGTTGTTGTTGAGAATTACGATCTTGACCGGCAGGCGATACTGCACCAAGGTCGCAAGTTCCTGAGAATTCATCTGAAAGGAACCGTCTCCGGAGACGTCGATCACCTGACGTTCGGGAAATGCGGCCTGGGCCCCAAGGGCCGCCGGAAGCCCGTACCCCATGGTCCCCAATCCACCAGAACTCAGGAACGTGCGCGGTTGGCTGAAATCGAAGAACTGGGCGGTCCACATTTGATGCTGGCCAACTTCGGTGGTGATGATGGCATCGTCGTTGGTCAACTCCCGCAGCTTTTCGATAACGAACTGCGGCTTGATCACCGTCGTCGAGGGTTTGTAGGCCATCGGATGGGCGGTTTTCCAGTCGACAATTTCGCTTCGCCAACCCGCGGTGGCGGCCACAGCTTCGGCGACTTCGGCGGGATGACCCTCAAGGGCCTTGACCAGCTTGTGCAGCACATCCTTGAGATCGCCGACGATCGGCAGGTCGACCCGGACGTTCTTCTTGATCGAGGTTGGGTCGATGTCGATGTGGATAATTTTGGCATGGGGGGCGAAGGTGGCAATTTTACCGGTCACCCGGTCATCGAAACGGGCCCCGACGGCAATCAACAGGTCCGAATTGGTCACCGCCATATTGGCGTAGTAGGTGCCGTGCATCCCCAGCATCCCCAGAGAGAGAGGGTGCCGCTTCGGGAAAGAGGACATCCCCATCAAGGTGGTGGTGACCGGAGCCTGCATCAGCTCGGCGAGGTCCATGAGCGCCCCGGGGACATCGGAAAGGGTCGCGCCACCGCCGACATAAACCACCGGCTTGCGCGCCGCCAGGATCATTTTGGCGGCTTTTTCCACTTGCCGAGCGTTGCCGCTGTAGGTCGGTTTGTAGCCGCGCAGTTCCACCGAATCCGGGTACTCGAACTTGGCGGTGGCGACCTGCACATCTTTGGGCAGATCGATCAGCACCGGGCCAGGACGACCGCTGCGAGCGATATAGAAGGCCTGCTTGACGATCCGCGCCAGTTCATTAACGTCCCGCACCAGGTAGCTGTGTTTGGTGATCGGCCGGGTGATGCCGATAATATCCACCTCCTGAAAGGCGTCGTTGCCAATCAGCGGGGTGGGCACCTGGCCGGTGATGATGACCATCGGAATCGAATCCATGTAGGCCGTTGCGATTCCGGTCACGGTGTTGGTCGCGCCGGGACCGCTGGTGGCGATGGCGACTCCGACCTTGCCGGTGGCACGGGCGTAACCGTCGGCGGCGTGCACTGCGGCCTGCTCATGGCGGTTCAGGATATGCTTGATCGGTGAGTCCATCAGATCATCATAAATATTGATGACCGTCCCCCCGGGATAGCCGAAAATGGTTTCGACCCCTTCGAGCCGCAAACATTCCAAAAGGATCTGAGATCCTGTCTTTTTCACGTTGTATCCTCCTCCGAAATTTAACTACGACGGGCCAGGTCCCCTCCCAGCCCAAAAACATCGATAAACAGCCTTTTCAGGCCTGGGTGATGGCTCCGGTGTTGGCCGAAGTGACAACCTTGGCGTAACGGGCCAGCCAACCGGTTTTGATTTTCGGTTCCGGCGCGACCCAGGCTGCACGGCGCTGCTCCAAAGTCGCCGCGTCAACCTGCAGTTCCAGGCGCCGCTCCGGGATATTCAGTTCGATCAGGTCGCCATCCTGCACCAGAGCGATGATGCCGCCGACAGCGGCCTCGGGGGAGATATGCCCGATGCAGGGTCCGCGGGTACCGCCGGAGAAGCGGCCGTCAGTGATCAAGGCAACACTGTCCCCCAGCCCCAGACCCATCAGCGCTGCAGTCGGCGCCAGCATTTCCCGCATGCCGGGGCCGCCCTTGGGACCCTCGTAGCGGATAACCACCACGTCCCCGGCCACCACTTGACCCTCCATCAAGGCGGCCATGGCCCCCTCTTCCGAGTCAAAGCAACGGGCCTTGCCGGTGAAGCGCATCATCTGCTCGGAAACTCCGGACTGCTTGACCACAGCCCCCAAAGGCGCCAGATTTCCCTTGAGGATGGCGATGCCGCCTTCGGCCCGAACCGGGGCGGAGATCGGCTGGATAACCTCCTCATCGACCGAGGCGACGCTGGCGACAATTTCCTTGATGGTTGGTCCGGTCACGGTCGGGTTGTCGTTGATCCGATCCCGCAGTTGATACAATACCCCCGGCACGCCGCCGGCAGCATCGAGATCTTCCATGAAAAACTTCCCTCCCGGATTCATCGACGCCAACTGCGGGGTGCTGCGACTGAGGCGGTCGAAATCTTCCAGCGGCAGCTCGATCCCTGCCTCGTGGGCAATGGAGAGCAGGTGCAGCACGGTGTTGCTGGAACCACCCAGAGCGACGTCGACCCGAATGGCGTTTTCGAAGGCCTCTTTGGTCATGATCTGGCGCGGGGTGATCCCCTGACGAACCAGTTCGACGATCCGCTCGCCGGAGGCGAAGGCGATGCGCCGTTTCAGCGAGGAGACTGCCAAGGCCGAGCCGCAACCGACCAGACTCATCCCCAGGGTTTCGGTCAGAATCGCCATGGTGTTAGCGGTGAACAGACCCTGGCAGGACCCAGAGGTTGGGCAAGCCTTATCTTCGCAGACCAACAGTTCCTGCTCGTCGATCACCCCGGCCTTGTAGCGGGCCATGGCTTCGAAGGTATCGCTGACAAAGGAGAAGCGTCGTCCCTGCCGGCCGGTGCCGGTCAGCATGGCGCCGGCAGTGACCACAATACAGGGAATATCCAGCCGGGCCGCGGCCATCAGCATGCCGGGGGTGATCTTGTCGCAGTTGGTCAGCAGCACCAGACCATCGAGGCGATGAGCTTCAGCCACCGACTCGATCATGTCGGCGATCAATTCCCGGGTTGGCAGGGAGTAGTGCATCCCCTTATGGCCCATGGCCATGCCGTCGCAAACTCCTGGGATCCCGAAAAAGAACGAATATCCGCCGCCGGTGTGGACCCCTTTTTCGATGAACCGCTCCAGATCGCGCATGCCGGTGTGGCCGGGGATCAGATCGGTGAAAGAGGTGGCGATTCCGATAAAGGGCTTTCCCATCTGCTCCCGGGGGACGCCGGTTCCCAATAACAAAGCCCGGTGAGGAGTACGCTCGAAACCCTTGGTAATTGCATCACTGCGTTTTGCGCTCATGGCTAACGACTATCCTTTGCTTGAGTTGAATCGATCAAAAACCAACAGGGTCAGATGGCCAGAAATCTACCTGACCGTATGGCCCCGGCAAAGCTGCGTTTGGACTGCTTGAACATGGATAGATATAGCAAAGGGTTTAGACGATACGCCCAAACCCTTTGTTCGTTGAATTCAACATGCCACGCGAGTCGCAAACTACTGCCGATAGCGACTCAGCATTTCTTCCATTTCATCCTTGCCGGCCAGTTTCAACTTCTGGACCTTGCGTTTTTCAATTTCTTCGTCGGGAGTCAGATGGTTTTTGGTATTGAGCTGATTCAGCTCCTTTTCCAACACCTGATGTTCCTCGTACAGCAACCGGAAGCGGGGATTTCCGTCAAACAGCTGCTGTACCAAAGATTGATCTTTTTCCTCCATTGGACACCTCCTCGGCATAGGTGGCTAGCAAACAGGGAAAACACGTTTCTAAAATAGCCAATGCCCCTCCCCTTGTCAACCGCCTTAGCGTACCTCTTCCTGGCGGCGCAACCAGTTGATTTCAGCCTCGGATGGCCGAATGTAACAGGGGGCCAAGGCCGCACCGGAGAGGGTTTCTCCCAGCCGCAGAGCGCTCAGAGCCAGGGCCGCACCGCTGGAGGCGCGGGGCAGATGGCAGGGCCAGGGGAGAAAGTGAGCCCGGGGACCGAGTTGGCGCACGATCAGCGTGCGGTAGGTCTGACAGCCGTCGCCAACAAACAGCACCTCCCCCTGCAGGCTCTCCAGGAGCCGCTCGGGAGGTTGCACCAGCTCCGGACCGAGGGGCTGCGGCCGTCCCCCCTCCCAGTGGTAAAGGCAGCTGTAGACTTCCTGCTTGCGGGCATCGAGCAGGGCACAAACCGGATATTTGGCCAGCGGTGCCTGCATCGCCAGCAGTTGCAGAGAAGAAAGAGCGATCACCGGCTTGCCGGTCGCCAGCGCCAACCCCTTGACCGTCGCCACTCCGACCCGCAGACCGGTAAAGGATCCGGGGCCACGCACCACCGCGAAAGCGTCGAACTGCTCTGGAGTCAGCTGCAGGTCGCGCAGCAGTTGCTGCAGACTCATCAGCAGGCGATCGGTATGATTGCTGCCGGCATTGAGCACGATCTCTCCCAAGACCGTCTCGCCCCGACTGACGGCAACACTGCCGGCACGGGTGGAGGTATCAATCGTCAGCAGCAACTCCTGCATCACGATCCGCCCAGGAACAACCGCATGATGTCATTGTAGAAAGCCAGCACCATCAGCAGCACCAGCATCACCAGGCCGACCTGTTGAGCGATTTCCCGGGTTCGCAGCGACAGAGGGCGACGGAAGACCAGCTCAACCAGGTTGAAAAACAGGTGGCCGCCATCCAGAACAGGAATCGGCAGCAGATTCAGAATGCCCAACTGGATGCTGAGAAAGGCCAGCACCGAAATGATCGCCGAGAGATCGGTCTGGGCGGCCTGGCCGGCAATCTGCACCACGGTAATCGGGCCGCCAATGTTCTTGGTGGAGACATGACCGGTGAACAGTTTCTGAATAAAGGTAATGGTCAGCTCGGTCAGCTCGATGGTGCGATCCGCACCGGCCTGAATCGCCTGGCCGAGGCCAAAGCGTTTGAATACCGATTCCTGTTGCGGCGCGATGCCGATCAGGTAGGCCTCGCCGTTGGTGTCATCTTTAACCGGTTGAATACTCAACGGCTGCTCGGCGCCCTCCCGCTCGACCACGAAGGCGACTTCAGCCCCTTCGCTGTCCTGGATTACCCGTTTCAGGTCGTACCAGGAGGCGATCGGCTCGCCACCAATGGAGAGGATGCGATCGCCGACCAGCATACCGGCTTTCTGCGCCGGCATGTTGGGGGCCAAAGCTCCGACCAGCGCCGATTGCGGCGGCAGCAGACCGATGGACTGCAACCCCTCAAGAGCCCCATCGGCAGGGGTCATGCTCAACAGTTGCTGCTCCCCGGCGCGCTCGACTTCAATCTTCAACTCCGAACCGACATGCTCGATCAGTGCCCGATTGGTATCGTTCCAAGCGCTCATCGGGTCGCCGTTGATCGACACAATGCAATCATTGGCCTGGAAGCCGGCTTTAGCCCCTTCCGAGTCGGGAACCACGTAGCCGACACAGGCTGGCTGATCGAGATATGCCGGCATATTGACCCCAACCAGATAGGCCACCGGCAGGATCAGGAAGGGGAGCAAAAGATTCATCAGCGGCCCTGCGGCGACAATGGCGGTGCGGCTCAGCACCGGCTTGTCGGCGAAGGAGCGGGCCTTTTCGGCCGCGGTCAATTCCCCGTCCTCGCCAGCTTCGCCACTCCCTTCCCCTAGCATCTGCACATAGCCGCCAAGGGGAATAGCGCAAATCATATACTCGGTCTCCCCCCACTGGCGGGAGATCAGCTTAGGACCAAAACCGAGGGAAAACTTCAGGACTTTCACCCCGGCCATTTTGGCCACGGCGAAGTGGCCGAGTTCATGAACGAAAACCAAAATGCCGAGCATTACGATGCCGGCGAACAGGGTTAGCATGGAACCTCCAGATTAATGAGTCCCGTCGATGAGCCGCCGGGCGTAATGACGCCCCCAGCGATCGGCTCTCAGGACATCGTCGATGTGATTCAGGGGGGCAGGCCGACAGGCCTCGAGAGTGGTACGAATGGTGGCAGCAATCTCTAGGAAACCGATTCGCCCTGCCAGAAAAGCCTCTACCGCCACCTCATTGGCCGCGTTGAGCACGGCCGGAGCTGTCCCGCCAGCGGCGAAGGCCTGATAGGCCAACCCCAGACAGGGGAAACGCTGCAAGTCCGGGGCCTGAAAGGTCAAAGTCGCCAGCGAGCAAAGGTCGAGGGCGGGAAGATCGAGCACCAAGCGCTCGGGATAGGACAGGGCGTAGGCGATGGGGGTTTTCATGTCGGGAATACCCAACTGAGCGATGACCGCCCCGTCGACATATTCGACCATGGAATGGATGATGCTCTGGGGGTGAATGTGCACCGCCACCCGCTCCGCCGGCAGGTCGAACAGCCAGCAGGCCTCGATGACCTCCAGCCCCTTGTTCATCATGGTCGCCGAATCGATGCTGATCTTGCGCCCCATGCTCCAGTTGGGATGGGCCAGGGCATCGCTCGGTGTCACCTGTTTCAACTCCGCCAGGGCGCGGTCCCGGAACGGCCCCCCGGAGGCCGTCAGAATCAGCCGCCGAACATCACTGCGGCGGTGACCGACCAGTGACTGGAAAATCGCCGAATGCTCGCTATCAACAGGGAACAGCTGCACATCGTTGCGGGCAACGGCCTCCATCACCAGCGGCCCGGCCGTCACCAGGGTCTCCTTGTTGGCCAGAGCGATATCCTTGCCGGCCTCGATCGCCGCCATGGTCGGCATCAGCCCGGCAGCACCGACGATAGCCGAAACCACCATATCGACGGCCTCATGGGTAGCACAGGCGATCAACCCTTCGATCCCGGCAAGGATCGTGGTCGAAGTCTCCCCTACCTGCTGCCGCAGCCGGTCAGCATCTTCGGGGAGCAACACCGCCACCAAGCGAGGGCGGAACTGGAGGATCTGCTTCGCCAGGCGTTCGAGATTGTTTCCAGCGGTCAGGGAGACCACCTCGAAACGCTCTGGGTGCGCAGCGATGATCTCCAGGGTACTGACACCAATCGACCCGGTCGATCCGAGAACAGCTAATCGCTTCATGGCGGCAGACTCAGTCAGCAAAACAGATCAGGGCGTAATAATAAGCGGGGGGAAAGGCAAAAACCAGGCTGTCGAGACGATCCAGAATCCCGCCGTGGCCAGGGATCAGGCTGCCGGAATCCTTGACGCCAAAGCTGCGTTTGAGCATCGACTCGAACAGATCACCCAACTGGCCAAGCACCCCGAGACCCAATCCCAGCACCAGGCAATCGACATAACCCAGAGCCGGGAAGAACCAGACCCGCGCCAGCAGCGCGCCCAGCAGACTGCCGACCAGACCGCCAAGGGCGCCTTCAATGCTCTTATTGGGGCTGATCGCCGGATAGAGCTTGCGGCAACCAATGGAGACGCCAGTGAAATAAGCTCCAGTATCCCCCGCCATGACGATCAACAATACCAGGAACACCCATTCCCGCCCCCAAGGGAGCTGGTGCAGCAGGGCCAGATGACCAAGCAGCAGCGGGACATAAAGCAACCCGAGAAGGAGCAGGGCCAGATCGTGCACCACCTGCTTAAGATCGTGAAACCGGAACAGCAGCAGAATCGCCAAGCCAAAAACCGCCAGCGTCAATCCAATCTGCAGCCCGAGCGGACCGAAGGCCCAGGCCAAAGGGACCAGAGCGCTGCCGCCAACCAGGGCCAGACGCACCTCCAGCTCGCGCCCCTGGGGCAAGCTCATGGCGTAGTACTCGTGCAGGCCGATGGCGGTCGCCAGGGTGACAAAACCGGCAAACCAGACAGGGCCGGCATAATAGATAAACAGCAGCAGCAGCGGCAGAGCCACCAGACCGGTCAAAATTCGTTGTTTAATGATGATCCTCCCTGCGCAGCTGGGAACCGGTCAGACCAAAACGGCGCTGGCGCCGGGCGTATTCGTCCAGAGCCCGCTGCAGCTCTTCCTCTGTGAAATCGGGCCAGAAGGCGTCAGAGAAATAAAGTTCCGTGTAGGCGATCTGCCAAAGTAAAAAATTGCTGATCCGCATCTCTCCCGAAGTTCTTATCAGCAAGTCGGGATCGGGCAGACCGGCGGTATCGAGACTCTCGGTCAAGACGGCTTCATCGATCTGCGCCGGATCGAGGCGACCGGCAGCCACTTCATTGCCGAGTTGACGCATGGCGCGCAGAAGTTCGTCACGAGAGCCGTAAGACAGCGCCAGAGTCAAGGTCATGGCGCTGCGGTCGGCGGTACGCGCCACCGCGTCAGCCAGCACTCCCTGAACCTCGACCGGCAGACGGGAAATCTCGCCGATCACTCTTAGTTGAATCCCCTCGCGCAGCATGGTCTTGAGTTCCCGCCGCAGATAGACCCCGAGCAGGCTCATCAGAGCGCCAACTTCTTCATCGGGGCGGCCCCAGTTTTCCGAACTGAAGGCATAAAGAGTCAGATAACGGACCCCTTTTTCCCGACAGCTACGGACAATCTGCTGGACGGTTTCCACCCCTTTGCGATGGCCGGCAATGCGTGGCAAACGACGCTGTTCGGCCCATCGGCCGTTGCCATCCATAATGATCGCCAGATGTTGCGGCAGGCGCATAGGCTTTCTCTCCAAGGTTCCAATCTTTAGACAAGGGGGCAAATTACCATGAAAAAGTCCCCACAAGCAAGGGGAACAAGGCGTGCAGCAAAGATCCCCTGTCAACCCCGTCAACCCGATAAACCGTTGGTTGACCTGGCCCTTCGTGAAACACTTCTGGAGCGCACTTGACCCAACTTGTGTGTAGAAGTCATTCCGTCTATTCACTCCGTCTGGAGACCGGCCTACCCCGGGCTTTTAATCTTAAATCATTTGACTTGGATAATTTTATCGTGATAGTTAACGGCTCTGTATGTTTCAGTTGTAATGAACAACCTTGCACCTGGAGGGGCTTACCGCAAACGGATTTGCCGCCCGCCCCAGACTCGCTCCCAACCATGACCGATGGACAGAGCACGTCGCCTTAGCACCAACACCGACCCACCCCAAGCCCAACGCCAATAAAAAAAGAAGTCTTGTGCCTTTGTCATTTAAGGGTCGCATTTTTCTGGAGTTGCACTGTTCAACAGACAGTCGTGACCCCGAGCGGTTTAGCCATGGATCAGCGTCCAAAACAGAACAACTCCCGTGCGTCAACGACGGAACCAATTCCTCGGCAGAAACCGCCGATGCCGACCGTGGCCCAGGTTCTGGTACAGGGCCTTGCGCGCCTGGCTGAGGGTCAGCGCTGTTTTGCCGAGGAATTCGGCTTGAACTACGGCCGGGTGTTTCGGGACGAATTCGAACCGTTCAAGGGGAAAAACCCAGAAACGGTCATTCGCCAATGGCTTAAAGATGGCGACAACGGAATCCAGAGATTACAAGGACTGCTCGACGATCTGTTGCGGCACCAACTCGCACTGGTCGGCGCGTTGGAGGGTGTTGCCGCGGAAGCTGTGGAGCAACTCAGCCCGCAGCGAATCGAAAAGGCCAGCCCCGGGTTGCTGGGAATGCGCCCCTTCGCCTGGCGCTGTTACCGCAAATTACATCGCCAGTACGTCCAGAACCACCAATTGCGGCATCAAAACCTGGTCCTCAACGGTTTCGTCACCGGATATATCCGCGAACGGGAAAAACAGAACAATCCATCCTGAAGCTTCCACCGGAAGTCCAGGTCAATCTTCGGAGGTAATTCGATTCATGAAGCTGTTGCATCACGGCAAATTTCTCCTCCTGGCGGCCTTGCTGACCATGACTGCTGCCTGCTCCACACCCCAGGCACGACTGACCATCTCCTCCACCGCCAACCTCAACCTCAATGACAGTGATGAGCCACTGCCGGTGATGGTCAACATCTACCAACTGGCCGACAACAAAGCCTTTGAAGAGGCGAGTTTCGAGGATTTGTGGAAAAAAGATCTGGCCACACTGGGCGACAGCATGTTGACCAAGGAGACCATCACCATCAACCCCGGTTCCCAGGAGCGATTGGTGTTCGAACGCCATGCCCAGGCTAAATTTATCGGCGCCATGGCGATTTTCCGTAAACCGGAAAAACAAGCTTGGCGCTCAACCAAAGCCGTGGCCGACGGTTATTTCAAAAAGAAAATGTCCAGCACTCTGACCGTGAACCTGAAAAGCAACAGCATCGAGATCGTCGACTGATCGCGCTTTGCAAAGGATAGCCGCAGCATGAAGGATTTAAGCAAGGTGGTCTGGGCCGAGGGGGTATTTCTCGGCCAGCAGCATTTTCAAGCCTGGGACCGCAATCTGGAAGCCAGCCAGCAACTGCGCAGCAAAGCCCTGCACCCCTTCGCCTGGGGTGTTCTTTCCTGTTCGGTGGATGAAAAAGCCCTGGAAAATGGCCGTTTTCGTCTGCAGGCCTGCCAGGTGATTTTTGCCGATGGCCGCCTGGCCAGCTACGATGCCGCCGAGAATCCGACCCTGGCCTGCGAACTCAGCTCCGGCGGCGGGCAGACGGTGGAGATCTATCTCGGCCTGCCGGCCAATCAGCAGGTTGAAGGGATTTCCGGCTATCCGGGGCGCAGTCAGCTTTGTGCCTGGCTGGCCGACTATCGGCAACTGAGCGACGAATACGATAACAGCCGGGAACGGGAAGTGTTGCTGGCCCGGCCGAACTTGACCCTGCTCTGTGGTCCGGAGGGGCGCGAGCAGTTCGCCACTCTAAAAATCGCCGAACTGGTCAATCAGGGGGATGGCAGCTACCGTCTGGTCCCTGAGTATGTCCCGCCGCTGGTGCGGATCGGCGCCTCCAGCTACTTGAAAACGCTGCTCGGCCGCATGCTCGAAGGAGTCGGCGGACGCCTGCGGACCCTCAACGACCGGCGCATCCATTTCAGCGGCGGCCCCTCGGAATTCGCCCGCACCGACCCTGGGCAGTTTCTGCTGCTGCAAAGCCTCAGCGCAATTTATCCCCAGCTGCTGCATCTGCAGCAGACCCCCGACCTGCACCCGGAAATCCTCTATCGGGTGCTTTGCCAGACCATCGGCGGGCTCTGCGCCTTTCACCCGGAACTCGACCCGACCGCCATCCCCCGCTACCAGCACGGCGAACTGACCACGGTCTTCCGTACCTTCGATCGCCTGCTGGCCGAAGTGCTCAACCTCTCCATGGGTTCGCGCTCCTCGGCGCTGCAACTGGCAAAGGAAAGCGACTGCCTGCTGGCGGCCCACGACATCGACCATCAAACCCTGCAGCAGCTCACCCTGTTCTTGGAAGTACTGCACGTGGCCGACGATCCGGTCTGGATCACCGACTTCGCCCGCCAGGTCAAGGTCGCCTCCCGCGGCACCATCGAGATGACCGTCGCCTCGGCCCTCCCCGGCATCCGCACCGTGCATACCCAGCGGCCGCCGAACAAACTCTCGACCAAAAGCGGTTACGAATATTTCCGCCTCGAGCCCCGCGGCGATGTCTGGAATCGGGTTCTGGAGGAGCGCAGCCTGGCGCTGTTTCTCCCCCAGGCCTTTGTCAGCGCCACGATCAACCTGGTTTCGGTAAAGGAATAAAGAGCGATGTTAACCGACAAGACCCACCGACCGATCAACCCGCTGCTCGAATGCGGCGAAACCATATTTTCCCTGATCGCCGTCTTTATCAAAGGCGATCGCGGTGCCAGCCTGGAACTCGACTACCGGGAAAAGATCCTCTCCGGCTTCGACATCATGGAACGGATGGCCTTCGAACGCCAGATCGGCAGCCTGGTGCTGAAAGACGCCAAATACGCCCTCGCCGCCTATATCGACGAAGCGGTGCTCAGCTCGGCCTGGCCGGGACGAAGCCAGTGGATGAGCCGACCGCTGCAACTTGAATTGTTCGGCGACCACCTGGCCGGCGAAGGGTTTTATGATCGCCTGACCCAGTTGCGCCAGGGGGGAGAGGCCAACCTCGATCTGCTGGAACTCTATTACGTCTGCCTGCAACTCGGCTTCGAGGGGGTTTATAAAATTCGAGGTCTGGAGCAGCTGATGGCACTGCAGGTCGATCTGCGCAGCCAGATCGAAGGCTACCGGGGAGTCCTCGACCCCAAGCTTTCCCCCGAAGGGATCCCGGCCGTACCGCTGATCTCCCGGGTGGGCCGGGAAGTCCCCTACTGGGTGATCACGGTGGTGACGATTTCGATCATCTTCTTCACCCATCTCGGCTATTCCATGGCCCTGACCAAACTCGCCGACCGCAGCGTGGCCAGCATCGAGTCTCGCAAAGAGGCCATTTTGATTCCGGCTAAAGTCGCCGAGCCAGCCCCCGAGGCGCAAACCGAAGCAGCCGCTTCGACCCAAAAGAGTGGACCTACCCAATGAACAAGTTTTTTATCGTCATCCAAGCCTATCTGCTCGGTCGCACCGGCAGTCGTCTGGTCGGTTTGTTGTTGCTGCTTTCCCTGGTCTGGTGGGCCGGGCCTTCCATCGGCCTGAAGAGCGAGAACCTGCGCTTTGCCATTATCGCCGGCATTCTGCTACTGGTGCTCACTGTCTGGCTGCTGCGACTGTTTCTGCTGCGCCGAAAATCAGCCAGTTTTCAGAAGGAGTTGCGAGCCCAGGGGGGAACCGGCTCCGGCAAAGAACGGGAGATCGAGGAGCTGCGCAAGCGGATGGACGAGGCGATCGCCTCCCTCAAATCCTCGGAGCTCGGCCTCGGTTATCGCGGCAACGCCGCCCTCTATGCCCTCCCCTGGTTCATGATCATCGGCCCGGCCGCAGCCGGCAAGTCGACCCTGTTGCGCAATTCGGGACTGCAGTTCCCCTATGCCCAGGGGCGCGACATCGACATCAAGGGGGTTGGTGGCACCCGCAACTGCGACTGGTGGTTCTCCAACGAAGCGGTCCTGCTTGATACCGCAGGCCGCTACACCACCGAAGAGGACGATCACCAGGAGTGGTCGACCTTCCTGGCACTACTGAAGAAATACCGATCAAAGCTGCCGCTGAACGGGGTGCTGGTGGCGGTGAGCCTGGCCGACCTGCTGATCGCCGATGAAGGCGGACTGGAGAAGCATGTCAAAATCATCCGCGACCGCCTGCACGAACTGACCAGCCAACTCGGCTGCAGTTTTCCGATCTACATTGTGCTGACCAAATGCGACCTGCTGCACGGCTTTGAGGCCTTTTTCCAGGACCTCGGCGACAATGACCGCGATCAGATCTGGGGTGCCTGGCTGGCCCAGGAGAAAGAGGACCTGGATCTCACCAACACCTTTGACAACAAAATGGCCGAACTGCACCGCCGGCTCAGCGAACTGCGGATGCGCAAACTCTCGATGCAGCGCAAGTTCGAATCAAAACAGGAGATTTTCGATTTTCCCGCCCAGTTTCAGGCCACCGCCGAGAAGCTGGTGGAATTCGTCAATCTGCTGGTACAGAAAAATCCCTACCGGGAAACTCCGCGGTTTTGCGGCATCTATTTCACCAGTGCCACCCAGGAGGGGACGCCGATCCAGCGCATCGTCGGCAACCTGCGCCAGGCCTTCGGCTACGTCGAAAACGATCTCCACAGCAGCAGTCGGACACCAAAAAGTTTTTTCATCAAGAAGCTGTTCCAGGACGTTATTTTCCCCAACGCTCAAGGGGCCGGAAAAAACCGCCGCAGCGCCCTGGTCAACCGTTCGCTGAAAACCGCCTGGATTGTCGGCTGCCTGGCCCTGATTGTCGGCAGCGTGCTGCTGCTCAGCACCGCCCTGACCAGCAATACCCTGCTGATCAATAAAGGGACCGATCTTGCCCAGTCGGTGCAACAGGAACTGGCCCTGGAGCAGCCTTCAACGGCCCGCAGTTATGACGCCATCGCTGCCCTTTATCAGCATCAGCAAACCCTGCTTGGTTACGAAAAAAACCTCCCATGGCATCTGATGTTCGGCATCTACCAGGGGGAGAAACAACTCGAACCGACCCGGGCCCTGCTGCTGCGGGCCTTGCAGCACAGCTATTTCCTGCCGGTAACGACCGCCCTCGAATACCGGCTGGAAAACTTCTCCCGGCAGTGGGCAGCCCTGGCCGACAAGGGTCAGGAAAAAGTCCGCGAGGAGTATTACCAGAATCTCAAGCTCTATCTGATGCTGGCCGAACCGCAGCGCCTCAGCCCCGAAGAAGCAACTCCCGCTCTGGTTGGCCTTTGGAAGGAACTGATCACCCGGACCGAAGCGGATAAAACCTTCGATGAAACCGAAGAGCGTCAACTTTCCGAGCTGGTCGGCCTCTACCTGCAGCACATGCAATTGCCGGCCGGCAATCCGCAGTTGGTCAGTGCCTTGACCCTGCGCCCGGCGCTGGTCGCGCAGGCCAGAAACCAGCTGCGCACCCCACCCAACTCCGAGCGTCTGTTCGCCCAGGTTCTGAGTAAGGCCAAACTCTCTTTGCAGGATCTGAAACTCGCCGACCTGATTAAAGAGGCCGAACAAGGGGTCCTCAGCAGCGGATACACCCTGCCCGGCATCTATACCGAAAAAGGCTGGCGGGAGTTCGCCCACGCCGAAATCAAAAAAGTGGTCGCCGGCGCCAGCCGCGGCGACTGGGTGCTTGGCGGCAATCCCGATGATTTCTCGGCCGAAGAGCTGGAAGCCGGCAACGATGCTGCAGTAGCCAAAGCTCCGACCGAAGATGGCAAAATCGACGAAGCACTCGCCCGCCGCCTGGAAAAGGAGATCCGCCAGCTCTATTTCCACAACTACGCCAGCAGCTGGTATGAGCTGCTGGAATCGGTGCGGGTCGCCAGTTTCCGCTCCCTCGGCGACGCCTCGCAAAAACTCCAAGTTCTGGCCCGCAGCAACGGACCGGTGGCCGAGCTGCTGCGGGAGGTTTCGAAAAATATCAATCTGAGCGACCCGGAGCTTGCCGGCGCGATAACCCCACCGGCCGACGCCAGCGCAGAAGCCCCCAGTGCCAAACCCCTCCTGGTCGGCGAACTGGATGCCCCCTTGCGCGATCTGCGCAAACTCGCCGACCCCGGAGCGGACATGACCGTCAGCCCCCTGCTCGACCAATACCTGCGGGCGGTTTCGACGGTCCAGGGAGAGGCGGAAAAACTCGCCGCAGCCGCCGACGTCTCCCGCGAGGCAAAGAATTATGCCGCCAACATTCTTTCCGGTGGCGGGGGCGGCTCCGATCTCTACAAAAGCTGGTCGGCCACCAGCAGCCTGCTCAATAGCCTCGATCCCCGCACCCGCAGGGTCGCAGCCCGACTGCTGACCGATCCGATGCGTCACGTCTGGGGGAGCATCATGGATCAGTCCCGGCAGGGGCTGCAACGGGACTGGAAAGCCCTGGTGGTCGGCAGCTACAACAGCAAACTGCGGGGCCGCTTCCCCTTTGACCGCAAAGGCAAGGACGCCGCCCTGGCCGATCTGTCCGACTTCTTCCGTCCCAGCGACGGCGCTTACTGGTCCTTTGTCCAGAACGAACTCGCCCCCTTCATCGCCGAAGGACGTCGCTCCTGGACCCAGAAATCCTGGCTCGATCAGAGCCCCGGGTTTAACGATGACTTCCTGCGCTCCCTGGCCCGGGCCCGCACCATCAGCGACAGCCTGTTCCGCCGCGGCCAGGATGAGCCGGAGATCCGCTTTTCCGTCTATCCCATGCCGACCCGCGGTTTGAGCGAAATGTCGATCGAAGCCAACGGTCAGAACTACCGCTACCGCAACGAGCCCCAGGAATGGCGCCCTTTCCGCTGGCCCGGCGGGGAGGATAAGGTCGGTGCCAAAATCCATGGCATCGCCGGTAAAGGTTCAGCCCGGGGCCAGTTGGAGTTCGACGGGGTCTGGGGGATTTTCCACCTCCTCGAACAAGCCAAAACCACCCGTGAGAACGGCACCGAATTTCTCAGCAGCTGGGATCTTCGGAGCGCCGACGGCACCCCGATCACCGTGCAGTTCAAGATCAAGGCCGATCGTGAAAACAATGTCTTCGATCAAAACCTGTTCGCTGGTTTCAACGTTCCAGACAGCCTGTTCTGACCGCTCGCAAGGAGTTATCACCACCGCATGTTTGGACTTTTTGCCAAAACCAGCCGGCCCCAAGCCACCACCCGACTCTCTGAGCTGGTCGGTTGCTTTGGCAAACTGCCTATTCATGGGGATTTTATCCGCCACAATGTCCAGTGCGGCGAAACCGTCGCCTTCGAAAACTGGGTTCAGGAGGGGGTGAGCCTGGTGACCCGCAAACACCCGGGAACCTGGCCTGAGGTCTACCGCAACTTCCCCCCCTTGAACTTCGTGCTGGTGGGAGAGGAGCAGCAGCGCACCCTGGCCGGCGCGCTGGTGGCCAGTCAGGACCGCAGCGGCCGCCCCTACCCCTTCAGCGTACTGCTGGCCAGCGACGACCACCTGTTGCGGGAGATGCAGTCGCTGGTGCCGCACATTTTCCAGAATTTTTTCCAGGAAACGGCCGAAATCATCACCGCCAAATGGAACCACGAGCCGCTGACCCGCCTGACCGGACGAGTCGACGGCATTTCCCGCCGCGACACCGGGCTGACCCGGCGGCAACTGCTCGACAGCCAAATCGCCCCCCTGCGGGAGATCACTCTGGGGGAGTTTTGGCAAAGCGCCTTTTCCGGTGGCAACAAGCCAACCCCGGTGCAACTGTTCAGCACTCTGATCGACACCCTCAAAACCGTGCTGCGGCGGGGGCCTTCACGCATCAGTTGGGGACTGAGGTTGCCGCTCCCCGAATCGGGCGAGCCTAGATTGCTGGTGATGTTCTGGCTGCAACTGATCGATGCGATGTTGGGAGAGTGCCCCTGGCGGGCCCACTATTTCTGGAATGGCGCCGGTCCCCAGCATCCGGCCCAATTGACAATTTTTTTCCGCCCCCTGCCCGGTTCGTTCCTGCTGCAACTGCTCAACCCCAGCGTGGATGACGGATCGATTTTCGATCTGACCCGGGAGAGCATCAAAACCAGGGAAACCAACTGTGACCCGGAGTTGAAAGTGTTGCTTGCCCGTTCCGAAGCCACCATGCTGGAGGTCCTTTACAAGGCCGGTCGACGGGAGGCGCTGCAATGATCCCCCAGATCTCGACCCAACCACCGCTGGTCGAGCAATCGGCCTGGCTTCAGGCCGTGAGTCTGCCGCTGCAACCCCTCCCTTGCGGCGACGACCCTCGCTATCTCGACGATTTTTTAGCGATCAAACAGGAACTCGACAAGCTCCAAGGGAACGATTTCGCCCGGGTGGTCAAACTCTGCCGGAAAATTCTGGCCGAGAAAAGCCGGGATTTGCGGGTCGCCGGCTATCTGCTACTGGCCGCGGTCTATGTCGACGGCATGGCCGGCCTGCTAGAGGCCGCCCGCGGCTATCGGCTGCTGCTTGAAACCTGCTGGAGCGACTGCCACCCGCAAAAGCCCGGGCCGCGACTCGCCGCGCTGAACTGGATCAACCATGCCAAGCTCGAGAGCTACGCCCGTCAGCACGCCGAGGACGCCGATGCCCAGCAGCTGACGGAATTGCGGGCAATCATCGACGCGGTCAACAGTCATTTCTCCCTGGTCCTGGGAGAGCAGGCACCCCGCTGGACGGTCTTGGACAAGTGGCTGCAGACCAGCCTGAAGCGCAGCCAGCCGCAATCAATTCCGCCCCAAACCAGTGACAAACCCAAGGCTGCCATCCCCTTAAGGGAAGTGGTCAAGCCGGTCGAAGTAGCTCCAGCAATTGCTGCCGAGACTCTGCTCGCTCCCTTTTCGAACGAACCGATGGCCCTCAACTCGGAACGGGAGTTAACCAATCTCACCCGGGCGATTCGCGACTATCTGCTGCAGAATCGCGATTATCTGCGGGCGGCGGCCTACACCCGGGCGCTGCGCTGGGCGCCGTTGAGCTTGCCGCCGCACCAACAGGGCGCCACCCGCATCCCGGCTCCAAGACCGGCAGCGATAAATGAACTGAACCAATTGCTGGCCGGCGGCGAACACCTGGCGCTGTTGCTGCTGTGCGAAAAATTGTTCCTGGAACCCGGCGGCCACTTGGCCCTCGACCTGCAGCGCCATGCCTGCACCGCCGCCCGGGCTCTGGGCCACAACGATCTGGCCCAACTGATCGCCGATCAGACCGCTGCGCTGCTGCGGCGGATGCCGGAACTGGCCAGCTTGCAGTTCGACAATGGCCAACCCCTGGCCGAGCTGGCCACCCGGCAGTGGCTCGACGGCCTCAATGCCAATCAAAAATCGGCTCCGGCAATTGAGCTGACAGCGGCCCCCTGGTCAGACCAGCTGGCCGAGCAGATCGCCGCCGCTCGCCATTTGGTGCAGAGCAAACAGCTCCCGGCCGCCCTCGGGCTGTTGAAAACCTGCCTGGCAGACAACGACAAACAACGGCTGCTGCTGCAACTGGCCATGGCCAGGCTCTGCCTCGAAGCCGGCCGCCCCGAAGTCGCCCAGCCGGTGCTCGATGAACTGCAATCGACGGTGGAGGAGAAATCCCTCCACCTCTGGGATCAGGAACTGGCCATCGAGGTCTGGACCCTGAACCTGGAAGCGACCCGGATGCTGTTGCAGCGCGCCCCTGCAGTTGACAAAGGGCCTTTGGGTGAAAAAATGGCCGATCTGCAGGGGCGCATCTGCCGCATCGACCTGGAAGCGGCGGCGCGGTTGTTTTAGGCGCCTGGCCATTCCCCAATGAAGAAAAAAACTATCGGTGTTCCGATTCGCATAGAAAATAACCTGCCTCAACTAAGGAGATCATCATGGCTGACAGTTTTCAGAAAGAAATCCCCAAAGCCCGCATCAACATTTCCCTCGACGTCGAAACCGGGGGGGCGAAGAAAAAGCTCGAACTCCCCCTCAAAATGCTGGTCATGGGCGACTTCAGCAACGGCAAGACCCAGGGGCGCATCGCCGATCGCGAGCGGATCAACATCAACAAGAACAATTTCGAATCGGTCCTCAAGGATATGGCCCCCACGGCCCGCTATCAGGTCAACAACCTGCTCAAGAACGATGGCAGCGAACTCGATGTCGAGCTGCAGTTCGACTCCATGCGCTCTTTCCATCCCGAGCAGGTCGCAAACCAGATTCCTGAGCTGCACAGCATGATGGCGATGCGCAATCTGCTCAAGGACCTCAAATCCAACCTGCTCGACAACGCCAAGTTTCGCAAGGAGCTGGAGAAAATCGTCAACAACCAGCCGGAGCTCGAAGGGCTGAAACAGGAGCTGGAAAAGGTCATTGCCGCCAAAGCTGCCGTGGAAGCCGGCAAGGGCGCCTGAGGCTACTGAATCCCTTAAAGAATTGGAGTCAAACCCATGGCCATTCAAGAAAATTTGAAAGTCAGACCCGTCACCCTGGATGAGACCGAAGAGCAAAGCACCTACCAGCGGCTCTGCAACCTGGTCGATATCGCACCTTTGAGCGAAAATGTCGAACTCAAGAGCTTCGCCGATGCCAGCAAAATGGCAGACATCTCCCTCGACAAGCGTCTTACCGCCGGCATCCAGGTCTTCATCGATCTGGCCACCCGCAACAAATCGCAGATCGAGCGCATCGACAAAACCCTGCTCGACAGCTACATCGCCCAGATCGACGGCATGATCAGCTCCCAGCTCGACCAGGTGTTGCATCACCCGATGTTTCAGCAGATCGAATCGTCCTGGCGGGGGCTGAAGTTCCTGGTTGACCGCTGCGATTTCCGCTCCAACATCAAGGTCGACCTGCTCGACTGCACCAAGGACGATCTGCAGGAGGATTTCGAAGAGTCGCCGGAGACGGTGCAGACTGGGCTCTACCGCCATGTCTACGTGCATGAATACGACACCCCCGGCGGCCAGCCGATTTCGGCCATGATCGCCAACTTCGAATTCGACAACTCGGCCCAGGATATCGCCCTGCTCACCGAGCTCTCCCGGGTCTCGGCCAGCGCCCACTGCCCCTTCCTCTCCTCCGTAGGCAGCCGCTTCTTCGGCAAGGAGAATATCGACGAACTGCCGAAGATCAACGACCTCTCCAACTACATGGAGCGGGCCGAATACGCCCGCTGGCGCAGTTTCCGCGAGTCGGAGGATTCCCGCTACGTCGGCCTGGTCACCCCCCGCTTCCTGCTGCGCCTCCCCTATGGCCGGGGGAGCAACCCGGTGCGCACCTTCAATTACGAGGAAGGGGTGCGGGCCGAAGGACACGAGAACTACCTGTTCGGCAACGGGGTCTTCGCCTTTGCCTCCAACATCGCCCAGAGCTTTGCCAAGCATGGCTGGGCGGTCAATATCCGCGGCCCCGAGGCCGGCGGCAAGATCGAAAACCTCCCCCTGCATCAGTACGATGCCGGCAAGGGGATGCAGACCAAAATCCCCACCGAAATGATCATTTCGGAGACTCGCGAGCTGGAGCTGGCCAATCTCGGCTTCATCCCCTTGAGCTACTACAAGAACAGCGATTTCGCCTGCTTCTTCAGCGCCAACTCGGTGCAGCGTCCGGTCGAATACACCACCCCCGAGGCGACCGCCAACAGCCGCATCAATTCCCGGCTCCCCTACATCTTCCTGGTCTCCCGCATCGCCCATTATCTGAAGGTGCTGCAGCGCGAAAGCATCGGCTCCACCAAAAGCCGCCAGGTGCTGGAGAATGAGCTCAACGAATGGCTGCAGACCCTGGTCACCAAAATGAAGGATCCCGAACCGGAACTGATCGCCACCCACCCCCTCAAAGACAGCCGGGTGGTGGTGCAGGAAATTCCGGAAAATCCCGGATATTTCAGCGTCAACCTCTACGTCGTCCCCCACTTTCAGGTTGAAGGGGTCGATGTCCGGCTCAACCTGGTGGCGCAGATGCCCAAGGCTGAAAGCTGAATTGTTGTGTAGTCAGGCAGTTTTCCCGGCGTCTTAGACGCCAACTTCAACCCCCCAGGAGGAGGACGTACCAATGGCTATTCCCGGTTATATGTGGATCACCGACGATCAAGGCAGCGCCATTCAAGGCCCCGTTTCCATCGCCGGCCGCGAAGGCAGCGTGGAAATTCTCGGCTTCGAGCACGAGCTGCGCATCCCCACCGACAACGATTCCGGCGCCCTCACCGGCACCCGCAAGCACGAGCCCTTCAGCTTTCTCAAGGCTTTCGATGCCGCCACGCCTTACCTCTACAAGGCCTGCAGCAACGGCCAGACCCTGAAGAAGCTCGAACTGCGCTGGTACCGCATCGACGACACCGGGACCGAGCAGGAATATTTCCGTCACACCCTCGAAGGGGTGAAGATCACCTCGGTCAAGCCGACCATGCACAACGTCAAGGATATCGACAAGGAGCGCTACCCGCACCTGGAGGATATCTCGGCCCGTTACGCCAAGATCACCTGGACCTACCTCGACGGCAACATCGAGTTTTCCGACTCCTGGGCCGAAGGCCGTTAAAACCCAAAGCGGCAGGGGAGCTCTCCTCCCCTGCCGCCTTGCCGAACCTTCTTCGCTAACCCCAACTAGACCTGACTCTTATGGCCCACACCCTGTTCGAGGTATTGACCGGACATTACCAGAACGGCCAGACGGTCGGCTCCCGGCCGAGCGAGGCCGATCTGCAGCTGAGCATCCGCGATTATCTGCAGCGCCTGCTCAATGCCCGCCGGCAGACCCTGCCCCATCTGCCCAACTACGGGCTGCCCGATGTGGCGGCGATTTTCGAGGCCCTTCCCTATTCCCTCGACGCCCTGGTGCAGGCGGTGCGCCAATGCATCGAAACCTTCGAAGCCCGCCTGACCCAGGTCCAGGTGCGGCCGCTGCTCGCCCCGGCCGGATCGGGCCGGCTGCGGATGGAAATCAGTGGCCGCACCCGCTGCGGTCAGACCCCAAAATACCTGGCCTCCTTTTTCAGCACCGGCCGCGCCACCCTGGAGTTGCGCGCCGAGGGCCGCAGCCATGAGTGATTATTTCGACGCCGAAATGCGCCTGCTGCAGGAGGTGGCCCAGGAGTTCGCCCGCGCCTACCCGGAAAAAGCCGGCATGCTCAACCTGCAGGAGGTCAAAGACCGCGACCCCTACGTGGAGCGTCTGCTCGAAGGGATGGCCTTTCTCACCGCCCAGGTCAAGCAGCGCATTGATGATGATGTGCCGGAGATTTCCGAAGCGCTGCTCTCCCATCTCTGGCCCCACTTTCTGCGCCCCCTGCCGTCCCTGAGCATCGTCCAGTTTGCCCACCGTCAGGGACAGCTGCAGCAATCCCGGACCCTGAAAAAAGGGACCGCTCTGCTCACCCCCCCCGTCGGCGGCGACCGCACCATCTGCCGCTTTCGCACCACCAGCGAGGTGGAGCTGCACCCCTTGCGCCTGACCCGCTTCAGCCTGGAGGAATCGGGCAAAGGCGGCTGCCAGCTCAAACTCGGTTTTCAGCTCGATCCAGGAATAGCCGCCGACACCCTGGGGTTGAAGCGTCTGAAAATTTACCTGCAGGCCGATCCGGCAGTCGCCCTCGGTCTTTATCAGGCCCTGACCTCCCAGGTCGCCAGTGTGCAGTTGAGCTGCCCAGGGCTCAGCACCCCCCAGAGCCTCGGCGGCCAGAGCGTCCTGCGCCCCTGTCATCTTTCCGGGGATGAGTTGCTGGCCCCGGCTTCTGGACGCAGCTTCCACGGTTTCCATCTGCTGCAGGAATACTTCTGCTTTCGGGAGAAATACCAGTTCGTCACCATCGAGGGACTGGAGAAGGTCCGCTGGCCGGCCAACTGCAGCGAATTCTCCATCGACATCCAGCTGCGCAGCCTGCTTGACAAGGATTTCCAGCTCAGCCGCGACAACTTCCGGCTCTTCTGCACCCCGGCAATCAACCTGTTCGAGAGCAGCAGTGAACCGATCGGCCTCAATCATCGCCACCCCAACTACCCGGTGGTGGCCGACGCCTCCGCCCCGGAAGGGGTGCAGGTTTACAGCGTCGATCAGGTCACTGGCATCGACGCTGCCAGCGGCCGCCGCAGCGACTATTCGTCCCTCCCTGCATTCAGCCATCGCAACCAGCAGGGGCGATTCTTCCAGGTCAGCCGCAAGGGGGATGAGGGGCTGCGTACCGCGACTCACCTGAGTGTCGGCGGTCAGTCCGATTACGCCCGGGAAACCCTTTCCTGCCGGATTACCGCCTGCAACGGCGATTATCCCCGCCGCTACCTACAGGTCGGCAGCCTGCATGTGCCGGCGCCCGATTCCCCCTCGTCGGTGCAGTTCAGCAACATCACCCGGCCGACCCGGCTGCTCCCCCCTCCCAAGCGCAAGGACTACCGGCTGGCGTTGATCTCGCATCTGACCATCAACCACAACAGCCTCACCTCCCTGGAGGCCTTCAAACAGCTGCTCAGCCTTTACGACTGGACCGAACAACCGCAGAATCAGCGCCGAATCGAGGGGATCAGGGAGATTGCCGTCACTCCGGTCGACCGCATCAAGCGGGGTGCGCTGCTGCGCGGTCTGGAAGTCCGCCTCAGCCTGGCGGCAGAGAATTACCTCTCCGACGCCGACATCCACCTGTTCGGCACCGTCGTGCACCATTTTTTGAGCATGTACGCCTCGGTCAATGCCTTTGTGCAGACCCGCATCGTGCTTCACCCCTCCAACAGAGAAATGACATGGGAACCGCTGCTCGGGGAAAATTTCCTGCTCTGATCCAGGACCTGCTCGATCACGGTCCGGATTACGACTTCTTCCAGGCGGTCTCCCTGGTCGAGGCCTGCTGTGCAGGTCCGCAGACCCACGCCGGCGGTCTGGCGGCGCCGCTGAAGCTGCGGCCGGCGCCGGAGATCAGTTTTCCCGCCGCCGATATCCGCCGCTGCCGTTTCGACGATCAGGGGCGGATCGATTTCGAACTCAATTTCCTCGGTCTCTACGGGGTCGATGGCCCCCTGCCGCACTTTTTTCTCGAAACCATCGCCGGCCAGGACGATCCGGGCAAGGTACTGCGGGCCTTTCTCGACGTCTTCAACCAGCGTCTCTATCAATTACTTTATCTCGGCTGGAAGAAATTCAACGATCACGGCCACCAGAGCAGCCTTTACGAGCGCTATCTGGGCGCCGTGGCCGGCCTTGGCGTAGCGCAGGCCCCAGGGCAAAGCCTGGCCTACGCCGGACTGCTGGGGAGCCGGATCAAAAACGCCGAAGGGTTGGTCGGGCTGTTGAACGATTTTCTGCAAATGCCGGTCAGCGTCCGCCAGCATCTCCCTTGCTGGGTGAAACTCAGCAATCGCCCTGCCCTTGGAGTTGACGGCGAGGAGGGGCTGGTGCTGGGGGAAAACTGCTCCCTGGGCGATCGGGTGCTCGATGTCAGCCGCAAAATCCTGATCCGCATCGGCGCGGTTCCGGTCAGCCAGGCGGTCGCCCTGCTCCCCGGCCGGGAGCGGGCAGTGGAACTCGGGCGGCTGATCCGCCAATACCTCAACCCGACCATCGAATTCGATATTGAACTGCTGGTCAGCTCCGAACCCGGCCCCCCCACCCGCCTCGGCATTCATGAGGCAATCCTCGGCTGGAGCGCCGGCCTCGGGGAAATGGGGGAGCGAACCTACCGGATTATGCTGCCGGGGAGCAGTTTCAACCCGGCCCGAACCAGCAGCACCACCAACCACTAGTTTGCAAGCGGGGATCATGGACAACAAACATATCAAGGCCCTTCTCGACCGGCTCAACGAGCACTGCGTCAGCGCCCTGGAAAACGGCGCGGCGCTGGCCGCCACCCGCGGCCATTACGAGGTCTGCATCGAGCATGTGGTGTTGCAATTGCTGGAGACCGGCGGCGGCGATTTCGACCGGATTCTGCATCATTTCGGCATCGATCTGGATCAGCTCTGGCAGGATCTGCTCGGCAACCTCTCCCGGATGCGAGCCGGCAACCAGGGCAAGCCGGGGTTTTCCCTGCAGCTGTTTCAATGGATCGAGCGGGCCTGGATGGCGTCTTCTCTGCACTACGGCGAAACGCAGATCCGCTCGGCGGCCCTGCTCGAGGCCCTGAGCGAGCTGGCGCCGCGGCTGCCCGGCAACGCCTTTGCCGCTCTCGATGAGCTCCCCCTGGAGGTATTGCGGCGGGATTTTCCCAGCCTGGTCGCCGGCTCCTCGGAGAACTCCGCCGCGGCTGCGGCTCCTGCCCCCACCCGCTCCCCGGCCCAGTTCGCCTCCACTCAGGCCAGCGCCGGAGGTTCCAGCCTGGAGCGCTTCACCATCGACGTCACCGAGCGCGCCGCCCTGGGGGAAGTCGACCCGGTGCTGGGGCGCAACAGCGAAATCCGTCAGATGGTCGATATCCTCACCCGGCGGCGCAAAAACAATCCCATCGTCGTCGGCGAACCGGGGGTCGGCAAGACCGCGGTAGTCGAAGGGCTGGCGCTGCGCATCGCTGAAGGATGCGTCCCCGAAGCCCTCAAGGGGGTGCGGCTGCTGACCCTCGATCTGGGGCTGCTGCAGGCCGGCGCCGGGGTTAAGGGGGAGTTCGAGAAACGGCTGAAAAACGTCATCGACGAGGTCAAGGCCTCACCGATCCCGATCATTCTGTTTATCGACGAAGCCCATACACTGATCGGCGCCGGCGGCGATGCCGGCCAGGGGGATGCCGCCAACCTGCTCAAGCCGGCCCTGGCCCGGGGGGAGCTGCGCACCATCGCCGCCACCACCTGGAGCGAGTACAAGCAGTATTTCGAACGGGATGCGGCCCTGGAGCGGCGCTTTCAGCTGATCAAGATCGATGAGCCTTCCGAGCAGGGGGCGATCGTCATGCTCAGCGGCCTCAAGGATCTTTATCAGAAGCACCACGGCATTCTGATCACCGACGCCGCCATCGAGGCCGCGGTGCGCCTCTCCAGCCGCTACATCAACGGCCGCCAGCTCCCCGACAAGGCCATCGACCTGATCGACACCGCCGCCGCCCGCATCCGCATGGGCCAGGCGGCGGTGCCGGCGAGCATCGAAACCGACCGCGAGCACATCGCCTACATCGAGCGCCGCCGCGCCCACCTCGAGGAGGAGCGCCGCAACGGCCTCAGCGTCAACGAGCGCATCCTCGCCACCCTCGAGCAGGAGCACCAGCAAACCCTGCAGCGGCTGGAAGAAGCGCAAGCCCAGTGGGAACAGGAATCGGCGCTGGTGAATAAAATCCATCAGCAGCGCAGCGCCCAGTCTCCGGCGGCCGGCGCCACGGTCATCCCCCTGCAGCCGGCGGCCTGCCAGATCCACGGCAAGCTCAAGCAGCTGCAAGGGGAGCAGCCGATGGTCCAGGCCGAGGTCAATGCCGAGGCGATTGCCGAAATCATCGCCGACTGGACCGGCATTCCGGTCGGTAAAATGGTGAAAAATGACCTCGCCGCCCTGCTCGATCTCGACGAGATCCTCGGCCAGCGGGTGGTCGGCCAGCAGGCGGCCCTGGCCGCCATCGCCCAGACCATCCGCAGCGGCAAGGCCGGGCTGCGCAACCCCGAGGCGCCTTTGGGGGTATTTCTCCTCGCCGGCCCCAGCGGCGTCGGCAAAACCGAAACCGCCCGCGCCCTGGCCGAGCACCTCTTCGGCGGCGAGCGCTTTCTGGTCACCATCAACATGAGCGAGTACCAGGAGCCCCACACCGTCAGCCAGCTCAAAGGCTCGCCTCCCGGCTATGTCGGCTACGGCCAGGGCGGCGTTCTCACCGAGGCAGTGCGTCAGCGCCCCTATTCGGTGATTCTCCTCGACGAGGTGGAAAAGGCCCATCCCGACGTGATGAACCTCTTCTACCAGGTCTTCGATCGCGGCTTCATGCGCGACGGCGAAGGGCGGGAAATCGACTTCAAAAACACCATCATCATCATGACCAGCAACCTCGGCGCCGAGGAGATCAGCGAACTCGCCACCGCTCCCGAGTTGGAGGAGGAGGCCGAGGCCATGGAAGACTGGCAGAGCCCCTCTCAGGCCGCGCTGCTGGAGACGATCCAGCCGGCCCTGCAGCGCCAGTTCGCCCCGGCCCTGGTGGCGCGGATGCAGGTGGTCCCCTTCCTGCCGCTGGACCGGGAAGCGCTGGCCAACATCGTCGCCCTCAAGCTCGACCAGGTCGCCCAGCGTCTGCACGCCGCCCACGAAATCGAGTTCCGCTGCGCCCCCCAGGTCATCGAACAGCTGGTGGGCCAGTGCCGCCAACCGGCTACCGGCGCCCGCTTCATCAACGCCCTGATCGAGCAGCAGCTGATGCCCAACATTGCCCGCAGCCTGCTCGGCTTCATGGTCGAAGGGGATGTCCCGGATATTCTGTCCCTGGAAATCAGCGAGGACGGCGGCCTGAGCTGTCTGTTCGCCGACCGGGTGGAGGAGACCGAGGGGGCGTCAACCCCGGTCGAAACTGATTTGGGCCTTCGCAACTGAAAGCAGAGTCGATGAACCCTCTCTCCGCACTGCTCGGCGCCCTCGGCTTCCGGGCCAATCAGAACCAGTTCGCCTTCCGGGTTGCGGCCGAATCCGCCCAGGACCTGGTGGTCAAGTCCTTCACCGGCAGCGACCACGGCCTCTCGGCCGACTATCTGTTTCAGGTGACCCTCTCCGCCCAAGGGCCGGTCTGGCCCGGGGAGATGGTCGGCAAACCGGCCCAGTTAGAGCTGCTCGGAACCGAGACTCCGGTGGTGATCCACGGTCTGATCAGCGACTTCACCTGGGCCGGCAACGGCGCCGACGGGCCGGAGTTCGTCGCTTCCCTGGCTTCGCCCCTCTTCCCCCTCAAACTGCGCCGCAACAACCGGGTTTTTCTTAACACTACGGTGCCGCAGATTATCGAAGAGGTGCTTGGCGGCGCTGAGCTTGGCTGCGATTTCGGCTGGGAGATCCAGGGCGACTACCCGCTGCGGGAATACACCGTGCAGTACCACGAATCGGATTGGGAGTTCATCAGCCGGCTGGCTGCGGCCAGCGGGCTGTTTTTCCGCTGGGAGGCGGATAAAGACAAGGTGCGGCTGCTGTTTCACGACGGCCTGGAGCAATTGCCGGAAGTTCCCGGCGGCGAGCTGCTCTATCAGGTGCAATCCGGCACCAGTCGCGAGCGCGAAACCATCTTCACCTTCAACGCCCGGGCCCGCCTGCTGACCGGCGCGGCCGAGCTGCGTGATTACAACTACCGCACCCCCGAAATCCTCCTCGATGCCCCTGCCTCTGGCGCCTCAGCGGTTCCGGGACACGGCAGCACCTACCGCTATGGCGAACACCACAAAGACCTGCAGCAGGGCCAGCAGGTCGCCAAACTGCGCCAGCAGGCCCTCGACTGGCAGCGGGAGGTCTACCTGGCCGACAGCGATTGCCGCGCCGCCATCCCAGGAGGCCGCATCACCATGACCGGCCACCCCGATGCCCAGCTCAACCGCGAGTACCTGATCCTCCAGGTCGAGCACCTCGGCGACCAGAGCGCGGGCTTAAGCTACGGCGGCCGGCAAACCGCCATGACCTACCGCAACCAGCTGACCCTGATCCCCTTCGGCACCCCCTACACCCCGCCCCTGCCCGAGCAGCGCCGGATTCACGGCGTCCTCACCGCCAAGGTGGAGAGCGCCGGCGGCCAGTATGCCTATATCGATGAGCAGGGGCGCTACCGCATCCGTCTGCATTTCGACGACGGTCAGGCTACCCCCGGCGCCGCCAGCCACGCCGTGCGCCTGGGCCAGACCTACAGCGGCGAAAACTACGGCCTGCACTTCCCCCTGCACCCGGGAACCGAAGTCGCCCTGACCTGCGTCAACGGCGACCTCGACCGCCCGATCCTGCTCGGCGCCCTCCCCAACCCGGCCACCCTCGGGCCGGTCACCGCCAGCAACCCGAGCCAGAACATCCTGCGCACCTTCGGCGGCAACGAGCTGCTGCTGGAAGACCGCAAGGGAGAGGAGCGGATCGAACTCTTCACCCGCGAGGGCAAGAACCTGCTCAATCTCGACGCAAAAGCGGGAAGCCACAAGGTCCGCCTCGCTGCCGCCGAAGGAACGATGGAGGTCCAGGCCGCCAAGTCCCTGCACTTAGAATCGGGCGACACCCACAGCACCACCAGCGGCAACGACCACCTGATCACCGTCGAGAACAAGCAACAGCTCGCCACCAAAAAAGCCGGCATCGACCTGCAGGCCGCCACGGACATCCGCATGAAGGCCGCCAACAACGTCGACCTGACCGCCGAGCAGCAGGATATCCATCTCAAAGCCGCCAAGAACATGGTGCTGCAAGCCGGCGAAGGAATGTCGGTGGAGGTGCGCAACCAGAACCTGACTCTGCGGGTGACCGGCGGGAAATTGTCGATTGAGGCGGCGAAAGAGATGAATATCCTGGGCCAGGGTGGAGGAGCGATTACCATCGGCCAGAGCGGTGGACAGGTGACAATCGCCTCCGGTGGCGCTGTGACCATTGCTTCCCATACCGTCAATATCAATGGCAAGAGTGTTAATATTCAGGGCTCGCGGAATTCGCAAGGTGGGGGAGGCGGTACATTGCCCAGAAGTGGGGATGAAAGCCCAATTGAATCGGGGATTGACTGGCTCAAGAGGGCGCTGACACCCACTGCACGGTCAGAGGGCAACCACCCCATAACTATGCTCAGAAATGATGGCAACACACCGGAGTTAAGAAAAAAAACATCTGGAGAAATTGCGCCTGTTGAAGGGAAAAATGAAAAACATATTAGAAAGATTTTTGTCCAAGAGGTGAAGGGTAACCCTGAAAAAGAGGCAGAAATCGGAACGACAGTGACCTACACTGTAACAGCATTCAATTTATCCGACATAACGGACGAAGAAAAAATGCGTGTAAATTGGACCGTAAAAAACGGTGAGGAAACAATTGCCGAGTTTAAGGAACATGGTGCTATCCTAATCTTTAATTTGAAGACCGATTTATTTTATGATTCGGTAAAGGCATACCCGTATATAAACTCTCCTTCTTCATCCGTTTTTGCCGAAACATCTTTAAAGAACTCAAAAAACAACGTTGCTGTTTTTGAAATAAGAAAAATAATGCCTTTGGCCAAGCGAAAAATAATTCGGGAATTTGTTCAACCTTTGAACAATACGATGGACAAATACAATATAAATACAAATTTGAGAAAGTGTCATTTTTTGGCTCAAGTTGGTCATGAAAGTGGAGGTTTAAATTATCGTGAAGAAATTTCCAATGGAGAGCAATACGAAGGACGGAAAGACCTAGGTAATACCGTAGTTGGTGATGGAAAGAAATTCAAAGGTAGAGGGTTAATACAATTGACAGGAAGATCAAACTATCAAGCCTATGGTGAACATATTCATGTAAGCCTTGTTAGTGATGGGAATCCTGAAAAAATATTCGACAATGTTGAATTCAGTTCAGACGTAGCAGGATGGTTTTGGGACAAAAAAGGATTGAATAAACATGCTGATAATGACGACTTAATTACAATTACACGAAAAGTTAATGGTGGAGTCAATGGGTTAGAAGACAGGCGTGAGTATCTAGACAGAGCAAAGACTGTATTTTCAAAGAAAAACTAATAATTGCCAGGAAAAGTGAGTCCATGTCCATAAAATTTCTCTTTTTACATCCATATATATTTTTGTTTTTATTTTTTTCATTTGGCTGTGTTGGCCCAACAAAGGCCTCTGATCAACTTGGATACGTATCGGACTGTAGACCCTGTGAAGTTAAGTTAGGGCCAGATAATAATTTTTATTCATTTTACTTTGAAACGAAACCTTTCGGAGTAAACGAAAAAATATTGGAAAAAATCCACATAAGAAAACCAAATTCAGATAAAAATATTCAAGAATTGAAAATTTCCGACATGGACCCTATTTTCAATGATGATAAGTTTTTTTTCGATACTGAAGATATAAATTTTGACGGAATTCTTGATATTTACCTCATTACTTCATCTGGCGCAGCCAACGCATACGCTAACTACTGGACGTTTGAACGTGAAAATAATGCCTTCAACTTTTTAGGTAATTTTCCAGTTTTCAACATCGACAAGGCTACAAAAAAGCTTATGACATATGAGCGCCTTGGCTCAGGTGGAATGGAATATGAAAAGAAAACTTATAAATTTTTCGATAAAGATCTTGTAAATACCGAAGTTGAAGAACAACATTTCGACAAAAAAGAAAAGTATTTCGTTAAAACAAAAAAAGCATTGAAAGAGAAATCACTAGTCACAATTGACCGAGAAATAATAAAAAATTAAATTTTATGAAAAATTTTTTGACTGCCGTATTTTTAATATTTTTATATGTTTTATTATTCCAAAACAATTATTGCTTAGCGAAAACCAATAACATTATTCATGAAAACTGCTTAAAAAAAGACATTTTAATTGACAATTCTGTAAATTTCTTTGGCGAGGTAAAAACTGAAAACACAAGTTTTTTTCTTTTCATACGTCTTAAGGAATTTGGCAACCAACGCCTAACAAAAAGATTGATGGTTTTCTCTAAGGATGATCAGTACCTTGGCATGTACGACATCCCAGAGTTGCCGACAAAAATCGAAGCAAACAAGGTCATTTTCCCCTTGGAAGAAAAATGGGGGAACAGCATTACTTTTGAAGGAGGCAGTCCTCCCAAGAAAATCTACCTTGACGGAGAGACCTACACGTTCTTTCGAGGTGATGAATAAATCTGATTTGATGGATCGAATCATCAGGAGCTAACTCCAGCAATGACACCGCTACCTAATTTCCTCACCCCCGCCAACCGCAGCCAATTCGCCTTCCGGGCCAACGGCGTCCCTGACGACACCTTCTCCGTCAAGGAATTCGTCGGCTCCGAGCACGCCCTGTCGGAGGATTACCGCTTCACCCTCACCCTCCAAGCCAAAGGGGTCCTTTCACCTTCTCAGGTGGTCGGTCAACGAGGGGTGTTGCAGGTTATCTGGGGGACCGAAAAGGTCTTTGTCCACGGGGTACTCAGCGACTTTCATTATGCCGGGGCCGTTCCTGGCGGCCACGAATACCGGGCGGTGCTGGCCTCTCCCCTCTTCCCGCTGACCCTGGGCCGGCATAACCGGGTCTTTCTCAACAAGACCGTGGTGCAGATCACCGAAGAGGTGCTGCTCGATGCGGGGCTGGCGGCTGGGGATTTCCAGTTTCGCACCAGTCAGCAGTATCCGCTGCGGGAATATTGCGTCCAGTATGACGAAAGCGATTACGACTTCATCCGCCGCCTGCTGGCCCATTACGGTCTGTTCTTCCGTTTTGAGGCGGGGCCGGAGAAAGCTGTGCTGGTCTTTCATGACGGGGTTGACAACCTCCCCGGGCTGTTCGATGCGGGACAGCTGCTCTACCAGGAGCAGAGCGGCACCAATCGCGGCCTGGAGACCATTTTCGCCTTTCGTCCCCGGGCCCGGATGCTGACCGAACATGTGCAACTCAAGGATTACAACTATCGTACCCCGGAAATCGCCCTCGGCGCGCAGGGGGCCAGGCAAGCCCCGGTGACCGGCCTGGGAGGCGAGAACCGCTACGGTGACCACTTCAAGGATATGACCGAGGGGCAGACTCTCTCCCGCATCCGCCAGCAGGTGCTGGATTGGCAGCGGGAAACCTTTGTCGCCGAATCGGACTGCCGGGGGATCGCCCCGGGCCTGCGCCTGACCATGATCGGCCATCCGGAATCGCGTTACAACGGCGAGTATCTGGTGATCGAGGTCGAGCATCAGGGGGACCAGGGGGCCGCGTTTGCCCTGGGGGGCAAGGCCAAGGCGATGAGCTACCGCAACCGGATGCTGCTGATCCGCGCCGGGGTCCCTTTCCGCAAGCCGTTGACGGAGCCCCGCGAGGTCCACGGCATTTTCACCGCCCGGGTTGAATCGACGGGGGGCGACTACGCCTATCTGGACGAGGATGGCCGCTATCACGTCCGCGCCGATTTCGATCAGGGGAAGGCGGCCGACGGTCAGGCCAGCCACCCGGTGCGGCTGATGCAGCCCTACGGCGGCAAGGACTTCGGCCTCCACCTCCCTCTTCTGGCCGGGACCGAAGTAGCGCTGAGCTGCGTCAACGGCGATCTCGACCGTCCGATCCTGCTCGGCGTGCTCCCCAACCCGGCGACCGGCTCCCCGGTCGGGGCGACCAACGCCAGCCAGAACATCCTGCGCAGCAAAAGCGGCAACGAGCTGTTCATGGAGGATCGCAAGGGGATCGAGAAGACTGAACTCTTCACCCTAGGCCGCAAGAACATCCTCACCCTCGACGCCGATGCCGAAGGGCACCAGGTGCGCCTGGCCACCGAAGAGGGGGAGATGGAGGTCTTCGCCGCCAAAACTCTGCTGATGGAGTCGGGGGACAGCCAGACCCTGCAGTCCGGCAAGGACCATCTGGTCACGGTCGAAAACGCCCAGCGCCTGTTGACCAAAAACCAGCAGATCGAAATGCAATCCGCCACCGACATCCAACTGCAGGCCGGGGAGCATATCCTGCTGCAGGCGGAAAAAGAGCAGATGACCCTGACCGCCGGCAAGAACATGGTCACCGAGGTCGGCCAGTCCTTCTCCACCGAGGTTTTGAGCCAAGACCTGCAACTGCTCGCCAACCAGGGGAAGATCAACATCCGGGCGGCCCGCGCCATCACCCTGGCGGGGCGAGGTGGCGGCACCATCCATATCGGTCAGGGCTCCGGGGCCATCGAAATCTCCACCCGGGGCGACCTGACCATCAACGCCCCGTCGCTGACCATCAACGCCGGCACCATCAACATCAAGGGTGGCAGCATCAGCAACAATTGACCACTATTCGGTACGATGAGAAACACTTCCTCTCTTTTCACTTGAGACCAAAGAAGGTGGTAAATCGATGAAAAAAACTGTCACCAGACTCTATCCTGTTCAGCAAAATGTCGACGGGGCGACGGGTATCGCCACGGTCCATGAGGTCGCCAACGGCGAGGCGCTCAGCGTGCTGATGCCTGGCGATTCCCAACCCCTCACGGTTGCGGGGCATTTCGGCGAGGTTCCGGTGCTCAAGCAGGGCGACCGGGTGGCGTTGATGCAGACCGCCGACGGCCCGGTGATCATGTCCCGCCTGCGGGCCCGGGGGGAGACGCCGCAGCCACTGGTATTGAACGAGGAGGGACGGCTCACGGTCGAAGCCCCCGGCGGCATCTGTCTGAAATCGGGGGAAAGCCGGATCGAGATCACCGCCGACGGCCGGATCTGGGTGGACGGCAAAGAAATCTACAGCATCAGCTCCGGGCGCATGCGCCTGCAGGGCTCGACCATCGAACTCAACTGAGCAGCGCCATGGTTGTCACCTACGCCCAGACCCACTGGGATTCCGCCCTGGTGTTGTATCGCCAGCGCGAAGCCTGGCCCCTGCGCCCCCTCGGCGACGCCGCGCCTCTGCAGCGCCTGGAGCAGCACCTGCGTCTGCCTCTGCATGTGCTGGCCCGCTGCCCGGAGACCGCAGCTCGCGAACCACAGGAGACTCCAGACTGTTTCGTCCGCCTCGCCAGCTTGCTCAGCTCCCCGCAGCAGGAAATCCGCCAGGATGCCTATCGGCAGGCCGGCGAATTGCTGATCGCAGGCGGCCCCATGGGCTTGGGTGCTTACCAGGCCCTGGCGCTCTTTTGCCCACCCGCCGATGACCGCGCCCTGCTCGAGCTTTATCGCAGCCAGCCGCCGCTGCGGCCGGTGCTGTTCGGCTTGTGGCGCGAGCAGGGTTTTCAGGTCCCGGCGGCCCTCTATCATCAGGGGGAACTGCAGGACCGCGACCCCGAGCTGCAGCAGGCCGCCCTCGCCTATGCCGCCGACAATCCGCAGGTCGGCCCCGAGCTGTTCCGCGCCTATTACCAGCCCCTGCTCGGCACGCCCCGGCCGGTCAAGACCCGCCCCGAAGCCCTCCACGCTGCCCTGTGGGGAGGCCTGGCCCGCGGTGATCGCGACTTGACTCCGGCTTTGCTGCGGGCCATCGAATTGGCCGCCGACCCGGACCAGCAACTGGCGCTGTTGCGCCTTGCGGCGCTTTCGGGGGACGAGCCGTTCTATCCGGTGCTGCGCAGCCGCCTGGAGACCGACCCGCAGCACGGTTGCCGACTGCTCGCCCTCTACGGCCGCCCCCAGGCCCTTGATGATCTTCTGAACGCTCTCGACCGGGCCCCGGCCATGGAGGCGGCAGCTTCGTCCTGGCAATGGCTGACCGGACAGCGCCTGGGACGCAAGCCCCGCCTCAGCCTGGTCGGAGGCGATGACGATGACGCGACCGAGGAGACTATGCCCGACAGCGCCGCCGCCAAAGCCTGGCTGCAGCAGCACCGCAGCTCCTTCGCCGACGGCAGCCGCCTGTTTCAAGGCCAACCCATGACCCCCGCGCTGCTTAATCGGGCTGCGGACACCCTGGCCGGTCAGGGAGACGCCGATCTGCTCGACTTGCTGGCCATTCATCTCGGGCGTCCCCTGGGGATTCGCCCCGGCACCTGGCGGGCCCAGCGCTCCGAAACCTTGACCAAACTTCAAAAAACCACCAGTGCCCAGGCTACAGCAACCGCAGCGAATCCAGCCGGAAAGGCGCCGCGCCATGTTTGAGCTGGATAATCGCAGCGCCTGGGCCGCCGGTCTTTACCCGGGCTGGAGCCGCAGCGGCGAGCGGCAGATGACCCTGGTCTTCAAAGCCAGCTTTGCCTTCGACGCCAAAGGGACGCTGACCCCCATGGCCGCCCCGCTCCCTATCGAAGAGACCGACCGCTATTTCGGCGAACCGGGCAAATCGAGCCTGGCCGCCGCCGGTGAAACCGTCCCCTTCAAGCAAGGGGGCGAGCTGCTGCTGTTCGGCACCGCCCACCCGCCCAAGGCCGACGCCACCGTGACCGAAGTCGCCGTCGGCCTGCGCCGGGCCAATGACCGCTTCTGGGAAAAGACCCTGCGGGTTTTCGGGCCGCGGCGCTGGGACAAAGGTCTGCTCGGAATTTCGGTCAGCAAACCGGCCCCCCTTGCGCCCCTGCCGTTGCGCTATGAACACGCCTACGGCGGCTGCGACCCGAACCACGACGACAAGCTCTATGCCCAGAACCCCGCCGGTGTCGGCTACAGCGACAAAGGCTGGCGAGTCGGAGGCATGGCTCTGCCGCAGATCGAGCTCGGCCCCAAATTCATCAGCGGCCCCACCCAGCGGATAGCACCGGCCGGCTTCGGCCCCCTGGCCCCGTTTTGGGAACCCCGCAGCAAAGCCTTCGAAAAGCTCGACCATGAGGCCCTGGACTGGGGCGGCTGCCCCTACCCCGCCGACGCACCAGCGGATATGTACAACGCCGCCCCCCTCCATCAGCGCTTCGACCAGCCGTTCCAGGGTGAAGAAACCCTGCGTCTCAAGGGTCTGGTCGAGGGAGCACCGCGGGACGGGTTGCTACTTAATCTCCCCCAGCTGAAACCCGACCTGAAGCTGGTGCGAGGCAGCCGGGTTGAAAACTTTCAGCCGGTCTGCGACACCCTGGTGGTCGACACCGACGCCTGCCAACTCTCGCTGGTCTGGCGAGTCGGCATTCCTTGGAACCTTCGGGACCAACAGTCCGACTGGCTGGTGCTCACTGATTTGGACCGCGCTGACCAGTTAGACGAAGAGAGTCAGGAGTCCGGCGCATGATTTGGGCAAAGCGAGCAACCAACCAGGGTCACAGCCTGCCCACACGAAAGGACTGGTATCCCGGAACGCTGACGGCAACACGCAAGATACAGCCTCCCCGGTTGCAGCAAGCAGGGTTTCGCTTCACCGAACCCAGTTCGGGCTCGGTTGAGTAAGCGATCAAACTTTGATTTTTCTGTATCGCGCCCGGTTCCTTGGACACAAGTTTGTCTTATGAAGCCTGACGAAAATTTAGCCGGTCCCGACGGATTTCTTGGGGACTTTTGAAGCCGTTCTTCTCGACTCGCCACTGGCTGTTGTAAA
>Ga0209231_1000038_pt1 | contig 102896 bp, 94 predicted proteins | sample Deesub45470m_DNA_FD_188086 | JGI IMG/M metagenome (GOLD analysis project Ga0209231, IMG submission 188086) | Deep subsurface microbial communities from North Pacific Ocean - 450_OLKR46/470m Metagenome (SPAdes) (version 2) | ecosystem: Environmental > Terrestrial > Deep subsurface > Unclassified...
GTGGGCTCGGAGGGGGGCTGCGGCCAGCGGAAGAAGATCGCCGCCGCGATGATGCACAGGGCCAGCAGGATCATGCTCAGGGTCGACGGCTTCATGGTCTTTTCCTTCGCGTTGGAGAGTTGCAGCAGACGGTACTGGCTTAATAATAGGGGACGCAAGGGGCTCCGTCCAGTCCCTGCTATAATAGAGGTATCCGAACCAGCCGCGAGGGCTGGTTCGGGACGAAAAGTCACTCTTGCCGGGAGAAGGCTCATGAAACAAAAGGGAATGGTGTGGACGCTGCTCCTTCTTGCCCTGGGTTGGGGGACGGCGGCGGAGGCGCAGAACCTCGGGGCCCTGGCGGTACCGGAGCGGCAGGCGATGTCCGATACCCTGCAGTATGCCCTGGAAAACAATCCCAGCAACCAGGGAGCCGACTGGGTCAACCCCGACACCGGGCGCTCCGGGGCGGGGGTGCCGACCCGGACCTTTTCCGGTCCGGCCGGCGAGCCGTGCCGGGAATTCATCACTACCATCATCATCGGCGGCCGGGAAGAGCAGGGGTACGGAAGGGCCTGCCGCCAGCCGGACGGCTCCTGGCAGGTCGTCTCCGACTCCGGCAGCGGGGTGCCGAGCTCCCCGCCGCCGGCCAGGACCTACGTCACCACGCCGCCGGAGCGCTACTATTACTACCCCTCGGGTTTTTACGCCCCCTACAACATCTTTTTGAGTTTCGGTCTCGTCTACCGCCACGGCCACCTCTATCCGGGAAGCTACTATCTCGACGGCTGGCAGTTCCGCACCCGCTATCCCCACCATTTCCGCACCCGGATCTACCGTTCGCCGCTCCATCACGACGACTTGTGGCGGGGAAGAGGGGATTTTCGCGGGCGGGATCGCCACGATTTCCGCGACGACCGCCGGGGCGACGATCGGAGGGACCGGGGCCGCGATCGTGACCGGGGCCGGGATCGTGACCGGGGGCATCGATGACGATCCGGTTGCTCCCCTGGCAGAACTCTAAAGAATGTTTTTGCTTCCAGGGCATCGAGGAAGGCGCGGAAATCACCTTTCGCCGTTGTCGGTTCCTTGGCGGCAGTTGAGCTTTTCCCCGGGGTCTTGGATCAAGGGGGCCGCAACAGTCACCCCATTGCAATGAAAAGGAGGCGCCGATGACCGATCTTTCCACCACCTACATGGGACTGCACCTCTCCAACCCGATCGTGGTCGCCAGCAGCGGTCTGACCACCAACCTCAAGGGCGTGAAAAAATGCGCCGAGGCCGGCGCCGGAGCCATCGTCCTCAAGTCGCTCTTCGAGGAGCAGATCGCCGCCGAAACAAGGGCCCTGGGAAGCTACGCCGACTACGTGGATCACGGCGAGGCGGCCGAATACCTGGCCAGTTACGGCATGGCGCTCGGTCCCCGGGATTATCTTCGCCTGGTGAGGGACGCCAAGCAGGAGGTGGAGGTCCCTATCATCGCCAGTATCAACTGCGTCACCGACGGTCGCTGGGGGGACTACGCCCGGCAGCTGGAAGGAGCCGGGGCCGACGCCATCGAACTCAATGTCGCCCTGATGCCCACCGACCCGCATCTGGAGGGAGCGGCGGTGGAGGAGATCTATTTCCGCATTCTCCACGAGGTCAAGAGCCGCGTCGGGGTGCCTGTGGCCTTCAAGATCGGTCCCCACTTCACCGCCCTGGCCCGGGTGGCCGAACGCCTGACCCGCGACCGGGTGGAGGGGGCCGACTTCACCGTCGGCTGGTGCGGCGGCGCCTCGGGCGGGGGCCGGGTCGTCTGGAGGGGCGCCGATGCCCTGGTCCTCTTCAACCGTTTTTTGCGCCTCGATATCGATCTCGAGACTCTGGAACTTGTCGCCGGCAATCCCTACAGCACCCCGGAAGAGAGTCACACCACCCTGCGCTGGATCTCTCTGCTGGCCGGGAAGATCGACGGCGACCTCGCCGCCGCCACCGGGATCCACGACGGCCGCGACATCGCCAGGCAGATTCTTGCCGGCGCGACGACGGTTCAGGTCTGCTCCACCCTCTATCGCCACGGACTCGGACAGATAAGCCGGATGCGCGGCGAACTGGAGGAGTGGATGGACGGTCACGGCTTTTCTACCCTCGGAGATTTCCGCGGCCGCCTCAGCCAGGCTCGGAGCGAGCGGCCGCACAGCTTCGAACGCCTGCAGTACCTCAAGCTCTTCGGTGGCGGATAGAATTTCTTTTTTCGGCGTGCAAGAATAAAAAAACCCCCGGCCGCTGGTCGCGCCGGGGGTTTTTTTGTTGGCAGGGAGAGGTGGGCGGTCAGCCCCCGTTGGCCAGGGCTTCTTCTTCGGGGAGATCCTGTTCGCCGAAAACCTGCGCGCTGAAGATGTAGATCTCGGTATCCTCGGCCCGCCAGGCTTCGGTGGGGAGTCCGGCCTTGACGCAGGTCTGGTTGAGAAAGGTCTCGCGGTCCCAGTCGTGTTCGGTTGCGACCTGGGGGAGGAGGACGCCGCGGTAGTAGCCCTTCTCGAGATAGATGCCGTGGCGGCCGACCTCGATCTCGCCGATGTCCTCGATCTTGTGCAGAGGCGAGAGGACGGAGATTTCCAGGGAAATTTCGCCGAGATCCTCTTCCTTGAGCGGGTAGAAGCGCGGATCCTTGGTCGCCGAGGCGACGGCCATCTCGGAGACCTCGCGGAACAGGGGAAGTTCGGAGGAGAAGTTGCCGATGCAGCCGCGCAGGCGCCCCTGTTCCTTGATGGTGACAAAGCACCCGTTGCGCCTGTTGAGGGCCTTTTCTTCCCGGGGTTCGATGTAGGGTTGCTGGCTGCAGACCCAGCTGTCGATGGCCGTGCGGGCGATGGCAAGGAGTACGGCTTTTTCCCTGGCGTTCAACTCTTTGTCCACGAAGCCTCCTGAGGGATCTTTCTGACTTGGATTGCTGGCCCTGCGGCCGGGCACAATATAGTCGGATTCGCCATATTTTTCAAGAGATTTGCATCAAAAATCGTCAGACGGGGACGGTGCGGTTTTCGGCCTCGATGCCGTCGATGACGCAGCGGATCCCTCCCTCTTTGAGCCCCGGCTTGAAACAGCCGTTGCAGGAGATGCAGGTGGAGCGGTGCCCTTCGTCCTCCAGCCAGCGCCGCGGCAGGTCGGGCTCGCGAATCAGCGGCCGGGAGAGAGCGAAGAGATCGGCACACCCTTCCCAGAGAAGCTCCCGGGTGGCGGAGCAGGAGCGGAAACCGCCGACCACCATCACCGGGATCTTCAGGGCCTGGGTGAAGGCGCGGGCGAAGGGGGCATTGTACCCCTCCTGTTCCTCGCTGTCGATCCCCTGGCGCACCGGGGAGAGCTTGCCGGAGGCGGCGGTCCCGGAGCTGATCTCGATGGCGTCGATGCCGAGGGCCTCGATGCGCCGGGCGGCCTCCAGAGCCTCCTCGACGGTAAACCCTTCGGGGAGGTTGTCGCTGGCGGTGAGCTTGATGGTCACCGGGAAGGCGGGCCCCACGGCCCGGCGCACCGCACTGCAGACCTCGCAGAGAAAGCGCAGCCGATTGTCGAGGGAGCCGCCGTACTCGTCCTGTCGCCGGTTGGTGAGGGGGGAAAGGAACTGGTTGATCAGGTAGCCGTGGGCGCCGTGGAGCTGCACTCCGTCGAATCCCGCTTCCTGGGCGCGGCGGGCTCCGGCGGCAAAGGCGGCGACGACTTCGGCGATCTCGGCAACGGTCATCGCTTTCGGCATCCCGGGGTAGGCGGGGAAGGAGACGGCCGAAGGGGCGATGGGCGTGGTGCCGATGGCCGCTGCCGACGACTGTCCGCCGGCATGCACCAGCTGGCAGAAGATCATCCCCCCCTCCTGGTGGACGGCATGGGTCAGGCTCTGCAGCGCCGGGAGGAGGGCGTCGCTGTCGATCCCCATCTTGCCGGGGAGCTGCTTGCCGTCCCGGCGGACATAGGTGTAGCCGGATATGATCAGGCCGATACCGCCGCGCACCAGGGTGCGATAGAATTCCTCGAGGCGGGGTCCGGGAGCGCCGCTTTCGTCGCACATCCCCTCCCAGGTGGCGCTGCGCACCAGGCGGTTGGGGAGGGTGATCTTGCCGTTGATGTCGACGGTGTCGGTAAGAGAGCGGGCCATGAGGTGCCTCCTTTGCGGATCGGTTGAGGTGTTTTCATAGCACGGATGGCCGGCAAATGCCAGTCTGGTGAAAGGGAGAAGGGAGAAGGGAGAAGGGAGAAGGGAGAAGGAAGAAGGAAGAAGGAAGAAGGAAGAAGGAAGAAGGAAGAAGGAAGAAGGAAGAAGGAAGAAGGAAGAAGGAAGAAGGAAGAAGGAAGAAGGAAGAAGGAAGAAGGAAGAAGGAAGAAGGAAAACCGCCCGCATTGGTCACCGGAAGGATAGGTGAGGATGCGGGCGGTTTGTCGGTTGGCGGCGTTGGTGCTGGATTACTGATTGACGGCCAGGTGTGGGATGGCGCCGTGGATGAGGATGTTCCGGTTGTTCTCGGTGGTCCACAGCGCTTCGCAGTTGCCGCATTCCTGGAGGTTTTTGGCGAATCCGTCCGAATGGGTGTCGATCTCAACGCGGGTTTTGCTTTTGCAAACGGGGCATTCCATTTCTGATCTCCTCTTTATGTGTTTGATATGGTTTTATTTTACATAACTGATGAGGAGTATACTCGCGCCTCCCGGCGAATGCAAGGGGTAATGAAGAAAAAAATCCGCAAAAACAGCAACTTAGGCAGGTTTTTGTTTTATTCTGTATACCGATTGTTTATGTTTTTTTTTCGGAGGGAGAAGGCGCAAGGAGCAATGTATTTATAACTACATGGAATAACAAAAGAAAACAGGATCTAAACCGCTATTATGAAATGTGGTTGTATTTTGGCGGGGCAGTTCATGGCGGGGGTCGGCGGGGGGCAACTGCCGGAAATGTCAAAGGAAAACCTGGCGAGTTGGTCTGGCCAATTATTCAGGGTGGGATATAAAAAAGGGCCCCGGTCTCCCGGGGCCCTGGTCTGTCAGGCGCTGTTACTTGGCTTTCTTCTCGTGCTTCTTGCGCTCGTTGGCGTCGAGGTAGCGTTTGCGCAGCCGGATCGACTTGGGAGTCACCTCGACCAGTTCGTCATCGGAGATATACTCGAGGGCCTGCTCCAGGGAGAGGATGGTCGGCGGCGAACACTTCGTCGAATCGTCGGTTCCCGAGGAGCGGACGTTGGTGAGTTTCTTGCCGCGGCAGGCGTTGACCACCAGGTCGTTGTCCTTGGCGTGCTGGCCGACGATCATCCCCTCGTAGACGGGGGTGCCGGCACTGAGGAAGAGGATGCCGCGATCCTGCAGGTTGAAGAGGGAGTAGCCGACCGTTTCGCCGCTGTCGACGGAGATCAGGACGCCGTTTTTCCGTCCGGCGATGGGGCCCTTGTAGGGGGAGTACTCGTGGAAGGTGTGGTTCATGACGCCGGTGCCCCGGGTATCGGTGAGGAATTCGGTGCGGAAACCGATGAGGCCACGGGCCGGGATGACGAACTCGAGGCGGTTGACGCCGTTCATCGGCTGCATGGAGACCATCTCGGCCTTGCGGGTGCCGAGTTTCTCGATGACCGTTCCCTGGTATTCCTCGGGGACGTCGATAACCAGATATTCCATCGGCTCGCAACGGACGCCGTCGATCTCCTGGAAGATGACCTCGGGTTTGGAGACGGAGAGTTCGAAGCCTTCGCGGCGCATGTTTTCAATGAGAATCGACAGGTGCAGTTCGCCGCGCCCGGAGACCTTGAAGGTATCGGTATTGTCCGTGTCTTCGACGCGCAGGGAGACGTTGGTGCGCAGCTCCTTGGTCAGACGGTCGCGGATGTTGCGGGAGGTGACGTACTTCCCTTCTTTTCCGGCGAAGGGGGAGTCGCTGACCATGAAGTTCATCGAAAGGGTCGGCTGGTCGATGGCAAGGTAGGGGAGGGCCACCGGCACGGTGGCGCTGGCCAGGGTCTCGCCGATGCTGACGGCCTCGAAGCCGGCGATGCTGACGATGTCGCCGGCGACCGAGTCGGGGATTTCGACCTGGGCCAATCCTTCGTAGCCGAGGAGTTTGCTGATGCGCCCCCTGATGATTTTGCCGTCCTTGTCGATGTGGGCGATGGTTTCTCCGGCCTTGACGCGGCCGTTGGCGATGCGCCCGGTGGCGATGCGGCCGAGGTAGTCGTTGTAGGCGATACTGGAAACGAGCATCTGAAAGGGAGCGTCGGGGTTGGCCACCGGGGGCGCCACGCGTTCGGCGATCATCTCGAAGAGCGGCTCGAGGTTATTGGATTCGTCGGCGAGGTGACGCTTGGCGTAACCGCTCTTGGCGCTGGCGTAGACGATGGGGAAGTCGAGCTGCCCTTCATCGGTGGTGAGTTCGCAGAAGAGGTCGAAGACCATGTTCACCACTTCTTCGGCACGGGCGCCGGGGCGGTCGATCTTGTTGATGACCACGATCGGCTTGATGCCGAGGTCAAGGGACTTCTTGAGAACGAAGCGGGTCTGGGGCATGGGGCCGTCGAAGGCGTCCACGAGCAGGAGCACCGAGTCGACCATCTTCAGGACCCGCTCCACCTCGCCGCCGAAGTCGGCGTGACCGGGGGTGTCGACGATATTGATCTTCAGCCCGCCGTGGTGAATGGAGAGGTTCTTGGAGAGGATGGTGATCCCCCGCTCCTTTTCCAGGTCATTGCTGTCCATCACCCGCTCGGTGATGGCCTGATTGTCACGGAAGACTCCGGATTGTTTAAGCATAGCGTCGACGAGGGTGGTCTTGCCGTGGTCGACGTGGGCGATAATGGCGATGTTACGAATGTTTGCTGACATGGCTCTGTCTACTGCTCCTTCTCTGGGTCGCTAATCGTTGGGTGGCGGCAGGCCACCTGTAAAACCTCTCAATCCTATATGAAAGTCATAAAAATAACCAGAAAAATATCGTCGCGACGGGAGGGCGTGCGGATCTAGGTGTTGCGACGGGAAGAAAATCATTCTAGGATGGGTGACGTCCGAATGGCAACTGGGCGAGAGACCGAGGCTGGGAAAAGGAGATAATTCATGCATCCGTTGACTGTCCTGCAAAAAAAACTGTCCGTGCTGGCCGCTGTTGCGGTCCTGGGGGGGTGCGCGCTCAATCCGGCAACCGGTCGCCAGGAACTGGCCCTTTTTACCGTTTCTCCCGCTGAAGAAATCGCCCTGGGGGAAAAGACTTTTCCCCAGGCGTTGCAGCAGATGGGAGGGGAGTATCCCGACCCGGTCCTCAATGCCTATGTCAACGCCGTCGGCGTGCGCCTCGGCCGTCTCAGCGGCCGTCCCGATCTCCCCTACCGCGTCCGGGTCGTCAACGATTCCTCCCCCAATGCCTTCGCCCTCCCGGGAGGCTTTATCGCCGTCAGTCGCGGACTTCTGGTCAATCTCGACAACGAGGCCCAGCTCGCCGCAGTCCTTGGCCACGAGGTCGGACACGTCGATGCCCGCCACGCCGTGCAGGGGATGCAGCGCGGCACCCTCTTAGGAGCCGGGCTGGCGGTTCTTTCCGGGGTCACCGGCCAGGCGTCCTATGGCCCTCTGGCCCGCCAGGCCGGAGAGATGGCGACGGCCCTCCTCGACAGCTCCTACAGCCGCGAGCAGGAGCGGGAGTCGGACCGCCTCGGCATCGACACCATGGTCAGGGCCGGGTACGATCCCGCCGGGGCGGTGCAGCTGCAGGAGTTCTTTTACCGCAAGGTCGAGAAGGGGGCCGAACCGGACTGGCTCGGCGGCATGTTCCGCACGCACCCCTTCTCCCGGGATCGGCTCGACGCCAACCGCAGTTACATCGCCGCCACCTATCCCCAGACCCTCGGCAACTCCGGTTATCGCCTCGGCGCCGAGGAGTTGCTGGCGGCGACCGCCGGAATCCGGGAGGCGCAGAAGGGATATGCTCTCTATGATCAGGCGCAAGCCCTGGAAAAACAGGGGGAGGCGGGACGGGCTATCGCCACCTATCTTCAGGCCGCAGCTGCCGCTCCCGACCAGCCGCTGATTCTCACCGCTCTGGGGATGGCCTATCTGCGTGCCGACGACCTCGCCTCGGCCCGCCGCCACCTCGCTCAGGCGGTGCATCTCGACGGCAAATACTATGCGTCGCGTCTCGGACTCGGCTACGCCTACCTGCAGCAGGACAAAGGAGATGCGGCGGTGAGGGAGCTCGAGGCGAGCATGGCGCTCCTGCCGACCCTGCAGGGGGGATACCTGCTGGCCGAAGGGTTTGAGAAGACCGGCAAGCCCGTCAGGGCCGCCGAACTTTACCGTGCCGTCGCCGAGGCCGATGGCGGCGGCAAGCTCGGCCGGGCCGCAGGCGAGCGGCTGCGCATTCTCGAGGGGCGCTGATGGACTGGACCACCCTGCTGCAGCCGGAAGAACGCCTTCTCTGGGAGGGGCGGCCGGCGCCGCGCTGTTACACCATGCGCAACTGGCGCCACGCCCTCTTCGGCGTCATCCTCCTGGTTCCGACTCTCTACTGGCAGGCCGTCGCTCTGCAACTCGGCGCCGTCTACCGTCTGCCGCTGGTCCCCTGGATTCCCCTGCCGTTTCTCCTGGCTGCGCTCTATCTCGCCATGGGGCAGCTCTTTGTCGCCCGTCTCGAATGGGAAAACGTTTTTTACGCCGTCACCGACCGGCGTATTCTGGTTCAGCGCGGCCTGCTGCGTATCCGGCACCTGACTCTGGACCTCGAGGCCGTCGGCTCCTTTGTCCTCAAACCCTACGGCGAAGAGCTCGCTTCGTTGCGTATCGTCGCCGCCGATTTTTCGACGACCCTTGTCCTGTCCTGCATCGAATACCCCCGTCTGGTTACCTGTCACCTCGAGGCGGCGATGGCCGCAACGGGGCGTCTGGCTGGTAAAGAGCCCCCTTCCTCCGCCGGTGAAACCGGTTGACTTTATCCCCCCCCATTGATTAATGTTGGTGACTTCGCAATAACCGGGAAGGAAGGAAAGACGGGCAAAAATAGGGATTCAACGCAGAGTCGCAGAGGACCAGGGAGATCGCAGAGAGATCATCTTTGACAGAAGGTCGATCCCGCAACCTTCTCTCCATCTCAGCGTCTCTGCGTTGATGCATTTTATCATTGTAAGGTTCGCCGGATTTTTTCAGATAAAGGATTTCCCCTTGGCAGCAGAAAAGACTTTCTACCTCGAGACCTTCGGGTGCCAGATGAACGTGGTCGATTCGGAACGGATCGTCGACTCCCTGAAGCAGATCGGCTACCGGCAGGTCGCCGTGGTCGAAGACGCAGGACTCATCCTCCTCAATACCTGCTCGGTGCGCGACAAGGCCGAGCGCAAGGTCTACGGCCATCTCGGCAGCTTCAAACCCCTCAAGGCCGACAACCCTGCCCTGATCATCGGCGTCGGCGGTTGCGTCGCCCAGCAGGAGGGGGAGCGGCTTCTCGAGAAACTCCCCTTTCTCGACCTGGTTTTCGGCACCCACAACGTCCACAGACTCCCCGAGATGGTCCAGGCGGTGGAGAAGAGCAGGGTGCGCTGCATCGAGACCGATTTCCTCGACCGGGAAACCCGCCTCGCCCTCTTTCCCCGCCGCACGGAAGGGGATGCGGTGAGCCGCTTCGTGACGGTGATGCAGGGGTGCGACAACTTCTGCTCCTACTGCGTCGTCCCCCATGTACGCGGCCGGGAAATCAGCCGTCCCAGCGGCGAGATTCTCGCCGAAATCGAAGAACTCTCCGCCGCCGGGGTCCGCGAAGTCACCCTGATCGGCCAGAACGTCAACTCCTACGGCGCCAGGGACGAGGGGGAACGCTCCTTCGCCGCCCTCCTCGCCGCCGTCCAGGCCATCGACGGCATCGAACGGATCCGTTTCACCACCTCCCATCCCCGGGATCTCTCCGAGGAGCTCATTGCCGCCTTCGGCGCTCTCGACAAGCTCTGTCTGCACATCCACCTCCCGGTGCAGTGCGGTTCCGACAGGGTGCTGAAGATGATGAACCGAGGCTACACCCGCGCCGAGTACCTCGACCGGGTGCGCCGCCTCAAGGAGGTCGCGCCGCAGATCCGCCTCACCTCAGACATCATCGTCGGCTTTCCCGGGGAAACCGAGGAAGATTTTGCCGCCACCCTCTCCCTCCTCGCCGAGGTGCGCTACGCCGACGTCTTCACCTTCCTCTATTCTCCCCGTCCCGGCACCGCCGCCGCAGAACTTGTCGACGATCTCCCCGCGGCTGTCCGTCAGGAGCGCTTCGACCGCCTCCTGGCCCTGCAGGAGTCCATCGGTCGCGAGGTTTGGGCCGCCGATGTCGGGGCCGTCCTGCCGGTCCTCGTCGAAGGGGAAAGCCGTCAGGGAGAAGGGCAGATCTTCGGCCGCACCACCTGGAACCGCATCGTCAACTTCCCGGGGAGCCCGGAACTCCTCGGCAGGACCGTGCCGGTCCGCATCCTTCGCTCCAACAAGAACACCCAACTCGGGGAACGGGTCATCTAATCTCTCTTCGCGGCTTTGGACTACTGGATCGGTTCCCATGGTTTACTCCTTGGGACGGCAACCGGAAACAATGGTCAACGCAGAGACGGTGAGGAAGAGAGAGCGCAGAGAAGGGTCTTTGTACTACGCGCTTCCGGTCTGATTTTTCTCTCTCCATCTCCGTGTCTCCGCGTTGAAAAATATTTTTATTTTGTGGGTCGTCTTTTGACTGATTGTCGGGTCCCGGACGATTCCATCGCAAAACAGACCTTCTTAGCCGCCCGGGGCGCCGTGCCGGTGATGCGTCTGGCCTCGGCCGCCGATACGAGCGGATTTTTCCTGCCGCGGGGGGACCGTGCCGCTCTCCGCGCCCTTCTGCAACATCTGACTCTTTCCGGCCTTCCCCCAACCTCCGCCCAGGAGACGACTCTGTCATGATCGATCTGCACAGCCATTCCATCTTCAGCGACGGGGAACTGATCCCCTCCGAGCTCACCCGCCGCGCCGCTATCCTCGGATACCGGGCGCTGGCGATCACCGACCACGGCGATTTCTCCAATCTCGACTTCATCATCCCGCGCATTGTGCGGGTGGCCGCCGATCTCAGCGCCGCTTGGGGACTGACGGTGATTCCCGGGATCGAGCTCACCCATGTCCCGCCGGCGTCGATCGCCGCGGCGGCCCGGGAGGCCAGAGCCCTCGGCGCCCGAATCATCGTTTGTCACGGCGAAACCATCGTCGAGCCGGTGGCGTGCGGCACCAATCGTGCCGCGCTCCTTTCCGACATCGACATTCTCTCCCATCCCGGGCTGATTACCGTCGAAGACGCCGCCCTGGCCGCCGAGCGCGGCATCTGTCTGGAGCTGACCACCCGCAAGGGGCACTCCCTGACCAACGGCCACGTCGCCCGAACCGCCCTGGCCGCCGGGGCGCTTCTGGTGGTCAACACCGACAGCCATGCCCCCGGGGATCTCACGTCCCTGGATATGGCGCGGAAAATCGCCCTCGGGGCGGGGCTCTCCGAAGCAGAGTTCGAACAGACCCGGCGCAACAGCGAGGCCCTGGTGGCCCGCTGCCTCCTGTGAAGCCTGCAGGGGCAATTTTTAGGCCTTTAACGCAGAGAGCGCCGAGAAGGTCAGGAGGACGCAGAGAAGGGCAGGAGTAAAATGCTTTGTTTTTGGTTAACCCCCAAGGCTAGGATTTTTTTCGGCTTTCTCTGTGATCTCTGTGCCCTCGAGTGAGCGCAGCGAACGGGCGTGAGGCGGGTAAATCTTGGGCCTTTAACGCAGAGAGCGCTGAGAAGGTCAGGAGGACGCGGAGAAGGGCAGGAGTAAAGACTTTTTTTAGAAACAGCAACATTCAACTGACGAGGATTTTATGAACGATACGGATTTCGCTTTTCTCAAGGAGTTGGTCGAAGCTCCGAGCCCTTCAGGGTTCGAACAGCCCGCCCAGCGGATCATGCGCCGCGAACTGCAGCCGGTGGCCGACGAACTGACCACCGACGTCATGGGGAACGTCATCGCCCGCATCGCTGCGGCAGGGGAGGGGGCGCCGCGCCTGATGCTCGCCGGTCACTGCGACGAGATCGGTTTCATGGTCAAGTATGTGGACGAGGCCGGTTTCATCTTCTTTTCTCCTATCGGCGGGGTCGACGCCCACCTCGTTCCCGGGCAGCGGGTGCTGATTCACGGCGCCGGCGGGCCGGTTCTCGGGGTGGTGGGAAAGAAACCGATCCACATGATGGAAACCAAGGAGCGGGAGACCGTCGTCAAGTTCAAGGCGATGTTCATCGACATCGGCTGCAGCAGCCGCAGCGAAGTCGAGGCCCTGGTGGCGATCGGCGACCCGGTGACCCTCAAGGTCGGTCTCGAGCGTCTGCAGGGAGACAGGGTGATCTCCCGGGCTTTTGACGACAAGATGGGGGCCTTCATCGTCGCCCGGGTGCTGCAGGAGGTCCGCCGCCGCGGCGCCCCCCCGGTGGAGCTCTACGGGGTCTCGACGGTGCAGGAGGAGGTCGGGCTGCGCGGCGGGGCGACGAGCGTCTACGGCATCGACCCCGACATCGGCATCGCCGTCGAGGTCGGCTTCGCCACGGATTTTCCCGAGGTCGATAAGAAGGAGCTCGGCGAGTTCAAGGTCGGCAGCGGTCCGATTCTCAGCCGCGGCGCCAACATCAACCCCGCCCTTTTTGAACTCCTCATGGAGTGCGCCCGCGACGAAAAGATCCCGGTGCAGGTCATGGCCCAGGCCCGGGCGACGGGAACCGACGCCAACGTCATCCAGCTCTCCCGCGGCGGGGTCGCCGCCGCGCTGGTGAGCGTACCGCTGCGCTACATGCACACCCCCGTCGAGCTCCTCTCCCTGAGCGATCTGGAGAACACCGTGCGGCTGCTCACCGCCCTGGTATACCGCATCAGCGACCGTGGTCAGTTCGTCCCCAATTAGGCATTTTTCAGGACCTTTTTCCTTGACCCTCCACGGGGGCAGGTATAAAGTCGCCAGTTAATATTTTTCGGTCTGAACCCTTGGTGGCCGGGCCGGAATGTCGAGCTTTTTCCCGGATCCGACCCCAGGTTTTTCCGGTTTGAAAAAAGGCGAATTCAGAATTTTCATTCGATCTCTTCAGTTTCAAATAGCGATATTTCCCCCCGGCAAAGGAGATGGCGATGCACGACCTCGATATCCGCGAAGGGCTCACTTTCGATGATGTGCTACTGATTCCGGCTCATTCCACCGTCCTCCCCAAGGAGGCCGATCTCTCCACCTGGCTGACCCCGCAGATCCGTCTCAATATCCCCCTCCTCTCCGCCGCCATGGACACCGTCACCGAATCCCGAACCGCCATCTGCATGGCGCGGGAAGGGGGAATGGGGTTCGTGCATAAAAACCTCTCCGTCATCGAACAGGCGCTCAAGATCGATCAGGTGAAGAAATCGGAGAGCGGGATGATCGTCGACCCGATCACCATGCACCCCGACCAGAAGATCTTCGAGGCCCTGGAGCTGATGAAGAAATACCGCATCTCCGGGGTGCCGATCACCCGGGACGGGCTGCTGGTGGGGATTCTCACCAACCGCGACCTGCGCTTCGAGACCCGTCTCGACCAGCCGATCTCCGCCGTCATGACCAAGGACAAGCTGGTGACGGTCCCCCCGGGGACGACGCTTGAGGAAGCCAAGTACCATTTGCACAAGCACCGCATCGAGAAGCTGCTGGTGGTCGACGCAAACTTCGTTCTCAAGGGACTGATCACCATCAAGGATATCGAAAAGGTCCGCAAGTATCCCTCGGCCTGCAAGGACGAAAAAGGGCGGCTGCGGGTCGGCGCCGCCATCGGCGTCGGCGGCGACCGTGAGGAGCGCCTCGAGGCCCTGGTCCGGGCCGGAGTCGACGTCGTGGTCATCGACACCGCCCATGGCCATTCCCAGGGGGTTCTCGACGCCGTGGCCGACACCCGCCGCGCCTATCCCGACCTGCAGCTCATCGCCGGAAACATCGCCACCGCCGCTGCCGCCGAGGCCCTGATCAAGGCCGGAGTCAACGCGGTCAAGGTCGGAATCGGCCCCGGGTCGATCTGCACCACCCGTGTCGTTGCCGGCGTCGGCGTGCCGCAGATCACCGCCATCGCCGATGTCGCAAAGGTCACCCGCCGGGCCGGGGTTTCACTCATCGCCGACGGCGGCATCAAGTATTCCGGAGAGCTCCCCAAGGCGGTCGCCGCCGGGGCCGACGTCCTCATGATCGGCTCCCTCTTTGCCGGCACCGACGAGTCGCCGGGAGAAACGATCCTCTACCAGGGACGGACCTACAAGACCTACCGCGGCATGGGGAGCCTCGGCGCCATGAAGCAGGGGAGCAAGGACCGCTATTTCCAGGGTGACGTCGAAAGCGACGTCAAGCTGGTCCCCGAAGGAATCGAGGGACGGGTTCCCTACCGCGGATCCCTTTCTTCCAACATTCACCAGCTTCTCGGCGGCCTGCGCGCCGGGATGGGCTACACCGGCTGCCGCACCCTGCGCGAGCTGCAGGACAACGGGGCCTTCATGCGCATCACCAACGCCGGCCTGCGCGAGTCCCACGTCCACGACGTGGCCATCACCCACGAGGCGCCCAACTACCGCGTCGAGAAGCCGAGCTAACCAGGGATCCTTTTCAACGCAGAGCCGCAGAGAATGGAGAGTCGGAGAGATGTCAGACCCTGAACCCTCTTCCCGGTTTTCTCTGCTCCTCAGCGCCTCTGCGTTAAAGTCCGTGTTTCGGTGTCAAAATCTGATATCCCGTCAGACCCGGCAATTTCGGCTGCGACTTTTCAGGAATTAATAACGATGTCCATCGATATCCATCAGGAAAAAATCCTCATCCTCGATTTCGGTTCCCAGTACACCCAGCTCATCGCCCGCCGGGTGCGCGAGGCCCACGTCTACTGCGAACTGCACCCCTTCGACATGGCGTTCGAGGCGATCGTCGCCTTTGCTCCGAGCGGCATCATCCTTTCGGGGGGACCCAAATCGGTCTACGAGGAGGGGGCGCCGGCGGTGGCCGAGGCCCTCTTCGAACTCGGGGTGCCGGTGCTGGGAATCTGCTACGGAATGCAGCTGATGAGCCGCCACTTCGGCGGCGCGGTGGTCCCTGCCGGCAAGCGGGAATTCGGCCACGCCGAACTCCTCGCCCAGGGGGAACCCGGGCCGCTCTTCGACGGCTTCTTCCAGAACGGCAAGAGCCCGGTATGGATGAGCCACGGCGACCATGTTTCCCTGGTCCCCGAGGGGTTCGAGGTGGTGGCCGGAACCGACAACGCCCCCGTCTGCGCCATTCAGAACCAGGCCCGGCGTCTCTACGCCGTGCAGTTTCACCCCGAGGTCAATCACACCCCGCGGGGCGAACTTCTTCTCGACACCTTCGTCCGCAAGATCTGCGGCTGTACCGGGCGCTGGACGCCGGGGCAGATCATCGAGGATGCCGTGGAGCGCATCCGCACCCAGGTCGGCAGCGATCGGGTGATCCTCGGCCTCTCCGGCGGCGTCGACTCCTCCGTCGCCGCGGCCCTCATCCACCGCGCCATCGGCGACCAGCTCACCTGCGTCTTCGTCGACAACGGCCTGCTGCGCCTCGGGGAGGGGGATCAGGTGATGGCCACCTTCGCCGAGAACATGGGCGTCAAGGTGATCCGGGTCGACGCCGAGGAGCGCTTTCTCTCCGCCCTCGCCGGGGTCAGCGATCCGGAAAAAAAGCGCAAGATCATCGGCGGTCTCTTCGTCGACATCTTCGAGGAAGAGTCGAACCGGCTCAAGGACGCCAACTACCTGGCTCAGGGGACGATCTATCCCGACGTCATCGAGAGCGCCGGCGCCAAGACCGGCAAGGCGCAGAACATCAAGAGCCACCACAATGTCGGGGGGCTCCCCGATTACATGAAATTGCAGCTCCTCGAACCGTTGCGCGAGCTCTTCAAGGACGAGGTGCGCGCCATTGGCGAAGAGCTCGGCCTGCCGCGGCCGATGGTCTGGCGTCACCCCTTCCCCGGACCGGGCTTGGGCGTGCGCATCCTCGGCGAGGTCAAAAAGGAGTACTGCGACATCCTCCGTCAGGCCGATGCCATCTACATCGAGGAGCTCTACGCCAGCGGCCACTACGACAAGATCAGCCAGGCCTTTGCCGTCTTTTTGCCGGTGAAGAGCGTCGGCGTCATGGGGGACGGGCGGACCTACGAGTATGTCGTCGCCCTGCGCGCCGTGGAGACCAAGGACTTCATGACCGCCGGCTGGTACCCCATGCCTTACGAGGATCTGGCGCGGATTTCCAGCCGCATCATCAACGAGGTCAAGGGGATCAACCGCGTCACCTACGATATCTCGAGCAAACCGCCGGCGACCATCGAGTGGGAGTAGGCGGTGACGGGTGACGGGGTTTCTGTTTTTATCGTCCGTCACCGAGGTTTTACCGCGGTTTCACGGAGGCTTCATGAGCGATGATCGGACCACCCTGCAGGATCTCAAGGAGAAGATGGCCCAGTTCGTTCATGAACGGGACTGGGAGCAGTTTCACACCCCGAAAAATCTCTCCATGTCCATCGCCATCGAGGCGGCGGAGCTGATGGAGCACTTCCAGTGGCTGACCGTCGAGGCGTCGAAGACCCTCCCGCCCGCAGCCCTTTCCGACATCGGCGAGGAGTTGGCCGATATCGTCATCTATTCCCTCTCCCTGGCCAACGCCCTGCAGCTCGATCTCACGGATACGGTGCTTTCCAAGATGGCCAAGAATATCCGCAAGTATCCCTCGGAGAAGGTTCGCGGCAAGTCCCACAAATACACCCATTATCTGCAGGATCGGGAGTCGGACGGGACCGAGCGCTAACCCCGTCCCGCATCCGGCAACCGGAGGTCGGGCTTGCCCAGACCGGCGAAAAAATACAGCCAGGCGGCGCGGCTGCACGACGTGATCCGCATCCTCGAGGCGCGCTACGGGGCGAGCGTCGAGGAGCTGGCCGAGGAGTGCGGGGTCAACCGGCGCACCGTCTACCGCGACCTGCAGTCGATCCGCGAAGCCGGCTATCCCCTGGTGTCCGAGGAGGAGGGGGACGGTCGCACCCTCTACCGCTTCATCACCGGTTTCAAGAAAATCCCCCCGATCACCTTTTCCCTCCCCGAACTGATGACCCTCTACCTCTGCCGCGGTCAGCTCGCCTTCCTTCAGGGGACCCCCTTTCAGGACGACCTCGACGCCATCTTCGCCCGCATCCGTTCGTCGCTGCCGCCGCGCAGCGTTGCCCATCTGGAGCGTATCGCCGAGGCGGCGACGCCGCTCTTTCAGGGAGTCCGCGACTACAGCGGCAAAAAGGAGATTCTCGAGCGGCTGCGGGAGGCTCTCCTCTTTCAGTACCGCTGCCGTATTTACTATGCCCCTCCCCGGCGTCGTCCCGAAGAGTACATGTTCGACCCCTACACCCTCCTTTTTTACAAAGATTCCCTCTACCTCGGCGGCTATGCCTACAACCGCAAGGCCCTGCGCCTCTTCCTCGTCGATCGCCTGCAGAAAGTGGAGGTGCTGACGGAGCGCTTCGAGGTTCCGGACGATTACCGGGCCGCCGATCTCACCGGCAGCGCCTTCGGCCTCATCGATGAGGCGCCGTCGACGATCCGGGTGCGCTTTGCCGCCGCCGTCGCCCACCTGATCCGCGAGCGGACCTGGCATCCGGGGCAGGAGCTCTGCGAAGAGGCGGACGGCTCGCTGATTCTGAGCTTTTGCGCCGGCGGCGAAAAGGAAATCCTCGCCTGGCTCTATTCCTATCTCCCCCATGTGCAGGTCCTTTCTCCCCCCGCCCTGCGCGACGCCTTCCGGAGCGGGCTCGAAAAGGGTCTCGCCGGCGCCTGAATCTTCCAGTCGAAACATCGTGACGTATTCTGTCGCGACTGTCGGTTATTCCTTGAAACAGGGAAGATAACCGACAAATCGACGGGAGGTGCGTATGGTCTGGTTCAACAGGGCGGAGGCGAAGGGGAGGGGACTCTATCTTGACATCCATCATGCGGAGACGCGGCGCAACGGCAGAGAGACTGTTTTCGCTCTTTCGGGGACCCTCGGCGACGGCGGTTTCGAAGGGGAGGTGCTGGTGGAACTCGGCAGCCGGGTGGAGGTCACCTTTGCCGACGCCTGGCTCGATCCCGGTTCCCTCAAGCTCTTCTTTGCCCGGGTTCCCCGCGAGGCCGTCGAGGAGGGGGTCGCCGAGGCGCTGCATTCGATTCGTTTCTGCCTCGCCGATTTTCCCGCGCTCACCGGGGTGGTGCGCAATGCGGTGGTCGGTTATCGGTGCGACGACAGCTGGGTCCCCTTAAGTCCCGCCGCCGGCCGCCGCGAGTTCCCGCCGGGTGTCGCCGAGGCTGATCCGTTCTGGGCGCGGCGCGCCGTCTGAAGAGGGGAGGGGAGGCGGATTGCATTGCATTTACTCGGCGGCTGGGGTAAAAAGGTCGGAAATTTTCTCCGAAGGATGGACCCATGCGCACCCTCGTACTTGCCTCGACCAGCCCCTACCGCATGCAGCTGATGCGCCAGCTCGGCCTCCCTTTTCATGTGGCGGCGCCCCTCTACAAGGAAACCATGGACCAGTCGGTGGCCCCGGAACTGCTGGTGAAGCATCTGGCCTGCCACAAGGCGGCCAGTCTCCGGGAGCGCTATCCCGAGGCACTGATCATCGGCGCCGACCAGGTGTTCGTCAACGCCCGGGGGCAGATTCTCGGCAAGCCGCAGACGGCCGGGAAGGCGGTGCAGCAGCTCCGGGAGATGAGCGGTCGAAGCCACGTCTTTTATACCGGACTCTCGGTGTTTGATGCCGCCAGCGGCGAAGCCCTCACCGACGTCTCCACGTACACCGTCACCCTGCGCACCCTCTCGGACGGGGCGATCGCCGATTACGTCGCCCGCGAAAATCCCGTCGACTGCGCCGGATCCTTCAAGATCGAGGGGCTCGGTATCGCCCTGATGGAAAAGATGGAGGGGGATGACTACACGACCCTCATCGGCCTGCCATTGATCCTCCTCACCGATCTCCTCCTGCATTTCGGCGTCGAAATTCTGCCGGGGGGTGGGGGGAGGTAAGGCTTGACGCTCCCTGCCGGCCGGTGGTATTGTCACCCATCCCTTCCTTTCGGAAACCGGTCGACGCAACGCGCAAGCGTTCGCTGATATCGGTTTTTTCATTTCCGAAACGGATCCTGCAATCCGCTCCGAAACCCGCAACCTCAAACCCGGAATTAAGCCTTCTCCCTATGGAACACGCCGGTTTCGTCCATCTCCATCTGCACAGCCAGTACAGCCTCCTCGACGGCGCCATCAAGATCGGCGATCTGGTGCAGCACGCCAAGGAGTGCCGGATGCCGGCGCTGGCCGTCACCGATCATGGCAACATGTTCGGCGCCGTGGAGTTCTACCTCAAGGCCTCCAGTGCCGGAATCAAGCCGATCATCGGCTGCGAGATCTACGTCGCACCGGGATCGCGATTCGACAAGGGGAACGCCCGCGGCTCCTCGGAGGCTTCCAACCACCTCGTCCTCCTCTGCCAGAACCTCGTCGGCTACCGCAACCTCTGCCATCTGGTCTCGGCCGCCTACCGCGAGGGATTCTATTACAAGCCCCGGGTCGACTGGGAGCTGCTGGCGACCCACAACAAGGGGCTGATCGCCCTGACGGCCTGTCTCGGTGGCGAAATCCCCACGCTGATCGGCATGAACCGCGGCGAGCAGGCCCTTGAGCGGACCCGGGAAATGGCCCGGATTTTTGACGACAACCGTCTCTTTCTCGAATTGCAGGAGAACTTTCTCCCCGAACAGACGCCGGTCAACAAGGGGCTGATCGAAATTTCCCGCGAGCTGCAGTTGCCGCTGGTCGCCACCAACGACTGTCATTACCTGACCCGCCAGGACGCCTACGCCCACGAAGTCCTGCTGTGCATCCAGACCGGCAAGACCATGGACGATCCGAACCGGATGCGCTTTTCCAATAACGAATTCTATGTCAAAACCCCGGAGGAGATGACCCACCTCTTCCAGCACGTCCCCGAGGCGATCAGGAACACCGTCGAGATCGCCGAGCGCTGCAACCTGGAACTCGATTTCCAGACCTACCACTTTCCCCAGTATGAAAAACCCGCCGACAAGAGCCTCGACGACGTTCTCGAGGAGATGTCCCGGCGGGGGCTGGAGGAGCGGCTGAAGGACATCCGCCGCCTGCGCCCGGCCTTCAGCGCCGAGGAGGAAAAGGGGTACCAGGAACGCCTGAATATCGAGCTTGACTGCATCCGGCAGATGGGCTTCCCCGGTTATTTCCTCATCGTCGCCGACTTCATCAACTGGGCCAAGGATCAAAACATCCCCGTCGGACCGGGACGCGGCAGCGCCGCCGGCAGCCTGGTCGCCTTCGCCGTCCGCATCACCGACATCGATCCGATGCCCTACAATCTCCTCTTCGAGCGGTTCCTTAATCCGGAACGCGTTTCGATGCCGGATATCGACGTCGACTTCTGTATCTATGGCCGTGAGCGGGTCATCGAATACGTGCGGCAGCATTACGGCGAGACCAACGTCGCCCAGATCATCACTTTCGGCACCATGCAGGCCAAGGGAGTGCTGCGCGATGTCGGGCGGGCCCTGAACATCGCCTACGGTGATGTCGACAGAATCGCCAAGCTCGTCCCCACCGTTCTCAATATCACTCTCAAGGAAGCCCTGCAGCAGGAACCGAAGCTCAAGGATCTGGTGGAGAAGGATCCCAAGGTCAAGGAACTCTTTTCCATCGCCCTGGCCCTCGAAGGGCTGACCCGTCACGCCTCGACCCATGCCGCCGGAGTGGTCGTCACTCCCAGGCCGCTCCCCGAGTACCTCCCCCTCTACACCGATCCCAAGTCGGGGGGGCAGGTGACCCAGTTCGCCATGAGCTATGTGGAGAAGATCGGCCTGGTCAAGTTCGATTTTCTCGGGCTCAAGACGCTGACGGTCATCGACAACGCGGTTCGGCTGATTCACCATGTCAAGGATCCCGCATTCGATCTGAGGCTGATCACCGACGACGATGCGGAGACCTACCGTCTCCTGTCGGCGGGGGAAACGACCGGGGTCTTCCAGCTCGAATCCTCGGGGATGAAGGAGCTGCTGATCAAGCTCAAGCCTTCCTGTTTCGAGGACATCATCGCCATCTGCGCCCTCTATCGTCCCGGACCCCTGGGGTCGGGGATGGTCGACGACTTCATTCAGCGCAAGCACGGCAAGAAGGCGATCACCTACGACTTCCCCCAGCTCGAGCCGATCCTCAAGGATACCTACGGGGTCATCGTCTATCAGGAGCAGGTCATGCTCATCGCCCAGGTCCTCGGCGGCTACAGCCTCGGCGGCGCCGACCTGCTGCGCCGGGCGATGGGGAAGAAGAAGGCCGAAGAGATGGCCAAGGAGCGGGCCAAGTTCGTGGCCGGCGCCAGGGAAAACAAACTCGACCCGAAGAAGGCCGAAGGGGTCTTCGATCTGATGGAGAAGTTCGCCGCCTACGGCTTCAACAAGTCCCACTCGGCCGCCTACGCCCTGATTGCCTACCAGACCGCATTTCTCAAGGCCCACTACCCCGTGGAGTTCATGGCGGCGCTCCTCACCGAGGACATGGAAAACACCGACAAGGTGCTGAAAAACATCTCCGAGGTCCGTTCCATGGGGATCGAGGTTCTCCCTCCTGATATCAACGCCTCGGACCGCACCTTTACCGTCCATGACCGCTCCATGCGCTTCGGCCTCGGGGCCGTCAAGGGGGTCGGCGCGGCCGCTCTCGAGTCGATCATCGAAATCCGGAGTGCGGGTCCCTACGTGACCCTTTACGATTTCTGCGAACGGGTCGATTTGCGCAAGGTCAACAAGAAGGTTCTCGAGGCCCTCGTCAAGTGCGGCGCCTTCGACTCCCTCGGCGGCAAGCGCTCCCAGTACATGGCGGCTCTCGAAGAGGCGATGGAGGTCGGGCAGAAGGTCCAGAAAGAGAAGGCGCAGGGACAGGAATCCCTCTTCGGCAACGAGGAGATCATTTCAACCTCGGGCAACGGCTACGGCCAGCTCCCCGCCATGGACGAGTGGGCGGAAAAAATCCTTCTCGCCTTCGAGAAGGAATCCCTCGGTTTCTATATCACCGGGCACCCTCTCTCCCGCCATGCCGCGGCGATCAAGCGTTTTGCCACCTGCGACACCGCCGGTCTGATCGAACGCAGCGACAAGGAGGAGGTGCGGGTCTGCGGCATCGTCGCCGGGATGAAGGAGCTGACCACCAAGAAGGGGGACCGAATGGCCTTCGTCACCCTCGAGGACCTTTCGGGATCCGTCGAAATGGTGGTCTTTCCCGAGACCTATCTCGCCGCCTCCGAACTCCTCAAGGGCGAGGAGCCGCTCCTTGTCACCGGAACCCTGGATATCTCCGAGGAAACGGTCAAATTAATGGCCAACGAGGTCCTTTCCCTGCGCGAGGTCAAGGATCGCCTCACCAAAAGGGTCCATTTCCGTTTGAGCACCCCCGGCCTCGACGAAGGCCAGCTGCGGGCCCTGCGTCAGATCATGGAACGCCACCGCGGCAACTGCGAGGGGGTGGTTCATCTGGTGATCCCCAACCGCAGCGAAACCCTCATCGTCCTGCCGGAGGGGCTCAAGGTGAGCGCTTCCGACGAAATCATGGATGACAGCGAAAAGCTTTTCGGCTATAACGTTGTGACCTTCGAATAAAGTTGTATCCAGTTCAGTATTCTGGTGGTATGCCGAGCCAGTCCGGAGCGGCATTTTTAAAACCAATTCTAGGAGAACCCTATGCAATTCTATCTGGATTTTGAAAAACCCCTCGTCGAGCTGGAACAGAAAATCCGCGAGCTCCGGGAATATTCCACAGAGAAGGTCGACTTTTCCGGCGAGATCAAAAAACTGGAAAAAAAGACCGAAAAGCTGCGTGAGGAGATCTTCGCCAACCTGACCCGCTGGCAGCGGACCCAGCTGGCTCGCCATATCAACCGCCCCTTCACCCTCGATTATATTCAGCACATCTTTACCGACTGGTTCGAGGTGCACGGCGACCGCAACTTCCGCGACGATCCGGCCCTGGTCTGCGGCTTTGCCCGCTTTGATAACGAGCCCTGCGTGGTCATCGGCCATCAGAAGGGGCGCGATACCAAGGAGAAGGTCTATCGCAATTTCGGCATGCCCAATCCCGAAGGGTACCGCAAGGCGCTACGGGTCATGAAGATGGCCGAGCAGTTCGGCCTGCCGATCTTTACCTTCGTCGACACCCCCGGCGCCTTTCCCGGGATCGGCGCCGAGGAACGCGGCCAGGCCGAAGCCATCGCCCGCAACCTCCGGGAGATGGCCGCGCTGACGGTTCCGGTCATCGTCACCATCACCGGTGAAGGCGGGTCCGGAGGCGCCCTGGCCATCGCCGTCGGCAACCGGGTGCTGATGATGGAGTATTCGGTTTATGCGGTCATCTCCCCCGAAGGGTGTGCCGCCATTCTCTGGGGCGACGGCACCAAGGGGAATGTGGCCGCCGAGGCACTGAAACTCACCGCCACCGATATCGACGAACTCGGCTGCATCATCGATGGCGTCGTCCCCGAGCCCCTCGGAGGTGCCCACAACGACATCCCCGGGGCGGCCGTCAGCCTCAAGGTCTACCTGAAAAAGCATCTGCTCGATCTCAAGGCCCTCTCTCCCGAGGAGCTGGTGGAGCAGCGCTACCAGAAGTTCCGGGCCATGAGCCGGATTCAGGAATAGCTCTAAGAGGTGCGGGTCGGACGCAAGCTCCGCCCGCCGTTCCCCGAGGGGAGCCTCCTGAACCAGCAGGAAGTCACCCCTTTGTCCCGCGCAGAAAGCCGGTCGCCGCCTTCCCTGCGGCCCCTGAAGGGGCCGCAGCTGCAAAGGAGCCTCCCCATGTCCCCCCCTGTATTCCCCCTCCTCCTTCTTGCCTTGGTGATCTCTGCCTGCCGCGGCCCGGCCTACGACACCCGCGTCCTCGATACGCCCTCCACCGCCACTCTCAAGGGACACCAGAAACCGTACACGGTCAACGGAGAGCGCTACGATCCGCTCCTCAGTCACGACGGTTTTATCGAGGATGGGCTGGCCAGCTGGTACGGTAAGGATTTCCACGGCAAAAAAACCAGCAACGGCGAAACCTACGACATGTACGGCATGTCCGCCGCCCACAAGACCCTCCCGCTCGGGGTCTTTGTGCGGGTGCACAACCGGAACAACGGCAAGGAGCTGGTGGTGCGGGTCAACGACCGCGGTCCCTTCGTCAAGGGGCGGATCATCGACCTCTCCTATGCCGCAGCCAAGGAGCTCGACGTGGTCGGCCCCGGGACGGCTCCGGTGCGCATCGAAGCCCTCGGCTACCAGACACGGGACCCTTCGGGGACGATCAGCTACAATGCGCCGGCAAGCTACGATTCGGGTCATTTTGCCGTGCAGATCGGCGCTTTTTCCCTTGCCGACAATGCCCGGCGCCTCGCCGGGGAGATGGAGAAACGCTACGGCTCCGCCGGAGTGCAGACGGGGACGGTCAACGGCGTCCTCTTTCATCGGGTGCGGGTCGGCAGCTTCCGATCCCTCGCCGTGGCCGAGACGACCCGGGATGCGTTGGAGAGAAGCGGATATCCGGGTTGTTTCGTGGTGGCGCAGGAATAGGTCGGACCGGATCAGAAACCGCGGCGCCGTACCTCATCTTCGACCAGTTTTTTTTGCCCAGGGGAAAGCCGCCGTGAGGCCAGCAGGTCATGGAGATCGACTCGTCGCAGGGGCGGCAGGAAGAGCGTGAACCAGACGGGAGGGGTTTTTCGGTTTTTGAGAATGGCTAATTTCAGGTTGGGGCGGGTTTTCCAGCGGGGATGGCGGGCGATGATCGAGATCGTCTCGGCACTTCCCCTGGGACCGTTGAGAAACTGCAGGATGGAAATTTCCTTCAGGCGGGGGTTGGCCAGGCAGGGTTCCATCAAAAGGGGTTCCCCTTCCTTGAGGAGTTCGCCGACAAGGGTGCTGGTTCCGCGCCGGGCGAGGGTCACCTTGTTCCCCAGATCCGTCGTCGGCAGGCGCTGGAGGAGGATCCGTTCGGCAGCCAGCTTCTGGTCCGGCGTTACTCCGGGGAGGTAGCAGAGGGTGATGAGTTCGAAGAGAAAGAGTTGCCCGAGCAGGGATTGGACGATCGGTCCCGGGGTCATCGGATTGTAGGCCAGGGCGACCTTCAGCCGGTGACTGGAAACGACAGCTTTGAGCTGGTGGATGGCCTTGAGGAGATCCTCAGTGAGGTCGCGGCGCTTGAGGAGAGCCAGAAGGTGGTCTTCGCCGAGCGCGGGATTTTTCAGGGATGCCCGCAGCACCTCCGGTGACCCATCCTGCATGAGGATGAAGAGTTCGTCGCCGCTTTCCGTCAGCGCCCTGTGCAGCCTTTGCATCAAGGCCGGTTCAAGGTTTCCTTCTGTCCTCCCGATCATCTCCCCCTCGTTCTTTCATTCTCTTCAGCCGTCGTCGCCATCGGAAAAACCGTAGCTGCCGAGAAACTCTTCCTTGTACCCTTTGAAATTCCCCTCTTCGATCGCCCGTCGCGCTCCGGCCATCATCTCCAGATAGAAGTGAACGTTGTGGATCGCCGCCAGGATCGCCGAGAGGATCTCGTTGGAATTGTAGAGGTGGTGCAGGTAGGCGCGGCTGAAGTTGCGGCAGCAGTAGCAGCTGCAGGCTGCGTCCACCGGATAGAAATCGCGCCGGTAGCGGCGATGGGTGAGGCGGATCTTGCCGCGGCTGGTAAAGAGGGTGGCGCTGCGGGCGTAGCGGGTCGGAATGACGCAGTCGAACATGTCGATCCCCCGCTCGACGCTCTCGAGGATGTCCTCGGGGAGACCGACCCCCATGAGGTAGCGCGGCTTGTTCTCCGGCAGGAAGGGGGCCGTGTAGTCGACCACCTTCTTGAGGAGCTCGAGTCCCTCGCCGACGCTCACTCCGCCGATGGCGTAGCCGGGAAAGTTCATGGCGGTCAGCTCCCGGGCGCAATCCCGGCGCAGGTCCTCGTAGACGCTCCCCTGGACGATGCCGAAGAGTGCCTGGTCGCTGCGCGTATGGGCCTTGAGGCATTCCTCGGCCCAGCGCAAGGTCTTGTGGATCGATTTGGCCGAATAGTCGTGAGTGGCGGGGTAGGGGATGCACTCGTCGAAGGCCATGATGATGTCGGCGCCGAGGGCGTTCTGGATGGTGGTCGCCTCCTTCGGGCCGAGAAAGATCTCCTCGCCGGTGACTTCATGGCGGAAGTAAACCCCTGTTTCGGTAATCTTCTTCTTCGGCAGGGAAAAAACCTGGAAGCCGCCGCTGTCGGTGAGGATCGGCCGATGCCAGTTCATGAATTTGTGCAGGCCGCCGGCTTTTTCCACCAGACTTTCGCCGGGCTTGAGGTGCAGGTGGTAAGTGTTGGAGAGGATGATCTGGGCTCCGGTCTCTTCGACCTGGGCGGGGGTCATGGCCTTGACGGCGCCGTGGGTCCCCACGGGCATGAAGATCGGTGTTTCGATGACGCCGTGAGGGGTCTCGAGGCGACCCCTGCGGGCGGCGCTGCCCGGGTCGGTGCACTGCAGAGTAAACTCGAACATGGTGAGTAGCCTTTTAGGGGACAACGGTCAGGGGAGTACGGGGGCGGAGACCCTCCTTCTCATCGGGCGGGACCTCCTCGGGTGGCGCGACTCTAGCAGAAATGGCTCGGGAAAGCAATATCCCGCAGGGGCGGAAAACCTCGTCGTTGCTGGATCGGAGATCGCCTTCCACGCTTGCCGATGGCCGCCGGAGATTAACCTAACATCGTTTGACAACAGTACACAGTACACAACTTTTCGGTTGACATGTATACGCCGCGAATGTTACTTAAAACCAGCTTATCGCCCCGGATGTAAGCGGTTATTAATCGTCTGTGCGGTAGTTTTCCCCGAGTGCAAACTCCCTTCTTCGGGTAGGAACGAAGGGTTGGCTGAAGGCAGCCTCTGGGGAAAACGGGCCGCGGCCGGCAGGGGCGAGGGGTTGTATTTGGGATTTTCTGACAGGGCGGAAGGTTTCCTCCTGTTTTTTCTATGGTCGTTAACATTACTTTTCACAAGGGATGGGATGATGCCATGCGATGGTACAAAAGTTCACTAGGTAAGAAGTTTCTTATGGCAATCACGGGCCTGGCGATGGTTGGTTTCGTCCTTGCCCACATGGCCGGAAACATGACAATCCTCTGGGGAGCGGACGGGCTCAACGCTTACGCCGAACACCTGCGCGCCTTCCCGCCGCTCCTCTACGCCTTCCGGGCGGTCATGGTCGTGGCCTTTCTCCTGCATCTTTACCTCGGGTTTTCTCTTTACCTCGAAAACAAGGCGGCCCGCCCGGTTGCCTATTTCCAGAAGAAAAATCTACGCACGACCTTCTCCTCAGAAAACATGATCTGGACCGGGATTCTCCTCGGGGCCTTTGCCATTTACCACCTGCTTCACTTCACCCTACGCACCCTGAACCCCGAATTCAACCAGATGGTCGACGCCGCCGGCCGTTTTGATGTCTACCAGATGGTTGTGGTGAGTTTTCAGAAATTTTCCGTGGCTCTCCTCTATGTGGCGGCCATGGTCGTTCTGCTGCTGCACCTGCGTCACGGAATTCAGAGTTTCTTCCAGTCCCTCGGTCTGACCAACGATGCCACCCTGCCCCTGCTGACCACCGGTAGCCGGTGGGTTGCCGGGCTCGTCGCGATCGGGTTTCTCGTCGCACCCGTTTTAGTCTACTTTGGCGCATTGAATCTCTAGGGGGTAATTACAGTGATACTCGACGGCAAATGTCCTACTGGACCCATTGAAAAATCCTGGGATAAGCATCGCCAGGATATGAAGCTGGTCAACCCGGCCAACAAGCGCAAGTACAAGATCATCATGGTCGGTACCGGCCTTGCAGGCGGCGCCGGCGCCGCCACTCTCGGCGAACTCGGCTACAATGTCGAGGCGTTCTGCTACCAGGACAGCTCGCGGCGCGCCCACTCCATCGCTGCCCAGGGCGGCATCAACGCCGCCAAGAACTACCCCAACGACGGCGACAGCATCTTCCGTCTCTTTTACGACACCATCAAGGGGGGCGATTTCCGGGCCCGCGAGGCCGACGTCTGGCGTCTCTCCCAGGTCTCGAACAACATCATCGATCAGTGCGTCGCCCAGGGTGTCCCCTTCGGCCGCGACTACGCCGGATACCTCGACAATCGCTCCTTTGGCGGCGCCCAGGTTTCCCGAACCTTCTTCGCCCGCGGCCAGACCGGCCAGCAGTTGCTGATCGGCGCCTACCAGGCGCTCTCCCGGCAGGTCAAGGAAGGGACTGTCAAGCTCCACGAGCGCAAGGAGATGGTCGATCTGGTCCTGGTCGACGGAGTCGCCAAGGGGATCACCGTTCGCAACATGATCACCGGTGAGATCGAGTCCCACTGGGCCGACGCCGTCTGTCTGGCCACCGGCGGTTACGTCAACGTCTTTTATCTTTCGACCAACGCCATGGGCTGCAGCGTGACCGCGAACTGGAAGGCCGCCAAAAAAGGGGCTTTCTTCGCCAATCCCTGCTACACCCAGATTCATCCGACCTGCATCCCCCAGACCGGCGATCATCAGTCGAAGCTGACCCTGATGTCCGAATCGCTCCGCAACGACGGTCGCATCTGGGTGCCGAAAAAGAAGGAAGACTGCGAAAAACAGCCCCATGAAATCGCCGAGCAGGACCGCGATTACTACCTCGAGCGCAAGTACCCGAGTTTCGGCAACCTCGCACCTCGCGACATCGCCTCCCGCGCAGCCAAGGAACAGTGCGACGACGGTCGCGGCGTCGGTCCCGGCAAGCGCGGGGTTTACCTCGATTTCGAAGATTCCATCAAGCGTTTGAGCCAGAAGACGATCGCCGAACGCTACGGCAATCTCTTTGACATGTATGAAAAAATCACCGACGAAAACGGTTACCAGCGCCCGATGCGCATCTACCCGGCACCCCATTACGCCATGGGTGGTCTGTGGGTCGATTACAACCTGCAAAGCAACATCCCCGGGCTGTTCGTTCTCGGCGAGGCCAACTTCTCGGTGCACGGCGCCAATCGACTCGGCGCTTCGGCCCTGATGCAGGGTCTGGCCGATGGCTACTTCGTCATCCCCTACACCATCGCCAACTATCTGGCCCAGGTCAAGCCGGGTGAAGTCAAGGCCGATCATCCCGAGTTCAAAAAATCCAAGGAAGACGCCGAAGGGCAGACCAAAAAACTTCTCGGCATCAACGGCAAGAAAACCGTCACCGAATTCCATCGTGAATTGGGCAAGATCATGTGGAACAACGTCGGCATGGCTCGCAGCGAAGCGAGCCTCAAGGAGGCCATCGAGCGTATTCCCGAACTGCGCGAAGAGTTCTGGACCAACGTCAAGGTCACCGGCGCAGGTGCCGAGGTCAATCAGCAGCTCGAAAATGCCGGTCGCGTCGCCGACTTCCTCGAATTTGGCGAACTGCTCGCCCGCGACGCTCTCCACCGCGACGAGTCTTGCGGTGGCCACTTCCGTACGGAGCATCAGACGCCGGACGGTGAGGCGATGCGCGACGACGAGAATTTCTGTTATGTCGCCGCCTGGGAGTACAAGGGAACTGACAAGGCACCCGAGCTGCACAAGGAGCCGCTGAAATTTGACAATGTCCATCTGGCCGTGAGGAGTTACAAATAATGAATTTGACACTGCACGTTTGGCGCCAGGCGAACGCCAAGGACAAGGGGAAGCTGGAGAAATACGCAGCGAACGATATCAGCCCTGACATGTCTTTTCTCGAAATGCTCGACGTTGTTAACGAAGATCTCATCGCCAAGGGGATCGAGCCGATCGTCTTCGACCACGACTGCCGCGAGGGGATCTGCGGGACCTGCTCTCAGGTCATCAACGGCATTGCCCACGGCCCGGATGATCTGGTCACGGCCTGCCAGTTGCACATGCGCAAATTCAACGATGGTGACCATGTCTTCATCGAGCCCTGGCGCTCCCGGGCTTTCCCGGTCATCAAGGACCTGATGGTCGACCGCGGCGCTTTCGACCGCATCATCCAGGCTTACGGCTATACTTCGGCCAGAACGGGTGGCGTTCCCGACGGCAACGCCGTGACCATCTCCAAGGTCAATGCCGAACGGTCTATGGATGCTGCAGCCTGTATCGGCTGCGGCGCTTGCGTAGCCGCCTGCCCCAACGGTTCTGCAATGCTCTTCACCGCCGCCAAGGTCGCTCACCTCGGTCTCCTCCCCCAGGGCGAAGTCGAAGCGGCACGCCGTGTCCGGGCTATGGTCGAGCAGATGGACAAGGAAGGGTTTGGTGCCTGCACCAACCACTATGAGTGCGAATCAGCCTGCCCGAAAGGGATCAAGGTCACCTTCATTTCCCGGATGAACCGTGAACTGGCCAAGACCCTCCCCATGGCCCATATCTGAGAATAATATCGATTTTCCATTGACCGGCCCTTGCCGGTCCTCCCTCTGGGGCGGGTCTTTTGACCCGCCCTTTTTTTTAACCGCGAAAAAAACCGAACCATCCCGGGGAGAGACTTAACCGCATGTTTTTCCATGACAGTCCCGAAACGCTGGCCGGAGTGGAATTCTCCCGAATCCATTTTCTCCTAGAATTCCAAGAACCCTATACGGTTGACTCGGCAAACATCCTTTCCTTGCGTCGTGATCTGCGCCGGGCGGCCCGGCATGCCCTCGGCGTCGACCATGGGGGCAGAGGAGCTGAGGCCTTTGCTGCCCTTTTTGAGCCCCCGCTCTTTTCCGACCCGGTCCTGGTTCGTCGTCACCAACGGCCCGGCCCCGGTTTTGTCCTCCACCCTTTACCTGGAGAACTTCGAGACTATGATTGCGGCGATACCCTGCGATTGCCGGTCGTACTCCTGGGCACCGCGGTGCAGCAGCTCGGTGATTTTGCCGCAACCCTCCGGGAACTCGGACGTACGGGTCTGAGTCGCGGCGAGGGGCTCTTCGCTCTGGTCGCCATCGAGGCCGAAGATCCCTCGGGGAATCTGCGCTGTCTCTGGAAAGAAGGTTCGGACTTCGGTGAAATGGCTCCGCCACTCATCGACATCCCCTGGTGGCTGGCAAGGCAGGATTTCTCCAGCCGGGTATTGTCGCTGGAATTCCTCACCCCGGCCAGGCTTCTGTCCGGCGGGAAGCCTCTCTTTCACCCAAATTTTACCCAGATCTTTCCTTTTGTGCTGCGACGGGTGACCTCGATGATCGCTGCCCACTGTCATTGCGAAGTCATTGGTGACCCCGATCCGCTGCTGGGAGCCGTCCAATCTCTTAAAGAAATCGACAATAGTCTTGAGTGGCGGGACTATAAACTTCTCGAGAGAGCTGACTACGATCAGGAGATCGGCGGCGTGGTCGGGTCCATGCGACTGGCGGGGGACACTCTCGGCACGATCCTCTGGGTGCTGTACCTCGGCTCCCTCTTCAATGTCGGTAAAAATTCCGCCTACGGAGCAGGACATTATCGTCTTGCGGCGTCTTAACCGCGTTCTCCCGGCAGAGATTGTCACCGATGGTTTTCCTGTTACTTGCCAGATGTTCTCCAGCCAGTATACTTTTTTGGAAATAGCAGTAATTTCAAGGAGGTGATGCAATGACAAATGCCTGGGACGAGCGCAAAAAAGCACTGGAAAACGAATTTTTTCATCGCCTTGAGCAGGAGAAGATCGAAAAAATGAAGGAGGACGCCCGTGAACATTCGATTCGGCAGGTCTGCCAGGGACGTTGTCCCAAATGCGGCGAGGCGATCGAGCCGATGACCTTCCGCGGCGTTCCTCTGGACAAGTGTCCCGGTTGCGGCGGCGTCTGGCTGGGACCGAAAGATATTCAGATTCTGGCGGAAAAGGATCATCGCACCTGGTTTGACAAGTGGTTCAGGGGGGAGGAAGGGGAGGGGGAGTAGACGAAAACGGGGACAACCTCTTCGGTCGGAGACTGTCTTTTCATCCTTCTCCCGGGATAAGGTTCGGTGTGTTCGAGGTGTGTCGCCGGACAACTTCGCGGAGTCACCATGCAGAAAAACATCATGCGACAGTTATTTCTTGTCCTTTTGCTGGTGGTGGGCTTCAACTACCTCTATCTGGTCATGGCCCCACCCCAGCCGGTCAAAACGACTCCCCTCAGCTACAGCCGCTTCAAGACCGAACTGCAGCAGGGAAACGTGCAGGAGGTTACCGTTCAGGGGAGTGACCTGCGCGGCTCTTTTAAATCACCAATCGTTGTCGGAGATGTGGACGAAAAGGGGGCTCCTCGCCAATACAGCCGATTCACGACGCTCCTCCCTCCTTTTCAGGACCCCCAACTTCTGACGGACCTGGAAAAACAGGGGGTTGAAATCAATATTCAACCGGAGCAGGAACCCTCTCCCTGGACCAGCGTTCTGGTCTATCTTCTCCCCTGGGTTCTGATCATCGGCGTCTGGTGGTTCATTCTCAAGGGTATGCGCGGCCGCGGCGGTCCCGGTGGCGGGATAATGGGGAGTTTTGCCAAATCCGGCGCCCGCCTCTACAGCAGGGAAACCTCCAGCATCACCTTTGCCGATGTGGCCGGACTCGAAGAGGCCAAGCAGGAGTTGACGGAAATCGTCGACTTTTTGCGCAATCCCAAGAAGTTCACTCGCCTCGGTGGCAAGGTGCCGCGGGGGGTGCTGCTGGTCGGACCTCCGGGGACCGGCAAGACCCTGTTGGCCAGGGCCGTCGCCGGAGAAGCCGGTGTTCCCTTCTACTCCATCTCCGCCTCCCAATTTATCGAAATGTTTGTCGGCGTCGGCGCCAGTCGTGTCCGGGATCTCTTCGAGAGTGCAAAAAAGAGCGCCCCGAGCATTATTTTCATCGATGAACTCGATGCCGTCGGCCGCGCCAGGGGGACAGGGCTGGGCGGCGGAAACGACGAGCGGGAGCAGACCTTGAATCAGCTGTTGTCGGAGCTGGACGGCTTCGACCCCCATGCCGAAGTGGTGGTCATGTCGGCCACAAATCGTCCCGACGTCCTCGATACGGCTCTGCTGCGACCGGGACGTTTTGATCGACAGGTCGTGGTCGACCGTCCCGACTGGCGGGCCCGGGAACAGATCCTCCGAGTTCATACCCGTCAGGTTCCCCTGGCCGAGGATGTGGATCTCATGGTGATCGCCCGGGGAACGCCGGGGATGTGCGGAGCCGATCTGGAGAGCCTGGTCAACGAGGCGGCGTTGATCGCCGCCCGGGAAAATTCCCCGAATGTGGCGATGACACACATGGAGCGAGCCAAGGATCGCCTTCTGATGGGCGTGGAACGCAAACTTGTCCTTTCGGAAAAGGAAAAACGCATCACCGCCTATCATGAAGCTGGACATACTCTGGTGGCCAAGCTGACTCCGGGGGCCGATCCGATCCACAAGGTCACCATTATTCCCCGGGGACAGGCCCTCGGAGTGACCCAACAGCTCCCGGTGGACGACCGTTATCATTATCAGCAGGAGTTCCTTCTGTCGCGCATCGCCGTCAGCCTCGGGGGGCGGGCCGCCGAACAGGCCATATTCGGCGAATACTCGACAGGCGCCCAGAGCGATCTGAAGCAGGTCGCCGAACTGGCCGAGAAAATGGTCTGCCAGTGGGGGATGAGCGAAAAAATAGGCCCCATGACCTTCAGTCGAGGTGAGGAGCATCCCTTTCTCGGGCGCAAACTGGCGACCGACAAGACCTTCAGTGAACAAATGGCCTGGATTATCGACCAGGAAATCGAAAAGATCGTCAAGGAAGGGGCGCAGCGGGCCGAAAAGGTCATCAGCGAAAATCTAAATCTCCTGGAAAAACTGGCCGAAGCCCTTCTCGAAGAGGAGGTTCTGGATAACAATCGAGTCGAGCAGATTCTTGCCTCGGCTGGGGGGACGGTGGAAAAATAACCCGCCCGGGAAGGTTTCTGCCCGGGTCAGACGGATCAAGGGAGGGGGTAAGGATGCTGGGATTGGTGATGGTGGCTGCGGGGGCTGTCGCGGCCGGATTTTACGGATACCGCAGGCTGCAGTCGATCGAGAAGGAAATCCGCAGCGACATCACGGCGGTTTCAGCGAATCGTGAAGCCGAAGGGAGGGCCGCAGAGGAGAGCGTTCCTCCTGTTGCGGCCGTCCGCAGGGAAGTGGCAACGGAGAAGAAACCACCTTCCGGCACCGGGTTCTCTCTCGATGACCGGCTGAGAGAGGCGGTGAGAAAGGAGCCGGGCATTCTTCAGACGTCCCTTTATGAACGGTTCCCGGAAGTCAAAGTCCGGGTTCTGCAACAGACGCTTCTGAAAATGGACCGTGAAGGGAGGCTGCGGCGCACCAGCGAAGGCGGGAGCTACGCCCTGTATCCGGAATGAATGTGTTGAACAACCAAACAAAAAAAGGCCTGCGGAATACCGCAGGCCTTTTTCCGTTGCCCGACCGAAGAATATTTTGCAGCTACCGGTTGCGCAGGTTGTAGAAGACCTCGTGGCCGCCGAAAACGGCCACTTCATCGAGTTCATCTTCAATGCGCAGCAACTGGTTGTATTTGCAGATGCGGTCGGTGCGGCACAAGGATCCGGTCTTGATCTGCCCGGCATTGGTGGCGACGGCCAGGTCGGCAATGGTGGTGTCTTCGGTCTCGCCGCTGCGGTGGGAAATGACGACAGTGTATCCGGCCCGTTTGGCCATCTCGATGGCATCGAGGGTTTCGGTCAGGGTCCCAATCTGGTTGACCTTGATGAGGATGGAATTGGCGATCCCCTTGTCGATCCCCTCCCTGAGGATGCGCGTGTTGGTGACGAAGAGGTCGTCGCCGACGATCTGGATGCGCTTGCCGAGGCGGTCGGTGAGGAGTTTCCAGCCGTCCCAGTCGTTTTCAGCCATGCCGTCCTCGATGGAAATGATCGGATAGCGGTCGACCAGGTCTTCGTAAAAATCCACCAGTTCAGCGGAGGTCATCTGGGGTTTGGCTTCGTTGGCCAGCAGATACTTGCCGTCCTTGTACAGTTCGGAGGAGGCGACGTCCAGCGCCAGTAACACGTCCTCACCGGGAGTGAAACCCGCGGCCTTGATCGCTTCCATGATCACCTGGAGGGCTTCTTCGTTGCTCTTGAGGTCCGGAGCGAAGCCCCCCTCGTCGCCGACGGCGGTATTGTAACCCCTGTCCTTGAGAACCTTTTTCAGGTGGTGGAAGATCTCGGCCCCCATGCGCAGCGCTTCCTTGAAGGAATCGGCGCCGGCGGGCATGATCATGAACTCCTGGATGTCGACATTGTTGTCGGCATGGGCACCGCCGTTGATGATGTTCATCATCGGCAGAGGAAGTTCCTTGGCGTTGGAGCCGCCGACATACTGGTAGAGGGGGAGACCGGCGTCCTCGGCGGCGGCCTTGGCGCAGGCCAGGGAGACGCCGAGGAGGGCGTTGGCGCCGAGGTTGCTCTTGAATTCGGTGTCGTCGAGGGCGATGAGTTTGTGGTCAATCCCGGCCTGATCGGAGGCCTCCCAGCCGATCAGCGCTTCGGCGATGATTTCGTTGACGTTGTCCACCGCCTTTTGTACCCCTTTGCCGAGGTAGCGGGATTTGTCGCCGTCCCGCAGTTCAAGAGCCTCGCGTTTGCCGGTGGAGGCGCCGCTGGGGACCGCCGCGCGGCCCATGGCGCCGCTCTCCAGGTAAACCTCGACTTCAACCGTGGGATTTCCCCGGGAATCCATGATTTCCCTGGCGTAGATGTCAACTATTTCACTCATGATCGCCCCCTTTGGCATTATTGAAATGAGAAGGCCGGCAACGCCGGCCCGCAAGCGTGATATTTATAACACAATGATGGCAAATTGGAACCCCTTTTTCGCCGGAGAAGGGGAGCGCCCTTTGTCAAAAATGATTGATTTTGCAGCGGGTCGGTGCTAATGTTCCCCCTTGAATCTAAAGAAAACCAAAGGGATTTTTTTGGACAAGAGCGAAGCACTGGAGCGGTTTGTCGCCGCCGACCAGAATCTGGCAAACCTGTTGTTTGGCCAGCAGAACAGGTATCTCAGGCAGGTTGAACGGTCCCTCGGGGTGCGCATCGGTTCCAAAGGGACCGAACTCACCATCGGCGGCGACCCGGCGGCGGCAGAGCTCGCCCGCCGCCTGATGGAGGAACTTCATTCCCTCCTCAATGAGGGGTACCCCCTCTATCCTTCCGATATCGACTACGCGATCCGGATCCTCAGCGCCAACTCCAGGGCCCGACTTGGCGACATCTTTCTCGACACCATCAGCATCCCCGCACGCAAGAAAAACATTTCCCCGAAAAGTCTCGCCCAGAAGACCTATATCGACGGTATCCGCAACAACGATGTGGTCTTCGGCATCGGTCCTGCAGGTACAGGCAAAACCTATCTGGCCATGGCCATGGCCGTATCTTTCCTGATGAAAAAGGAAGTCAGCCGCATCGTTCTGGTGCGCCCCGCCGTCGAGGCCGGGGAGAAGCTCGGATTCCTTCCCGGCGATATTGCTGAAAAGATCAACCCCTATCTGCGCCCCCTCTATGACGCCCTCTTCGACATGATGTCGGTGGAAAAGGGGCAGGATCTCATCGATCGCGGCATCATCGAGGTGGCTCCCCTGGCATTCATGCGCGGTCGGACCCTCAACGACGCCTTCGTCATCCTCGACGAGGCGCAGAACACGACCCAGGAACAGATGAAGATGTTCCTCACCCGTCTCGGTTTCGGCAGTCGCGCCATCGTCACCGGCGACGTCACGCAGATCGATCTCCCCTCAGGGCGACTTTCCGGCCTGGTCGAGGCGACCGAGATTCTCCAGGGAATTCCCGGGATCTTCTTCAACTATTTTTCCGACCGGGACGTGGTACGTCACCCCATCGTGCAGAGCATCGTCCAGGCCTATGATCGGGCCCGGCCGGCTCATGCCAAAAAGGCAACCCCCAAACCATGACCAAGACCGATCGAAAACCGGAGAGTGGGCAACGCGCGCCCAAAGGGACGGGGTTCTGGAAGTTATTTCGCCTGTCGCTGGACCAACCACAGCAGCGCCATCTCCTTCTCTTCGTGCTGGCACTGATTCTGACGGTCATCATCATCCCCAAGGGGGGATTCGTTCCCGATTATTATGCCCCCGGCGATATCGTTTCCCGGGATATCAAAGCCCCCAAGGACCTGCTGATTCCCGATCTGCCGTTGACCGAAACCAAGCGTCAGGAGGCCGAAGAGGCGGTCCTGCCATTTTACGACTTCGACCCTAAAACAGCCGTCGATACCGCCGAGCGCCTCGTTCAGGCATTGAAACTCGTCTCCAGCCAGCCAGACTCCTCCGGGAACTCCGAAACCCTGCGCAAGGGAGTGGAGGGTGCGCTCGGCGTCAGTCTCAGCGATCAGGAATTCAGCGGTTTTTTGAAACTGCGGGTCGGAAGCGGATTACTCGCTCGTTTGCGCAGCGCCGTGACCCAGGCTTTGAACAAGAATATCGTCGGGAACCTCCAGCTCTTCCAGCCGGACCAGGAACGGGGAATAACGGTCCGTGACCTGGTCTCCCAGAAGGAAACCGTCGCCCTCGCTCTTCAGGACGTCGTCGGTGTCGGCGACGCCCAGGAAGCCCTGAGTCATGGGATCGAGCAGATCGGCGAGTTCTCGGCCAAGGAGCGTCAGGTGCTTCTTGCGGTGCTGCAGAAACTGCTGCGTCCCAACCTGACTTTCAACAAGAACGAGACCGAAGCCCGGAAGCGACTGGCGCGAGAGGGGGTCAAACCGGTTCTCTTCCAGGTCAAGAAGGGAGAGATGATCGTTCGCGAGGGGGAGCGGGCGACGGAGGAGCAGATCAAAAAGCTTCGCGCTCTGCGCGAGTTGGGGAGCGATTACAGCACTCTGCGTACCGGACTCGGTCTCCTTCTCTGCACCATGCTCCTGGTCTTTTCCTGTCATCGCTATTCGCGGCGCAATATTCGCAAATACCAACCCCTGAACCGGGATCTCCTCTTTCTCGGACTGACCTTCATCGGACTCTTTGTCCTGATCAAACTGGCTATTTTCGTCTTCTCAGCGCTGGAGAGCGCCTTCCCCTATATCGACTCAACCAGCTACCATTATCTCCTCCCTTTTGCGGTCGGCGCCATGCTGGTGCGGATCGTTCTTAATTCCGAAATCGCCCTGATTTTTGCGGTCCTCTCTTCCCTTCTTCTGGGGATACTCTTCGGCGACAATCTGTTTATTACCTTCTACGCCCTGGTCGGCAGCCTGACGGGAGCTCACTGGGTGCGCCAGTGCAAGGAGCGTTCGACCCTCTATCATGCGGGGCTGCGGATTTCTCTGGTCAACGCCCTGTTGATATTTGCCATTCACCTGATGGCTGGACAGGCTTTTGATGCCCAGCTTCTTTATAAACTCGGTTTCGGCCTGGTCAGCGGCTTTCTCTGCGCGGTGACGGTCAACGGCACCATCCCTCTGGTGGAATCGATCTTCAAGTACACGACCGACATCAAGCTTCTTGAACTGGCCAACATGAACAAGCCGGTCCTGCGGGAGCTGATGATCCAGGCTCCGGGGACCTATCACCACTCTGTCATCGTCGGCAATCTGGTGGAGGCGGCGGCCGAAGTGATCAATGCCAATCCCCTGCTGGCTCGGGTCGCCGCCTATTATCACGACGTCGGCAAGATTCGCAAGCCCCTTTATTTTGTGGAAAATCTGGGAAATCAGGAGAACCGTCACGACAAGCTGGCCCCGTCGATGAGTGCCCTGATCCTCATGTCCCATGTCAAGGACGGCGTCGAGATCGCCCGGGAAAACAAACTCGGCGAAAATCTGGTGGATATCATCCGCCAGCATCATGGAACCGCCCTGATCAAGTTCTTCTATGACAAGGCCAAGAACAAGGAAGATCCCGGTGTGCAGCAGGTCGACGAGCGTGACTACCGCTACCCCGGTCCCAAACCGCAGACGCGGGAGGCGGCCCTGATCATGCTCGCCGACGCCGTCGAGGCGGCCAGTCGCACCTTAACAGAACCGACTCCGGCGCGGATACAGGGGATGGTGCAGAAAATCGTCAACAACATCTTCATTGACGGTCAACTCGACGAGTGCGAGCTGACCCTCAAGGATCTGCACAATATCGCCAAAAGTTTCAATCTGATACTGGCAGGAATTTTCCACCATCGGATCGATTATCCCGAACCGGCCTACAAGGAGCGGGACAAGGACGCAGCTAAAAGGAAAAACGGTGAAGATACAAATCGAGAACCGGCAAAAGAGACAAAAGATAAGGAAGCTGAGCCTGCGAAAAGTGGCTCGGAGGATCTTAAGCGTCTCGGGATGTCCTGACGCCGAACTCTCGGTGGTGATCGTCGACGACGAGGAAATCAGGGACATCAACCGCGACTACCTCGAGCGTGACCGTGCAACCAACGTGATTTCCTTTGCCATGCAGGAAGGGGAGGGCGCCGGGATTCACCCCGGACTCCTCGGCGACGTGGTCATCTCCGCAGACACCGCCGCCCGGGACGCCCAGGAGGCGGGACTCCCCTTCGAAAGCGAGCTCTATTTTCTGCTGCTGCACGGCATTCTTCATCTCCTCGGCTACGACCATGAGCGCGGAACCGCAGAGGAGGCCCGGGTGATGGAGAGCCGGGAGGAGGAAGTCTTTGCCCTGCTGCAAAAGGAATTTCTGCGTAACGACACAGGGTGGGCATGAAGCCTTCGAGCTGGCTGGAGAGCGTTAACTGCGCCATCGAGGGGATTCTCTGGAGCGTCAAGTCGCAGCGCCACATGCGCTATCATTTTGTTGCGGCCGCTTTCGTTCTCTTTATCGCCCTGTTTTTCCATGTCTCGGCCCTGGAATTTCTTCTCCTGACCTTCGCCGTGATTCTGGTGATCTTCGCCGAGCTGGTCAATACCGCTTTCGAGGTGGTCGTCGATCTCGTTTCACCCGATTTCCACCTCCTGGCGAGAAGGGCCAAGGATGTGGCCGCCGGGGCCGTTCTGGTGACCAGTGTCGGCGCCCTCATTGCCGGGTATCTGGTTCTTTCCCGCTACATTTTCCCCGGCATCGGCGGAGACTTCAGCGGCCTCGGGCCGCCGCGGGGCGAACTGTCCGTCGTTTCGGTGCTGGTTGTGACCATCCTCGTCGTTTTTGTCAAGGCCTGTACCGGCAAGGGGACACCCCTGCACGGCGGCATGCCGAGCGGCCACGCAGCCATCGCCTTTTCCATCGCGACCTCGGTGGCCCTGTCCAGCGCCGGAGCGCTGACCACCCTTCTGGCGGTGGTGCTGGCGATGATGGTCTGCCACAGCCGTCTGCTCCTGAAAATTCACACCCTGCGGGAGGTGCTGGCCGGCATCCTGTTGGGTGTCGTCGTGACGCTGCTTCTTCACCTGTTATTTGTCTGACTTTCCTCCCGGCGCCTGTGCCGGGAGCCCTGCATAACCCAAAAAGGAGGACACGCTTTCGTGGACGAAGACAGTCCCAACGGTAGACATTCATCATGGCGGCAGACTCTGCAGCACATGGTTTTCGGTCGGCGCCGGGCGCTGACCGAAAAGGATCTCCAGGAGATCATCAACGAGTCGGAGGTTGAGGGGATCATCAACGAAGGGGAGGGAGAGATGCTCCACTCGATCTTCGAATTCGGTGAAACCATCGTTCGGGAAATCATGGTTCCCCGCACCGACATGGTCAGCTGCAGCACCACAGCCACTCTCGGCGAACTTCTCGATGCGGTGATTTCCTCCGGACATTCGCGGATCCCCATTTACGAAGGAACCAACGACCGGATCGTCGGTATCGTCTACGCCAAGGACCTTCTGCGGTTCTGGGGACAGCCCGCCGAGGAGATCTCGATTCCGCGGGTGATGCGAACCCCCTATTTCGTCCCGGAGACCAAAAATATCGAGGCCCTCCTCCAGGAATTCCGCACCAAGCGCGTTCACATGGCCATTGCCATCGATGAATACGGCGGCACCTCCGGCCTCATCACCATCGAAGACCTCATCGAGGAAATCGTCGGCGACATTCAGGACGAATACGACCTCGAGGAGGACTGGCTGCAGGAGGAAGAGGACGGGACCATTCTGGTCGACGGTCGCCTCAACATCGAGGAGCTCGAAGAATTTTTCCACATCACCATCCCCCGGGAAAAGTTCGACACTGTGGGCGGGTACCTGTTCAATCTGATGGGGCATATTCCCCTCCCCCAGGAGGAGATCAGCGACAACGGGCTGGTGATGACCGTCATCGAGTGTGACTCCCGCAAAATTCGCAAGGTTCGCATCCGTCGTCTCCCCAAGGAAAACTCCGCCGCGGGAGGTATCTGACGGATGCGGCGTCTTGTTCCCGACAGACCGACCCTGGTGGCCCTGGGTTCTGGTCTCCTCCTAGCTTTTTCCTTTCCCCGTCTCGATCTCGCCAGTGTCGCCTGGTTTGCCCTCGCCCCCCTCTTCGTCTCCATGGCCGGGCGCCCCTTCCGCAGCGGCTTTGCCGCCGGGGTCGGTTTTTTCGCGGTGGTCCTTTACTGGCTGAACATCGTCATGACCACCTACGGCCAGATGCATCCGTTCTTTTCCCTGGTCGCCTACCTGATGCTGGTCTGTTACCTGGCTCTCTTCTTTGCGGTAACCACCTGGGCCGCCTGTCGACTGCGGGACCGCCTCGGCCTCTCCATCGTCCTCACCCTTCCGGTTTTCTGGGTGGCTGCGGAGTTTCTCCGCTCCTTCCTGTTCTCGGGCTTCCCCTGGGCGACTCTCGGTTATTCCCAGCAGAGTCATCTGGCTCTGGTGCAGTCCGCCGACCTCTTCGGTGTCTATGGGATCAGTTTCCTCCTGATTCTCAGTAACGCCACCCTGGCCCGCTGCTGGCAGTGGTACGCAGGGAGATCGGCCGGTTCCAGGCCCTTTCCCCTTGCGGCTCTGACCGTTGCGCTCCTTCTCTTTGCGGCCAACGCCGGCTACGGACTCTACCGTCTCGGACAGGGGGTGGATGAGCGGGAGGAGACCCTGACCCTCGGTCTGATCCAGGGAAACATCGATCAGTCGGTCAAGTGGGATCCCACAAATCAGGAAACGACGGTCGATATCTATCGCCGGCTTTCGGCGGCGGCCGTCCGAAACGGTTCTGCCGAACTGCTGATCTGGCCCGAGAGCGCCACTCCCTTCTACTTTCAGGACGGCGGTCCCCTGGCCGCCCGTGTCAGGGAGGTTCCCCAGGTCGGCGCCGTCGGACTGATTTTCGGCAGTCCGGCCTATGAGGTGGTCAACCGGCGCTATCATTATCTCAACAGCGCCTATCTCCTCTCTCCCCAGGGGAAGGTTCTCGGACGCAGCGACAAGATTCACCTGGTCCCCTTCGGAGAATACGTTCCCCTCAAGCCCTTTCTCCCTTTCATCGACAAGTTGGTGGTGGGCATCGGCGACTTCTCCCCCGGGACGGTCAGCCCCCTCCCCATGAACGGCTCCGAGATCGGCGTTCTGGTCTGCTTCGAGGGGATTTTTCCCGAACTGGCCCGGGATTACGTCGCCAAAGGGAGCGACCTTCTGGTGAACATAACCAACGACGCCTGGTTCGGTCGCTCTTCGGCTCCCTACCAGCATCTGGCCATGACCCGCTTTCGCGCCATCGAAAACCGCGTCTGGGTCGCCCGCGCCGCCAACACCGGGATCTCGGCCCTGATTGCCCCTTCGGGACGGGTCACCGCCCAGACCCCGATCTTCGAGACGCGCTATCTTGCCGGCTCCGTCGGCCTCGGAGCGGCACCGACGCTTTATACCCGCTTCGGCGATCTCCTTCCGGTTCTCCTTCTCCCCTTCTGCTGCTTCTGGCTGGTGAAAACCCGAAAACGCCGCTCGGTTGCCGTCGATCCGGAAGAAATCCTCCCCTGATTCTCTGTCCCCTGGAGCCTGTCCCTGCCTTCCATCTTCCCTCGCGGTGAGCCATGATTGCACAAGAGATCTCTTGCCCAATCGTCGGAGTGCGGCTATAATCGCCCCCTTATTGCCCGAGGACGAGGAGAAAAACCATGTTCCGTGAAGAGAAGGAAACCCTCGATGGCCTGAAGGCCAAGCTCATAGAGCTGAGGGGGTATCTTTGACGTACCGACTAAAAAAGAGCGTGTCGCCGAACTCGATGCCGAGATTGCCAAACCCGATTTCTGGAATCGGGGTGAAAAGGCTCAGGAGCTGCTGAGGGAGCGCACCTCCCTGCAGAAAATCGTCGAGAGCTGGGAATCGGTCAGCCAGGAGCTCGAAGACCTGCAGGTCCTGGTCGAACTCGGCGAAGAAGGGGAGGACGAGGCGACGCTCGCCGAGATCCGCGAACTTCTGCCGACCCTCGAGCAGAAGGTCGACAAGATGGAGTTTGCCCGCATGCTCTCCGGCGAGCATGACGCCAGCAATGCGATTTTCAGCATCAACGCCGGCGCCGGCGGGACCGAGGCCCAGGACTGGGCCGAGATGCTGCTGCGGATGTATCTGCGTTTCTGCGAGAAAAAAGGGTTCCGTACCGAAATCACCGATTACCAGGGGGGCGACGAGGCCGGAATCAAGAGCGTCACCTTCACCGCCGAGGGAGACTACGCCTACGGCTATCTGCGGGCCGAGATGGGGATTCACCGCCTGGTGCGGATCTCCCCCTTCGACTCCAATGCCCGTCGCCACACCTCCTTCTGCTCAACTTTCGTATTCCCCGAACTCTCCGACGATGTCGAAGTCGAGATCCTCGATAAGGACCTCCGGGTCGACACCTACCGCGCCAGCGGCGCCGGCGGCCAGCACATCAACAAGACCGATTCGGCGATCCGCATCACCCACATCCCCACCGGCGTGGTCGTTTCCTGCCAGAATGAACGCTCCCAGCACAAGAACCGCGCCACGGCCCTCAAGCAATTGAAAGCTCGTCTCTACGAGTTGGAGGTGCGCAAAAAAGAGGAAGAAGCATCGGCGATCGCCGGGGAGAAGAAGGAAATCGGCTGGGGGAGCCAGATCCGCTCCTACGTGCTGCACCCCTACCGCATGGTCAAGGACCATCGCACCGGCTACGAGGTCGGCAACACCGACGCCGTGCTCGGCGGCGACATTGAAGGTTTCATCGAAGCCTATCTGTTGAGCAAGAAATAGCGTCTGCCCCCGGTCGGCAGGAGAGACGGGGAGACAGGGAGTCCGTTGTCTATGAAATACAAGAAGATAGGTCGTTTTTTGTTTCTGCTCCTCCTCGCCCTTCTGGCGGGGTGCGCGGCCGACACCGACGAGGTTTCGCCGACTCTGACTGTCGCCGGCATGCCGGCGATCACCAATACGAGCAGCAGGGATCTTTCCGGTACCGTCGAGCCTGGAGCGACCGTCGAGGTTTCGGTCAATACCACGGCGACCGTTGCGGCGCTCTCCAACGTCGACGGTATCTGGAGCGCCACCATCGCCAATCTGGCTCCTGGAGGAAACACCGTCACAATCACCGCCACCGACGCCACGGGGAATTCGAACACCCTTCTGCTGGTGCTGACCTACGAGGTCATAACTCTCGAGGCCTATGTGACGCCGACTCCATCGGCCAGCCAGACTATCGGCGGTTTCCTCGCTCCTGGCGCCGCCGATCCGGTGGTCGCAATCGACCCGGCCGCCACGGTCGGTGCGGTGACCGTAACCGGCGACTTCTGGAGTTACGATCTTGCAGGGCTCGTTACAGGGCTCAATACGGTGACCGTGACCCACAGCGATGATGTCAATCCGGCACAGAGCGCAACCGCGGTCATCACCGTCGCCGCGACGGCTCCGTCGTTGACCATCGATCCCTTTGTCAACCCGACCGGCGATTCGCAACCGGTATTTTCCGGAACCACGGAGGCAGGGGTCACGGTGCAGGTCTCCATCAACGGTGCGGTTGCAATCGCCGCGGAGGTGACCGATACAATCTGGACCTTTACCCCTACCCCTGCCGTCGCCCTGCGCGAGGGAAAAAATGCCGTGAGCGTCACGGGGACTCTCGTTGACCGTCCGACGACCCTGTTGCGGACATTCATTGTTCTTGAGCCGGCGCCCTGATTCGGGTCCTGTTCCAGGCTCCGGAGTCGGCTCTCCATCGCCGATTCCGGAACCCTTTGCGGGACGGCTAATGCGGGCAAATGACCGGGTTTCCCCTTGACTGACCGCCCCCCCGGGGTATATGGTGCACCGCGAAAAGATCCGGATGAAAGGTGTTGTATTTCATGGAAGAATTGAACGAATTTCTGCAGCAGCGGCGCAACAAACTGGCAGAGCTGCGGGAGCAGGGGATCAACCCCTACGCCAATGACTTTGCCGTTGAACATACTTCGGCCGATGTCGCTTCCGCCCACGGCGAGGCCGATGCCGAAGCTCTCGAGGGGTGCGGCGCCAGCTATGTCCTGGCGGGGCGGATCATGGCCCGTCGCGATTTCGGCAAGGCGGCCTTCATCCAGATCCAGGACCGCAAGGGGCGCCTGCAGGTTTACATCGGCCGCGACAACGTCGGAGCCGAGTCTTTCGAGCTCTTCCGCCGCTTCGATCTCGGCGACATCGTCGGCATCGAGGGGACGCCGTTTCGCACCAAAACCGGCGAACTGTCGCTGCGGGCCAGCTCCATCCGCATCCTCACCAAGTCTCTGCAGCCCCTTCCGGAAAAATGGCACGGCCTGACCGACGTCGAGACCCGCTATCGCCAGCGTTACGTCGACCTGATGGTCAACGAGGACGTCAAGGACGTCTTCCTGAAGCGCAGCCGCATCATTCGTCTGATCCGCCAGTTCATGGAAAACCAGGATTTTCTCGAGGTGGAAACGCCGATGATGCAGCCGATCGCCGGCGGAGCGACGGCCAAGCCGTTTATCACCCACCACAACTCCCTGAAAATGGACCTTTTTCTCCGCATCGCCCCCGAACTCTATCTCAAGCGTCTGGTGGTCGGCGGCTTCGAGCGGGTCTTCGAAATTAATCGCAACTTCCGCAACGAGGGGATTTCGATCCAGCACAACCCCGAGTTCACCATGATGGAGTTCTACCGGGCCTACGCCACCTACCATGACCTGATGGATTTCACCGAAGAGTTGATCTGTCATGTGGCCAAGGAGGTCGTCGGCTCCCTGGTCTTCCCTTACGGAGGACGGGAGGTCGATCTTACCGCTCCCTGGGACAGGCTCACCGTCAAGGAGGCCATCGTCAAGTACGGAAAAATCGATCCGGCCCTGCTCGAGGACCGGGAGCGCGCCCTTGAGTACGCCCGCTCCCTCGGTCTGGAGCTGGAGAGCTCCATCGGCTACGGCAAGCTCCTCACCGAACTCTTCGACGAGGTGGCCGAGCCCAACCTGTGGAACCCGACCTTTATCACCGAGTATCCGACGGAGGTTTCCCCTCTGTCGCGGAAGAATGATCTCAACGCCGAGGTGGTCGACCGTTTCGAACTCTTCATCGTCGGTCGCGAGCTGGCCAATGCCTTCTCGGAGCTCAACGATCCCATCGACCAGAAGGAGCGTTTTCAGAAACAGCTGGTCGAGAAGGAAGCGGGGGATGAAGAGGCCCATGCCATGGACGACGACTACGTGCGCGCCCTCGAGTACGGCCTGCCTCCCACGGCCGGTGAAGGGATCGGCATCGACCGGCTGGTCATGCTTCTCACCGACTCGGCATCCATTCGCGATGTCATCCTCTTTCCCCAGTTGCGGCCGGAAAGCAATTGAGCCGTGACGGGTGACGTTTTCTTGGAAACCTACCCCTCACCCGTCACCGGTTTTTGATCACCCGCCACCGCCTTTGCGCCTTTGAGGTCCTATGTCCTACGAATGGTTTGTCAGCCTGCGTTACCTGCGAGCCAAACGCAAACAGACGTTTATTTCTGTCATTTCCTTCATCTCCATTGCCGGCGTGACCCTCGGTGTGGCGGCCCTGATCGTCGTCCTGGCGGTCATGACCGGGTTTCACGACGGGGTCAGGCAGCAGATCCTCGGCAACATTCCCCATGTTCTTATCCAGAAGCAGGGTGCCGAGATCTCCGACTACCCCAGGGCGGTGGAAAGAGCCCTGTCGTCCTCTCCCCATGTCACCGCCGCCACTCCCTTCGTCTCCAAGGAAGCCATGCTCCTGTCGAAGCGCAATGTCGCCGCGGTCAACGTCAAGGGGATCGAGGAGGGAAACAAGATCTTCAAGCAGAAATTTCTGACCCAGGAAGATCGCGATGTCCAGGAACTCCTCTTCGATGCGGCCGCGACCATGCCCGGGATCATCATCGGACTCGACACCGCCACCTCCCTCGGTATTGCCGTGGGCGAGTCGGTCAATGTCATTCCGCCGATGTTCAACATCACTCCCTTCGGCATGATCCCGAAGATGAAGCCCTTTCGGGTGGTGGGGATTTTCAGCCAGCGCGGCGGTTTTCTCGACACCTACTTCGGCTACATCGCCCTGGGGCAGGCGCAGCACTTCTTCGACGCCGAAAACCAGGCCACCGGGATTGAAATCGAGGTCGACTCCTTCGACAATGCCAATCTGGTGGCCTCAGAGCTCCGTCAGGCGTTCGGCTACCCCTACGTTGTCCGTTCCTGGGAAGATATGTTCGGCTCGTTTCTCTCGGCGCTCAAGCTGGAGAAACTCGGCCTGTTCATCGTCCTGGGGATCATCGTTCTGGTGGCCGCCTTCAATATCGCCACCACCCTGATTATGGTTGTCATGGAAAAACATAAAGATATCGCCATATTGAAAGCGATTGGCGCCACCTCGAAGAGCGTGATGAAGATCTTCGTTCTCGAGGGGTTGATCATCGGTGTCCTCGGGACCAGCCTCGGAACGAGCCTCGGCCTGCTCTTTGCCAAGAATGCCGATCCGATCATCAAGGGACTCGAGCGGATGCTCGGTATCAGGATCTTCGATCAGGCCGTCTACGGCATGGACCGTTTTCCCTCGGTGGTCAATCCCGGCGATGTAGTGGCGGTGGTGGCGGTGGCGCTGACCATTTCCCTTCTCGCCACCATCTACCCGGCCTGGCGGGCGGCGCGGATGGACCCCGCCGAGGCCCTGCGCTATGACTGATTCGAGGTGCCAGCGTGATTGAAATTGTCGGATTGACGAAAAGTTTCGGAATCGGCCAGGGACGGGTCGAGGTGCTGCGTGGAGTCGATCTGCGCATCGAGCGGGGCGAGCGGGTCGCCGTGGTCGGCTCCTCCGGCGCCGGCAAGACGACCTTCATGCACATCATCGGTGCCCTCGACCGCCCGACCTCCGGCTCGGTCAGCTACCAGGGAACCAATATTTCTTCCCTGAAGGGGGCGGTTCTCGACGCATTTCGCAACGGTACGGTCGGTTTTGTCTTTCAGTTCAACCAGCTCCTCCCCGAATTCACCGCCCTCGAAAACGTGATGATGCCGGCTTTGGTGGCACGAAAGACCCACCGGGAGGCGAGTCCCATGGCCGAGGCGCTTCTCAGGGAGGTCGGCCTCGGTCACCGCCTCCACCACAAGCCGGGGCAACTCTCCGGCGGGGAGCAGCAGCGGGTGGCTATCGCCCGGGCCCTTGTGATGTCCCCTCAGCTCCTTCTCGCCGATGAGCCGACGGGGAACCTCGATAGCCGCACCGCCGACGAAATTTTCCGTCTTCTCAATGATCTTCACCAGAGCCGCGGCCTGACCATGGTCATCGTCACCCACAGCGAAACGCTGGCCGGGCGCATGGATCGCATCGTGCACATGGAAGACGGCCTGGTCCGGGCTTAGTACCCTGTAACCCATAGGATTTCGAGGGATTGCGCAGGGCTTTGACGTGTCAGCAAGGCGCGATTTCTGTTGCCTAGCCGTAGCTAAACAGCTGAAATCGGAACGTAGCTGACGCGGCAAAGAACAAGCAAGATGCGAAAGATTATGGGTTACAGGGTACTAGATTTTGATTTACACCCCGGGGGTATTTTTTTATAATGCCCGACTTTGGCAGGGTGTTTCCAAGGAGTTATGATCTGCATGTCCAAATGGGCCCTGCTCTTAGTTCTGTTGTTGCTCCTTGTGCCGGGCGCCGCCCTGGCGCAGACGTATTCCGTCGACGAGGTCGTCGTCGAGGGGAACCGCCGGGTGGAATCGAAAGCGATCCTGACGGTCGTCAAGGTGGAAAAAGGGGAGGGCGTTTCCGCCGAAGCGATTGACCGGGACATACGTGCCATCTTCGAGCTCGGACGCTTTCAGGATGTTCAGGCCGACCTCGAAGAACGCAACGGCAAGAAGGTTCTCGTCTATCGGGTGGCCGAGCGTCCCCTGGTGAGGAAAGTCGAATTTTCCGGGAACAAGGAGTTCGACGAAGCCAAGCTCAAAACCTTTATCAGCATCCGCACCCCCGAGATCTATCACCCCCGTGCCGTCGAAAAGTCGATCAAGGCCATCAAGGAAGCCTACATCGAGGAGGGGTATAACGCCGCGGAGATCACCCCCCGCGTCGATGTCAATGACCGCAACGAAGCCAATATTTTATTCACCGTCGCCGAAGGGGATAAAATCCTCATCCGCAACATTCGCTTTTCCGGCAATACGATCTTCACCGACCGTGAGCTGCGCAAGGTCATGGAGACCAAGGAGCGCTGGTTTCTTTCCTGGATGACCGGTCGGGGGGCTTACCGGGAACAGGTGCTGCAAACCGATCTCGAGATCATCGCCGATCAGTATTACAACGTCGGCTACGTTCAGGTGAAGGTCAAGGAACCGCGGGTGATCATGGACCCGGCTAAAAAATTCCTCGACATCCTCATCGAGATCGAAGAGGGGGAGCAGTTCCGCGTCGGCACGGTGGATGTACGGGGCGACCTGATCAAGGAGAAGGATGAAATCCTCTCCCTGGTCAAGCTCAATGAAGGAGACGTCTTCAGCCGCAAGGGTCTGCGCGAAGATGTCTTCACCATCAACGATCTCTATGCCGATCAGGGCTACGCCTATGTCAACGTCTCGCCTTTGACCGATCTCGACCTTGAGCGGCGGCGCATCAACCTGATGTTCGACATCGAGCAGGGCGTTCAGGTCTCCATCGGCCGCATCCGGATCAGCGGCAACACCCGAACCCGCGACAAGGTCATTCGCCGGGAGATGAAACTGGCCGAGGGGGATCTCTACAGCAGTACCAAGATGAAAACGAGCCGGGCGCGGGTGAACAACCTCGGGTTCTTCGAAGAAGTGAATGTCACCACGGCCAAGGGAGCCGATGCAGAACAAATGGATGTCGACGTCGCCGTCAAGGAGAAGGCCACGGGGACGTTCAGCATCGGATTCGGCTACTCCTCCGTCGACCATTTCATCGGTCAGGGATCGGTGTCCCAGGAAAATTTTCTCGGTCGGGCGTTGAAACTCAACCTCTCCGGTTCCTACGGCGGCAGAAGCAATACCTACCAGCTCGGAATCACCGACCCCTATTTCCTCGACAGGAAATTGACCCTCGGTTTCGACATTTACAAGACGACGCGGAAGTGGAACGAATTTACCCGCAAGGCGACCGGCGGCGATCTCAAGCTCGGCTACCCTCTTTCCGACAACCTTCGTTCCCTCTTTGTTTATCGCTATGAAGAAAAGGAAATTCTCGATGTTGTGCCGGGGTCGATCTATGAAGATCAGGCCGGGCCCTCGACCCTCTCATCCCTCACCGCCATCCTGACCCGCAACACCACCGACTACCACCTCGACCCGACCCGCGGCGCCGTATCCGAGCTGTCGGTCGAGTATGCCGGCCTCGGCGGGACGCAAAAATTTGCCAAGTATGTCGCCGACTACCGGCATTTCTACCCACTGATGTGGGGGACGGTCATCTCCGCTCACGGCCAGGTCGGCTTTGTCCAGGGAATGCAGGGGGAAGAGATCCCCGTCGATGAACGCTTCTTTCTCGGCGGCATCAACACCCTGCGCGGCTTCAAATCCCGGGAGGTCGGTCCGCGGGTATTGCGCACTTCGGGCGTTGTCGACCCGGTGACCGGTGTCGCAACCACCGTCAGCGATTACGAGTATATCGGCGGCGACAAAAAGGCGATCTTCAACCTCGAGTACACCTTTCCCCTTCTCAAGGACATGGGCTTGAAGGGGCTGCTCTTCTTCGATGCCGGCAATGCCTGGAGCGAGGACGAGGATTTTTTTGAAAGCGTGCGCACCAGTGTCGGCGGGGGAATCCGCTGGTTCAGCCCCATGGGGCCGCTGCGGCTGGAATGGGGATATAATCTCGATCCGATGGATGGCGAGGACCGCAGCCAGTTCGAGTTCTCCATCGGCCGATTTTTTTAAAACGACACTTCTCATCAGACAAGGAGATGAAAATGAAGCGACTTATCGGACTGGTCCTGGCAATCCTGGTGTGTTCCGCCCTGCCGGCGATGTCGGCCGAACTCAAGATCGGCTACATCGACCTGCAGAAGGCCCTCACCCTTTCCGAAGCCGGCAAGAGCGCCAAGGCCAGGATGGGGACGGAAGCCCAGGGATACGATGCGCCTCTGGAGGCGCGGCAGAAGGATCTCAAAAAGCTCAAGGATGAGCTGGAGAAGCAGTCCCTCGTTCTTTCCGAGGAGGCGCGGGCGGCCAAGGAACGGGATTACCAGCAAAAGGTCAAGGAATGGCAGCGTTTCACCAAGGACATTCAGGAGGAGCTGCAGCAGAAAGAGGCCGACTATATCCGCCAGATCCTCGCCGAACTCGAGACGATCATCAAGGCGATGGGAAAGAGCGAAGGCTACACGCTGATTCTCGAGCAGGCCGAAAATTTCATTCTCTATTCCGATGAGCGCATCGATCTCACCGACAAGGTGATCAAGGCCTACGACGCGCAGTACAAGAAAGCCGGCAAGTAAGGGGGAACCCGTGGCAACACTGAAAGAACTTGCCGCACTGGTCGGCGGCACCGTCGTCGGCGACGGCCAATGCCGTATCGAGCGTCTGGCGACCCTCGATACGGCCGGTCCCGGGGACATCACCTTTGTCTCCAATCCCAAGTATTTGAAGGGGATAGCTCAGTGCAAGGCTTCTGCGGTCATCGTCGCTCCCGGCGTCGAGGTGCCGGGCTTCCCCCTGATCGTCTGCGCCAATCCCTACCTGGCCTTCGCCAAGGTCCTCACTTTCCTGCAGGTCCGTCGACCCGAACCCCAGGGGATTCTGGCCGGTGCCATTGTTCACCCTACTGCCCGCCTCGGCAGGGGGGTGACGGTCCATCCGGGGTGCGTGGTCGGCGAGGACGTGTCCATCGGCGACGGCACCATTCTCTATCCCGGCGTCATTGTCTATGACCGGGTCGCTATCGGCGCCGACTGTCTGATTCACGCCGGGGTGGTGATCCGCGAGGAGTGCCGTCTCGGAGATCGGGTGATCATCCAGCCCAAGGTGGTGATCGGCTGCGACGGTTTCGGCTTCGCCCCCGACGGCAGCGGCTATTTCAAGATTCCCCAGGTGGGGATCGTCGTCGTCGAAGATGAGGTGGAGATCGGGTCGGGATCGTGTGTCGACCGCGCCGCCCTCGGTGTCACGCTCATAAGGCGCGGGACCAAGATCGACAACCTGGTCCATATCGCCCACAACGTGGTGGTCGGCGAAGACAACATCCTCTGCGCCCAGGTGGGAATCGCCGGCAGCACCAGGATCGGTCGCCATTGCACCTTCGGCGGACAGGCGGGTCTGGCCGGGCACGTCAAGATCGGCGACAATGTGACGATTGGCGCCCAGGGTGGAGTCGCGGGAAATCTGGAAGGGAACCAGATTCTCTCCGGATCGCCGGTGATTCCGCACAAGGACTGGGTCAAGGCCTCTCTGACCTTCGGTCGACTGCCGGAGATGCGCAAGGAAATGAACCGCATGAAGCGGCAGCTTGCAGAACTTGAAATGCTTGTTCAGGAGAGGTAACAGAAATGGTTCTGAATACTCAGGAAATCATGAAAATACTTCCCCATCGCTTTCCCTTTCTTCTCGTCGACCGCATTGTCGAACTCGAAGAGGGCAAACGGGTGGTGGGGATCAAGAACGTCACCATCAACGAGCCATTTTTCCAGGGGCATTTTCCCGGTCACCCGGTGATGCCCGGGGTGTTGATCATCGAAGCGATGGCCCAGGTCGGCGGAGTCTTCGCCATGGTGACCGACAAGATCGATGACGGTCGCGTCACCTATTTCGCCGGGATCGACAACGCCCGCTTCCGCAAGCCGGTGGTTCCCGGGGATGTCCTGCGCATCGAGCTGGAATTGACCAACTGCCGGCGGGGTCTCTACTGCTTCAAGGGGAAGGCCTTTGTCGACCAAACCCTCGTTGCCGAAGCCGATCTCAAAGCCACCTTTGCCGCCAAATAGGATTTTTTGAAGAGATGATACATCCAACCGCAATCGTTCATGACGGAGCTCGAATCGATCCGTCCGTCGAGATCGGCCCCTACGTCGTCATCGGCGAACATGTCGTCATCGGCGCCGGAACCACGGTCGGCCCCCATTCCGTCATCGAAGGGTGGACGGAAATCGGTCGCGACAACCGGATCTTCCAGTTCGCCTCCATCGGCGCCGCTCCCCAGGACCTCAAGTTCCACGGCGAGGTCTCCTATCTGAAAATCGGCGACCGCAACATGGTTCGCGAATTCGTCACCCTGCACCGCGGGACGGAAGACGGCGGCGGGGAGACGATCATCGGCAGCGACAACCTGTTCATGGCCTATTCCCACGTCGCCCATGACTGCCGCCTCGGCAATCACGTCATTCTTGCCAACGGCGCCACCCTGGCCGGACATGTGGAGGTCGACGATCACGCCATCCTCGGCGGCCTCTCGGCCGTCCACCAGTTTACCCGGGTCGGGGCCCACACCATGATCAGCGGCGGCTCGATGGTCAACCAGGATATCCCCCCCTACACCATCGCCCAGGGGGATCGGGCCAAGACGGTGGGCCTCAATCTGGTCGGACTCAAGCGCCGCGGATTCTCCGAAGGGGCCGTTCGCGGCATTAAAAAGGCCTACCGGCTCATATTCCGCTCGGGTCTCGGGCAGACGGAGGCGCTGGCGCAAATCGCCGCCGAACTCGAACCGAGCCCGGAACTGGACCATTTCGTCGAATTCATCAAGAACAGCCAGCGGGGAATCGCTCGCTGAGACGCCAATCGGCTGCGGAGCGCTGCGGCGTCCCGGTGGTGCTGGCAGGCGAGGTGGGCCAATAGCAAACCTCGCTTTTGGTTTCTAAAAAACAGGTGTTAAACGAAGCGCGTCTGCCGATTTCGGCAAGGAGTGCAGATTGAACAGCGCAAACTCTGAGGACAGCTGGACGGAAACCGCGCAGATCCCCTTGAAGCACGGCCCTCGCCGGGCGATGATCGTCACCGGCGAAGCTTCCGGGGATCTCCATGGCGGCAACCTGATCCGCGCCGCCCGGCAGCTCGATCCGGACCTCTCCTTTTTCGGCGTCGGAGGGCGGTGCATGGCCGAGGCCGGGTGCGAAATCCTGATCCCCGGCGAAGAACTGTCGGTCATGGGTCTGGTGGAAGTTATCGGCCACTTTCCCGTGATCTACCGGGCCTTTCAGCGCCTCAAGGGGATACTCCACGGGACCGGGCGTCCCGATCTGCTGATCACCATCGATTTCCCCGACTTCAACCTGCGCCTTGCCAAAGAGGCGAAGAAAGCCGGTGTCCCGGTTCTTCACTATGTCAGCCCGCAGGTCTGGGCCTGGCGCCGCGGGCGAGTGAAAAAGATCGCCCGGGTCGTCGATCGCCTGGCGGCCATACTTCCCTTTGAGCCGGCCTACTACCATGGGGAGGATATCGACGTCGAATACGTGGGAAACCCCCTGGTCGATGAGGCCCAGGTCGGTGTCGGTCGCGACGACTTTCTCCACCGCCTCGGCATTGATCCCTCGGATCCGGTCATCGGGCTCTTTCCCGGCAGCCGCCGCAACGAGGTTCGTTTCATTCTCGAGACCATCCTCGACGCCGCCGAGGCGATCCAGCAGGAAAAGCCCCGGACCCGCTTTCTCCTCCCCGTCGCCTCTTCCCTTTCCGATGCGCTCTTCGAGGCGAAACTGGCCGAGCGGTCCCTCCCCGTGACCCTGATCCACGACAGCCTCTACGATACCGCCAACGCCTGCGACGCCGTTCTCTGCGTCTCGGGGACGGTGACCCTGCAGACGGCGCTGGTGGGGACGCCGATGGCGATTCTCTACAAGATGGCCCCCCTGACCTACGCCATCGGCCGGCGCCTGGTCAAGGTCGAGAACGTCGGACTGGCCAACATCGTCGCCGGCGAACGGGTCGTCAAGGAATTCATCCAGGAGGAGGCGACTCCGGCGGCTCTGGCCGCCGAGATCCTGCAAATCCTCGATGACGGAGACTATAATGCAAAAATCCGCCGGGGACTGGCAGGAATTCAGGAAAAAATCGGCGCCCCCGGCTGTTCCGAGCGGGTGGCTACCATGGCCAGCGAAATGAGCCGCGGCCTGGTGCGAAGGAAACGTTCCCCATGAGTCAAAACGCTGTTCAGACCTACCGTCGCATTCTCGAGTATGTCCGTCCCTACAAGGGGCGCATCGCTCTGTCGATGATCGCCTCTCTCGGCGTCGCCGGGACCGACGCCGCCACGGCCAAAATGGTGCAGCCCTTCATCGACCGGCTGATCGTGGCCCGGGATACCGATCTGGCCAGGCTGGTCCCGCTGATCATCATCGGTCTGTCCTCTTTCAAGGGGATGTCGCGCTTCATTCAGGAATACTTCATCAAGACCTGCGGCCAACTGGTCATGCAGCGCATCCGCAACAACCTCTACAACCACTCCGTCGGTCTGTCGATGCGTTTTTTCGGCAAGACCTCCTCGGGGGTTTTGATGTCGCGGATCCTCAACGATGTCGGAGTCATGCAGGCATCGGTTTCCGAGGTTCTGGTCGGCATCCTGCGGGAAGGGGTGACCCTGATCGCCCTGATCGGGGTCGCCTTCTACAGCGACTGGAAGATGGCGGGGATGGCCTTCATCGTCCTGCCTGTGGCCGGGATTCCCCTCTACCAGGTCGGGCGCAAGATCAAGAGTTACTCCAAGCGCGGCCAGGGGGCGATGGGGATTTTGACCACCGTTCTCGAGCAGACCTTCTCCGGGATCAAGGTCATCAAGGCCTTCGGTACCGAAGATCGGGAAATCGCCCGGTTCGAGCGGGAAAATCTTGGTTTTTATCACTTTTACCGCAAGGTCATCAAGTACGATTGCGCCTCGACGCCGATCATTGAAATCCTCGCCTCCTTCGGCGTCGCCGCCGTGGTCTGGTATGGCATGCAACGGGTCATGTCCGGGGCCATGACCCAGGGAGAGCTCTTCTCGGTGATGGCGGCGATTCTGATGATGTACACCCCCGTCAAGCGCCTGACCCGGGTCAACAACGTCATCCAGCAGGCCGTCGGCGCGGCCGAGCGGGTTTTCGAAATTCTCGAAGAAAAACCGGAGATCGTCGATCGCCCCGGCGCCCGATCCCTGGGACCGGTCCGCGGCGAGGTCTCCTTTGAAAACGTCTTCTTCGCCTATGATGCCGAGCCGGTTCTCAAGGACTTCTCCGTCCGCTCCGCCGTCGGCGAGGTGGTGGCGCTGGTCGGACCGAGCGGCGCCGGCAAATCGACCATCGCCGGACTCCTGACCCGCTTCTACGATCCGCAGCAGGGGAGGGTGTGCATCGACGGCGTCGACATCCGCGATGTCACCCTGGAAAGCCTCAAGGCCAACATCGCCCTGGTCGATCAGGAGACCTTTCTTTTCAACGACACCATCGGCAACAACATCCGCTACGGCCGTTTTGACGCCAGCGATGAAGAGGTGCAGGAGGCGGCGCGTCTGGCCTACGCCGACGAATTCATTGCCTTCCTCCCCGAGGGTTTCGAGACCTCCATCGGCAACCGCGGCCTGCGCCTTTCCGGCGGCCAGCGGCAGCGGATCTGTATCGCCCGGGCCCTGCTGCGCAACGCCCCGATCCTGATTCTCGATGAAGCCACCAGCGCCCTCGATACCGAGAGCGAGGCCATGGTGCAGAAAGCGCTGACCAACCTGATGCGCAATCGCACCACCTTCGTCATCGCCCACCGTCTTTCGACGATCATGAATGCCAACAAAATCGTGGTCCTCGAGAACGGTCGGGTCCGCGAGGTCGGAACTCACCAGGAGCTGCTGAAAAACAGCGGTCTGTATCAGAGGCTCTACGAATTGCAGTTTCAGGACCAGCCATGAGGATCAAGCCCCAGATCGATCGACTGATCCTGGGCCTGGCCCCTTCGCTTGCCGCGGGGATAATCCGTCTGCTGCACTTTTTTACGCGCATCGAATTTCTCGGCGAGGAGGTTCTCCGTGCCTCCTGGGAGAGGGGGGAGCATGTCATCCTCGCCTTCTGGCACGATCAGCTTCTTCTCATGGCCCTGGGATACCGGGGGCCCGGAGCGAAGATCCTCATCAGCGCTTCCAAGGACGGCGAATTGATTGCCCGCACCATGGGGCATTTCGGCCAGGGGGCGGTGCGCGGCTCCTCTCACCGGGGGGGGAAGGCGGCGTTCAAAGCCCTGGTCGCTCTCGGCGCCGAACCCTTCGATCTGGTCATCACCCCCGACGGTCCCAAGGGACCGCGTCATCAGATCAAGGACGGCGTCGTCCATCTGGCGCGCCTCACCGGCCGTCCGGTGATTCCCATGGCCTTTGCCTGCAGCCGCGGGCACCGCTTCGCCTCCTGGGACAGATTTCTCACCCCCTATCCCTTCGGCCGCGGGGTCTACGCCTTCGGCGAGGCGGTGACTTTTTCCAAGGGGGAGGAGCCCGAAGCGTTCCGCCGCCGCCTCAGCGAGGCGATGCAAGCCAACAACGACAAAGCCGCCACGCGCCTGGAGGACCACGGTGTATCTGCTGTATGATCTGATCCTTCTGGCACTGACCCTGGTGCTGATCCCCTACTATCTGGTCAGGGGAGCCTTCCACGGGAAGATTCGCCGCGGGATTCGCGAGCGCCTCGGCATCTATTCCGCCGGGCGCCTGGCACCGCTGCAGGGGAAACGGGTGATCTGGATCCACGCCGTCTCCGTCGGCGAGACGAGGGCGGCGATTCCCCTGGTCAAGGCCCTGAGAAAAACCTGGCCCGACGCGGCCCTGGTCATTTCCAATGTCACCGAGACCGGCCAGCAGATCGCCCGGGAGATTATCGAAACCGACCTCTCCCTCTTCTTTCCCTACGATCTTTCCTGGGTGGTGCGTCGCGCCTTGCGCAGGGTCCACCCGGCGCTGATCGTCATCGTCGAAACGGAAATCTGGCCTAATTTTATCCGCGAGGCCCGGCGTCTGGCCATCCCCATCGCACTGGTCAACGGGAGGATCTCTGATCGTTCCTTCCCCCGTTACCGGGCCCTGCGCCCCCTCTTCCAGCCGATTCTCCAGGATTTTTCCGCCTTCTGCATGCAGACCGCACTCGACGGCGAGCGCATCGCTTTGATGGGAGCTCCGGCAGAGCGGATTGAGGTGACCCACAACCTCAAATTCGACATGCAGGCCCCAGTCCCCGACGTCGCTGCCGTTGCCGCACTCAAGGAAACCTACCGCCTTCCGGCCGACCTTCCGGTCTGGGTCGCCGGAAGTACCCATCCCGGGGAGGAGGAGATCGTGCTCCAGGTTTACCGGGAACTGGTCGCCGGCGGGATGCATTTCGTCCTGGTCCTGGTTCCCCGTCATCCGGAGCGCTGTCGTGGCCTCGCCGAGGATCTGGCAGACCGGGGAGTGCAATGCACGCTGCGCAGCGCTATCGACGGGCGAGGCGAGCCGCTGAGGGCCGGCGAGGTGCTGCTGGTCGACACCATCGGCGAGCTGATGAAGTATTATGCCGTCTCCGATCTGGTTTTCGTCGGCGGCAGTCTGGTTTCCGTCGGCGGACACAATATCCTCGAAGCCTCTCTTCTTAAAAAACCTGTTATATTCGGTCCTTATATGCATAATTTTAAGGAGATTTCTCGACTGGTCCTGGCGGCCCAGGGGGGGATTCAGGTCGCTGACGCTCCGGAGCTTGCTGAGGCGGTTCGCCGCCTCATCAAAGATCCCGCCCTGCGGCAGTCGCTGGGGGAGGGGGGGGACCGACTGCTGCGGGAGAACGCCGGCGCCACCGAGCGGACGTTGGCCACTCTGCGACGCCTGCTGGAGCCCTAGGGGTGGGGCTGGTCGCTTTTCATCGTCGTCTTGCCCTTCAGGGGCCATCGAATTTTTGCCAGTGGCTCTTGTTTGCCCTCCTTTTACCCCCGGGGCTGATCTATGGGATCCTCGGGCTGATTCGGGCCTTTTTCTACCGGCAGGGGCTGCTTCCGGTCTATCGTGCTTCCGTGCCGGTGGTTTCGGTGGGGAATCTCGCCGCCGGCGGCACCGGGAAAACCCCCATCGTCGACTCCCTTGTCAGATCCTGTCTGGGTCGGGGAATCCGCGTGGCCGTGGTGAGCCGCGGCTACGGCGGGAGCGGAGTTTCCGGGGTCGGGGTGGTCTGCAATGGGGAAGGACCGCTCCTCGATCCCGGCGTCTGCGGTGACGAGCCGTACCTGCTGGCCCGGCGCAATCCCCGGGCATTGATTCTGGTCGCCCGGAAGCGCGCCCTGGGTGTGGCTCTGGCAGTGGAACGCCTGGGCGCCGAACTGATCATCCTCGATGACGGTTTCCAGCACCTGGGAGTGGCGCGGGATCTCGACATCGTTCTCCTGGATGCTCGCGCCCCCTTCGGCAACGGCTGGCCTCTTCCCGCCGGCCTCCTCCGGGAGTTCCCGTCGGCTCTGGGCCGAGGGGATCTCTTTATTCTTACCCGGACCGCAGCAGCTCTCCCTTCTCCGGACCTGCCGGGTCCAAGGCTTCACGCCCGCCACAGGCTCGGTTCCGAGGCGGTCGCTCTCGGCGGCGGCGAGCGTCGGACGCTTGCGGCGCTGCAGGGGCAAAGGGGGGTGGCCTTTGCCGGTATTGCCGATCCGGAGGCCTTTTTTGCCGGGCTCAGGGGAGAGGGGCTCGAACTGAAGCACACCCTGTCCTTTGCCGATCACGCAGGCTACGGCTCCGAGGAGCTCCGGACGATCGGCGAGGCGGTATTGGGGGCCGACTACCTGATCACCACCGAGAAGGACGGCGTCAAGCTGGCGGGGCAATCCTTTGCCGTCCCCTGCTACGAAGTCCCCCTGATCCTCGATTTCGTCGAGGAGGGCGGGGTGGACAGGGTTATGGAAATGTTAATCGAAAAGGGAGGACGTCATGGCCATCTCCGCAGAACTCCTTGAAATTCTCGCCTGTCCCCAGTGCAAGGGGGAGGTGCATGTCAACGCCGATGAGTCGGCGCTGATCTGCGAAGCCTGTCGCCTGGCTTATCCCGTTCGCGACGGTATTCCGGTGATGCTCATCGATGAGGCCCAGCGGCTGTAGATTCCCAACCGACGTATTTTGTGACCGTGGGGCGCTTCATGAAAGTGCTGATTCTCAGTGACAACAAGCCCGGACATCTCAACCAGTCTCTGGCCTTTGTCCGCCATCTGCAACTCGACTACGAGGTCGCCGAGGTGGCTTTCCCCGGCCGCCTGGCCAAAGCCCTCTCCTATCTCTGCGACCGCCTGGGCTGGTACGTCCCTGGTCTCTTTGTTGCCCCGCTTCTGCAGGGCGACTATTGCGCCGTGGTTTCCGCCGGTTCGCAGACCTATTATGCCAACAAGACCCTGGCCCGCCGCCTGGGGTGCAAGTCGGTTGCCATCATGCTCCCCCGGGGGTACCGCTACAACTTCTCCCTGATCGTCGCCCAGGAGCATGACCGGCCGCCGCTGCGCACCAATATCCTTACCCTGCCGATCAATCTCTGCCGGGTGATCCCAGCCGGCGTTTTTCCGGGTGAAGCAGGGAAGCGCTACATCTCGCTCATCATCGGCGGCAACAGCAAACAGTTTTCCCTGGACGCTCCTTTCATGCGTGCCCGGCTGGAGGAGATCTTCCGACTCTTTCCCGAGCACGACATCCTGGTCACCACCTCGCGGCGTACCCCCCAGGAAGTGGAACGGATCTTGAAAGAGTTTCCCTTTTGCCGGTCCTTTATCTATTCGCAGGATCCGGTCAATCCGATCCCCGATTTTCTGGCGATCAGCGACTATGTCTTTATCACCAGCGACTCGACGTCGATGATCAGCGAGGCCGTGAGTTACGGCGCGTCGGCAGTGGAGATTCTGGCGTTGCCAGCTAAAAACCGGGACAACAAATTTTCGCGCATGGTCGCGCGTCTCGCCGACCTCGAAACCCTCCATCTCTTTGACGGAGAGGTGGCCGCCTGCCGGCGCAAGATCGATGTGGCAGAGCGCCTCAAGGACGTCAACCCATGCGCATAGTCCAGATTATCCCCGAACTCAACGAAGGGGGCGTCGAGCGCGGCGTGGTCGAACTCAGCCGCGAACTGGTCGTCCGCGGCATGGAGAGCGTCGTCATCAGCGCCGGCGGACGGCTCGCCGCGACCATAGAGGCCGACGGCGGCCGTCATGTGCGTCTCGATGTCGCCTCGAAGAATCCCCTGACGGCCCTGCAACGGGCCCGGGCTCTGCGCAAGGTCCTTGAAGAGCTTCGCCCCGACCTGATCCATGCCCGCAGCCGCGTTCCGGCCTGGCTCTCGGTTCTGGCCAACCGCTCCCTGAAAATCCCTTTCGTCACCACGGTGCACGGCTTCAACAGCGTCAGTCCCTACAGCCGTGTGATGACCTGCGGCGACCGGGTGATCTGCGTCAGCAGCGCCATCAAGGAGTATGTTCAGAAACACTACGGCGTCACCGACGACAGGCTGGTGATTATCCCCCGCGGGGTGGATCTTCAGGCCTTCGATCCGGACAACCTCGACCGTGCCTTCATGGAGACATTTACCCACGAACAGGGTCTCGAGGGGCGGCTCGTCGTTTCGGCGGTCGGACGGGTCACCCAGCTCAAGGATTACGAGACCTTCATCCGGGCAATCGGTCTGATCCGTGACCGTCAGCCGGCGGTTCTCGGTCTGATCGTCGGCGGAGTGCGCGAGGACAAGCGCGACTATTTCGCCGGCCTGCAGAATTTGGTGAAGGAACTCGGCCTTGCCGACCATCTCCGATTTACCGGCAGCCGAACCGAAGTGGCGGAAATTTACGCTCTCAGCCGTGTCGTGGTCTCCAGCTCGAAAAAACCCGAGAGTTTCGGCCGCTCGGCCGCCGAGGCCCTGGCCCTGGGCGTTCCGGTCGTGGCGACCGGGCATGGGGGAATTCTCGATATCGTCCTGGAGGCAAAGACCGGTTTTCTCTTTAATACCGGAGATGCGCCCGGGTTGGCGGATAAGATCCTGGCGACGCTGGAGCGCTCCTGGCCCGGCCTGCGGGACTTCGTTGCCACCAATTTCAGTCTTAAGCAGATGGTCGACAAAACCCTGGTTGTCTATCGTGAGACGGCAGGGCGCTTGTCGTCCGAGGGAAGGGAGAAACGATGATCTGGCTCCTTATCCCCGTGCTCGGCGTTATCTGGTTCTCCTGGCGCTATGCCTGGTGGCGTCCGCCCATCCCGACGCGGGTGCCGCGCATCCTGATGTACCATATGGTGGCGCCCCATCGGCCGGGAGCCCGTTTCAACGGCCTGCGGGTCACTCCGGAGCGTTTCGAGCAGCAGCTCGCCTGGCTGGTGCGCAACGGCTGGACCAGCCTGACACTTTCCGAACTCCTGAAGTCCGGGAAGGCGATCCCGGAGAAGGCCGTGGTGCTGACATTTGATGACGGTTTTGCCGACAATCTTCACCGGGCGCTGCCGCTGCTGGAGAAATACGATTGCAAGGCGACGCTTTACCTGGTGGTCGATCGCCAGGATCGGGAGTGGTCGACGGCCAAGAAGGCGCATCACGAAGGTGGCGAGCTGAAAGACGAGGCGAAACTCTCCGACGAGGAAGTGCGGCAGATGCTCAGGAGCGGGCGGATGGAACTCGGTTCCCATACTCTGACCCATGCGAATTTTTTGAACCTCGGAGACGAAGAAAAGCTGGTCGAATTGACGGAGTCGAAGCGTCGGCTCGAAGAAAAGTTCGGAGTGTCGGTGGAAAGCTTTGCCTATCCTTTCGGCTATTATCGTTCGGGGGATGACAAACTCGTGCAACAGGCCGGTTATAGCAGCGCGGTGACGACCGAATCCGGTCTGAACGATTTCTCCGGGTGCAGCCGGTTTCTCCTCAAAAGGGTGAAAGTCAGCGGCAAGGACAATCTGCTGGCCTTCATTCTGCGCATGCGAGGGGGGCGGCGTGGCTGGAATAAATAGAGTCCGGACCCTCTGGCTTCTGAGCGACGGTGCCTCCGGCCACCTCAGCCAGAGCCGCGGGGTCGCAGAAGCCATCGGCCGCTTTTGCCCCGTCAGGACATTCGAAATCACCCTGCAGGTCCGCCGCCGCTTCCTCAAGAGCCTGCTGCGCTTCCTGCTGCCGATATCCGCAAACCTCGCCCGGCGTCTGCTTAAGGTTGTCTACCGGATCGAGCTCCCCGTCGGCCGACCTGACCTGATTGTCTCCTCGGGCGGCAATACCCTGCTGGCCAACGCCCTGCTCGGAGAGATTTTTGCCGTGCCGAACTTTTACAGCGGCACGCTGAAAAAATATCCGGCGCGCTGTTATAGCCGAATATTCAGCGTCACTCCCCAGGGGAGCGACAATAACGTGGTGCTGCCTCTTCCGCCGGTTCCCCTGCAACTGACCGAAAAGATGCCGCTTGTCGACCCAGAGGCGCCCTGGCTGCTCTTGATCGGCGGCGACGGAGCAGGCTATCATTACACGACGGCGGATTGGGAGCTTCTGGCCGACGGGATTAACCGCATCGCTCGGGATCTCGGCATCCGCTGGCTGCTGACCACCTCCCGTCGCACCGGCTGCGAGGTCGAGAAGGTGCTGCAGGCGAAGATCTCTCCGGATCTGCTCGAGGAGGCGGTTTATTTCGGCCAGACGCCGCGCCCGGTTGTCCGCGAGTTCCTGGGCCGCTGCCGGGGGGTTCTGGTCACCGAAGACAGTCTGACCATGGTGGCCGAGGCGATCTATTCCGGTCGCCCCGTCGTCACCCTCAGGCCGCGGCAGTCGCAGCCCGATGGCAACGATGCCCTGGCGCTCGATGGGTATGCCGGAAGCAATCTGATCACCCGCCATGATATCTCTGACCTCGGAAAGTTGAAACAGCTTCCGACGGCCGTCCTCCAGCAGCATCCGGATGTCCCCGGGCTGATCTGGCAGAGCGTCCGCGGACTGCTGGGCGAGGGAAAGGATGTTGTCGATGTCAGGAGGTGATCTGCTGGTCTGGGGACGATACGGAAACTACGGTCCCGACTACCCGCGCAACCGGGTGATCGAAGCGGCCCTGACCGCTCTGGGTTATGGGGTGCGCCGGTTCGTTCCGCGAATTTCCGCTGTGGCCGATCTCGAGGCGGCGCTGTGCGGCCTGGAAAAGCCCGACCTGGTCTGGGTCCCCTGTTTTCGTCACCGGGACCTGCGGGCGGCGCACCGCTATGCAAGGCGTCAGAAAATTCCCCTGGTCTTTGATCCGTTGATCAGTGCCTATGACAAACAGGTCAGCGAGCGCCGCAAATTTCCGGCCGAATCCATCCGGGGCCGCCGACTGCTGAGCTGGGAGCGTGAGCTGTTTTCCCTGTCTGACCTGGTGATCGCCGATACGGAGGGGCACAAGGATTATTTCTCTACGGTCCTCGGGGTTCCAAGGGACCGGATCCGGGTCGTGCCGGTCGGCGCCGAGGAGGAACTGTTCAAGCCCCAGCCTGCCAGAATGACCGATGGACCCTTGGAGGTGGTTTTTTCCGGCACCTTTATCGGCCTGCATGGCATAGAGCTTGTTATCGAGGCTGCAGCCTTGTATTCTGGTCCTCCGCTGCGCTGGCGTCTCCTGGGGGACGGTCCGCTTCGTGCCGTTTGCGAGGCGAGAGTAGCCAGGCTTCGCGAGGAAAATCCGCTGCTGGATATCGCTTTCGAGAACTGGCGTCCCTTGCCGGAGCTCCCGGCGCGTTTGGCCCAGGCCGATATTCTTCTCGGCATTTTCGGCTCCAGCGACAAGGCCCTCCGGGTTATTCCAAACAAGGTCTATCAGGCCCTGGCTCTCGGCCGACCTGTCCTGACTGCGGCCACCAGGGCCTATCCCGAGGCGCTGCTTTTGGACGAGAATCAGGGGATGTTCTGGTCCCCCCCCGGGGACGCGCAGGGAATCAGTCTCGCCTTGGAACGAATCTGCAAGCGCAGGTCTGAACTTCAGGTAATCGGCAGCGCGGCACGCAGGGCCTATGAACAGTTTTTTTCGCAAGAGGCGATCAAACAGGAATTGATTGATATATTACAAGACCTCAATAAATATATTGTCGATTAGCTACGATCTGATTTATTGGTTGTTTCAGTAAAATTTTTTTTCGTAAACTGGTGGTTTCTGGTTCGTGATAAAATTATTTGCCCAACATTTGCAGACCACTTCTGACTATTGATTTTGACAGGATATTTTTACTACATGAAAATCAAAAAAATTGAATTAGGTGATTCGAGGTGGAACAAACGGTACTCTATCTGTACTTTAGTCAGTAATTTTGAGCAATATGAAAAAATGTATGATAGTTTCGTCAAATCTGGTTTTATTGATGAAGATACCGAATACCTTGTTGCCGATAATTCAGTAAAAAACAATTTTGACGCTTTTGCTGCTTATAATCAATTCCTGAATAGCGCTTGTGGAAAGTATATAATCCTCTGTCACCAGGATATTCTGCTCGATTTTGATAACCGTAGCGCCTTGGAAACACACCTGTCTGAACTCGACGAAATTGATCCTCTGTGGGCTGTAGTGGGAAATGCTGGCTCTTCCAGTTTTGGCCGCAATGTGATCAGGATCACGGATCCTTCTATTCAAAATTTGCGTTTTGGGTCTTTTCCTTCTCGGGTCTTTAGTGTGGATGAAAACTTTATTTTGGTGAAAAACTCAGCAAATCTGAGTGTCTCACACGATTTATGTGGTTTTCATCTCTATGGTACCGACCTCTGTTTGATTGCCGACATCCTTGGTCGATCCTGCTATGTCGTCGATTTTCATCTTCGCCATCTCAGCGCCGGGACTGTTGACGAACGGTTTTATAACGTTAGAGATAACCTTGTTCGTAAATATATGCGTGCCCTGCGACCTAGATTTATGCAAACGATGATTGATCGTTTCTTCTTGTCTGGCTCAAGTTTTTTAAATCTATGCTTGAATCACAAGAGGTTGCTGGTTTTAATTAAAAGCGTAGTAAAAAGGTTTAACTAAGATGAAGGTTCTTGTTGTCGGAAAACGTGGTGGTGTTTTGCAATGGTTCGAAAGTGTACTTGATGGTTTTCTTGAACTTCCAGATATAAAAATTAAATCATTTGCAGTTAATCATTCCGGTGTGTTTGATCGATTTTTTAAGGGTGTTGTTAAGAACTGCAACAAAAAAGTGTTTGATCGAATAGTTGTTGACCAGTTTACTGAGGAACTCTCTTCTTTTCGCCCCGATCTGGTGCTGATTGTTGATTGTTGGTATGTCCCGAGTGGATTTTTTGAAGCACTTGATTCGCTAAAAAAAACGAGTCTTGTAGCTTGGTGGATTGGCGATCTTTTTGATCGTGAAAACCTTTCTCGGTTTGGCTGCATCGATAAATTCTATTTTACTGATAGCTATTTCCTTGAATATGCCGCACAGGGTGGAATCTTTAACTCCAGTTATCTTCCGCTTGCCAGCAATCCGAGAAAGTACTCTCTGGTTAACTCTGGCCCCAGGGATTCCCGCCTCGTTTTTGTTGGTGCCTATGCAGAAAATCGAGAAACTCTTCTGCGTCAGGTTAAAGACCCAATATTGGTTGTTGGAAAGCGTTGGGATCGGTTGACCGATTCAATTCATTGTGTTCAGGCAAAAAGAGTCACGTTGCAGAAAGTAAATATTCTCTACAATCAACACATTGGTGTTTTGAATATTAAGAATAGTGATAACGTGGTAAATGGTTTGAATATGCGGACTTTTGACGCCCCGGCCTCGGGTTGTGTTGTTTTGAATGATGCTGTTGGTGACCTTGAGCGTTGTTTTGAAATAGGCAAAGAATTGCTTGTCTATCATGACAGTGAAGAACTTAACGATAGTGTTGAAAGAATCTCGCGAGATGCTGCAGAATGTCGAGAGATAGCCGAAGCCGGGCGCCGTCGTGTTTTGGCAGAGCATCTTTATCAACACCGCATTGCGACCATTCTGAATGATCTTTTTTCGAAGTGAGTGGAGAAATACACCGAGTTAATTGGTAATCTAGGCTACCTAGTCGGACTTTTTTTTGCCACACGGACCCCAAGGGTATTTCATTAGATCACTTGGAGTTAAGGTTGATAGTTGAGGAGGGAGCTTTTTTATTCCTATTATTGCCTTGACCTTCAAGTCCATAAATCTGCACACAAATACTGATGAAAAACTATTGTTGGTAACAGTAAAACTTTGATATTAGTGGAGGATCGTGTGGCCTTTTTTAAACATGACAATGCATTAGTAGAGTCAGCAACTATCGGAGATGGTACGCGCATTTGGGCTTTTACTCACGTCCTTCCGGGGGCTACAATCGGACGCGATTGTAATATTTGCGATCATGTATTTATTGAGAACGATGTTGTGATTGGCGACCGAGTTACAATAAAATGCGGTGTTCAGATATGGGACGGTTTGCGGATTGATGACGATGTTTTTATTGGGCCAAATGCGACTTTCACAAATGATCTTTTTCCCCGAAGTAAAGTGTATCCCGAACAGTTTACCCAAACTTTTATAGCGAAAGGTTCCTCCGTAGGTGCTAATGCAACGATACTCGCAGGAATTAGAATAGGCGAGGGTGCCATGGTCGGTGCGGGAGCCGTTGTAACTCGGGAAGTCCCTGATTATGCAATCGTTGTAGGAAACCCAGCTCGGGTTATTGGTTTCGCCGATGGGCATGCAGAAAAAAAGAAGGAAGTAAAGAATGAGTATTAGTGATTGCGAAATACTTGACCTTCCAAAAATTTCAGATGTTAGAGGTAACCTGACTTTCATTGAAGGTAAAAATCATATTCCCTTTGATATAAAGAGAGTTTATTACCTCTATGACGTTCCCGGCGGTGCCGAACGCGGTGGTCATGCCCATAAAGCACTGCACCAGTTGATTGTGGCCATGTCCGGCAGTTTTGATGTAGTTCTGGACGATGGCCATGCCAAGAAGCGAATTCACTTGAATCGTTCCTATCAGGGTCTCTACGTTTGCCCGATGATCTGGCGAGAACTTGATAACTTTTCTTCCGGCTCGGTTTGCATGGTTCTGGCTTCTAATTTTTATGAAGAATCCGATTATTACCGGGATTATGATCAATTTCTGGAGGCGATTCCGAAAAAATTATGAAAGTACCTTTTCTCGAATTAACCAGCCCATGTGCTGAGATCCAAGATGATATCAACGCCGCGATCCAACGGGTTATGAAATCCGGGTTGTATATTCTCGGCCCTGAAGTTGAGGCATTTGAGACTGAGTTCGCAGACTACTGTGGGGTGTCGCATTGTGTAGGGGTCGGTAACGGGCTCGATGCCTTACAATTGATTCTTCGTGCCATGGATATTGGCCCTGGGGACGAAGTGATTGTTCCCGCGCACACGTTTATAGCCTCATGGCTGGCTGTTTCCCATATAGGGGCGACTCCGATTCCGATCGATATTTCGATGAAATCGTATAATCTTGATCCGGATTTGATAGAGGCAGCGATTACGTCCAAGACCAAAGCCATCATGCCTGTGCATTTGTACGGTCGTCCTGCTCGAATGGATGTCATCTCTGCTATCGCAAAAAAGCATGGGCTCAAGGTTGTTGAAGATGCCGCTCAAGCACATGGTGCTTCTTTTCAAGGAGACAGGGCGGGGGCCCTAGGGGATGCCGCTGCCTTCAGTTTTTATCCGGGGAAAAATCTCGGTGCCCTAGGAGATGGTGGTGCTATTACAACGAATGACGGCGATCTTGCCGACCGTTTGAGGTCGTTAAGGAATTACGGGTCAAAAGAGAAGTATGTTCACACGGCTGCCGGTGTGAACAGTCGGCTTGATGAGTTGCAAGCGGCTGTGCTTCGGGTGAAGTTACGTCAACTTGACACTTGGAATCAGCGAAGAAAGATAATAGCAGCATTTTATTCGGCACAACTTTCTGATACTGACTTGATTTTACCCTCAGTAGAGGCGGGTGAAGAATCCTCGTGGCACCTGTATGTGGTTCGTACCTCTGCCCGCGCGAAGATAATGACCCATCTGGCAGCTAAAGGGGTAGGGGCCATGATTCACTATCCGATCCCGCCTTATCGACAAGTGGCTTACAACTCGAGCCCCAAAGATGTTGGTCGCTTCCCCATCTCAGATTCAATATGCGATGAGATATTGAGTCTGCCGATGGGACCCCATCTCTCTGATAGTCAGGCTGGTTATGTATCTGATTGTCTGATTGAAGCTCTTGGTTGAAAAGTCAGCTAGGGTCTTGGCTTCGGACAGGGCCTCAATGGCGACCTTGGCCTTGAATTCGACGCTGTGGTGATTACGGTGTTTAATCATGAACCTCTCCTTTAGAATTGGTCGGTTCATTGCTTATAAACCTGTCTCGTTTTTCGGCGTCACTTCACATTGAACCGACTTCTTTGTATAAGTTTAAGATGTCAAATAATTTGATGTTTAAAAAATTATTGAGTCTATAAATGAATTCATCTAAAAAAAATTGTTTATCCATTTGTTGTCTTGGTTACAACCACGAAAATTTCTTAAAAGATAATCTTGATTCAATTTGTGCAATTCAATATGAGAATATTGAAGTTATCGTGGTTGATGATGGTTCTAAAGATAATAGTGTTTCTTTATTGAATGAGCTAGCAACTTCCTTCCCTCACTCTCTTAAAATTATTGCTCAAACAAATACTGGAAATATTGGCAAAAATTTCAATAATGCTCTAAAAAAAGCAACGGGTGAATTTATAACCTTTATTTCTCTGGATGACGTATTCCATTCAAAAGTTATTCTTTCCGAACTGGAAGAAATGAATAACAATCCTCGGTTAGCATTCATCGCCTCTTCAAAAGCATTATATATTAACAATGAAGGAATTGTTGATGGAGATACTCTACCCGAATTGTCCCTCCACACTATGGAAAATCCTACAATTGAAAACCTTCTAGAATTGGAATATTCGAAATTCGGATCATTCTATATTCAAGGGTCAATCATCAGGAAAAAAATCGTAGATACTATTGGCGGTTTTGATGAAGATATGACCGGTGATGATATTATTTTAAGAACCAAGCTTTTTAATTTTATGCAAAAAAATTCCCATTGGAACTTCGAAATCATTAAAGAAAATAATGTTTTTTACAGGTTACATGACAACAATATTCACAGAAACACACCTCGCCAAATCAAAATAGTTACAGAATATCTGGATAAATTTTGGCCTACCAAACCTAATCCCCCTATATTAATAGATTGGGCCTGTTATATGATCAATGAAGTTTCCTTTGAAAAATCTATGGACACTCTAACCCTAAATAAACGAGCAAAAAGTTTATTAAGTGAAGAAAAGATTCAAAAAGCTATAAAAAAATCACTTAAAAATGATTGCAATAAGTCCTTTTTTGAAAAATTTGTTTTTTCTCGACACAAAATTAATAAAGTTCAGCGCCAGGTTATATTGTTTAGATTTATCAAATTCGTTTATGAAAAACATACAAAATTATCAAAAACTGAAAAAATACATTATTTGAAATACTGAACATGAAATTATGAAGGGCATGAGATTATCATTGATTTGATTTTACCCATATCCCTTTAAATGTTAATTGTGTATGTTTTTCAAGGGCCATCAGATCTTGATTTCTGTGGGTTTGAAATGACCTATTGATGCCATCAGGCGCAAGTCCTTGGCTCCTGGAGGACAGAGCGTACCGGGGGCTTTTCCCTATCTTTTGATATGATTCACTTCACGTATGGAGCGATGGATGGTAACAGCGGAATCAATTTCAGCAGGAACTGCGAAAATAGCCCTGGTCGGCCTGGGTTATGTCGGACTTCCCCTGGCGGCCGCCTTCGGCCGTAGGGCTCCGGTCCTCGGCTTCGACATCAGCGCCAAAAAGATCGAAGAACTACGTCGTGGCGTCGATGCCACCGGCGAACTCGACGGAGCCGCCCTGGCCGCCACGGCCATTGACTACACCACCGATCCGCAGCGCCTGCGGGAAGCCTCCTTTCTCATCGTCACCGTACCCACCCCCATCGACGATCATCGCAAACCCGATCTCACCCCGGTGATCTCGGCGTCCCGATCCATCGGCCGCAATCTCGCTGCCGGCTCCATCGTCGTCTACGAGTCGACGGTCTATCCCGGGGTCACCGAGGAGATCTGCGTACCGATCCTCGAGGCCGAGTCGGGTCTCAAATGCGGCGTCGACTTCAAGGTCGGCTATTCCCCGGAGAGAATCAACCCCGGGGACAAGATCCATACCGTCGACAAAATCATCAAAGTCGTCTCCGGTCAGGATGCCGAGACCCTCGACACCGTCGCCCGGGTTTACGAGATGGTGGTCACCGCCGGCGTGCACCGCGCCGAGAGCATCAAGGTGGCCGAGGCGGCCAAGGTCATCGAGAATACCCAGCGCGACCTCAATATCGCCCTGATGAACGAGCTGGCGATCATCTTCGGCAAGCTCGGCATTTCGACCCGCGCCGTTCTCGAGGCGGCCGGCACCAAGTGGAATTTTCTCAAGTTCACTCCGGGACTGGTCGGCGGCCACTGCATCGGCGTCGATCCCTACTACCTGACCTACAAGGCCGAGGAGATCGGTTACCAGTCCCAGGTGATCCTCGCCGGGCGGCGGATCAACGACGGCATGGGCAAATATGTCGCCGAGATGACGGTCAAGAAGCTGATCCAGGCCGACAAGGCGGTGAAGGGGGCGCGGGTCCTCGTTCTCGGCCTGACCTTCAAGGAGAATGTGCCGGATATCCGCAACAGCAAGGTCGTCGATATCCTGCGCGAGCTGCAGGAGTACGGAATCGAGACCCTGGTTCATGACCCCGTTGCCTCCGCCGAAGATGCCCGGGCCGAATACGAAGTCGAGCTGATTGCTCTCGACGGCATCGGCGGCGTCGATGCCGTGGTCGTCGCGGTGGCCCATGAAAAATTTCTCGCCCTTGGTGCCGCAGGGCTCAAATCCCTGTGCAGCAACGGCAACGGCTGCGGCGTGGTGATCGACGTCAAGGAGATCTTCGGCCGCGCCGAGGTCGAGGCCCTGGGGCTCAGCTACTGGAGTCTCTGAACGGCTCCGCTCGACTTTTTCCCTGAATCTTTATGCCGACTTTTGTGAGGAACGAATGAAAAACATTCTTGTCACCGGGGGCTGCGGTTTCATCGGCTCCAATTTCGTCCGCCTGGCTCTTTCCTCCCTGCCGGAGTGCCGTCTGGTCAATCTCGACCTGCTGACCTATGCCGGCAATCCGAAGAATCTTTCCGACGTGGAAAACGATCCCCGCTACCGCTTCGTCAAGGGGGATATCTGCGACGCACCGCTGCTGGCGAAGATCTTCACCGAAGAGGGGATCGATACGGTGGTGCACTTCGCCGCCGAATCCCATGTCGACCGCAGCATCTCCGGGCCCGCGGAGTTCATCCGCACCAACATCACCGGCACCTTCACCCTCCTCGAGGCCGCCCGTCAGGCCTGGTTGAAAGGCGGTGACGGGTCACCGGCTGCCACCGGTCACCGCTTCCTCCACGTCTCCACCGACGAGGTCTACGGCTCTCTCGGCGATACCGGCTATTTCACCGAAACCACTCCCTACGATCCCCGCTCCCCCTATTCGGCGAGCAAGGCTTCGAGCGACCATCTGGTGAGCGCCTACTTTCACACCTACGGCCTGCCGGTGGTCACGACCAACTGCTCCAACAACTACGGTCCCTACCATTTTCCCGAAAAACTCATTCCGCTGATCATCAACAACGCCCTGAACGGCAAGGAGCTGCCGGTCTATGGCGACGGCAAGAACGTTCGCGACTGGCTCTATGTCGTCGACCACTGCGAGGCGATTCTCACCGTGCTGCGCAAGGGGCGCCTCGGGCAGACCTACAACATCGGCGGTCACAACGAAAAGCAGAACCTCGAAATCGTCCACACCGTCTGCGACCTCCTCGATGCCAAGGTCGGACTCCTCCCCGGAGGAGAGCCGCGCCGCTCGCTGATTCGCTTCGTCAAGGACCGTCCCGGACACGACCGCCGCTACGCCATCGATGCCGCCAAGATCCGCGACGAACTCGGCTGGAGCCCGTCGGTGACCTTCGAGGTGGGGATCGAAAAGACCCTCGATTGGTACCTGGCCAATCCCGAATGGATCTCTGCGGTTATTGACGGATCCTATCAGGCGTATTATGAAAAAATGTACGGGGAGAGGGGCTGATCATGAGCACGTCTGCAAAACGTCTCGCTCTGATCGGCGCCAAAGGGATGCTGGCGTCCATGGTGCTGGAAACTGCTTCGGCTAACTACGAGGTCATTCCCTTCGATCTCCCCGAATTCGACCTCACCGACGCCGCCCTCGTGCAGAAGGTCATCGGTGAGCTCAAGCCGGATGTGATCGTCAACTGTGCCGCCTACACCGCCGTCGACGCCTGCGAGACGCAGCAGGAGTTGGCCAATAAGGTCAACGGCGAGGGTCCCGGATATCTGGCCTCCGCCGCCATGGCTGTCGGGGCGACTCTCGTTCATATTTCTACCGATTACGTCTTCGACGGCAAGCAGACGCGCCCCTACACCGAGGAGGACCGACCCAACCCGTCCTCGGCCTACGGTCGTTCCAAGCTCCTCGGCGAGGAGGCGATTCGCAGCAGCGGGCTGCAGGAGTATTTCATCGTCCGCACCAGCTGGCTCTACGGCCCCGGCGGTAAGAACTTCGTCGAAACCGTCGCCCGGCTGGCTTCCGAGCGCCAGGAGCTGCGCATCGTCGCCGACCAGTTCGGCACCCCGACCTACACCGGTGATTTGGCCGGCGCCATCTTCAATCTCCTCGTCCTGGTGCCCGATGTCCATCCCTACGGCATCTACCATTTTTCCGACGAAGGGGAGTGCAGCTGGCATGACTTCGCCGTGGCCATCGTCGAGGAGCTGAAGGGGAGGGGGGAGAACGTCATCGCCCGGGCGGTGGTGCCGATCCGCACCGAGGAATATCCTCTGCCGGCGCCGCGGCCGGCCTATTCGGTCTTCAGCAAGGAAAAGTACCGGCGGGCGACCGGGGCCACCGTTCCCCTCTGGAGAGAATCCCTTATTCGTTACTTCGACAGACGCACGTCAGAAGTCTGAGCCACTTTTCATTTCTACGGGAAAAAAGGATTGCAGTCATGAACGGAATTCGCAAAGGGATCGTCCTGGCCGGCGGCGCCGGCAGCCGCCTCTACCCTCTGACCCTGGTCGCCAGCAAGCAGCTGCAGCCGGTCTACGACAAGCCGATGATCTACTATCCCCTCTCCACGCTGATGATGGCGGGGATCGACGATATACTCATCATCTCCACGCCCCACGATACTCCCCGGTTCGAGGCGCTTCTCGGCGACGGCAGCCGTTTCGGGATCAAGCTGACGTACAAGGTCCAGGCCGAACCCAAGGGGATCGCCCAGGCCTTTCTGGTCGGCGAAGAATTTATCGCCGGCGACCCGGTCTGTCTGGTCCTCGGCGACAACATCTTCTACGGCAAGATGGGGCTCGACCGTATTGCCAGCTCCTTTACCAGCGGCGCCATGGTCTTCGGCTACCCGGTGCACGACCCCGAACGCTACGGGGTCGTCGAGTTCGACAAGGGGGGGAAAGTTCTCTCCATCGAAGAAAAACCGGCCCAACCCAAATCCCATTACGCCGTCCCCGGCCTCTACCTCTATGACGGCAAGGTGGTGGACATCACCAGGGACCTCAAGCCTTCGCCCCGGGGCGAGCTGGAAATCACCGACGTCAATCTCGAATACCTGAAGCGCGGCGAACTGATGGTTGAAAAACTCGGCCGCGGCATCGCCTGGCTCGACACCGGGACCCACGAGAGCCTTCTGGAGGCCAGTCACTTCATCGGTACTCTCGAAGCCAGGCAGGGGCTGAAGATCGCCTGCCTCGAAGAGATCGCCTATCGCAAGGGATTTCTCGACCGCGACCGGATGGAGGCGGTGATCGCCGACACTCCCAAGTCGGGATACCGCACCTATCTGGAAATGGTCCTGCGGGGAGAGTTCTGATGCAGGTGATCCCGACCGATATTCCTGATGTGCTGATGATCGAGCCGAAGGTCTTCGGCGACGAACGGGGGTTCTTCTACGAGAGCTTCAACCAGCGCCAGTGGCAGGAAGCGACGGGTCTGCAGACGACCTTCGTCCAGGACAACCACTCCCGCTCGGCCAAAGGGGTGTTGCGTGGCCTGCACTACCAGATCAAACATCCGCAGGGGAAGCTGGTGCGCTGTGTGGTCGGCGAAGTCTTCGATGTGGCCGTCGATCTCCGCCGCAAGTCCCCTACTTTCGGCAAGTGGGTGGGGATGACCCTTTCCGCCGAGAACAAGCGCCAGCTCTGGGTCCCTGAGGGGTTCGCCCACGGATTTCTGGTGACTTCGGACTACGCCGAATTTTTGTACAAGACGACGGATTATTATGCGCCGGAGTTTGAGCGCTGCATCGCCTGGAACGATGAATCCCTGAACATTGAATGGCCCATCACCGACCCCCTCTTGTCGCAAAAAGATGGCTCCGCGGCAAACCTTGCCGGAGCCAGTCTCTTTGATTGAGGTTTGCCGGCGATTCTCTGCCCCGATGTTGTTTCCAGGCTAAGACCTTTGCCATTGACACCCCGGCCGGGAACCATTACCCTCGCCGATTATCGCTGTTGGCTTGGATTGACCAGACTTTTTTTGCTGGAGACCACATGATAAAAAGCATGACCGGCTATGGCAAGGGCCAGGCCAGTGCCGACGGAATCTGCCTCACCGTCGAGCTCAAATCGGTCAACCACCGCTACAATGACGTGACGGTCAAATCCCCCCGATCCCTCCTCCCCTTTGAGGCGGAAATCAAGAAGAAGGTCGCCGAGCGACTGCGGCGGGGGAAGATCGACGTCTTCATCAATCAGGAATTCGCCACCGCCAGCGCGACGGTTCCGGTTCTCAACCGTCCCCTGGCCGAAGCCTATGTTCGCCTCTTTGAGGAGATGCGCAGCGCTTTTTCCCTGTCCGGGGAAATCCCTCTTTCCCTCCTCGCCGCCCAGAAGGACGTCATCCAGGTGACAGAAGGGACAGTGGCCGAGGAACTGGTCCGGGGATGTCTCGACGAGGCCCTTCTTCGCGCTCTCGAAGCGATGGAGAAGATGCGCCTGGCCGAGGGGGAAGCGACCCGTCTCGACATGGAGGAGCGTCTCTCGGTCATGGAGGAGTTTCTCGATCAGGTGGAGGAGCGGGCGCCGCAGGTGCCCCTCGAGTGGCAGGCAAAGCTCCGCGAACGGCTCTCCCGGCTGCAGAAGGACCTGGAATTCGATCCGCAACGCCTCGCCCAGGAAATCGCCCTCTTTGCCGACCGCTGCGATATCAGCGAGGAGGTGGTGCGCTTCAGGAGTCACCTCAAGCAGCTTCGCGGACTCTTCACCGTACTGGAGCCGGTCGGGCGGCAGATGGACTTTCTTCTGCAGGAGCTCAACCGCGAAGTCAACACCATGGGTTCCAAGTCCAACGACGCCGAACTCACCCGGCAGGTGGTGACCATCAAGGCCGAGCTGGAGAAGGTCCGCGAGCAGGTCCAGAATGTGGAATAGGGGTTAAGAGTCAGGGGTTCGTCACCCGTCACCAATACGGTCAATTATGAAGCGTGAAGGAATTATATTCGTAATATCAGCCCCTTCCGGGGCCGGCAAAACGTCGCTGTGCAAGGAAATTATTGACATTTTTCCGACCCTGCGGCATTCTGTCTCCTACACGACCCGCCCGCTGCGCGCCGGGGAAAAAAACGGCATCGACTATCATTTCGTTTCCGATGAAATCTTCTCGGCGATGGTCGGACGGGGCGATTTTGCCGAATGGGCCGAGGTTCACGGCAACCGCTACGGCACGGCGATTGCGACCCTGAAGGAGGCGGCCGCCGCCGGGCAGGATATCCTGCTCGATATCGACTGTCAGGGGGCGGCGCAACTGAAGAAAAACTGGCGGCAGGGGGTGTTCATCTTCGTCCTCCCGCCGAGCTTTGAAGAACTGCAGCGGCGCCTGCTCGGACGCAACACCGATTCCGCCGAGGTCATCGCCCGGCGCACCGCCAATGCCCGGGACGAGGTCCGCCAGGCGAGCTGGTATGATTACCTGGTGATCAACGATGATTTCGCCCTCGCCCTCGAACAGCTCCGGGCCGTCATCGTCTCCGAAGGGATCCGCACTCCGCGGGTTCTCCCCACCGTCGCCGGAGCCTTTGGGCTTTAGCCGCCGGACGGGGCATTTGTTTATTTCAACGGATCCTGATTTATTACCCCAGTGGAGATTGACAGTTATGGCACGCATTACCGTCGAAGATTGTCTGCAGCAGATTCCCAACCGGTTCCTTCTGGTCATGGTCGCTGCCAAGCGCTCCAAGCAGCTTTACAAGGGAGGGCAGTCCCTCATCGAAAACCGGGCAGCGAACAAGAAGATCGTTCTTGCCCTGCGCGAGATCGCCGCCGGAAAAGTCGATTACGAGATCCCTGTTAAAAAACGCTAGCGCGAGGAGCGCGTCTTTGCGCGGTCCCCTTTGATTCCACCGTAAGATGTGCGCCCCTGTCATTGCTCTCTCTTTCGGGCGTCTGAACCGCTGCCGGCTATCTATGGCCGGCATTGTTTTTGGCGCCCTGATCCGGATTGGGTCTCATGGTTCGCCTCGACGAAATTCTCGAAAAAATTCTCCAGTACAACGCCAACGCCGACCTCGATGCGGTTCGCAAGGCCTATGTCTTCAGTGCCAAGGTGCATCAGGGGCAGACGCGTTTATCGGGCGATGCCTATCTCATCCATCCCATGGAAGTTGCCCTGATCCTGACGAAACTCAGGATGGACGTTCCCACCATCGTGACCGGACTCCTTCACGATACCCTTGAAGACACCCTGACAACCTCCGAGGAGCTGCAGGCCCTCTTCGGCACCGAGGTGGCCCAACTCGTCGAGGGGGTCACCAAGATCGGCAAGATCACCTTCCGCACCAGCGAGGAACGTCAGGCCGAAAACTTCCGCAAGATGCTTCTGGCCATGGCCCGGGATATCCGGGTGATTCTGGTCAAGCTGGCCGATCGTCTCCACAACATGCGGACTCTCGACTTCCAGCCCCCGGAGCGGCAGCTCGGCATCGCCCGGGAAACCCTCGACATCTATGCCCCTCTGGCCAACCGCATGGGGATCAGCTGGATCAAGTGCGAGCTCGAAGACCTCTCCTTTCGCTATCTCAAACCCAAAGAATACTATGAACTCTCCGCCAAGGTCATGCGCAAGAAGAAGGAACGCGAGCGCTACATCGAGGAGGTCATAAAATTCATCCGCGGCAAGCTGGCCGAGCACGGAATCGAGGGAGATGTTTCCGGGCGCTCCAAGCACCTGTATTCGATCCATCGCAAGATGGAGCGGCAGGGCGTCGATTTCGAGCAGGTCTTCGATCTGATCGCCTTCCGGGTCATGGTCAACAGCATTCGCGAGTGCTACGGTGTCCTGGGCATGATCCACGCCGCATGGAAGCCGATTCCCGGTCGCTTCAAGGACTATATCGCCATGCCCAAGGCGAATATGTACCAGTCGCTGCATACCACGGTGATCGGCCCCTACGGCGAGCGGATGGAGGTGCAGATCCGCACCGAGGAGATGCATCGGGTGGCCGAGGAGGGGATTGCCGCTCACTGGAAATACAAGGAGGGGAAGGGCGACTCCGGAGTCAGCGGCCGGGACGACAAGCGTTTCGGCTGGCTTCGCCAGCTTCTGGAATGGCAGCAGGAGCTCACGGATTCCAGGGAATTCATGGATTCGGTGAAGATCGATCTGTTCCCCGAGGAGGTCTACGTCTTCACCCCCAACGGAGACGTCAAGGAACTCCCCCGGGGCTCGAGCACCATCGATTTTGCCTACAGCGTCCATAGCGACGTCGGCCATCGCTGCGTCGGGGCGCGGGTGAACGGCAAACTCGTCCCCCTGAAGAGCGAACTGCACAACGGCGACATCGTCGAGGTGATGACCTCTCCCAACCAGGCGCCGAGCAAGGACTGGCTCAAATACGTTCGCACCTCCAAGGCGCGCAACAAGATCCGTCAGTGGGTCAAGACCGAACAGCGGGAAAAAAGCCTGCAGATGGGGCGGGACCTCTTCGAGAAGGAACTGCGCAAATACGGTTTCAGTCTCAACCGCGCCCTGGCCTCCCCCGGAATGGCGGAGGCGGTGGCGGAACTGGGTTTTCAGAAAGTTGATGATCTTCTCGCCGGTCTCGGTTACGGCAAGGTCTCTCTCGGCCAGGTGATCGCTCGAATCGTCCCCCAGGAGAAGCTTCACGGCGAGCCGGCCAAGGCCGGGCGCATCGGCAAGGTTCTCGACAAAATCCGGAAAAAACCCTCCAACGCCATCAAGATTCACGGCATCGAGGATATCCTGGTTCGTTACGCCAAGTGCTGCAATCCTCTTCCCGGCGACCCGGTTCTCGGATTCATCACCCGCGGCCGCGGCGTCACGGTCCATACGGTCGATTGTCCCTACGTCCAGGAGGCCGATCCCGAACGGCGCGTCGAGGTGGAATGGGACATGAAGAAGAAGGCGTCCCGTCCCGTCAAGATCCGTGTTCACTGTTATGACCAGAAGGGGATGCTCGCCGGGATCACCGGAGCCATCACCAACTGCGAAGCGAACATCATCAGCGCCACCGTCCTTTCCACCAAGGACCGCAAGGGGATTAACAATTTTGAGGTCGACGTTCAGGACCTCGACCACCTCAATCGGGTCATCAACGCCCTCCTTCAGGTCAAGGGGGTGTACAAGGTCGAACGCCTGCGCAACTAGAGGGGGTGACTTCGGATCCCGGGGGTACTCGGGCGGATCGCCTCAGCAGAGAATCGAGGAGGAAGATATGGGGATTGAAAAGATTGAAAGTGCAGGGGCTCCGAAAGCCATCGGGCCCTATTCCCAGGCGGTGAGGGCTGGAGACTATCTCTTTTTTTCGGGGCAGATTCCCCTCGATCCGCAGAGCGGCGAGGTGGTTTCCGGGGGGATCGAGATGCAGACCGAGCAGGTGATGGCCAATCTCGGTGCCGTGCTGCAGGCTGCGGGCCTGAAGTTTTCCCAGGTGGTCAAGACGACCATTTATCTGCAGGATCTCGGTGATTTTGCCGCGGTTAACGCCATCTACGGCCGGTTTTTCCCGGGGATCGCTCCGGCGCGGGCCACGGTGCAGGTTGCCGGTCTTCCCAAGGGGGTTGGTGTCGAAATCGAAGGGATTGCCTACGGCGGGTAGGGGAGGGCGGACTCGAACGTCTGGGATCCGGGGTGGCGAACAAAAAAAGGGGGGACGAACCAAGCGGTTCGTCCCCCGTATCTTTTTGGGTCACTTGGCTCAGAGGGCCTTGGTTACGGCACCGGAACGGATACAGCGGGTGCAGACCTTGATGGAACGCACGGTACCGTTTTTGAGGGCCTTGACTTTTTGAAGGTTGGGGAGCCAGACCTTCCGGGTTTTGTTATGTGCATGGCTGACATTGTTGCCGGTTGTCCGCCCTTTTCCGCAGATTTCACAGACTCTGGACATTTTCTTTGACCTCCTGGAAGTTTAGATCCGGATAGATATCATGGCTGCGGGGAAATTGCAACCATTTTTATGGCGGGACTGCACCAGCCCCTCACTTGACGGGCTTTAATCGTCGATAAATCTGGCTGGCTGCGGAAAACCCCGCGAGGACCTCGCCGGTGGCGGCCAGGGACGGCAGAATCCCCGGGCCATGGCAAAAAAGGAGGTTGCCGCGCAGACGCATACCGTTGCTGGCGCCGAGGAATCGGGTCCCTTTCTTCTGCCGGCCGGTCTGTTCCGCGGCCAGGGGCTGCGCCGCCTGCAGGGTATAACGGCCGAAGGGGAAGAGCCGGGGCGACAGGCGACGGACGATCTCCTTGACGCTGGCCTCGTCGCCCGCACCGGCCTGCCAGGGGAGGTCGATGGAACAGTTGACCTGGGTCTCCCGCGCAGTCAGGGTCAGGCGGAGGGGGGGAGTCCCGGCAAGGATAACCCGTGGGGCGATGAGGGGAGAGACCAGGGAGTCGTCGAGAGCGGTGGAAAAGTGAGCCCTCCGCCGGGGTGAGACGGAGACCTTGTTGCGCAGTTTCTCCGGCAGCAGAGGGAGGGCCTCGAGGCTTCCGAGAATGAAGTGATCGGCGCTGCAGCGCGCTCCGCTGCGCAGGATCGCACTGTGCAGGGTCTTCCCGGCGAAATCGAGGGATTGCACCTGGGCCAGATCCCCGATCTCGCCATGAAACTGCTCATATCGGTGGCCGAGGAGATCGTCGAAACCGGAAGGGGAGACGTCGCGGCTGCGAATGGCATTGCTCCACAGCAGGGCACCTTCGGCGACGGTGAGTTCTTCGGGCGGGGTCATGGCCAAACCGGCAAAGAGTGCGTTGAGGGCAACCCCTGCGGGATCGCCGGCAAAGGGGAGCAGGGCCTCGCTCAGCGGGCGCATCATCCCCTTGGTCCTCAGTCCCGAGAAAAGCCTCCGGGCGGTGAACTTGAGATGGCTGCCGACGCCGAACAGGGGGAGCCCTCCACAATGCCACAGCACCTTTTCCAACTCCTCGCCGAGAAGATCGAGACTTGCCAGAGCAGTGAGAACTTTCCGATGGCTTGCGGGGAATTCCCGGCGCAGTTCCTCTTCAAGGGGGGAAGAACCGTTGATCTCGAGACGGGTCTCTTCGGTAACCACCTGAAAGGGGGTGGGGGAGGTGAAGCAGGCCCTCCCTCCGAGGCTCTCGAGGAGTTGCTCGAGGTGGAAGGACGACTGGAACCAGGGGGGTCCGGTCGGCCGTTGTCCCTGCAGGGTAAGAATACGGCAGCCACGCTTGGCGAGGATCACTCCGGCGATGCGCGAGGCAAGACAGTCACCGAGGATAATGACCTGATAGTGGTGAGAGGCCCCCGATCTCCCCGTTGCCGGGGATGAGGCCGGCCTTGGCGGGCGCTGCCTGTTGGTGGTTACGATGTCGGTTTTTTCCATGGGCTGTCAAGAACCTGGGTAAGGGAGGTGAGACCGAGCCGGGCGACCTTTGCTGTCAGGTCAGATATCGTCTTCGCTGCAGAGACTCAGACCGTTTCGCTGCAGCAGGGCGCTGGTGACTCCCTGGCCGGCAATGATCGTCTCCTCGAGGTAGATCTGGTGCACTCCGCAGGAGGGGCTGCGTTCTTTGAGCAGCGCCTGAGTGGCGCCGCTGATCCGGGCTATCTTCAGGACCTCGGCTGCCCCGCGCAGGAAAGGGCCGTTCATCTCGTTCCCGACTCGATTGACCACCGTTCCGTTGCCGTCGAGAAGGTCCCGGCCGTCTCCTTTGGAAAAGCAACTGGCCGGACGGGGGGTCGAAAGCCCCGCCAGTTGCTCGGGGCAGACGGGGATAGGCACCAGATCTTCCTCCTTGAGAAAATCGAGGACCCTCTGGTTGCATTTGGTTTGGCCATCGTAGCGGGTGAGCAGGCCGAGGAGGCAGGCGCTCACCAGAATCGGCCGTGACATGATCCCTCCGGTGTTGCAATTTTCGCTGATGGAGCCGGCGGCTAAAGTGGCGGGTGGACCAGGACTTCGCTGCCGGGGGAGAGGGGAGGCTCGATGCGGACCCGGCGGCCGTCGATGCGCAACCGTCCCTGGGCGAAGAGCTCAATGGCCCTCGGATAGATGCGGTGTTCCTGCTCGAGGATTCTCTCCGAAAGGGACTCTTCGGTGTCGTCGTCGAGGACGGGAACGGCCGCCTGGATGATGATCGGTCCGGTATCGACCCCGCCGTCGACGAAGTGGACGGTGCAGCCGGTGACGCGGGCGCCGTATTCGAGGGCTTTGCGTTGAACGTGCAGGCCGGGAAAGGCGGGGAGGAGCGCCGGGTGAATATTCATGATCCGGCCCGGGAAGGCATCGAGAAAGACGTCGGAGATCAGACGCATGAACCCGGCGAGAATGATCAGTTCGACCCCGGCCTCGAGCAGGGCGGCGACGACAGCGCGGTCGAAATCTTCACGGCTGGGAAAGTTGCGATGGTCGATGCACAGGGCGGGAATGCCGGCACTCCGGGCCCGCTGCAGGGCTCCGGAATCGGGTTTGTTGCTGATGACCACGGATATTTCCGCCGGCAGCGAGCCGTCCCGGCAACGATCGATGATCGCTTGCAGGTTGGACCCTCCTCCCGATGCCAGGCATCCCAGCCGCAGTCTGTCAGCCACCACTCCTCCTGTCACCGGCTCAGACCAGCTCGACCTGTTCGTGGTTCTCGCCGTTCTTGACGATCTCGCCGATGAGGTAGGCTTTCTCATTGAGTCCGCCGAGGCGTCCCAGGATGTCGTCCGTATCTTTTTTGGGAACGACCAGGGTCATGCCGATGCCGTAATTGAAGGTGCGGTACATCTCCAGTTCGTCGATGTTTCCGCCCTGGCGGAGGAGTTCGAAAATCGGCAGTTTCGGCCAGCTGTCCTTGCGGATGACGGCACGGCAGTGCTTGGGGAGGACCCGGGGGAGATTTTCGACGATGCCGCCGCCGGTGATGTGGGCCATTCCCTTGACCTGGAAGTCCCGAAGCAGGTTGAGTATCGTCTTGACGTAGATGCGGGTCGGAGTCATGAGCTCCTCGCCGAGGGGCTTGTCGAGTTCGGGGAGAACGGCGTCGACCCCCAGTCCCATCCGCTCGAAAAAGACCTTGCGGGCCAGAGAATAGCCGTTGGAATGGAGGCCGGTGGAGGCGAGGCCGATCACCTGATCGCCGACGGTGATCGAGGAACCGTCGATAATTTTACTGTCGTCCACCACCCCGACGGTGAATCCGGCGAGGTCGTATTCTCCCTCGCCGTACATCCCGGGCATTTCGGCCGTTTCTCCGCCGATCAGAGCGCAGCCGGCCTGGATGCAGCCGTCGGAGATCCCCTTGACAATCTGCACCGCTTTTTCCGGCGAGAGCTTGCCGGTGGCCAGGTAGTCGAGGAAGAAGAGCGGCTCGGCCCCCTGGACGATGACGTCGTTGACGCACATGGCGACCAGATCGATCCCCACCGTGTCGTGCCTGTCCATCATGAAGGCGAGTTTGAGTTTGGTGCCGACGCCGTCGGTGGAGGAAACCAGGATCGGTTTCTTGTACTTGTCGGCGTGGAGGGAAAAGAGTCCTCCGAAACCGCCGATGTCGGTGAGGACCTCGGGGCGCGAGGTGGCCTTGACCAGCGGTTTGATCATCTGGACAAAACGATTGCCGGCATCAATGTCGACGCCGGCATCCTTATAAGTCACTTTATTGTCTGTCGCCAATGCCTTAAGCTCCTTGTGTCAAAGTCGCTAACTATTAAATCAATTAGGCCTGCTTTGTCAACGGCAAAGTCCCCCGGAAGGAGGTTTCCGGTATCCCTCTTCCTCTCCGGCGCCCTTCCTCTGCGAGACTGTGATCCTCCGGTCCCTTGTCGGGGGAGACAGCCAGGGGGCGGGACCGCCGTCAGGGCCCTTTATCCCTTTACAGACCGGGGGAGGCTGTCATATCCTGTGGACCGTTTTCATTCAATCTTTTAATTTTTTTCGACCTTTGGGGGAAATCCGAGGTCGGCGGCGCCCTTCATGGATAAACCCTCGATTCTTATCCGCCCGATGCAGAGGACCGACCTCCCCGAGGTCGTGGCGATCGAAGCTCTCTGTCACGACCACCCCTGGTCCGAGGCCCTCTTCCTTCGCGAACTGGAAAACCCCCTTGCCCGCATCGACATCGGGGAGCGGGGCGGCAGAATCGCCGGTTTTCTCTGCTCCTGGACGGTCGCCGGCGAAGTGGAAATCCACGATGTGGCCACCGCGCCTTCCTTCCGCCGGCAGGGAGTGGCTGCAGCCCTGCTCGAGCATCTTCTTGCCCGGGGGCGTGACGAGGGGGCCGCACGAGTCGTTCTCGAGGTTCGGGTCGGCAATGTCTCCGCCATTGCCCTCTATCGCCGCTTCGGATTCAGGGGGACCGCGAGGCGGAAAGGATATTATCCTGATGGTGAGGATGCCCTGTTGATGGAGTTGTCACTCCTGACCGATTTCGCCACCAGGCCCCGTTAAGCCGAAGGCGCCGCTTCCGTCCCCATTGAACCGGCGGGAAAAAACTGCCATAGTCCAGACTCTGATACCCATCCGATTCAACCTGGAGCCCGTTGCATGAAAAACTACAAAACTATCGTTCTCGCCAACCAGGAGATTACCTCCGGAACCTTCCGGATGCGTATTCTCACCCCGGGTTTTTCCGGCACCGTTTGCCCCGGGCAGTTCGTCATGCTGCGCCCGGAGTTGGCATTGCCGACCTTGCTCCGCCGCCCCTTCGGCATCTTTCGCCTCGGCTGCCTGCCGGCCGAATGCGACGGCCTGCCGGCACGGGAGTACCTGGAGATCCTCTACAAGGTGGTGGGGGAGGGGACACGCATCCTCAGCGAGCTCCACCAGGGGGACCGGGTGGAACTCCTCGGCCCCCTGGGGCAGGGATTCGATCTTGGCGTGCCGGGACGGGAGAAGATTCTGGTCGGTGGCGGCATCGGCCTGGTCCCCCTCTTCATGCTCGGAGAAGCCCTGATCTCCCGCGGCGACCGGGTACGGCTGCTGATGGGAGGGCGAAGTCGCGACGATATCCTCGCCGTGACCGAGTTCGAGCGTTCGGGGGTCGAAACCTACGTTTCCACTGATGACGGCAGCCTCGGCGAGGAGGGATTCGTCACCCGGGTTCTTGAACGCAAGCTCGGCAAATACCCCGAAGCCGAAGTCTTTGCCTGCGGACCGATGCCGATGCTCTCGGCGGTGGAGAATATCTGCCGCGGCCGCTGCGTGACCCTGCAGGTGTCTCTGGAGGCCCACATGGCCTGCGGCGTCGGTGCCTGCCTCGGCTGCGTCGTCAAGGGGGCCGGTCACAGCGAGACCAGACCCCGCTACCTCTGCACCTGCAAGGCCGGGCCAGTCTTCAACTCCAGTGATCTCGACTGGGGGAAAGTCGCCGTCGCAAACGGTTCCTGTGCCGAGGGAGGGTGCAAGTGATGTCCTTTCAGGAGAAAAAGAGCATGAACGTCGTCCGTCCCAGTCTCGCCGTCGAGATCGCCGGAATCAAAATGAAAAACCCGGTGATGCCCGCCTCGGGGACCTTCGGCTACGGCGAGGAATACGCCCCCTATTTCGATCTCGGCCGTCTCGGCGCCCTCGTCACCAAGGGGCTCTCCCTGAATCCCAAGGCCGGCAACCCGACGCCGCGCATCGCCGAAACCACCAGCGGTATGCTCAACGCCATCGGCCTGCAGAACGTGGGCATCGACGCCTTTCTCGCCGACAAGGTCGCCTATTACCAGAACTTCGACGTTCCGGTGATCGCCAACTTTTTTGGCAACACCCTCGAGGAATACGGCGAGGTGGCGCGGCGCCTCTCCGACATCCCGGAAATTTCCGCCGTCGAGCTCAATATCTCCTGCCCCAACGTCAAACAGGGGGGGATCGTCTTCGGCACCGATCCGAGAGCCGCCGCCCAGGTGGTGGCCCTGGTGCGCAAGGCTCTCAACAAGCCCCTGATCGTCAAGCTCACTCCCAACGTCACCGACATCACCGTCATCGCCCGCGCCGCCGAAGAAGCCGGGGCCGACGCCATCAGCTGCATCAACACCCTGACCGGCATGGCCATCGATGTCAGGACCCGCAGGCCGAAAATCGCCAACCGCACCGGCGGTCTCTCCGGCCCCGCCATTCGTCCGGTGGCGGTGCGCATGGTCCATCAGGTCGTGCAGGCGGTAAAGATCCCGGTGATCGGCATCGGCGGCATCACCTGCGCCCGGGACGCCCTGGAGTTTCTCATCGTCGGCGCCAGGGCGGTGCAGGTCGGCACCGCCAACTTCATCGATCCCGGAGTCATGCCGGATATTATCGACGGCCTCGAGGGCTTCTGTCTTGAGGAGGGGATCGCCGATATCAACGATCTGATCGGATCGTTGCAGCTTTAAGGCGGTGACGGGTAACGGGTGACGGGGTAAAATAGAACGGGTCGCAAGCCCTTCTTGTTTACGCACTACTGAGCGTCCAAATGACCCGGGATTTTTAGCCACAAGGACACGGAGGCACCAGGAAAATCCAGAAAAATGCTCGGTCTCCTTGGTGACTTGGTGCCTTGGTGGCAAATTTTGCCCTTTGAAACAAAGTCCACATTCAAGTGAACCCAAGAGCCGTTGCCGCCTATGGACGTGATCACCACCCACCTCAACGCTGATTTCGACTGCCTCGGAGCGATGGTCGCCGCCCGCAGGCTCTATCCTGATGCGCAGATGATTTTTGCCGGCGCCCAGGAACGGAGTGTGCGCGAGTTTTTTCTGAAAAAACCCGAGCTGGCTGCTCTTTTCGGTCGCGTCCGGGACATCGACCTTGAGGCCGTCACTCGCCTGATTCTTGTCGACGTGCGGCAGTCGGAACGCATCGGTCCCTTTACCGCCGTGGCGCACCGTCCCGGGGTCCAGGTGCACATCTACGATCATCATCCCGCCGGCAACGCCGACCTTCACGGGGCGCAGGAGGTCATTGAACCGGTCGGTTCGACGGTGACCGTTCTGTCGAAAATCTTCATGGAGCAGGGGATCGACCCGACCCCCGAAGAGGCGACCATGATGATGCTCGGCCTCTATGAAGACACCGGCAATCTCCTCTTCAGTTCCACCACCCTCGACGACTACAGGGCCGCCGTCTTCCTCTTTTCCCACGGCGCCGACCTCAACACCGTTTCCGACTCCCTGGTCCAGGAACTCAACGCCGAGCAGGTGGCTCTCCTCCATGAGTTGATTACTTCCCGCACCGTTCTGACCGTCAACGGCATTGAAATCTCCGTCGCCCATGCCACCGTCGATCATTTTGTCGGCGATCTGGCGCTGCTGGCTCACAAGCTCAAGGATATGGAAAATCTCAGCGCTTTGCTGGTCGTGGTGCGCATGGGGGATCGCATCTTCATGGTCGGGCGCTCGCGAATTCCGGAAGTTCATGTGGGGGAAATCCTCAGCGAGTTCGGCGGCGGCGGCCACGCCTTCGCCGCTTCCGGCACCTGTCGGGACATGACCCTGGTGCAGATCCTCGAACGGATTCCGCAGATTCTCCGGGAACGGGTTCAGCCCCGCTGGGAAGCACGGCACCTGATGTCGAGTCCGGTGAAGAGCATCGCAAGGGGAGCCAGCCTCAGAGAGGCCCGGGAGCTGATGACCCGCTACAACCTCAACGCCCTGCCGGTCATGGACGGTACGGAGGTCGCCGGTGTCATCACCCGGCAACTGGCCGACAAGGCCGCCCACCACGGCCTCGCCGAGGTGGCGGTGAGCGAATACATGAGCGGGGAATTCGCCAGCGCGTCCCCCTCGACTCCCATCGAGACCCTGCAGGAGCTGATCGTCGATCGCAACCAGCGCCTGGTCCCGGTCTTCGGCGAAGGGAGTCTCGTCGGGGTCATCACCCGCACCGATCTGTTGCGCCACATGGTTTCCGGCGCCCGCGCCCTGCGTCACCCCGGAGTCGAGCAGTTTGCGGCCAGCGGGTCCGCCCTCAAAAAACGTCAGGTCTCCCGTCTGGTTCGCGAACGTCTGCCGGCGGCCATCCGCGAGCTGCTGGCGGGCATGGGGGAGGTGGGGGATGCGCAGAAGGTCCCGATCTTCGCCGTCGGAGGTTTCGTTCGCGACCTGCTGCTGGGGAAGGAAAATCTCGATATCGATCTCGTCATCGAGGGGGACGGCATCGCCTTCGCCCGGGAGTATTGTCGACGTCATCCCTGCCGGGTGCGTACCCACGCCAAATTCGGCACCGCAGTTATCATCTTCCCCGACGGCTTCAAGGTCGACATTGCCTCGGCCCGCATGGAGTACTACCACGAACCTGGAGCCCTCCCCAACGTCGAGCATGCCTCCATCAAGCTCGATCTCTACCGGCGGGATTTCACCATCAACACACTGGCTCTGGCGCTCAACGGCCCGGAAAAAGGGGCTCTTCTCGATTTCTTCGGCGCTCAGCGGGATTTGCACGACAAGGTCCTGCGGGTCCTGCACAATCTCAGCTTCGTCGAGGATTCAACCCGGGTCTTTCGTGCCATCCGTTTCGAGCAGCGCCTCGGTTTTCATATCGGCCTTCAGACCGAGCAACTGCTGCGCAGCGCCCTGCGCATGGGATTCGTCGAGAAGGTCGGCGGGCCGCGGCTCTTCAACGAACTGGCCCAGATCCTCAAGGAATCCAATCCCCTTCCGGCGGTGGAGCGAATGGCCGGACTGGGGCTGTTGCCGTACATCCATTCCCGGCTGACTCTCCCCTCGCGTGTCAAGTCCCTCTTCGCGGAGGCAAGTCGGGCCATTCACTGGTATGAGCTCCTCTACACCGGCGAGCCCTGTCAGGGGTGGCTGGTCTATTTTCTCTGCCTGACCTCCGGGCTCGACGAGGAGTCCCTGGAGGAGCTTAACCGGCGTCTGGGAATCCCTTCTCGTTATGGCGTGATCCTTGGTGAACAGCGTCGGGAGGTGCACCGGCTGGAGCGGTTTTTCGAAAGGCGCTGGGCGCGGGGCCGGCCGCTGCGCCCCGTCGAACTCCATGCCCGGCTTTCCCCGCTGGCAATGGAGGCTCTGCTCTACCTCATGGCCCGCGTCGACAACGACGAAGTCCGGAGCTGGATCTCCTATTTCTACACGACGCTGCGCAAAGCCACACCCCTTCTCGGAGGGGACGAACTCAAGGCGATGGGTATCCCGCCGGGCCCCCTGTACAAGAAAATTCTCAAGACCCTCCTCGATGCCCGGCTCAACGGCAAGGTGGCCAGTCGTGAGGACGAGATCGTCCTGGTGAAAAAACGCTTTTTAAAACCCTGATTCGCCCCTCCCTCCGGGAACGGGAGGAGGCCATTCATTGACTTGATGCCGGTCATCTGCTAATTAAAGCGCATCATTTTTCAGGAAGGGTTGTGTCCCGATGGAAAGCATACTGGCCAAAATCTCCGTCATGCTGGTGCCGGCGCTCCTGGCCGTCACCCTGCACGAGGTGGCGCACGGCTATACCGCCGAACGCCTCGGCGATCCGACGGCCAGGCTTCTTGGCCGCTTGACGCTCAACCCTCTCAAACATCTCGACCCCATCGGCACCATCGCCCTCCTTTTTTTCGGCTTCGGCTGGGCCCGACCGGTCCCGGTCAATTTTGCCAACCTGCGCCGCCCGCGCCTTCACATGATCTGGGTGGCTCTTGCGGGGCCGTTGACCAACCTGAGCCTGGCCGTGGCTTCGGCGCTGCTGCTGCGGGCTCTGGCCCTGGTTCCGGACGCCGTATTGCAGGACGGTGGGATGGCGAGCAGGATGTTCGAGCCGGTGAAGTTGATGGCCGGTTTCAGTCTCTACATCAACATCATTCTCGCCGTCTTCAATCTGGTGCCGATCCCCCCCCTGGACGGCGGCCGGGTCATGACGGGGATCCTGCCGCCTCGGCAGGCGGCGATGCTCGCCCGTCTCGAACCCTTCGGTTTCATGATCGTCATTCTTCTCATCTTCTTTACCGATCTCTGGCGCATCGTTCTTTACCCGGCGATCTCCCTTATGGTCGGAATCCTGGCCGGTCCTCAGAAATATCTGGTGGACCGGGCCATTCAATTTCTTCTGGCCCGCTGAGGGTTGCGAGACTGATGGCATACGAAATCAAGATAGAAAATTTCGAGGGCCCTCTCGACCTTCTGCTGCACCTGATCCGCAAAAACGAGATGGATATCTGCGATATCCCCATCGCCGAAATCACCGCCCAGTATCTCGTCGCCATCGATGTCATGCAGAGCCTTAATCTCGATGTGGCCGGCGAATTTCTGCTGATGGCCTCCACTCTGCTCTACATCAAGTCGCGCATGCTTCTCCCCCCTTCGGAAGAAGAGGAGGCCGAGGAGGAAGAGGAAGATCCCCGGGCGGAGCTGGTCCGGCGCCTTCTCGAATATCAGAAATACAAGGATGCCGCCGCTACCCTCGACTCCTTCCCCCTACTCGACCGCGAAGTCTTTGCCCGGACCTTTCCCGCCCAGGAGCTGGAGGAGGGGGAAGAGGAGGAATTCCACAGTGTCGGTCTCTACGAACTGGTCGAGGCGCTGCGCGGAGTCCTGCAGGAGGCCCCCGAACCCGTCGTTCACGAAGTCGACCAGGAGCGACTGTCCGTGACGGACCGCATCAATTTTATCCTTTCCCTTCTCGAAGGTCGTCAGAGCCTGTCTTTTGCCGAACTCTTTCCGACGCCGCCGTTGCGCCAGGACGTGGTGGCCACCTTTCTGGCGATGCTTGAACTCGTCAAGCTGCACCTTTTGCGCCTGATGCAGAACAGTCGCTACGGAACGATCTGGCTCTATCCGGCCGTCGTCGAAGAGAGCCCTTCAATCCTGCAACTGGAAGATGATTCCCTTGGATACTGCTGAACTCAAGACCCTGGTGGAGGCCCTGGTTTTTGTCTCGCCGGAGCCGATCCGCCTCGAGCGAATCGCCGAGGCCCTCGACGCCGAACGAAAGAGCGTCGCCCTGGTGCTGCAGGATCTGGTGGCCGAATATGCCGCCGTCCGCCGCGGCTTTATCCTGCAGGAAATCGCCGGCGGTTTCCAGTTCCGCACCCGGCCGGAGCACGGTGAATGGGTGCGCCGGCTGGTGAAGAACCGGCCTTTCCGCTTTTCGCGGGCTGCTCTGGAAACCCTGGCGATCATCGCCTACCGGCAGCCGGTAACCCGGGCGGAAATCGAATACCTGCGGGGAGTCGACTCCGGAGGCGTGGTCAAGACCCTGCTCGATCGGCACCTCCTCCGTATCCTCGGCAAGAAGGATGTCCCCGGGCGTCCCATGATCTACGGAACCACCCGCGAGTTCCTCGAACTCTTCGGTCTGCGGGAACTGGCAGGACTGCCGACCCTCAAGGAGTTCAGCGAACTCAACCTCGATGTCCTCGACGCCGGCGCCGATTCGGTCGCCCCCCCCGAGAACTGACCATTCTTCTTCAAGAGCCGGCCGCCGCCGGCTCCTTTTCCCCTGGCAGGAACCATGAAAGAGCGTTTGCAGAAACTGATCGCCAGCGCCGGTCTCGCCTCGCGCCGGGAGGCCGAGGGGTGGATCGAAGCCGGCCGCGTCCGGGTAAACGGGACCGTCGCCGTTCTCGGCGAGCGGGCCGATCCCGCCGAAGACCGCGTTGAGGTCGACGGTCGCCTTCTCGGAGGACAGGAAGAAAAATTCTACATCCTCCTCAACAAACCGACGGGGTATGTGACCACCCTTCGGGACCCCAAGGGGCGGCCGGTGGTGGCCGATCTTGTCAAGGGGATTCCCGCCCGCCTGTTTCCCGTCGGTCGGCTCGATCTCAACACCGAGGGGGTGCTGATACTGACCAACGACGGCGACCTCGCCCAGCATCTCGCCCACCCCCGTCATCAGATCGACAAGACCTATCTGGTCCGGGTGCGCGGAGCCCTTTCCGCCGCCAGCCAACAGAAGCTCGCCCGGGGGATTCTCCTCGACGACGGGCCAACGGCGCCGGCGCGGGTGGAGGACGTGCGGGTTGTCGGAAGTCACACCTGGTTCAAGATCACCATCCATGAAGGGCGCAACCGTCAGGTTCGCCGCATGTGCGAGGCCCTCGGCCACTCGGTGAGCCGCCTGAAACGGATACGGCTGGCCTTTCTAGATCTCGGCAATATGGCAACGGGGCACTTTCGCCACCTCACACCTCAGGAAGTCGCGCAATTGAAAAAAATGTGAATTTTGGCATAATTGGCGCTCAGGTCATCGACACCGCCGGCACCTTTGCCGGACTTCGGACTTAAAGAAGACCTATTGTGTTGTTCACATAATTCAAATCGACGAAAAGGGGAGGGCGAAATCATGAGAATCGGATTCGACTACACCAACATGATGGCTTCGGTTCTGGGCCCGGAGCGGGGGATCAGCGAAGCGGAGCTGGAAGGGCTGCGGCCGCGCACCGAGGCGATTCATCGGGATCTCATGGCCCGCCGGGGAAAGGGTCTTCTCCCCTTTTACGAACTCCCCTTCGACAAGGGTCCGGTCGATGACGTTCTGAAGCTCGCCGGGGAACTCTGCCGGCTGTTTGAAAACGTTGTCGTTCTCGGCATCGGAGGGTCGGCCCTGGGAACTCTCGCCCTGTTCCGGGCGCTGTGCCCCCTCCACCATAATTTACTCGCTCGCAAGGAGCGCGGTTCCGGACTTCGGCTTTTCGTCCTCGACAACGTCGATCCGGTCGGCATTTCAGAAACGCTCGATCTTCTGGCGCCTGCCGAAACCGTTTTTCTCGTGATCAGCAAGTCGGGGTCCACCGTCGAGACCATGTGCCAGTTCAGCATTGCCCAGGACTGGGTAAGCCGGCGCGTCGGCGCGTCCTTTCGCGACCATTTCGTGCTGATAACCGACCCGGTTTCCGGTCCCCTGCGGAAGCTGGCCGTAGACGAAGGGTACCGTTCCTGTTCGATTCCCGAGGGGGTCGGCGGCCGTTTTTCCCTCTTCACCCCCGTCGGCCTTCTCCCCCTGGCTCTGGCAGGAGTCGACATCCGTGCCCTCCTGGCCGGCGCCGGGTCCATGGCGGACCGGGTGACCCTCGGGGATTTCCGCGAGAATCCCGCCTATCTCAACGCCGCCCTGCAGTATCTGGCCTACGGCAAGGGGCTCCACATCGCCGTGATGATGCCCTACAGCGATCGCCTGCGGGACCTGGCTGACTGGTTCCGTCAACTCTGGGCCGAGAGCCTCGGCAAAAAAGTCGATCTCGAGGGAAACCTGGTCCATGTCGGACCCACCCCCGTCAAGGCCCTGGGGACGACGGACCAGCATTCCCAGGTGCAGCTTTACATGGAGGGTCCCTTCGACAAGGTGGTCACCTTCCTTTCCCCGGACGATTACGGCTGCGACCTGACCATCCCCTCCCTTTCTGCCGCTTCCGGCCTCGCCTACCTCGAGGGGCACACCCTGGCCGAGCTGATCCGCAGTGAACAGCAGGCGACGGCCGTGGCCCTGACCAAGAACGGCCGCGCCAACTGCACGCTCTCTCTGCCGGCGGTCACTCCCGAGGCCGTCGGCGCCCTCGTCTACATGCTTGAGGTACAGACCTTGTTTGCCGGCGGGCTTTTCGGCGTCAATCCCCTCGACCAGCCCGGGGTAGAGGAAGGGAAGGACTTTACTTATGCCCTCATGGGGCGCCCAGGATTCGAGGAAAAGAAAGAGGAATTTTCCCGCGCCTTCCACCGGGAAAGCCGCTACGTTCTCTAGGAGCCTGTCGGACCACCCAAGAGCCGGCTGCAAAATCGTCAGGATGGGCCACATCCGAGCTCCTTTTCGACTGACAGGACGGCTATTGGACTTCAGGCGAGCCCGATTGGGTCGAGTTTTTTGCTTTGCTCCATTGTCCGACAGGCTCCCAACCCCCTGCATATTCTCGCAATTGATTTTTTTGGAAAAAGTCGGTATTTTCCGCGGTCTTGTTTAATCTTGACAGGTTTACTGTTGATCCTTTAGACTTACCGGAGAATTTCCGCAACTCCTTCCACAGGTGACACCTTTGTCCAACAAAGAAAAATTTCTCGCTTCTGCACAGAAAAACCTGCAAAAGGGGCAGGTTTCCAAGTCGATCAATGACTACCAGAAGGTTGTCCAGGCCGACCCCAAGGACATGCGGAACCGCCAGAAACTTGCCGAACTTCTGAGTCGCGAACGGCGCATCGACGAGGCTCAGGCCGAGTATGAGGCCGTCGCCAAATATTACACGGAAAACGGTTTTTATCTCAAAGCCATTGCCGTTTACAAGCAGATGCAGAAACTCGAGCCGACGCGAGCCAACATCTATCATCGCCTGGCCGAGCTTAACGAAAAGCAGGGACTGGTAGGGAACGCCATCGCCGAATACCGGACGCTGGTCTCCTATTACGAAAAGAACCGAATGTTCCCCGAGGCGGTCAATGTCCTGCAGAAGATGCGGGATCTTGAGCCCGAGAATCTCAATATTCGCGTCAAGGTGGCCGAGGGTTACGCCCAGAGCGGCAACATGACCCAGGCGCGTCGTGATTTTGACGACATCCTCAACGATCTCAAGGCAAAAGAAGACCACCCTCGAATCCTCAAGCTTTACGAGATCCTCATCCCCTTGTTTCCAAAAGATTCCGGGATGAAGACCGGCATGGCCCAGGCGTTGATCGAGGGGAATGAGGCAGAGAAAGGGATCACCCTCCTGCGTTCCCTTATGAAAGACGATCCCGAGAATCCCAAAGTCCTCGGTATTCTGGCCCAGGGTTACCGCAAAAAGGGCGATTTCGAAAACGAACGCCTGACTTATCACCACCTCCTCAAATCGGCCCCTGACGATCTCGACCTTCGTGAATCCTATGTTGGTGCCTGCCTCGACTGCGGGGAGAACCGGAGGGCCCTGGAAGAACTGGAGGAGTGGAAGAAGGCCTTCTTTGAGGGCGGGCGTGCCAAGACGCTGAAGGTCTTCTACGAGCGTCTCAAGCCACTGGTCGACGACAGGCAGGTCATGCTGACCCTGCAGTCCATCTATGAGGCCACCGGCGAAGGGGACAAGCTGTTCGATGTGATGTCTTCCATCCCCGGGAAAGAAGGGGAAGGGTCGGGCCAGGTCGTTGGGGTACATTCCGAGGCGGTTCTCGAAACCTCTTTTCCCGACGACGCTGTCGAGGACCTCGAGGAACTGGAGGAAATCGCCGATCTCGAACCTGCGGAACTGGAAGACGAAGATGCCTTGGTCGAATTCTCCGGAAGCGACGAAGGGAGTCTGGAGGAGTTTCCCCTCGAGTTTCTCGAAGAGGTCGGGGGGGTCGCCGTTGCACCTCCTGCCCTGACGGCTCTCGATGAGGGTATCGATCTGGAGATCTCCTTGGAGTTGATGGACGAGGAGATTGAGGACGCGGACGAAGAGGAACTCGAGATTGAACTGGAGGACGAGGCTCCCGGCACAGAATCGCTTGTGGAGGAAATCGACCTCGAACTGGAACTCGATATTCCCGAAACGGAGATTGAGGCACTTCCTGAAGAGGAAGAATCGATCCTTGAACTGCAGCTTGATGAAATAGTGGAGTTCGATCCAGACGATTTGGTCGAAGAAGCTGAGGAAGAGGTCGCTCTCGAGATCGAAATCGATGAAGAGGCCCTTACCGAGCCTGTCAATTCCGTGACAACGGAAGAGGACCATTTTCTCGTTCTGGATAATCAGGAGACTCCTGCAATCGGCGACCTGGTGCTCGACCTGCGGGCCGAACTGGAAGAGGCCGAATTTTATTTACAGCAGGGACTTTTCGATGATGCCGAACGGGTCTGCCGGGGGCTGCTTGCTTCCCATTCCGACCTCCCCGAAGTACAGACCAAGCTTGAGGAAATTGCCGCGCGGCGCAATGAAACGCCCCTCGAGGAGGAGAGTTTTCTTGATCTGGCAGGGGAAATGCATTCCGAAAATAGGGGGGGGCTCGGGGACGACTTCGAGGAAGAAGCCGACCGCTTCGGCCTCGACGGCGTTATAAGCGAATTCAAAAAGGGGGTCGAGAGCCAGATCGATGCCGACGACGCCGAATCCCACTACAATCTTGGCATAGCCTACAAGGAGATGGGTCTTCTCGACGATGCCGTGAATGAGTTCGACAACGCCATGCGCAATCCGCTGCGGATGCTCGATTGTCTGACACTCAAGGGGATCTGCCTCATCGAAAAGGGGAATTTCGAAGGTGCCGAGGATGTTTTTCGTTCGGCCATGTCCCGCAGCGAGCTCAGCGACGTCGATCGGATGGGGCTTTCCTTCGAGATGGGTCTTCTCTACGAAGCCTGGAGTCGCCCCGATCAGTCCCTTGCTCAGTTCCGGACCGTAGCGGCGGCGGACCGTTCCTTCCGCGATGTGGGGGAGAAGATTCTGGCGCTGCAGAAGGTTTTAGAAAACGAAGAGGCCAAGGGAAAAAGGGATCGAGTTTCCTTCGTCTGATGAACGCCGCTAATCGTTGGGAGATGCAATGAGCTACGCCAAACAATTCGGGTTGGAAAGGGAACCGTTTTCCAACGCTCCGGACGCCCGCTTCTACTTCAACAGCGACCAGCACAAACATGCCCTGGTCAAGCTGATGTATTCCGTCGATTCCAACAAGGGTTTGGCCGTGGTCATCGGCGGGGTGGGGACCGGCAAGACGACTCTGGCGCGGCGTCTGCTCGATAACCTTCCGGAAGATAAATACGAATCGTCGCTGCTGGTCATGGTTCACTCGGGGATCACCCCCGAATGGATTCTGACCCGCATCGCCATGCAACTCGGGGTCAAAAATCCGGACGTCGATCGTTTGGTCCTGCTCAAACAGCTCTACGAGCGCTTGCGGCAGATCGACGAGGAGGGGCGCAAGGCGGTTGTCCTGATCGATGAGGCCCAGATGCTTCAGACCCGGGAGTTGATGGAGGAGTTTCGCGGCCTCCTCAATCTTGAAATTCCCGGCAAAAAACTCCTCAACATTGTCTTTTTCGGGCTCCCCGAGGTGGAAGACTGTCTGGCGCTGGACGAACCGCTGGCACAACGGGTTGCTGTCAAATGCCGGCTGCAGTCCCTGACCGTTGAAATCGCTGTTTCGTATATCAAACATCGGCTTCAGGTCGCCGGGTCGAAGCGGATGCTCTTTTCCGCCGAATCGATTCCCGCCATCCATGCCTATGCCGGCGGTGTGCCGCGATTGATCAACACCATCGCCGACAACTGCCTTTTCGAGGCCTTCCTGCGCAAGGTCGAAACGGTCAACAGCGAAGTCGTTCACAGTGTCGCCGGTGATCTCGGCCTCCTCAGCCGCCCGTCGCCCTCGCCGATTTCAGCTCCCAAGAGCCGGGTCGCACTTCCGAGCAAGGAAACCGCGGAACTTGACGATATTGAAAGCATGCTCGATCGGCTGGAGCAGAAACTCTAGTCCTCGACTTGATCGAACATTTAAAATCCGACGGCCGGTTACTCCGGCCGTTTCTTTTAGGGGCGCCGAATTGTCTTTTCCCCAAGACCCGCAGCGCTTTGAGGGCAGGCCGTGAAACAGAGCATCCAGATCCTTCCCGAACATCTCTGCAACAAGATCGCCGCCGGGGAGGTCGTCGAACGTCCGGCGTCGGTGGTGAAGGAACTCTTGGAGAATTCCCTCGATGCCGGGGCCCGGGAGATCCGGGTGGAAGTGGAAAGCGGCGGCAAGAGACTCGTGCGAGTCGTGGACGACGGCACGGGGATGGGGCAGGACGATGCCTTTCTCTGTCTGGAACGCCACGCCACCAGTAAGATTCGCTCTGACGACGACCTCTTTAGCTTACGCACCCTCGGATTCCGCGGCGAGGCCCTGCCGTCCATTGCCGCCGTCTCCCGCCTGACCCTGCGCAGCCGCTCCGAGGAATCGCTGGAGGGGTGGGAAATTTACGCCGAAGGGGGGACGGTGAAGCGGGCGGGGGAGGTGGGGATTCCAATCGGCACGACCATCGAGGTTCGCGACCTCTTCTTCAATACTCCGGCCCGCCGCAAATTTTTGCGCCGCGACGAGACGGAAATCGGCCACATCGCCGACATCGTCACCCGCCTTGCCCTCGCTCACCCCGAGGTTCAGTTCAGTCTTGTGCACAACGGCCGGCCGCTCATCGAGGCCTATCGGCAGACCCGGCTCAGCGAACGGGTCGGCGCCCTCCTCGGGCGGCCGCTCCTTGGCGATCTGATCCCCCTGGAGCGCGACGGGGGCGAGGGGCTGCGTCTGCACGGTCTCGTCGCCCATCCCGGGGTGAGCCGATCGACGACGGGTGCCGTCTACACCTTCATCAACGGCCGTTACATCCGCGACCGGGTGGTACAGCACGCCCTGCTCGAGGGGTACCGCAATCTCCTGGAGAAGGGTCGCTATCCCGTCGTCATCCTCTTTCTCGAGATCGACCCGGCCCTGGTGGACGTCAATGTCCATCCGACCAAGCACGAGGTGCGCTTTCAGGACCAGAAATTGATCCATGACTTCATCGTCGTCGCGGTGCGTGACATCCTGCGTCCTTCGGGGTGGCTCCCTGTCAGGGAAGGAGGGGACAGGATGTCCCTGGCCGGCCCCCGCCCTCTGCCTTTGCCCTCTGTCAGGACCTCATCCGCCCCCCTCGAGCGGATTCAGGATTCCCTCCAGGTCTACGCCCGCACTCCGGCCTTTTCTTCTGCCGTGGAACCGCACCACCTTCCCGGGCCCTTTCGGATCTCAGCGCCGCCCCAGGCACCGGAAGACAAGGGGTTCTTTTCTTCCCTGGAGATCCTTGGCCAGTATCGACGCAGCTATGTCCTCTGTCAGGACGGCGACGATCTGATTCTCATCGATCAGCATGCCGCCCACGAACGGATCGGCTTTGAGCGTCTCAAGAGCCAGTACTCTCAAGGGAGGGTGGAGGGGCAATCCCTGCTTTTTCCGGCGATCATCGAACTCGATTTCCGCGAAAGCGCCGCCCTTGCCGGACATCTCGACGATCTGGCGCGACTGGGATTCGATCTCGAGCCCTTCGGAGGGAATGCCTGGGCCCTGAAAGGGGTCCCCCGGATCCTCTCCGACGGCGCGGCCGAGCGTCTGGTGCGGGATGTGGCCGGCGAGGTGGCCGCTCTGGGGAAGAGCGGCCTGGTGGAGGAGGCCCTGGACGACATCCTGATTCTCATGGCCTGCCACGGCATGCTGCGGGCCAACCAGTCCCTTGCCCATCCGGAGATTGAGGCACTGCTGCGCGATCTCGATCAAGTCGATTTCAGCGCCCACTGTCCCCACGGCCGCCCGGTGATGAAGCGAATGACCCTCGGCGAAATCGAACGGATGTTTAAACGCTGATGACGGTGTCGGGGAGGACGACAAGGGATGAACGGCGTCCTTCGCTTGTGGTGATCTGCGGGCCGACAGCAGCCGGGAAGACGGCTCTTTCCCTCGATCTGGCCGAGCGTTTTGGCGCCGAGATCGTCTCCGCCGATTCCCGGCAGGTTTATCGCGGCATGGATATCGGCACCGCCAAGGCGACGGCTGAGGAACGGGCTCGGATCCCCCACCATCTCATCGATGTTGCCGAGGTGGATGAGGACTACTCCGTCGCCGACTTCGCCGTCCAGGGGCGCCGGGCGATCCTGGATATCGCGGCCCGGGGGAAGCATCCCTTCGTCGTCGGGGGGACCGGTCTCTATATCCGCGCCCTCACCGAAGGGCTCCTTGATGCCCCTGCCGGCGATCCCCAGGTGCGCCAGGCGATTCTCGACCGGGGCGAAGCGGAAGGGGAGGGGGCCCTCTACCGGCGGTTGCAGTTGATCGACCCTCCCCTGGCCGAGCGCCTTAAACCCCGCGACCAGGTGCGGATCGTCCGGGGACTCGAAGTCTTTGAAATCTCCGGCCGGCGCCTCTCCGATCTTCAGGAGGGGCACGCCTTCGCAGAGCAACCCTATCCGCTCCTGGTTGTCGGCGTCACCCTCGAGCGCCAGGAACTCTACCGACGGATCGATGGCCGGGTCGAGGCCATGGTCGCCGGCGGACTCGTCGAGGAGGTAAGCGCCCTCCTTGCCCGGGGTTTTTCACCAGGGCTCAAGGCGCTGCGCACCATCGGCTATCAGGAGATCATCCGCCATCTCGCCGGAGAGATCTCTCTGGACGAGGCCGTCGCCCTGATCCAGCGTGAAAGCCGCCGCTACGCCAAACGTCAGTTGACCTGGTTCCGCCGCGACAAAAAAATAATTTGGGTTGATTCCTTGCGAGAGTCTGCTAAAATCCCCCAAATGACTGAACTTTTTTATGCAGCTAAAAGGAGCGGACATGCCCAAGACCCCATTTAACATTCAGGATCAGTATCTCAATCAGGCCCGCAAAGAGCGGATCCGGGTTACCGTTGTGATGATGTCGGGGGAAAAACTCGAAGGGTACATAAAATCCTTTGACAGCTTCTGCCTCCTCGTCGAGAGCAGTGGCGATATACTCCTTTATAAGCATGCCATCTGTTCCATCACCTCCTCCGACGGCCAGTTTCGCCTGCACGGCGGCAGGGAATAACCCAGCGGAGCGGAGAGTCTGCTATCGGTTCGAGCATGAGGTCCCTGCCTGGATGGATTCCCGGCAGGGACTTTTCTGTTTACAGCGCGAGGCGCGGCAGGGTTCTCTGTGGCCGGCCTCGCGCCGCCCCCCATGCTGCGAGGTGACGGATGAATATCCCCAACGCCCTGACCCTGCTGCGCATCCTGCTGGTCCCGGCCTTTTTGATCGCCGTCATTTACCGGGAACTGGGTGCTGCCTTCGTCCTATTCACCGTCGCCGCCCTGACTGATCTCCTCGACGGTTACCTGGCCAGACGCCTGGGGCAGAAGACCTTCCTCGGCGCCTTTCTCGATCCGGTGGCTGACAAGCTGCTGATGACCGTCTCCTTCGTCTCCCTGGCCGTCGTCGGGCTCCTGCCGCCGTGGCTGGCGGTGCTCGCCGTAGCCAAGGACCTGTTCGTTTCCATCGGCATGGCGGTTCTCTATTTTTCCGGACAGCAGGTGGCGGCGCTGCCGACGTTGTGGGGAAAGCAGACCACCTTCCTGCAGGTGATCGTCGTGGCTCTGGCACTTCTCTTTCCCCTGTCGGGGAGAGAGCCCGAGTCTCTGTGGTGGCTTTTCGTTGTGACCGGAGGAGTCACCATCTTTTCCGGAATGCACTATATCTTCACCGGTATCCGCTCCCTGCCGCAGGAGCCCGGAGCTGACGCCGGCCCAACCGAGAGATCCTGACATGTTACGTAATCCCTGGGTCCTGGTCGCTTCCCTGGCTGGAATCGTCCTATGTGCCCTCTTTCTCGTCACGATTCGTTCCATTGCTATCCCTTTTCTGCTGGCGCTGATCCTCGCCTATTTTCTCGACCCGGCCGCGGACTATCTCGAATCCCGCAAATTTTCCCGACCGCTGGCCGTCTGTGCGGTTTTTGCCGCTTTTTTGGTGGCGGCAGCGGCCGTCTTCGCTTTTCTGATTCCCGCGGTCCGGACCGAAGTGGCCCTCATGCAGAAGGCCCTGCCGGCCTACGCCGAAAGTCTCTACAGTGCCGTTCCGGCCCCCCTGGCCGACTTCCTGGGACTTGCCGGGGGGGAGGATCTCCAGGGTCTCGTCGACCGCGCCATCGACGCAGGCAGGAACCTTTCCAGCGACGTTCTCAAGCAGATCGCCGTCTTCCTCTCCCGGGCCTTTTCCTCCACCTTCGGTTTTCTTCTGGCGGTTCTCGGCTATTTCATCATTCCCGTCTACCTCTTCTACCTGCTGCGGGATTTCGATCGCATGAAGGTAGGAGTCGCCGACCTCATCCCCCCCCGCCACCGGCGGCAGATTCTTGACCTGGGAGGGGAAATCGACGGGGTTCTCAGCGGTTTTATCCGCGGCCAGCTCAGCGTCTGTTTAGTCCTGGCGGTCCTCTACAGCCTCGGTCTGGCGGTCATCGGCATCGATCTGGCTCTGGTGATCGGCATCGTTTCGGGGATGGCTTTCATCATCCCCTATCTGGGGACGATCCTCGGCATCATCGCCGCGACCATCATGGCCGCCCTCAAGTTTCACGACCTCCTCCACCCCCTGCTTGCCGTTGGCTGGTTCCTCCTCGTTCAGGGGCTCGAAGGGGCGGTCATCACCCCCTTTCTGGTGGGCGACCGGGTCGGTCTCCATCCTTTGGCGACCATTCTCGCCGTCCTCATCGGCGGCGAGAATGG
>Ga0209231_1000039_pt1 | contig 101689 bp, 110 predicted proteins | sample Deesub45470m_DNA_FD_188086 | JGI IMG/M metagenome (GOLD analysis project Ga0209231, IMG submission 188086) | Deep subsurface microbial communities from North Pacific Ocean - 450_OLKR46/470m Metagenome (SPAdes) (version 2) | ecosystem: Environmental > Terrestrial > Deep subsurface >...
CTGTACCATAGCTCGGTTGGGTCTCGCACCCGTCGTGAGAGCACATCCTGTGTATGACATCTTTCATTCCATCGAGTTTGTGTGTCAGGCAGTACAGAGGTTTCTTCCACACTGTACCATAGCTCGGTTGGGTCTCGCACCCGTCGTGAGAGCACATCCTGTGTATGACATCTTTCATTCCATCGAGTTTGTGTGTCAGGCAGTACAGAGGTTTCTTCCACACTGTACCATAGCTCGGGTGAGTCTCACATCCATCGTGAGAACACGTCTGGTGTATGACATCTTTCATTCCATCGAGCTTGTGTGTCAGGCAGTACAGAGGTTTCTTCCACACTGTACCATAGGTTGGCCGAGTCTCGCACCAGTCATGAGCGCATGTTTTGTTCCGGACATCTTTCATTCCATCAAGCTTGTGTGTCAGGCAGTACAGAGGTTTCTTCCACACTGTACCGTAGATCGGCCGAGTCTCACATCCATCGTGAGAGCACGTCTTGTTCACAACATCTTTCATTCCATCGTGCTTGTGCGCCGAACAGTACAGTGGCTCCTTCCACACTGTACCGTAGCTCGGTCGGGTCTCACACCCTTCGTGAAAGCACATCTTAGTCATATCCGGATACATACGAATCAACGATCTGTATGTGTTCAATACTATACATTGTGGTTTTGACATCACTACGAATATCGTAGTGATGTCTTATTTGTTATGTGTTTTAACGGACGGTTATGCGAACAGTGTGTCCATCCACAAACACGATCACAAACACCTCGGCACATGCAAACGAACCGTTCCGAGTCGAAAGATAGATACCACGAAAACGCTTCGGAGTGAAACGGATGCGTAGCTTATTGTGTAGTGTATGAATGTGTCGATCGATGTCGTGGTACTTCGGGTCGAAAAATTCTGAGAACAGACACGAACAGTTCGGATTCCACGTAGTGTTGTACTCGATGACGATACCGCTGGCCACGAGAGATCGCTCGCTTGTCGTCATCGTCCCATCGTGCATCCACCGCCCAGGATGGTAGACGATCGCTTTCGTCGTGATCTCCTCGAGTGCGGGAACGTTGATCGACGGACACGTCACCGGAGAAGTGGTGGTAACCCATCCGGCCAGACGCTTAGTCATCTCCTTCGCCTTCTGTGTGACAGGGAGACCGATGTCGAACGGATGGCAGGCGTAGTGAGTCTTGTACTTCACTTCACGAATCTTGTCGTCCAAGAGTAGTTTTATGAACTCATCCACAGTGTATGTCTTCACAGCGTCCGTTGGCCCATCAAAACAGGACTTCTTCGTCTTCGAGGGGCGCCCTCCCTTTGGCGCGCGACTGTAATGCCACGCGCACATTGCTGTGATCGTTGGATCGTCGATCGATGGCGCGACTCGCTCGAAGTCCTCCATTACCAGTCCATGTTTACGTAGCGCTGCCTCGATCGACTCGTCCGAAGACTCCGCGATCTTCTGGCGGTATACGGTCGGGTTATACCGCTCCGTCATGAGACTCCAGAAAGCCGCGATGTCGGTCACGTCACGGCAGATCGCCAGATTACTTGTGCTCGAGAAGATGTGCAGGATCGAGTTGCCAACCTCTGTAGAGCGGAGTGAGAAGATCGCCACAAGCTCGTCGATGATGATAGCCTTTCGCCAATTTCCGGCCGTTCCCTCGACTCGCTTCTGTGCCTTGGAGAACCACCGGAGTCCCTGAATGTTAGAGTGGTAGCCTGGAGCGTTCTCGCCACGACTCTCGTACGCTCCAAGAATTCGCTCAATCGTCTGGCTCGACCACTCTGCAAGGTACCGCGTTAGACGATCTACGTTCAGATCGACAACCGCATCACGCTCGTTGTTCTCTGTTGGAGAGAGTTGGCACTTCAGATGCATGTGCTGGTATCCACCACTCTCTACCACTCCGATCGTGCCGTTCTCCGCATACGACACAATCTTGTTCGTAAGAGAACTACGCATAAACGCGTCAACGTAGTGCTCCACGGCAGGGCGAACGCATGCGTAATCCTGCGACGCGGAAATACCACTCTCCGCCGCGACAGGCGATGAGTAGCCAGAAAAGAACGCGCTGTAAATACCGCGCTTGTTAGCGACTGCGAGTACTGACAGCTTAGCCCACGTACGACGGCACGTGTTGCAGGTCTTCCACTTTGCCGCCTCGTCGCTCGAAAGTGCACACCGATCGACGAACTCGCCCCACGACGGAAGATTTGCATTGCTCACCGTGAGCAGGTACCGAACATCGTTGTGATCGGAGACATGACGCGACTGAGGAGTATCATACGCGCGAGCCACGAACTGATTCATATCGAATGCCATGGCCACACTGAACCCACAAACACAATATCGTATATGTACATACATATATATTTCAATATATATATGCATTCAGCAACACTCCTTATGTGACGATCACATCTAGCCAATCATAACAGTTTTGTGGTAGCGGATTGTCTGAACATCGTAGCTTCATGAGCCCTGGCGGGCATTCATCGAGAGATGTGATCTGATTGCAAGAACAGTCTAGCATTTCGAGGCTTTGAGGGCATCCTACGAGAGAGGTCAACTGGTTGCAACAACATGACAACTTCGTGAGACTTTGAGGACACCCTTCAAGGGAAGTCAGCCGATTAGAAGAGCATGATAACTCTACAAGTCCTTGCGGACATCCTACGAGTGATGTCAGATGATTGTTGTGACAGTCTAGCCTAATAAGTCTAGGCGGGCATCCTTCAAGTGAAGATAGCCAATTGTAGGAGCAGAATACCGCTGTGAGTCCTTGTGGACATCCTACGAGTGATGTCAGCTGGTTGGTAGAACATGATAGATACGTCAGTCCTTGAGGACATCCTACGAGTGATGTTAGCCGATTGTCGTGACACACTAACTTCTCAAGTCCTTGCGGACAGCCTACGAGTGATGTTAGCCGATTGTTATAACACACTAGTTTCTTAAGTCCTCGTGGACAGCCTATCAGAGATGCAAGATCGTTGTTAGAACAGTCCAATTCAGTTGTTCCCTCTGGAAACGGATAGCCAACAAGAGTGGTGAGTCCATGATCGGATAGATCGATGCTCATATCTTCAAACGTACTGGTATACACGTACGTACGTTATGCATATATAATCAATATATGCATAGTATAATAATGGTAGATGTTCCGTCTATAGTGTATGGAGGTACCGACGGTATCATAACCACATTCGCTGTAGCAGTAGGGAGCTATAGTGCAGGGTTTGACAGACGTGTTCCAATACTACTTGGATTTGCAAATCTATTAGCAGATGCTACGTCTATGGCTTCAGCATCATATCTCGCCGAAAAAACGAGGGGTGGTAAATACCCTATACGAATAGCCCTCACGACTTTCTCTGCATTCGTACTACTTGGTAGTCTTCCTCTGCTTCCATATCTTCTCATGCCACACGCGGCTAATGCTACTAGTGTCATACTCGTATCATTCGCCATGACACTAGTAGGGTTGGCCATCGTTGGGTATATACGAAGTACTCCAAAGCACAATTCGATCGCGGAGACTATTGGCATAGGTATAGCAACTGGTATTGTGGCGTATGGCGTTGTTTATGTCCTAAAACGCTATGAGTAGATCGTAGATCTAATATGAAGCCACACTCCTACTAACATGAGAAACACATAGAACGTTCCACACCCCAAGTACTTCGTCCACTGTATGTTCACACTAGCTGGACACAGGTTCTTTAGCAACGTAAGTGTAGACCACTCCGGAGGAGTGTTACCCGGAGGAGTGTTACCCGGAGGAGTGTTACCCGGAGGAGTGTTACCCGGAGGAGTGTTACCCGGAGGAGTGTTACCCGGAGGAGTGTTACCCGGAGGAGTGTTACCCGAAGCATACGATTTCTCCTGGCATCCCATATGGACGAGCATACCCATGAACAGTCCCGTGAATATGACAGCAGTGATTAGTTTTTGGTTACGCGTTATAGCAGTAGGTGGTAGTAGAGTGAACGCTACTATGATCAGGACGATCTTAACAGTGTCGTTAATATGGTCGTACCAGTCCCCCAACGGCGTGACCATATTATATCTGCGTGCGTAGTTTCCATCGGCGCAGTCGAATAGGTACGCAAGAAAGAGAAAGCTGGAGAAGAGTAGATACTTCTGTTTGTATAAAGAGAACGCGGCTGCGATACCACAGATGAACGATAGTGTGGTGATCATGTTAGGCGTGAAGTTTAGTGGATGGAACACATTCATATTTAACCACTCCGATAGAAGTATGAACACGTTGTCTACAGGGTTCTCTTCCGATGTCGTAAGCTTCTTTCCCTCCATTATTATTACTATATGGTAATAATACACATTAATACACACTACGTAGTGTGTATATGTTATTCACGTCAGAGCTTCTCAATCACCGAACAGTCTATGCAGAGTCCTTCGTCATCTGTGTAGTCACCTCCATGCATGTGACACCTTCGGCCTCCGCACTTAGAGCAGTCGTGATCTTGCATGACTGAGATGTGGTATGCTGGAATGTCGCCACATTCATAACAGTGGAAGTAGGTGGGATGGCTGTCTTTAGTGCACTGTAGAATTCCCTTATCGTTTTTCTTGCATAGCGTAGCGTGTTGTAGCGTAGCGTGTTGTAGCGTAGCGTGTTGTAGCGTAGCGTGTTGTAGCGAAGTGTTCATACTGAGACTCTTCGACGAATTCGATCGTGTACCACTGCTATTGTAGTATCAATATACACACTTTGTAGTGTGTATATACAATTCGTAGTGTACTATTCCGCGCTTACAGTAGAGGGTGACCGAAGCTACCACCGCTGACGCGACCGATGTTGTGGTTGCGAGCAAAGCACATGAGCTCGAACCGCTGAGGGAAGACCGTAGCACCATCGTAGTCCAGGATCGCGGCGCCCGTCTGATCCACAGGAGCGGCGACTGCGGCAGCGTTCACGGCAGCCGGAGAGATCGTCGAGATGAGCTGCACATTCGCAAGCTTCGAGAAGTTGGTGGAACCCATCGGGTCGAGCGAGAACGGGTTGAGCGAGTAGGTGAGCATGTGCAGACCCGTGTCGTCCGGGATGGCGCTGCTGTAGTACCACGGGCACACGAGGGACGAGTAGTCGGACGAGATACCGAAACGGATCGTGTTCTCATAGATGAGAGCGGACTCGGCGAGCGGATCCAGACCGGCGTAGTTGGGCTCCGTCGTGTAGTTGGAGTGCTCGGGACCATCCGTGCCGGTCGTGAGGCCAGTGCGGGATGAGATGTTGCGAGCCATGTAGAAAACGGCCGTGACAGCGTGGCTGAAACGCAGGTTCGTCGACGTCTGCGAGCCCAGAGCCGACGCGTCCAGAGTGGCGCGGGGGATACTCTGCACCTGGTGGATAAGAATATCGCGAGGAGCCTGCCCCATGCGCACACGCTCGTCGTTGTGCACGACGGCGCCATGACCCCACGTCTGCACGTGCTCCGGCAGAATGCGAGGAGCCACAGTGATCGCCGAACCCGTCATGTGAACGTCATCGTACGTCGCTGCAGCGCCACCACCGCCAGCCGTACCCGGGTTCAGGATCAGTAGGTTTCTCCACGAGCGGAGTCTGTACTGCACCTCAATATCGTTGAAGGGAAGCGCGGCGGTAGGTAGAGCGACACCACTGTCCTCGGCGAACCAGAACGGCAGAGGGCAGTTGAACCAACCACCCGTACCGAGAGCGACACCCGGTAGCACGGGAGTGGTCATCGCGGCGATGTCTCCAATCATATTACGATAGCCGACGTTCTTCGAGCCGGGAACTCTGAAGTAGTAGTTAGCGTCCAGCCAGCCGCTCTCGATCTTCTGAACGGGGAGAGTGTTGAAGTGCAGATACGCGGTCTCGATCAGGTTGTGCATGAAGTTGCGAGTCCACGCGATCGAAGCGTCGGCGAACACAGCCGCAGCATTGAGCTGAATCTGAGGAACGCGAACACGCGACCACACGTTAAGGATGTAGTCAGGAGCGCGGTTGAGACTGCAGGTAAAATCGGCGGCGAAGTCGCCGTTCTGCAGGTGAGTGAAACGAATAGGAACGAACGAGAACCAGTTAGACTTCTGCACCGACCGCAGGAAGTATGACATGGCGTCGCGGCCGCCATAGATAAACGACTCGAGCTCTGAGAAAGTGGCAAGGTCAACGTGGCAGATCTGCACAGTGGCGGCACTAGTCGTCATTATAATAGCCCGAGTACAATTATTTCGTTTTTTATTTGCACTCTAACGGATTGCGATTTAAATAGTAAGAGATTATGCTTAATGGTTACGCAACTACAGATAGTGAGAGTTCCATTGGAGAGAAGGCCTCCGGATCTTCCTCCGGACTTTCCAAAGCTACACAATCTGCGACTAGAGTTCCTAGAAGACAAGCGCAAGCTCAAAGATGGACTTCCACTCATACCTCTCAAGGTCACAGTAGATAAGAGATCAAAGCCAGTCACGAAAGAGCATACTGTAGAGGAGGAGGAGCATACTGTAGAAGAGCAACCTCCAACAAAACAAACCACACCACACTCTAATGTATCAGAGAGTCATTCTGACGATGAAGACGACCGAGAGATGCGTAAGACACTGGAGGACGACAGGTCTAGCGTCGCTAGCGCTGCGAGTGCCGTGAGTGGTGGTGAAGAAGAAGAAGAAGGAAGTGTTGGTGATGCCGAAGAGATCGAAGATGGTGATAGCGATAGCGGAAGTGGTGATAGCGATGCTGCTAACAGTATGACTCCAGAGGAGAGAGAAGAGATGGAACGTGAAGAGTATCTGTTTAAGTTTGAGATCCTGCGAAAGAAGAACAGATCGGCCGACATTCCGGTGTTCACCAGACACACGCCGGTAGAGACTATGAAACGATCCTACAACTCCGTCGTGCGTCGTGTCCATCTCGACTCAGCGACAGAGTCATACAGACACTATATGATTGCAGGATTCCTTGTTACAGAGTTCGTTTGTACTAAATGGGCTGGTATAGATCTTACAGGTTTCGCTAAACAGCAGATTGCTATCATGTACAAGTACGATCAGCTACTCATAGAGCTCGGGGAAAAGACCTACTCTCCTACTGGATCGAAGTTGCCTGTAGAAGTGCGCCTGATCGGATTTGTCATTCTGCAAGCAGGAATATTCTATATAGGCAAGATGCTCATGGGTATTAATGGAGGTGATGGAGGCAACCCTATGAACGCTATCTACACAGGGCTGATGGGTAACCAACTCCCTCAAGTCTCGGCAGAGAACCGCCCTCGTCCGAAAGGACCAAGTCTCTCTCCGGAGGACATACGTCGAATGAACGCACAACAATCTTAAACACATAATGTATAACATACAGGAATGGAAGATCTGAAAAAACTGTACGACACATGTACCGAATTGGACACGGTGTGCAAAGCTCACATAAACAGAGGGATCGCCATCCTTACGAGTGTGGACGACGATCCTACTCCTATAGTGTCCAAAATAAAGGCGAATAGACCTCCCCCGCATGCCAACCAAAAAGTGTATACTGATATGATAGTGAATGTGGTGTCATCTATGGTCAAAGACTCGCAGATCGTGAAGAAGCAGCTCAAACCGTTCACGGAATCGTTCGGAGTATCCATTCGCAACTCGTTCATATCGCATAGTGATACTACTGCGCGCAGTGACACTTCTCAGTTTCCATTCCTCGCAGAAGTGTGGTGCGGAGACGCATACGACGCGAAAGGAATCGGAGGACTGCGTGCCTTGATCGACGATCTAAAAACACAGACAAAAGAGCTCACTATGGATCGTGTCGTTAAGACATGCTGTACGATGCCGTAGTGCAATTCACACACCCATAACGGGTGTGTGAATGTTCATAATTTACCGCTACCGCTATCGCTATCTGCAATACGCGCACGTCGTATCGTCACAGATGAGCACTCATGGTGTGGTACTCCGGCGGCCTTAACGGAAGACACCCCCGTACCATCGTTCGCGATAACACGCTTACAGTTCATTCGCGACAGTAGCGATCTGCATGCCACGCATGGCATAGCATTGAGTTCATTGGAACGCACCACTATGATCTTAAAAGATCGGAGACGTTTCCCTCTCCGTTTAAGATTGAGCATGGCGTTTCTGATAGCCACGATCTCTGCGTGTCTTCCAGTTATGTAGTGGTTAGAGTTAATGAAGTAGGTCGGTTCATTAACACCAACGCCAATGACGCGTTTTCCAGAGTACACACATGCCGCATGTTTGTAGTGGTACGCTTTGGATCTGGATGCTAGTCTTACCAAAGAAGAAGAGATACGGTCGTACATAGTACGACACAACACTAATGCTATAGTATAGCATTTAAAATATATACGTTCAATATGATACACATGTGTGATGTATAATATATGGCGCGTACCTTTACATTGTGTAAAGGTACGCGCCATATATAGATTTTAGTCAGTAGTTTATTTTGTAAGATCGCGAATCGCTCCGTTAATGCACAACGCTCCGCTTGCCAGCAGCCCACTGCGAATCATATCTTTCAAGTCTTTCACACGATGATGGTTGTGGCGGATATTCGCCAAAATGCGATGTTGCGCTGGCGGGAGTGGAACGAACAAGCCGTTAACGTACCGATCGATATAGCAGTCTGTCAGACTCTCCACGACGAGGTCAAAGTCGAAATCGCACTTGTCGAAGTACTCGCTCTTCTCCGGAAGCAGATCCCGCAGTAGATCGTGATCCGCAGTAGCAGCGAGTTCAAAGTACCGAATGCGTAGATTTGGCTCATTGCCACGAACTGTACGCATTCGCATGTAGTCGTCGTTCACCACTTTCTTAACGACTGGCATGCATGACACTCCGCTAGTGAAGTCGTGAACCATGAGCCCAGTGTTGATGTACGGATCCATCGTGGCGAGCTCGCGTTTCATGTCTGCGAACGATTTTACATCTACGAGTTCGGGACCGACCACAGCGTTGTGAGCCACATACACTAGCAGTGGTTGAGACATGTTACTGTTGTGAAACGTGAGAACGTGAAGAAGGTGGGGCTTCGCGTGCCGGCAAACCAACTTGTTGTTCGGATGGACAAGTAGAAAAACATAGCACATGTTCTCATCGAGCATGGAGAAGTCTTCGTCTCCCCAACACTCGTCGAACATCTCGCCGAATGTCGGCCCTCCCCAACGACTACGACGGCCGTCGATCTTGCGATGAGTGGACATACGCCACAGACCTCCGTAGTTGAACAGGCGAAGAATAGTTCCCTCTGAGGCCTTGTACACGTCAGTGTACTCGAACTCTGCATCTGCCATGTTAGCGTACTCAGACACTGAGACCTCTGGTGTGTACGGGAACGACTTGCACACGATCTTGTAGTCGCTATCGTACACTATTCCGCGAACGTGAGCGACTTTGTTGCTGGGGTGTTCGGAAATGTAGTGGACGAGTGTGAGTCCATCGTCGGATCTGTCTAGAATGCGAACGTCATCAGTGCGCTCGATTCCGAGCATCTCCAACGCCTTCGGATCTTCGAGTACGGGTTTGGACAGAAAGCGAAGCGAAGCGTAACTGCAAGTGGCAGCCATGGTATGCGGCTCGTATGTACGAGAACTGCATATAGTATATATGATGTAGATCATATATCAGTATTTATTCATTAGAACTCGCTCAACAACATCATTGTAGTCAGTTGCATAGTTGTGATATCACATCGCATTTGGTCATAGTTCCATTGCGATCGATGAACACCTGATGAGCAACGCCATGATCATTCACTACAGCATTACCGACTCCATGGAAATCGTAGTGTCCATGATTCCACCATCGAACGATGTCGTTCATAGTGTATCTCAATGGATGAGACCACACAACACGAACAGTTTCTACTCCATCATACACAATGAAGTAGTCTACAGACATCATACTACGAATGAGCGGATACGCCATAGCGTAGCGCGTATCGCGTAGCGCGTATCGCGCACATCTAAAATATACACATATGTATATATCAAAAATACATATCGTGGAAACTTCATGAGGCTCGTTTAGCGCGATCTAGTCGGTTCTCCATCTTCTCCAGCTCTACGTAGTAGTTAGAATACTCCTCTAAGTGATCCATTGCTATGATCATAGCAACGTATATACTTTTAGTGTGCTCTAACTCTACATGGATACCTTTCATTAACTGCGTCTGATCGTAGTCCCATGGATGTTTATGGGAAGCTTTGCCTCCTTTTAACTCTGGAGGACGATACATAAGTGGCATACTTAGTCTATTAAGTATGCCCACTTAATAGACTGAGTGTATATTATAATGTGTGATTTTTTCGCTCCATATAAACATCACATTACCGGCGAAGCTACACACACTCCAACTCCCGAAGGGCTACAGGCGGATGTGAGCTTCGCTCACCCGCGAGAGATATCGTTCGTAGATACCGTTCCACTCGACAGAGCGCATCTCAGATCTAAACATCAGCAGTTACAGTATGATAAAAGACGTAAAGAGGATGATATATACACTATAGATAGAGACATCCGCAGAGTGATTAAAGAAGGAGAAGAACGCCTGGTGGGAATACGAAAGCGCAAAAAACAGTTGGAGTGGATCTGTACCAACTCACAGAACGCTGTAGAGGTAAAAGAGGCTAGACAGAAGATCTTCGATCTCTCCAAAGAGATGTCGAAGATAGAGACAACTAATATCGCAGAGTACGAATCGCAGACGAAAGAGCTTATGACGAGGTACGATCGTATACTAACACAGCCTATCGTACAGTCGTTCGTAGCATCAGTCTCTGAACCCTCTACGAGTACAAGTGTTGCGGATGTATCTCGTGAGAAGTTACTCATCTTCAGAGACTTCGTTGGCATAGCCCGCAACTATATAAAATTGGACACTGGAATACATCGCTCTCTTGGAATGGCATGTCCCGCGTGCAACAGAACAAATTTCGAATATAGAGATGATGCAATAGTGTGTAAGACTTGTAGTATAGAAGTGGAGATCGTGGATGACACCTCATCGTATAGAGATGCAACACGTGTTAACCTAACCAATCGCTTTTCATACTCCCGCAATGGACACTTTAGCGAAGCGATCGCGCGATTTCAAGCAAAGCAGAACAGAACAATACCAGATGAGATATTCTTGTCGCTCACATCACATTTCAAACGCTGTGGCCTCACTAACGAAACTGCGACTCTCGAGCACATATACATCTTCCTTGGAGAGGATGGGTACACTAACTACTACGACGATCTACGACTCATATACCACAAACAGACAGGAAAACCTCCTATGGACATCAGCCACTTAGAGAGCCAGCTGATGGACGACCACGAAAAGTTAAATAAAGTGCTCCCTGATGTGTTGGAATCACTGAACACCCAACGACTGACGGCACTGAATGTCGACTATGAACTGATAAAACACCTCGAACACAGAGGGTTCGAGTTTACAACACAAGAGCGTGTTCATATATTCAAGACACGAAAGACTGCAATGGATCATGATGAGATCTGTGGCAGATGTTTTAGAATTCTCGGGTGGGACTTCAAACCCACCGTGTAGCAAAGTACTATAGTCATTGTGACTATAGTTGCGACGCTTTCTGCGTCTACTCATCATCTTCTTCTTTGTACTCCGCAATGCCACTCTTACGTCGTGCCTCGTTGTAGTGATCTACCCACAGATCTCTGTAAGTGGGGTGTTTCTTGTTCAGTGAATGAATCTCCTTGCTAACCTCATCCAGAGACTTCTTCATCATACGGAGTTGATCCTCCACCTGTTTCACGCGCGTCGTGACTTCTTTTTGCGTCACACGTTTCATCGTGTAGTAGTCAATGCCATTCTTGTCGTAGTTAGGATCCGTCTTCTCATCCTTGACACGTTCCTCTGCTTCGCGAATCTCTCGAATCTTGCGAGCATCTTCTGCTTGCTTCTTCTTCGTGGCTTCGTCATTAAGTTGTATGACGTCCTGTTCCGACCCAACATCGATCGTGTCTTTGGTGAACTCTTTACGCTCTGTGATTGGAACCCAATGTCCGACAGGGATCAGATGTACCATGTTTAGCGAGTCTACTTCACGGATAATACTACTTGCTTTCGCTGTGGCATTGTCTACATCTGGCCACACACCCCGAACCTTAAGAAATCCAGACACACCGTTCTTGACTCCATCGAAAAGCATCAGAGATATGTTAGCGACCTGCTGCCCGTGAATTGGAGGATCTATGTTCGATCTGATCGTCTTAGGATATACGTCCACTAGCACTGGCACGGCGGCTCTCGTTTCTACATCAGTCAGCGGAGGAGCGATAGGATCTGTCTTGAAAGGAGTCGCCATTAACAGGAACTATCACTGCTTTATACATATTAATCGTCTGGTGAGTGTACATAATTAAAGCCTGTAATAATGTGTGTAACTATGTCGCAAAAGATACAAGATGCAGAGACTATGTGTTCAGATGCACATAACCCTCTGTACATCAAAGGCATCAAGATGCTAAAAGAGATCTGCATGAACTCACTCATAGATGTTAGGACTCGCGTCCAGGCTTACAGAAAACTACTTTCTATAGACATTAATCATGCGATAGACGCTGTGGCTAGATTTAGGGATAGCATACCACACCTACCAGGGGATGCTCAGATTCACATGGTGGAGTTCATACGAGAACTATCACAACTATCAAACCTCGATCCTTATGAGCGAATAACGTGCGCTATATGTGTTTTTAATAACAGGTTCATCGAGTACTGCTATCCCATGTTCGAGTTTCTCATGTACGATCCGTCACTGCTAATCACATACAGAGTAGAAGCATCGCGATTTCTCATCTACTCGGAGATAGATACATACACTAAAGGCGTGAACGAAGTGCTTCTATCTATAATAAAAGACGTATCGTACCCGTCGGAGTACAGATACAATATAATCGCGGGGTTCATTACTACAACCGGTATATCCACGATCTTTAATACTGCCAAGCTCAATGTTGCGTATAACGAAGAACTGTGCCACAATCTACAAACTGCGTTCTTTTTCAACGACAAGAACGGAGTGCGAGAGCGTATTCTGAGCGGACAGCACATACTACAGATGGATATATCGTCCGAAGAAAACAAACGTAGTGTGGCTAACACGCTACTACATATAGCCAAAACGTATGATGCATCCACATATGTTGTAGCAACACACCAGCCACGCATACAGCCTACGAACAGTAATGTAGATGTTAAGGCTGATGCTGCTGACGTCGTGCTTCGTCTCGGTACTCCAGAAGAGATAGAGCAGGCCAGAGCTATCATCGCAGATCTTGGCCGTGTGATATACGATGAACACGGAAATCGTATACGAGACACGACTTCCATATATGACAACATGCAGAACGTTCATACATCATCTGTACAGGACTCTGTAGACGAGTTCATAATAAAACTCATTAATGAAACGAAAGCACGTGGTGTTGAGAACTATGCCCAGATACATTCTCAGATCACAGACTTCATATACCACTACAACATATGCCCAGAGCAGAGACTAAAGGCGTTCAAGGCCATAGATCGCATTAGCATAGACACTGCAACGTTCTCTAAGTGTAAGGTGTCAAGTGCCGAACTCCTCGTGCACATATGGCACAGAATACTAAAGTATGAAGACAAGGAGATTAAGTACACTCTGCAGAAGAGGTTGGTGGATGAGCTTATTGATATGAACGACACGTGCTCTTCTGGACATAGTGCTCGATTGAGCAACGTTCTTAGTGGGTACGGGTTCGATCTCCACATATCGTTCGAAGAGCAGGTGGTGGCTAATGTCAAAGCTCGTATCAACGCTCGCATCAAGCTTCTATCCGAGGACGATCAGGTGAATGTGGCGATGGGAGTTATGGAGAATGCGTCTGATGACGATCGTCTAGCGTACACTACGTTCATAGATGACGTTCTTCCATCTATAAGAACCGAACTCGCTGATGAATTTGTCGATGGGGGGTACATAAAGAGTAGTGACTTCGATGCATACTTCGCTAAGGCAGCGCTAATAATGAGATGATGCATCATAAACTGATATAACAAAGTACATGTTGTATACATTTACATCACACTACGCTATGAATAGGCCGGAGGAATGCCCGACATGCTACGAATCTCTCTCTAACGAAGAACACCCTCTCTCGTGTGGGCATTGGATTCACATGAACTGCATCAGAATGGGACACAAAGCAGAATGCCATCTCTGCAGAGCTCCGATCGCTAACGTACAAGTAGTAGGGAGTCTCCCTCCTAACGATCTACGCTACTCTGAGAGTAGCGAAGGAACACGCGGTACACCGCAGAGTGACAGTGTCGTATATATACCATACATTCCGCGTCTTCACGATCCTACGACGATGAACATGAGTACCAGAACCGTCTCTCTATGCACGGAGTATGAGAACTGCCCAGAGTGTAAAAAAGAAGTGATAGAGTCTGGAGAAGGGTACCATGTATGTACATCGTGCGGACTATGCTTGGATAGAATCATTGTATATTGACACACACACCTAGTAGTGTGTGTCATGCGATAGAACTTGTTCTAAATGCGATCTATTGACCTGGCATATAACGTTAAAGGTATTACGAGTAACGTTAACGTTATAAGATGAAGATCCGTTTCCACAACTTTCGGTGTTATGCAGACTCCACATTCGAATTCGATACTAAAGGTCTTCAACTCATATCCGGAGGAAGTGGACACGGTAAAACGACGATATTGGAAGGCATCCTGTTCGTACTGTACGATGCTGTGAAGTCTCCGTACAGCTTCGACTCAAAGCCAAAAGACAAGTGCTATGTAGAGATGACACTGGATGACATGTATGTGTACAGAAGCCGAAGGCCGAACGTCGTAAGAGTCAAGACGTCCAAGCATCCGGAGTTGTCTATGACAGAAGCACAGTCCGTAATAGAGACACGGTTTGGAACACTACACGAATTCATGGCGTCTTCGTATGTCAAACAGGGACTCCATTCGTCCATACTGACTCTCACACCAACAGACCAACTGCGATTCATTGAGCGGCTTGCTTATGATAGAGAAGGACACGAGTATATATCACAGTGCATTAAGGCTGCGACAAAACAAGCAGATGGTGTTCTTATCGCTGCACAGACCGCGGCCAAACTCACATCTGTACAGTGCAGAGACGTCAAAATGGAGCACGCCGAAAGAGAGATTCGCGCGAAACCGGATGTCGTTAAGAGCGAAGCCCTGGTAGCTAAGACTGAGATAACGGAACATCTCACGGCCGTTAGGAAGACAAAAGTAGATCTACAGCGTAAGATCGAACGTGCTAAGGTCGTAGAAGTAGACCTACGACGACTTGTGGATCAGGAAAAGACGCTACGAATAGAGATATCACAATTAGAGCAGCGTATCTCTGGTACAGCACCCACTATGACGATAGAACAGCGTGCTTCACTTGAGGCTACCACTGAAGACATCAGATCGCGTATAGCACTCGCGGAACGATCCGTCCAGTATGAACGAGCGAAACGAGCATATGACGATGCTCGCAGAGAACTGAGAGATGGCCAGAAAGAACGCATCGCGGAGTTAACAAAAGACCTAGTCTCTCCCGAATGGATAGAGAGTCTCGTAGAACTTGAGAACTCGGAGAAAGAGACGACGCTACTTAGGGATAGAGTAGATACCGCAGCCAAAAACGTGTCTCTCGCTATTGCAGAGATGGTGGATGGAGATTTCCTAAGTCAGAAAAGTGCATCTGTACAGGCATATCTAAACGCGCTTGGTCGCAAGAAAAAGATATACTCTATGAAGCTCAAGAGAGTTCAATCCAGCATAGAGACACATGCCGCTCACACGATCAGAACGCAGATCTATACGTGTCCTTCATGCAGTACCAAAGTTACTATAGACACGTCAGGAGTGATGGTAGCCTGCACTCCCGATGTTCACTCCAATACGGATGCTACGGATATAGAATCGCTGAGAACAGAACTCGCTTCGATACAGGATGTGATAAAGATGGTAGATGCTTATACACAACGCATACAAGATAACTACGAACTATCTACGACGACTGTACCACCATCTAATGCTGAGAAGTTGGCAGGCATGAGATCGGCGTATGAAGCTCACAAACGTGCGTCTAAGGAGATAGCTTCATCTAAGGACTCTCTGACTACATCAAAGACGTTGCTCAGACTAAAGAGAGAGATGGAAGCGTTGATAATAGACACCCCACTACAAGAGAGCGATATAGATACGATAGCTCTAACAAAAACCGTGAATGATAATGTTAAAACACTAGAGACTGAATGGAAGCTCAGTAGTGAGTATAACCTACTACGACGAGATATGAAAGAGAAAACTGCGTCCGCGGACAGTATGGCGAAAACGATCGCCGGCCTAAGAACTTCGAACAACATAACACGGTCATTGGATGCGATGGTAGCGGAGTATGACGAACTACAGAATGAGTTCGACACATCCTACAAACATCTCGAGTACGCTACAGATGCTATCCGTGCATGGGAGAAGTACGATGAGTATACAAAAGCCTCGGAACGTGTCGCAGAGTGGGAAGCCGCCGAGAAGAAAGCACTGTATGACCTTAATGTCGCTGAGGCAAGAGCGACGGCAGTCTTATCTCTCAAGAACATCGGCCGAAAAGCCGAGATACTTGCATTGGACACTATGATGATTAACATAAACGAACATGCTAAATACTACATAGGGATGATGTTCCCGGACGGATCTATGTCTGTCACATTGGAGAACATAATGCGATCGAAGAAGGGATCGAAATGCGGTATGAATGTTAGCATAGTGTACAAAGGATCCGAATATAGCGACATAAACCAACTCTCTGGCGGAGAGCGCGACAGGATTAATCTCTGCTTTGTGTTGGCCATAAACAGTATGATGAACAGCAGTATGCTCATGCTAGACGAGTCTCTGTCGTCATTGGACTCGGACACTAACACGGAGATCTTCACTATGCTAAGAGAGATCGCAGAAAATAAGTGCATACTTATAGTCAGCCACGAAGCCACTCGCGGTATCTTCGACAAAATACATACACTCAAACAGGAATAATTCTCATGATACTCTTTAATGGGAGTACCCGATTGGAAATACACCGTAGCGATATCGATCGCTACGGTGGCTACTATATCGATCGTATACTGTATGGTGTTTGGAACCGCTCTACAAGGGTGCAGAGACAGACATAGCGACGAAATGATACATATGATCAAGCAACGACTTAAATTGTTGGATTCAAATCTATCACATGTTCCGATCTATGCATCCACATCGTCGTACATACAGAACAAGAGACGTATATACCTATGCGTACGTGATCCCAAAACCAAAAAGTTGTACGACATTAACACACTTATGTATGTGACACTACATGAGGTAGCACACTTCGTAAGTGATAGCTATAGCACTACGAGCGCTCATAACGGAGAGTTCCACACTAATTTCAACACCATACTAATGAAGGCGAAAGCTCTAGGCATATATGATAGCTCTAAGCCAGTGCCTACGACATACTGCGGCCTAGTCTAGAATATAACTATAACATTATAGATATATATCTATAATGGACTACACAAAGAAACGCATACAGGGTGTTCGAGTCACAAACAATATGATCGGGCACGGATCTGTGTCCGTCGTGTTGGAAGGGTTCACATCACGTGACAACGAGCGAGTCGCTGTTAAGTTCATAAATCCTGACAAATATACACGCCGCGACTTCGATAATGAAATAGAAATACTTAGACGTTTAGGAGGACGATACGCACCACGGCTGATATCATACGCTCTACCAGACACAGTGAGACGAGAAGAACACCACAGAGCTAATAGAGACTACGCGATCGCGATGGAGTATGTGTCTGGTATACATCTGTCGGAACTGAAGAAGTATATGAAAACAAGAGAAGTAGCTAAGTTCGTAGTGTCATCTCTAATAAGAGCGGTGGCGTACATGCATGCGAATGGTGTCTATCACAGAGACATACAACTCTCTAATGCCATACTATCAGAAGGGAGAGTTAAGATGGTGGATTTTGGTGTGGGATGTCTGTACTCTGAACACTCATGCTCTAATAAGTACGGTTCTCTAGTTTCTTACTCGCCGGAGCTTGGAGTGTCTATGGAAGAGAGTGTCGTGCCTAATGACGTGTGGGGACTTGCGGATGCGTGGTCTCTCGGCCTCGCTATATATGAGTTCATGACTGGAACGTCGTACTATAGTGGAGTGTCCGCGATTCGTATGGTGTCTGGAGAGTTCATTAATACGCGCGGAGTCCCAAGGCTCGCTAGCAGAATACAGATAGTAGACACTGTAGCGAATGGACTGCTTACTGTAGACCCACAACAGCGCATGACAGTACTAGAAGCTCTCAGTGTTATGGATGAAGCGTACACGTGCAAGATAAATGGACATACTGTGCCGGAGATACAACTACGTCGAATGATCGCTGACGCTAACATAGAAGGGGAGTTAACATCATACGAGGCGTGTAGGGAGATGAACGATCTAAATGTGTACCAGCGCAATTTTTAGTACGGAGGGTCTATGCACAACATTTGGAGAAAATGATACTACACGGCATATATATTGAAATACACATATAGTACAATATCGTATATGTACGCCCTCTTAAGTACGATGATGTCATACACTCTAACTCGCGAACGTGCGAATGGCACCGGAACGACTCTCGCAGACTACACGTTCCCGGATGGAGTCACAGAACTCAACTGTAGGTTTCTGAACATCACGTCACTCGTGGGATGCCCAACAACCGTGACACATCTCTATTGTAGTGGTAATAGACTAACGTCGCTTGAGGGGTGTCCGCAGGGTCTCACTACTCTGGAATGTGGATACAATCGGATCACATCACTCGTAGGATGCCCGCAGGGACTTGTTACTCTGGACTGTTACAAAAATCAAATCACATCACTCGTAGGATGTCCACCGGGACTTGTTACTCTGAACTGCGGACACAACAAAATCACATCACTCGTAGGATGTCCACCAACTGTAACATCACTCGAATGCGAGATTAATGACCTGACGTCGCTCGAAGGATGCCCGACCGGTCTCGTGTTTTTGCACTGCGCGTTCAACAAACTAACGTCGCTCGCTGGATGCCATCAGGCAAAGAACTTGACAGAACTGGCATGCTACTCAAACGATATAACGTCTCTCGTGGGATGTCCCGAATCGGTAACACATCTGTACTGTCAGGAAAACAAACTGACATCGCTCGATGGATGTCCTTCTGGGATCCTGTCTTTGGGTTGGTATGATAGCGACACTATGCCCATGATTGGGCCGGATCTGATTCGGTATGCCGGGCTTACACAAGCTCAATGCACAGCAATCGAACTGTTTGAGAGCGAGAAGTAGTACGATCGTATTAAATCCAGTGACTATAAGTCACTGGATTTTAAAACACTAACACATTTGCTCGAGTAGTTTGTGCTCTTCGGCCATAAGATCTTCAATGTTAAGATCTACTTTAAGTGACGCTTCCACTCCGAGCAACACATCTGACGATCGTTCGTAGTGTGAACCATCACGCATGAACCGTTGCCACGTCTGCCAATCTTCGTACGCGGATGCATTCCACTCCTCGCTAGAATTACGCATCGCGTAGTGTGTATATATACTATACACATATAAAATATACGATCAAAACATGATCTATACTACACCGTCTCATCTATAATACCAGCGTCTCGCATGCGTGAGAGTAACGCCATTACTACTAGTCTGAGAGATACTACGTCTTGACGTAGTGCTATAAAGTTGTCCTCTGTGAACTCGATCGTAGATCGTATCATTGCAGGATCCGCCACTTCTGCTTGTGGAGGTCGTGTTATCTCTTTAACTATAGTGATCTCGCGATGTACGACGGGACACTTTCTTGGCTGTATGCTATGACTATAGCTCATATTATTAATACAATAAATTACATTAACATGTTAATAATGGAAGACCCTATTAGTTTCGTGTACTGTGATAAGTGTCAGTCGTCCATCAACCCAACTTCGGCCTTCGTACGGTTGTCCGAATCCCACAAACGAAACACTCAGCAATTGAAGTTGGATCATGCCAGAGAACTACAGTCTACTAAGACACAACGCGAGGAAGAGTGTGAACTACTCAGACGTAAAGTAGAACAGTACGAGTCGCGTGTCCGTGGAGAAGAGAGACTGCACGAGTCGCTCATCACGGACTATGAAGCTAAGATTCTAACCATATCGAGAGACCTCTCTACAGAGAAAGAGAGAGTAGCAGAACTGCAGGATGTCGAAGAAACGATTAAAGATCTACAACTGTCTGTCGATCATATGCAAATGATTAACAAAAACAACGTGGCAGAGATCGAAGACATGAAGCAACACGAAGATGAGTTGGCCGCTGATATCACGAGACTCACAAATGAACTCGCTGCACGCGGAGACGCAGAACGTCTAAAAGAGGAGAATGAACAGCTCGTATCCGCGCTTGCCGAGAAAGATGTAGAGATTGCTAACATAAAAGACACGAGGAAGGCTATGGAGGATAGAGCATCGTTCTATATGAATGAACGAGACCAGTTCCGTGATACTCTGGCTGCTAAGATTAAAGAGGCGGATGAACTGTCTGCTAGACTCAATGTGTCTCTGTTAGAGGTAGAACGTCTGACGGCAGATCTCACGAAACGCGTTGCAAGTTCCGTAGAGAGTCCCAAGGACTGGTCTGAGATGCGAGTTGAGATAGAGAAGCAGAAACGCCTCATCGAAACGAGACTGAAGCTCTCATTCGAACGAGACAGGGAGGAAACTCTCAATCAGGTCAAGACAGAGTACGAACGTCGTATTAGAGACATACACAATGGCTACAAAAAGAACATGTACCAGATAGGCATTCCGCTCGATCAGGAGTTCATCGCAACGAACGTCGGAAAACTAACATCTGATCATCTAAAAGATGGGGCGCAGGGACTGTCTAGATTCATAGAGACCATAATGAGCAACAGCGACACGAGAGCAAACTACGTCTGTGTGGATATGGACGATCTGAAGTTCAAGTACCTGGATAAGAAAGGGAGATGGAACACTGACAAAGGATGCGTGTACCTAAAAAGCATACTGTACCCTTCCATTGGTGAGAAGTGCACGCAGATCTTAAGTGATCTGAAGAACATGAGCCCAAGAGATGACGTACTCATTGGAGCCGTCATGAACACGGTGGCTAAAGTAGAGACACGAGACAAGTCATTCCACGAAGACCTCGTGCGGTATCTGGCGCCTCTCGTCAGTAAGCATTAAATAAAATAACGCGATTATACACACTGCTCTAACACGAGCAGTGTGTATAATCATATGAAATAGAACTACGCTGTCATAATCATTCGCAAACGAACACTGATCCCGATCAGACGACTCGATGGGTTATCGTACGTCTTCACGGCTATCTTGAATCCATCCACCGGATTAATCGGGATCGCCGAGAAGATAAACCTACTTCAACTAAACAGATCGTACGCTCCGCGCACAGTTGTATGGTGAGACTTACTCGACGCATTCCACTCTCCACTAGTAACGATCACTACATCGAAATCTCGCGGAGGCCTGTCTGTATACACACACTCCACGTCGACGAGGTAGTAGCCATTAGCACCATGGATGAGCATAAACTTGTTCCCGTTTGGAACAAATCCACCGTCGTCACCTTTGTACGCACTCGGATCGATCTCGCGGTAACCAGACATTATGACGACGGTCGTCCCAACTGAAGTTAGCGGTGCCCCAAAAACGTTCTTGTTTCCGAATGTTATGTTCATCGCTGCTACTATGCGAGTAGTATATATATATATATCAATATATAGCACACTACTCTCGTCTATGAGAGTGGTGTGCAGGAAATGAGTCCGTCGCAAATATCAGAGACACCTATCACAGTACCAGACTGGAACGTCATGTCCAACTACTCTGTACACTTTACGTGTAGCTCCATACTTAGTATGACACACTCCACACAGTCCAATGTTCTCGCCACAGTTAATGTAGTCTGCCAACTCTCGAGGAACTTTTGTAGTATCGTTCCATTCGGATGATGGCACAGTGTTACTTACTACGATCGCGGCACGTTCACGAAGTGAACCGGTAGGAACACGTGACTGTTGTGGTAGTAGTGGATTATATGCACAGTCTAGCCATGTGAGTCCCTGCGGACACCCTTCAAGAGAGGTCAGTTGATTGTATGCGCAGTCTAACTCTGCGAGTCCCCGTGGACACCCTTCAAGAGAGGGCAGACGATTGTAGGAACACCGTAGCTCAGTAAGTCCCTGCGGACATCCTTCAAGAGAGGGCAGCCGATTGTAGGGACACAATAGACAAGTAAGTCCCTGCGGACACCCTTCAAGAGAGGTCAGTTGATTGTATGCGCATTCTAGCACTGCGAGTCCCTGCGGACATCCTTCAAGAGAGGGCAGCCGATTGTAGGGACACAATAGACAAGTAAGTCCCTGCGGACACCCTGCAAGAGAGGTCAGCTGATTATATGCACAGTCTAACTCTGCGAGTCCCTGCGGACACCTTTCAAGAGAGGTCAGCCGATTGTTGAAACACAATAGCTTTGTGAGTCCCTGTGGACATCCTTCAAGAGAGGTCAGTTTATTGTATGTACAGTCTAGTTCAGTGAGTCCCTGTGGACATCCTTCAAGAGAGGTCAGTTGATTGTATGCACAGTCTAGCACTACGAGTCCCTGCGGACATCCTTCAAGAGATGTCAGACGATTGTTGTTGCACCATAGTTCTGTGAGTCCTTGAGGACACCCTTCAAGAGAGGTCAACTGATTGTTGCGACACCATAGTTCTGTGAGTCCCTGCGGACACCCTTCAAGAGAGGTCAGTTGATTGTAGGAACACCATAGTTTTGTGAGTCCTTGCGGGAACGGATATCCAACAAGCGTAGTGAGCCCAAGTCCTGATATATCGGCGTTCATTTCAAGAGTATCGATGTACTAGTACATATATATATATATATTTCAATATAGTGTCGTAATTCGCTACACTCGTATGAGTGTAGTGTGTACTCCCGCCGGGAATCGAACCCGGATCCCCGCTTTATAAGAACGGTATGCTACCATTGCAGAACACGGGAGCGATAACTCTTTGTGAGTTATCGCACAATACCACACTCGTAAAAGTGTGGTATGCTCCCACCGGGAGTCGAACCCGGAGTCTTGTCTTAGAAGGACAGAGTGTTTCCGTTACACCATAGGAGCTATTACTCATTGCGAGTAAGCGCTCTACACTGTACTCGTATGAGTGTAGTGTGTACTCCCGCCGGGAATCGAACCCGGATCCCCGCTTTATAAGAACGGTATGCTACCATTGCAGAACACGGGAGCGATAACTCTTTGTGAGTTACCGCGATGCAGTATGAATGGGCGGGGGTCTCACCAGCCGGCCAGGTATGGCCTCGCTCTCTCACACCGGGAGTTCTTACGATGGACGATGAAAGAACTCTCTGCTTCGCTACATATAGCAATGATCTGTTTAAATCGTTTATGTAAGCGTTGGTCTCTCGCGTGTACATATACTATATATGTAGAGAAAAACACTCATCAATAATGTATATACATACTACATCGTTTAATTCTTATCGTAGTAGAGCTTCACGATCTCTACGAGTTCTATACTATCGCCTCGTTCGATACGTTCGATTTGCTTATCGGTAGAACTAGCAGACGCTTCTCTATCTTAGGATTCTTCCACTTCCCTCGTTCTCTATAACCGTCAGGATTAAACCGTATGAAGATCCAGTTCCCGCTATGAACCATATAAAGATCGCTGTATCTATCTTCTTCATCTTGCTTGTCATATCCACGATGCTGTCGTTCGTCTGTCTCGACAGCGATCATTGTGCTTCCTATGAGCATTCTGTGATCTATTCGCCTTCTGTGCGTACAATCGCAGTGTCCTGTGTACATGACAGTGTCGTGTATAAATCCCTTCCGGTGTTCGTTTAAGAAGTTCCTCACTCTCGTCTCGTGCGACTTGACACGGAGGGCTGCAGATCGAGGATCTGTAGGGAACGCATGTTTAAAACATGTAGCGCAGTACCCATCATACTTCTTGCAGCCACTCCTCGAGTCTGGCCACTTGCGACAGTGAGGACATCTCTTACCACCTCCATGCGTTATACAAAAATCAGTTGTTCCCACGGCAGATTTAGTGCACTCAGCCACCGTGCATCTCTTACCACCTCCATGTGCTATACAGAGATCAGTCGTGCCTATCGCGGATCGAGTACATTCAGCCACAGTGCATCTCTTACCACCTCCATGTGCTACACAGAGATCAGTCGTTCCTTGAGCGGATCTGCCGCATTCTTCCGCGGAACATCTCTTACCACCTCCATGTGCTACACAGAGATCAGTCGTGCCTATCGCGGATCGAGTACATTCAGCCACAGTGCATCTCTTACCACCTCCATGTGCTTTACAGAGATCCGTCGCGCCTTGAGCGGAACTACTACATCCATCCGCTATACATCTCTTACCTCCTCCATGTGCTATACAGAGATCCGTCGCTCCTCGAGCGAAACTACCACATCCCTCCGCTGTACATCGCTTACGCATGTCGTTTATTAACTACTACACTAACGTTAGTGTAGTAGATATGATCTTCAATAAACAGATAGTACTACGTGATTGGAACTCTATATTTTTTGATATCTACATATGTACACATATATGTACTACACACACATAGCGATGAGCGTTACTTATCGCTGCGCTGAGGGTCTTACCACGTTGGAAGGAGTGAAGTTTCCGACTAACATATATGCTCTTATATGTAGTCATGGACGTCTGACATCACTCGCAGGATGTCCGAAAGGAGTTGTCATACTGGACTGTGATGACAACGATCTTGTGTCTCTAGAAGGATGCCCTCCAACCGTCACATACATCAAATGTGATCATAACAATCTAACGTCGTTCGCGGGAATCTCATCGACTGGAGCTCTAACGAACATAAACTGCAGTCATAATAGACTAGTATCGCTATCTGGGTGTCCTCGCAATGTAACTCATCTTAAATGCACCGATAACAGACTAACGACGCTCATCGGGTGTCCTCCAAACGTCATCGATCTTGACTGTAGTAGTAACGCGATAAGATCATTGGCAGGATGTCCACGTGGTATAGGATATCTCACGTGCTACAACAATGAACTAATGTCGCTTGCTAGGTGTCCACAAACAGCAGTCTATCTCGACTGTGCTAATAATCGAATCTCTTCGTTCGATAGTTGTTCTCCGCGTGTCGTTAATTTGAACATTGACCATAATATGTTTACATCTCTCGCTGGGTGTCCTTCGTCAGTTATGTCTATCTACTGTAGTTTTAACCTACTGACATCTCTTGCTGGGTGTCCTTCGTCCGTCACAGATCTCATTTGTAGTTTTAACCTACTATCATCTCTCGATGGGTGTCCTCGTCGCGTTCGTTATTTGGAGTGTTCGAATAATATGCTAACTACACTCCGTGGATGTCCACGAACGGTGGCAAGTCTGTCGTGTGGTAGCAACCCACTCGTAGTTGTACATCCCCGCACGAGGAAACGTACTCTGACTGAGATGGCTGGAATAGTGGTCATGGACTCTGGTATCAGGACTGTTCCTGGAGTGACTATTCCGCATGAGTTACATGCGTACTTGAGTGATGGCGATTCTCTTGGGATATGTGGTGTCTGTGGTGCAAACTACGCAGCACAGGGTGTTATCATAACGATCGCTGGACACAACGTCCCTGAATGGAAATGTGATAGATGTATATAATTGAAAGATCGTCGTGTATTTACATAGTACTCACTGCGCGATGGATACGTCTACGTTCGTATACGAAGAAGGCTCGCACGGATGGAGTAGCAATGGCTATAGGAGCATCCTGCCCAACTGTTTTGTGAAGACACCCGTTGGTAATTTCGTCACTGTTAAGTGGAAGCCAGATATGATACGACCAAAGATCTGCCGACCACTCCACGCGGAGGACTGTGTATGTGTAGCATGCCTTGTACATTGGGTCGCTGAGTACCTGTCACAATCGACGTCCATCATTCACTTCTGTCCGAGCTATGGGTATGAGGACTGGCTCGGCGAACCGTGCTGTCGGTCTGATATGCAGTGCCCAGCGAACACGAGTCTGGAGTTCGATTTTGGCAACATGCATCTGTAGTTAGCGCTTCTTGCAGTATCCGTACTCGTTGCATACATGATCTGGCGTACCATAGTCCTTCCCATATAGTATGGGAAGGACGTCGCCAGACTTGGCAGGAATGAACACATCCACACCTTCGTACTTAACAGGAACGACTGGATTGATATAATCGACTGGCATAGAGCTACTCGATTCGTGGCAGATGTATCTACTATACAGTCCCCACACATCACGAGAGATACGTCCACCAGACGTAGTAAACGACGACACATCTGCACTCAGCCCAGTCTCTACATGCACGACTTTAAATGACCTCGACACGAATGGAAGGATAGACACCTCCAATCGGTACTTGGATAACGATGCGACCATACCCTTGATAGCTTTTAGTGTGATGTCATAGTCCTCTCTGTTCACACCGAGATCGAGATCGTAGTCCCATTCTATCATAGCATTACTTCTCACACTCCCGAGTAGCGTCCCGTAGTATAGCCACGGTTTGCTCACACCTGATGTGTATGAGTATATGTCTTTTAGTAGATCATCCAACACTATCTTCCTATATGCGAATGGGACAGCCTTTCTTTTATAGATGTCGAGTTGGTATGACGTGTAGTAGAGTACGTACGACAGTACGATCGTGGATACGAAAAGAATGAGGACGAGATACCCGAGCATTACATATACACTTCTCTATTATAATACGATATATCACGCGCGGTGTAACACATCACGAGAGTTGTGATGTGTTTAAAACGCTCCTATTCTATACCCGAAGCATACCGCACTGTCAGGCAGCGACTTCACTCGCTTAAAAGTCGCGGTATGCTGTGTTAAACTTTCGTCGCGTCTGCAATAATCTATCGTAGTCTCTCGTTCTACTATTCGTACTGCGTTCAAACGATCCTCTAGTTCAGAGTCGTCCACAATAACGACGATGTAATAGTAGTCGCGATGTTTATAGAATCCTATTCCTACAGCATCACTAACATCCTCCTCTGTATCGTCAGCGACTACGTTAAAGTGTTCACATCTCATTAGAGTGTCGGGTATGTCGCAATACTCTCCGTTTTCGAAATCCACGTCTTTCAGATCGTGAGGTGTCACAGATCTGTAGACAAATGTAAATCGCATAGCTACTACATAAATGTATGGTAGCTATGCGATTTACATATCAATACTATATTTTAACTGCAGAACGTACAGTCATCCAACATCACGTACGTATTCAACTCACGATCTCCAAACATCTTCTGTATGTTAGTGCGCACTGCAACCTTAAAGTCGTGCGTCGGGACGTACAACTCAATAGTCACAACGGTATTGAGGATCGTGTGTGGCGATGGCACGGTGTTAACTTCTTTCCCGATCACTACAAACTTCTCACCAAGCTTGGAGCAACACTTGTACTCGTACAGCTCGACACCGAACTCTTCATGTTCAAAGCTCTCCAGAAGACCCAACTCGTGCTCTTGCTTATCATCTGGAGTCTCGAACGCAAGATCGGTACTCCCGTCGCGATCCTTGAGGAAAGCCAACAGCTCGTCGCGCGAAATCAGAGCTCCGTACACGAACATGATACGTTCAAATACCATGATCGCAGACCGCTATCCAACACTGTATATATATATGCGCACTATATACATATACGATCAATATATATATATACCCTACGAATCGCGTGTAACTATCGTGTACGTAAATAAACACTCTACAACTGTCTACGAAAGTGAGGCTATAGAGTGTCGCTATAGTTAATGAACACACTGCTCTTGAGATCGCACACGATCGACTTCAGATCTGAAATATAGTTTTGGATCGTTTCTAAAAATAAGTTGGGATTATGATCGCTTGGCGATCGCGACCCTGATACTATTACATAGTAGATAATTCCACTAAACACCACGAGTAGCGTGTGTACGTAAAGAAACACTCTACAACTGTCTACAAAAGCAAGTCTATAGAGTGTCACTATAGTTAATGAACACGCCACGCATAGAGTGTTATTTTGAACGCTATGGATGATAGTGTGCTCTAGACATCACATGTCTAAACCGTTTCTAAAATGGGTGGGCGGAAAGACACAACTCATACACGAGCTCACGCCACTATTCCCTACCACTATACACAACTACTACGAACCGTTCCTTGGAGGAGGTAGCGTACTACTTGCTATGCTCGAGTCACATCCCAATCTCATTGGTAGTGTGTACGCCAGTGACGTTAATCAGCATCTCATTAATCTGTACAGAAACGTACAACTCCGTACGACAGAGCTCATAGACGAAGTTCATAGATTGTCTCAGACTCCGCTCACGTCGTCATTATACTATGACATTAGAACGTCGTTTAATAGTATGGATGGTCACGACGGATGTGTAGCGTCGGCTATGATGCTGTTTCTCAACAAGACGTGCTTTCGTGGTATGTATCGAGAAGGCCCACGCGGATTTAACGTTCCGTACGGTAACTACACCAACCCTACGATCGTAGACGAGGAGAATCTACATAAAGTGGCATCACTCATAAAAGACGTCGTGTTCACAACGTGTTCTTATAGAGATGTACTACCTAATGCTCTACCAGGGGACTTTGTGTACCTCGATCCTCCCTACGTTCCGATCGCCAAGTCGTTCGTGGGATACACCGCAAAAGGATTTGGAGCCGCCGATCATGCGGATCTATTTAGCATGTGTCACGATCTCACTCACAGGAATGTCAGATTCGTTATGAGTAACGCTCACTCTCCGATCGTAACGGATGCTTTTCCTCCTTATAGGTACACTACCAAAGTAGTGTCGTGTCGTCGTACTATAAACTCAAAGAATCCTGCGTCCCGCGCGAATGAAGTGATAATCTCGAACGTGTAGACATATATTAAGTCATAACCTAATATACTAAGATGGAGTTGTTCGTTAACGGTACTATGAAAGACGTACTGTTCCGTGCGTCGGTGGCAGAGAAAAGTAGCAGGACTCTTACGTACGATGAGTTTGCGTACGCACTACTTACAGCACTTCTCTCTAGAGAGCACACTACAACAAACATGGAGGATCTTAACTTTATCATAGAAAAGAACAGATCCATACTCAACACGTCGCGATACAACATACATGCGTTCGTTCAGGCGTTTGGTATGATTAACGACGGAATAGCATTCCCACGAACGGTCATTAGTATCGATCTAAAAGCACTACACTCCCTCAGAGGGTACATTCATCATACCACATACACATTTGATGAGTTCGTGAGTGTGATGTGCGATAAAAGACACTACGTACCACCCAACGAGATCTATACACCATCTAACTTCTATCTCCTCATATCCACTAAGAAAGACATGTTCGAACTGTACATCGAAGGCTCCAGTGTTTCGGAGTTATCGATCGCTTTCCCGAAGGGAGTTCCCACCGATGTACCATATGCTCCTCATGAGTCGTGCGTGTACGAAGAACTACGCGACCATCACATAGTACTACCATTGGTAGCTATGAAAGGATCTATGCCATATCTATGGCTACATGTCGTTAAGAGAGACGATAGACCCATCGTGTTTAGAGTGAGAGAGTACGATCTACATTCGTCCATGCTTGATAGAGTGTACTCTACTCGCATCGATAATATAGAGTTCAAAGACGTCATGTGTTATGTAGAGAACGGTGTCATTCAAAGACTCTAACTCTATCGAGCATCGCGCATATGTCCTTTCGTGTAGTGCCTTTTGGTATAGGAACGTTGTATGTTCTCTCTACGTACTCATACGCGTTCTCTATACTGTCCCACACACCACTCGATAGTGGAGGTAGATCTGATCTTCTTAGTTTTCTATAGCCGGCTCGTTTACGTAGATATATCGGGTGTCTTGGGCGTCCAGTTCCGCTTAGCCCCATGTACTGGAATGTTATTATCGTTCCTATAGGGTGCGTCGTTAAGTACGAGTTCCTTACGTCGTCTTTCATGCCGCTTATGTTAAACTTGACATTCTTGTGAACCTTGGGCGAGTACCACGTGCATTCAAACGAGCCGAGCCTATTAGCATTACGTCCTTTTCCGATCTTATAGTCCGTAATTGTACATTCGCTGTCCCACTGGGGTTTCTTCTTTAGCATGGAAGACGATCTCTTAGGCTCATACATACTCTGTGGCTTTCTTAGTATCAAACCTTCTCCTCCATGAGCGAGTACTTTGTTGTAGTAGTCCTCCAGATGAGCGACACTCTTAATTAGTATCTGTGGTGTGTACTCTATAGGGCACTCCGTAATATTAGCGCACTGAGTCTCTATTATTTCGCGAAGACGTTCCATACGTTCCTCGAACGGAACACCAGGTAGCGACGGAATATCGAACGCTTTGTACTTGATATTATACTGCGCCCATTCCTTAGAATTAACGTACCCTTTTCTAAAGATACCAGCGTCTTCGAACATACCATGCCCTACCCATAGCTCTCCATCTATGGCGACGTCTCTAGGCATGATGTCAGAGAACTCGACAGGCACGGAGAACTCGTTGCCATTGCGAGATAGAAATCTTGCTCCAGTCCATATCGCTCTGTAGCCATCCCACTTCTCAGACATCCACCATCCAACGGGATTGAAAGAAGACACGTCTCTGACGTTCTTAGCGAGCATGATTGCTTCGCCTTTCATAGAGTACACATCTATTCCTTTCGACCCTGCTCTGCCGGGTACTCCCTTCGGGAGCGATTCCGCGGCTATGGTCGTAGGATTCGATAAAAACGATGCGACGCGTGTGACTATTCCCTTACCTACACCTGGTATCTTACGATCGTTAATCTTATCTCCTGACGCCGACGTTATTAGTTCGTTTTCGAACTCAACTCGCAGTATGCCTACAGCTTTACGTATCGCGGTCGCTCTGAATGGTTCTTTAGCTCTGTAGAGTGATTCTGCCTCCTCTGTTAGATGTTGTAGTATACCACTATTTGTACTCGAAATATCTTCCCCCATTATAGTATATTGATATTATATGTGTGTATAATATACACATATCATCATCTGCAATGGGAGCATCCATCTCAAAACGCCACACGTGCAAGTGCGGGAACGTGTTCGACACTCCGGATGCGTTTGAGCAACACGTGAGATCTGCCACAAAAACGTTGCACAACTACACTGGTAAGGTACACTCGTACGAACGTATAGTCTACCCAGACGATCCAACTCGTTTTGTGACATATGAAGGACACGTGCTTAATGGAAAAGCTCACGGACATGGAATGGTCTTCTCTTCGTTGGTAACAAATCCGTACTCCGAAAGTGGCAGGGTACTAGTCGAGACCCGCAATCCCATCGTGTCTGGAACGTGGCACGAGGGAACACTCGTCACCGGAAAACTATGGTTTGTGAAGATCGGCAAGAGCAATACTCGCGGAACGACTAAAGATGTGTCACTCATATCAAAAGGAGAACTGTCACTGCTTGAGTATATGTACACAACCCACGAGATAGTCTCCGTCATGGCAAATGTGGGAAACTACGAACTGGTTGGAGATGTGATGGTGAAAGTGGGCAAGTATCCATACATACAACTACACTTCGAGGCAGACGGTACGATCGCGAAAGGAGAGTACTCCGTCGAGCTACCGAACGGAAACACGTGCCACTACGAAATCGTAGATACAAAAACGTCGCTGATAGGAAACACGATCAAAGTGTACTCTGGTACGTCGGTGATCTACGAGGGAGAGCATTCCAACTTCGTCTATGATGGTGTGGGAGTTCTGTACCTACCATCTGGCTCAGAAGTACACCGCGGTGTATTTCGGGACGGAGTTCCTGTTCACGTCGACGATACTGTAGACTGCAGTGTCTGCTATGAGAAGCCCCGCAGTGTTGTGTTCATGCCGTGCAAACATCTAATTGTGTGTTCTTCGTGTTCCGAAAAAATATCACAATGCCCTATGTGTAGGACTGACATCGCGGACAAGATCGGTGTGTACATGTAGGGCGATCTACCCACACTCGACTATATAAATAATTGATGTATGTGTGCGTACATATGTGTGTATGTGTGTGTGTGTGTGCGTACGGGTTTTACTACGCAATGGCATCCCGATTCCCGTCTTACAAGATCGTTCTCATTGGCGACACAAACACGGGAAAAACAACATACGCGAACGCCATTCGTGGTGTTCCGCGCCAGCGCACCACTCCGACGATGGGAGCCAACATTAACGAAATGGTAAACAACGGAGTTAGCTACTGGTTGTGGGACTGCGCCGGAGATGATCGGTTCGCAGGGCTCGCAGACGGCTACTATCTCCAGGCCAACGGAGCCATCATCTTTGCCACATCCGAACAAAACGCCGCAGACTGGCTCATGAAACTTCGGCGTGTCTGTGAAACCATCCCGTTCGTGGTAGTAGATCCGGCTATGGATAGTGATGAAGGCGAGGTCTACAGCCCACACACAGATAGGGCGTTCAAAGATCTCGCCACGATGATGAACGTGAGGGCAGCTGAGCGTGCTGCCATTGCCGCCGAGAAACATGCGTACACAAAGCGTCAGCGGTCTACGGAGTAAACGTGTCTCTCTAACCATAACAAAGTCCCTACCGATATTCGGTAGGGACAAAACACCATACATGTGTAGATCATTGATAGTATAGCACATCATAACATTTATTATGCACGAACGCTATCATGGATCCGAGCAACCCACGTGTTGGTGTTAGGTGGACACGAGGAGAAGAAGCGCAACTAATAGCATCTATTACAGCCGGAAAAGACATTGAAGATATCGCGAAAGAACACGGGAGGAAAAGAGGTGGAATAACGAGTCGCCTACGGAGCATAGCAGGACATATGATGGAACACGGAGAAACCGTAGATGATGTATGCATAGCACTGCATATGCCACGTGAGATAGTAGAACGTGTGCAACAATATAGCGCTACTACGAAGAATAAACACGGTGTGCGTCCAGAGAAGGAAGCATTGGAAGTTCTTAAAGACATCAGAACGATACTTGTCCGTATCGAAGCGAGGCTATCTAATGATACACCTATTCACACCGCGCCTAACCAAATACAGTGACATACATTATTGATATACGATCTATACATGTATAGATCATAGTAGTTGTGTGTGCGCTAACGCTATCGCAATGGATGCCATTGCGTACAAGATCGTTTTTGTTGGCGACACGAACATGGGAAAAACAACATACTCCAACGCGATCTGCGATACCTCCGTCGAGCGTACGTATCCCACTTTGGGAGTGGACGTTCACATGTGCGTGATAGAGGGAGTTAGTTTTGCGATATGGGACTGCGCGGGCGATGAGCGGTTCGGGGGGCTCCGCGAAGGCTACTGGAATCAAGCACATGGCGCCATCGTTTTCGCCACGTCGGCAAGTCGCGCTGATGAGTGGATCGTGCATCTTCAGAGTGTGTGTCCTGGCATCCCAGTCGTGGTCATCAATCCTCATGCGGATGTGAGGGATGGTGAGATCTATAGTCCATACACACGAGACGCGTTTGAAACTCTCGTCCGGATGATCGTTTCAAATGATGTCGTTCAGCATTAGCGACGATCTACACACTACACACTAAACAATAAACACTACACACACTAAACACTACACACTAAACAATAAACACTACACACACTAAACACTACATACTACACACACTAAAGTCCTCACCGAATATTCGGTGAGGACAAACACCATACATCTACAGGTGATATTTCTTTAGTATCGCTTCCAGACGAGGTATATCTATAGGCTTGGTGAGTATAGCATCGTACCACTTAGCGTCTACTTCATCTATTGTTAGCGCGGTCATCGCTACTATTACGGGGACGTTCGCACCCCGTTTGATTATCTTTGTGGCTTCTATACCATCTAGCACTGGCATTCTAATATCCATGAGACATATGTCGTACTTATGGCTCTGTAGCTCATCTACACACTCCTTGCCATTCTGTACCCACGTTATGTTTGCGTTGGTGTATCCTATACTCCGTAGCATCTCTTTCATCATGAACGCGTTAATACTATTGTCCTCTGCTAGCAGTATGTGTACATCTTCCTGAGTAGGTAGCACGGAGTCGTAGGTTGTAGTTTTTGGTTGTGTCGAATCTCTGCGACTCTTGGATAGCGATCGAGCGATCGCAACCATTAGCTTGTAAGGCTTATTGAGTGGTATGTCTACATACTCATCATACAGTTCTGAGTTCACTCCTTTTTGAGCTATAGCTATCAGTGCAACGGATGGATATTCGTTCGACATATAGGTAGCAAACTCGTTCCCCACTTCGAAGTCTACTAAACATACACTGAATGGACACTCCGCTCCACTAGTACGTGAGATTTTAATGCGGTGTATAGCCTCATCTGCAATATCAAACATAGTCGGTCGCATTCTCCATTGGCACAGTATGTCGGTCAAGTACATGCGATTGGCTCTGTTCGAATCGAGTACTAGTATGTCTCTGTCCGTCAAGAGTTTACTGTACTTATTTAGCAGATCCTCCAACTTAAAAGACTCTGTGGACTCAAATCCAAACGAGAATGTACTCCCGCATCCATACCCATCACTGCTCACAACCATCTCTCCGCCCATGAGGCGTACGATCTCTCTCGAAATGGACAGTCCTAACCCAGCTCCATTCTCTTTCTGTGTAGATAGACTATTATACATGGAGAACACATATGGTAGCTCCTCTTCGATGATGCCTATGCCAGTGTCCACGATGGACACTTCTATGTAGTATGCCTTAGACATCGGAGCGTCATCGTCTACAACAGACACCAACTCCGATGTCACGACGATCTTAATCGTACCATCCTCTGTATACTTGATAGCATTGTATAGTAGGTTAATGAACACCTGGCGTAGTCTGGTGCTGTCACCTATTAGTTTTGTAGGAACTCCACTATCTATGTCGATCTCTATCTCGACGTTTCTCTCGCGTAGTTTAAACGACACTATGTCTACAGCTTCCGCTATGACTGTACGCAGATTATACTCAATCGCTTTGAGCACCATACGATTCGCTGTTAACTTTCCATAATCAAGAATGTCGTTAACAACATCCATCAAATGGTAGACCGATCCCTGAAGGATGTTCAAATAGTCTTTCTGTTTGTCATTAAGATCTCCCGCTGTCGGTATGAGCGACGTCATTCCTACGATCGAGTTGAGTGGAGTCCTAATCTCATGACTCATCATAAACACAAGTTCAGATCCGCTAACGAAGGGTTCCATCGGAGTGTCAGTTTGCTCATCCACCGGAGTGTCGCTTTGCTCATTCTCTGGAGTGTCAGTTTGCGACTCAGATAGAGATACACCAAAAGAGTCACTCTGCGAACCGTCTAGTGATGGGCTGTCAACTATTTCTTGCGGAGACATCTCTTCTTCTACATCTACACACGGAGGTATCTCTTCTTCTACATCTACACACGGAGGCATCTCTTCTTCTACGTTCAACGCATCGTCGCGTTTAATACTTTCGGAGAACACTCTGGCCGCAGAGAGTACCATTTCATTCGCGCGTTCATGCGCAGTGCGTCTCCGTAGCATCTCATCCACCACTACTCGTACGGTTCTTTTCCTGCGCTCTTCTCCTACCATGTATTCAAGCAGTTCCGTGAGAGGGTACATCTCTTCTATATCCTTCTGTCTGTACATCGTTTTTTGTCCTAGTAGTGACATCTGCCCGACGATCGTGTCGTTGTCGAACAGTAGTATACCACAGAATGATAGTTGTGGCGGCCACTTGGAGCAGATGGCCGATTTTGGTACTCTCTTGTCTTGTGCTATGTTGTAGGATATGATCACACGTTTCTTTATTAGTGGCTGAAGGAATATACCTCTCTGTGATAGTATAGGATTGTTCTCAATGTGTACCGATGACTGTGTAGCGAACGCTATACTCCGCATGCTACGTCCATTTTCTTTTACACACACGTCGGCCATCATACTCGATGTGTCTTTGCATATATATCGCAGTATGGCTATGATCGCTTCGTGAACATTCGAGTCGTATAGTGTTCTAAACTCTCTCACTGAATCTGCGTACTTCGTAGATCTGATAGGGATATAGTCGCTGACGCACACTGTACATCCATCGAATGTTTCTACCTGCATTATGAATCTCGCTAGAGATTTATAATTGTATTACTTCGTTGGGTTCAAAGTGTTTCGTTCCTCTCATCGTGTTAAACACAAGACCATCAGTGTATCCCAGATCAAGTGGCGTAGTAGGTATGCCATGAAAATCGTTAAGTATGCCCATATACATACGAACACGTTTCATAACATCTACATCGTTATGAGTAATAGAGTATATACCATTCACGATGTGTTTCTTAGGAATGCGAATACGGTACATGTTAGTTCCTCTCCAGTACGAGACCGTGTAGTGGTTGCTGTTCATGTTCACATGCCCGACGTCGAACGAACGCGATGCAAACTCTCTACATGACGATACTGTCATGCAGTAGATCATACGCACAGTTCCAAGCGTCCCGATCGTTCGCAGAGAGTGTGATAGTCTCTTCTTGTGTCTATACAGCTTAACACCAATCGCCACAAACGACACTGTGCTACTAATGACCGCGAATGCCAGACACCACATTAGTATATCACTGTACAGTTTTAAATCCACTCGTAAGGATTAGTCTCCCATATACTCTTCGCTTTCGCGTAGCCACCATTGAACATGTCTTTCCTATCTTGCGTGTCTATCGCGAAGTCTATCACACTAGTGTTATCTACGGGGATAGATACTACATAACATCTATCACTGAGTGTCTCAAGTCGCATACGTTCTATCTCTCCAATGGGAATGAACAGGAGTCGGTATAGATACGATGGTAGGTTATCCGGCGAGTGTGATGTTGTACTAGATCCGATCGTCGTTTTAATTCCCAGTATGCTGTTCCATTCGCCTTTTTTATCTACATACAGTATCGGAAAGTTATCTAATAGCCCTCCGTCCACATATAGCGCTCCGTTGTATGTGACACGTTGGAATACGAGAGGAAGGTTGCATGACATCTTTATCGCTTCTATACACGATAGCCCCGGGGAGTTCTCGTAGTCTAAGTACTCGGCCTTACCTAGTGTCGCATTAGTCACAGCGATGATTATCTTTTTGTTAGTCAAACGATACAACTCTTCCAACGTTGGTACTCTATCGAATCGTTTGCGTACTAGTATCTCGATCTGTGTAGCAAAGTCATCTATGTTAATGAACCCGAACGTCTTGAGTACATTAAACATCCCGGAGGCCGTCTTCATTAGATGCATCAGATCTATGGTGGACAAACGCGCTAGTACTTCTAGCGGAGTGTATCCACAGTTGAGTAGTAAGCACAGTACGCTCCCAATAGAACAACCGCAGTATGTCGTTATACTATCGAGCATTCCTTGTCCATGGAAGAACTGTACAGCCCCAAGTGTAGAAAATCCTTTTATACCACCTCCACTAATGACCAATGTGTCGAACATACTACTCTACTGTCGACTACTATTTAAGACGCTCTGCTGTTCTACGAACTGCTTATAGAACTCTGTAGGGTTTGGTATGCCTACTCTGGCAAATAATTCCACGGCACGCTCTTGTTTTACCTTCTTTGGTACTCGCTTAGCACGTGTCTTTGGTAGTAGTTTTTTAAGCGTTATTCCTTCATATTTCTCCAGATTCCTATTTTCCATATACTCTCTTAGGGCGAGTTCAAGTTCAGCACGACGTTCGCGCAGAGCTTTAGCCTCTATGTTTAGTCCTTTGATCGCCCGATTTATGCTAGCCAGCTCTTTAACGTACGCAGTACCTTCTCTATTCATTAGTGAATAGAGAAACATCCTTTAACCAGTTTTGGGGTCTGCCACAAGTATTCCATCTTCGGCAACCTGCACAAAGACACGATTGTGGTTAACATCTGGAGGACGCTTTGCTGTGATGGGAACGATTGCGATTTCGAGGCCGCAAGTAGTCGGATCCATGTTAATCTGTTCCAAAAACTCTGTGTAGTGGCGATTCATGAATCCCTGCCAGATCATCGGCGTAGTGTTCACTTTCTTCTTCTCCGAATAGTCAATGTTGCAACGTGCGTACCCCATTAATATGTACGTCGAATAGTTTTAAATGTTTTTAGATGTATACTTTCATACGGTCATCTATTCTTGCTCTACATGCCGGGCACGTGTCGAGTTTCTTAGAGCATTTCGAGCACGCTATGCAATGCCTGCACGGTATGAACACTGTACTAACTACTTCTTCGTAACATATGGCGCACGTCGTTATAGTGGCTGGCGTTCTTGCAGGAATCGGAATCATTTCAGACACTGCATGCATTGGTATGTTGTTACTGAACACAAGAGGCTCGGAGACCTTTCCACCAAAGTACATTACTCCCATGCCATCCATTCTGCCATTGTTGAAGTACCCTTCGTATGTTTTATTCCCGTTCATGTCGTATGTTATACCGCGTCCATGAAATCGTTCGTTCGCGAACAGCCCGGTGTACAGTGGAGTGTGTCCATCCATGTGGTAGTATGTCCCGTGACCATGAGCTCTGAAGTATAGATGGTTTCCTTCGTAGATCTTTGAATGATCTGTAGCGATCGGGGGTCGTGTAGTGCCTACGTAGATCGTTATCGTCGTAGATATATCACCAGCATCGTTGATAGTAAAGTGGCATGTTCCTCCGTATAGCGGAACTGTGTACTCGCCGCCACACGGCTTTCGATCTTTGAAGATCAGTTCAAACGGAGTGATTCCATCCAACTTTACGATCGTACGCCCATCAGGGACGTACGTCCCATCATTGATGATGTACGAGTGAGCTCTTCCATTTGCTGCGAACATCAGAGTGTCCATGTGCTCGTGTGTACATATCCACCTATCACAGGTCATGATGACCGTGCCAGCAGTCTTCCATCCCGCAGTTTGCATCGTTCCTCTGATAAACGTCCCATCCTTCCACTCTCCTTTGAACTGTTTATACGTCCCATACCCATTTGGAAGACCCTGCACGATGGATCCTTCATACCCCCGATCTCCATCATCTACGTACTGTATAGTACCAGTATACTTACGTTTCGACGATCCACTTCCCATCAGTATCTATAATGGTGTTCATTATAATACATATCAGTATATATACACACTACGTAGTGTGTATATAGAACGCATTTCACTCTACTCATCGACGTCGATGACGTCCTCATCAACATCCTCCTCCTCAACATCTTCCTCGACGTCCTCAGCGACGGCCTTAGCCTTGGGCTTGGGCTTGGGAGCGGCCTTAGGCTTTGGCGCTGCCTTAGGCTTTGGAGCGGCCTTCGGCTTAGGCGCAGCCTTCGGCTTAGGCGCAGCCTTTGCCTCCGGCTCTGCGGCCTCTGCCTTCGGCTTAGCAGGAGCCTTCTCACGGGTACTCTTGATCACGGTCTTGTACTCAACAAGGTACGATACCTCCTTACCGGTCTTCTTGTCCTTACGCGACACAGTGCGAGGAACATCCAGCTTTGAACGCTCACCATGGTACGTGAACTCCTTGGCATCCGATCCTTGAGTCATCTCCTTAATCGTGAACACAAACTCGCACGGCTCTCCATCGCGACAACGCTTCACGATCTGCGTAAATGCCTTCTTGCACGCCTGGCCAGGAGCACGACCTGCGTAGCGCCCTCCCTTATCACTGATCTTCGACACATCGATCGCGGGAATCACACTATCGGGTAGTAGCTTGAACGTACGAGTCTTAGTACTCTTCTCCGCGGCCTCAACAACGACGGCCTCTTCCTCTTCTACCTCGATCGGGGCGGGCTTAGCCTTAGGCTTAGGCGCGGCTTTCGTCTCGACTACGGCTGGCTTGTTAACAGCGGTGCGTGTTTGGCGCGGCATGTCGTACTATAATATGTATATGGTGTCTCTAAATAGGTTTATTCGCGGGGTTCATTCGAGCCACTGACTTTCGAATCATGAGTGTCATGCTATTCGTAGTTACGGATCGTTATACCTACTGGAAATCTGGGGACTCCTGTTGCCGTGAGTTCCTGAAAGCGCACAGTGAGCATAGAGCCCATGTACATAGTGTAGTCGTTGTACAGTTTCTTGCGGTGTTCGAGTGTCCCCCGTGGCCTACACGAGAACTGTGTTCCGTCATCCGTCTGACATATCCATACGACACACCCATCCTCATCCCCCTCTCCCTTAGACGCTCCGATGATTGGAAACTCTCTATCATCGAACTGTTTGTACTTGAGGAGTTGTGACGATCTATACTTTGTGTATAGACACGGTACAGCTCTAACGATCACTCCTTCGTATCCTTCGTGTATGAAACGTGTGTGATATTTCTGCACATCGTTTTCGTCGTGTGATTCGTAGTATGGAACGTACTTAATATATGGCGATCTGGTGTTCTTTTTCACATCGTCAAGTATTCTAAATCGCGTTTCCTGATCGAACTCTCTATTAAGATCCACTAGATCGAACACGTGATACTCGATGTACATCTCTTTCTCGTGTGGTGTGTTTCTTACTGTACGACAGCATGCCGATACTGTATTAAATCGATCTATACCATCCACATTACTAGACGGAGACATATACAGTTCTCCATCTAGCACTATGTTGTTATAGTTCGGTTGTAGGAGCAGTTTCTTAACAGCGTCTTTGATATGCGATAGAAACACGAACTGCTTACTGTTGCGGGATGTTAGCACGATATCGAACCCCTCGGCAGAGAACACATTCTTCTGCAGACGCGCGATACACCTCACTCCGTCGAGTTTGGGCTGTATGTACACGCCAGTATCAAAGTCGACATACTTGTCTCTCTTCTCCAGATACTTGTGAGCGAGCATGGGGAGTATAGCTACTTCTACGTGGTCTGATGTGTTCTTTTCACTTCGATCTTTCGTAGTCTCCGATTTCGTTCTGTTCATCACACCGTGATTATTACCGTTCTGAGCATTCTTCTCTCTTATTACTCTTTCATATAGCAGGATGCCTTCGGCATCCTTAGGTTTGTACCCTTTGTCGAGACGAGACGCCCATTCTCGTTTGCAAACGAGTATGGCCTGTTCTTCTGCCGTACGATGGTTGGATCTTCCGACGTTCGTCTCTGTCGCAGTACGACCAACAGGCTCTCTCATCTTACCACCTACTTCTCCGAACTGGTGGTACGAGCATATACCTTTCGCCCATGTTCTCCATTCGATAGTTTTACCCGTCTTAGTAATGTTGTACAGTGGAGGGAACTGCATATCGAAAATACCACTCTACGAGAGTGTAGAGGTGCTGTTACTTTCAATATTAAGGAGTAACGAATCTGTTATAGAGATGACATATGACGGCTACTCACGACGTATTCAGAAGCACATGGCGGATGAACTACAGAGGATCTTCTCGGCGGAAGATCCAAACACCATACAGTATATGGAAGTGGGACATATACTATCTGATATGAAAACGATGAACGATCGAATCCTACATGCTGAATCTCCGCGTGTTCTCAACGATGAATCTCCGCGTGTTCATGCTAGTATGATTCCGACAATTAACGATTTTGGTATAAATATAGGAGCAATGTTGGGGCACGCGCTATTTGGTACAGGTGGAGACGATCCAGTTATCGTCTCTCTTCCGCAGTCTACTAGAGACGCGATGGAAACTGGTATATATGGCGTCGGCGTAGACGCCGACGAGGAAGACATGTGTACGATATGCAGGATTCCATTCGAACATAATAATGTTGTGACAACCACTAAGTGCGATCATATGTTTCATAAGAGATGTATAGATCGTTGGTTCTCCACTTCTGTCAGATGCCCAAACTGTCGCGCTGACCAGCGCGACCTATAGATCATTACTCAGTACGAGTAATGATACCTACGCATATTAGAATCACTCATCGTCATCCTCAACGACAGGCGGCTTTGGCTTCCGCGTCTTAGGCTTCGTCTTTGGCTTAACCACCACTTCCTCTTCATCCTCATCTTCTGTCACTACTTTTGGCTTCGCCTTCGCCTTTGTCTTAGTCTTAGTCTTGGTGGTCTTTGCAGCAACGATGTCCTCATTCGGATCTGCAGTCGATTCTGGAGTGCTACTATCGGCCTCATCTCCGTCGCCGAGTAGCTCTGCAGGATTTGGCTTACGTCGTTCGCGTGATGCCAGTAGCTCAGCCTCTTCCTCATCGACTTCACCATCGTCCTCTTCGATAGGAGCAGTGTTCTCTGGAAGAAAGCGAGGGCGAGTAGCATTCTTAGGTACAAAGTTAGCCTCCGATAGAAGACACTGTGCAGATGCTCCCTTATCACCATCGAAGTAGACCCATGAAATGAGCACGACTGGAGTAATGTCTCCCCACACGTTCAGATACTTCAGAGGGTTTACGAGCTTGTCTCCAGGACCACGCATCGTCGTTAGCATTCTGCCACCATTCTTCTGCGACTGCCAGAGCTTGATGTACCACTTATATGTCTTCGTGGGATCGATGACCTTCTTGAGCTTGTTCTTAGGGTACTTAGGATCTTGCATCATGCCTGGCTTAATGAGATCTTTTACCTTGCGAGAAAGGAGCACTTCGTTGTCGATCACATCTTCGAACCCAGTTCCAAGTTCCGCGGCGTTCTCGATAACATAGTCGCGGAGACGTTTCTTGAAACCTTCGTTCAGAGTGAAGATGGCCTTCTCCTCTTTCGTTGGCTCATCCTTCGTCTCTTGTGATGTCACGCTATAAGCAACCTGGTACTTCCCGGTGACGGTATCGGGAGTCCTCTCTTTGCCGTACATGTAGATCGGACTCACACCAAAGCAGAAGTTCGTGGGCAGAACGACGAACAGATTGCTAGGAGTACCATCGTCATAAACGTACTGCACGTCACACTTAACGAAGTTGCCGGTGTCTCCTTCGACGATCTTAGGATCACTGAATTGCAGACGAGAGGGATCGAAATCGGTTACGTGAATAGCAGACATACTGAGGGAACTGCCTCTATATAGCAGCAGTGTTATATAGCATCAATATTGCGATATAAAGTCTGCACACACATCGATAGTATGGAAGAGACCGCCAGATCGCGAACGCTACGGCTCGCTCTCGATGGCATAAACACAAAAGACTACACTGCTGCATTTGATCTACTATGCACTATGCGATTCGGCGCCCCCAATGAGTGGGAGGAAGAGTCCCACGTCATATATAGCAAACTACTACGTGTCGTTAATGTTGGGCGTATAGACGTGAGCATGGAGTGGTTAGTATCTCTCATAAATGAGTATGGCGAACACATGTATGCCAACCAGGTGTACTATGAGATCGGCATACTATTCATGACGTCCAGATTTAAACGTGTCGATCTAGCGTTCTACTACTTCTGTAAATGCATCGTGTCGACCGATGTCAAGTATAGAGGTGTTAAAGGAGGAGGGTTTCACTTCACAGCGTCTATGATATCTGATATGATAAGTCCCGGAGGCCGTGGTGTTAAACTCTGCGGATCGTACGATGTGATATACGAAGCGCTAGTCATACTACTTGAGGACTTGCGTAGTCAGAACACGTTTGGTATCGATTCGGATGCGATCGCTGCGTACGCTCCTATGTTCATACTCAACAACGCTAACCATCCTTTCGTAGTGGAGTTCGATTCATACTTCTATGATAGCAATAAGCCTACTATTAACTATGAACTTGCTGCAAAGTCCATACCTTCGCTACTATGCAGATCGCTATCCAAAGTATCGTTCAGACGCCCAGTTCGTATGGAGCTGTTTCTACTCGCGATTAGAAACTATGTTCTACGCAACTATAGTACAATAGGTATGGATGATATCACTCCATTCCTCATGTGCATGGCGTGCCAAGAGTACATAAACGGAGGACTACACCCTCCAAATAAAGAAGAACTCGCGATTCTGCAGAGTCTAAATAGCCGTCTGATGTTCGAAAGCTATGGTATCTATGGAGTGGGTACAAACGATACGAACGATGTTAACAGAGATCTACATCGTATGATGGTAGTCGAACCTGCGATCGAAAAAGAGTACATCAAGATCATAGAGACTGACGAAATACAGGACGCCACGAGCAGAATGGTAGCCAACCAGTACGATGAAGATCCGTATCCCAAGTGGCTCGGGTTCCATACCTTCGTGCATAGCGATGCTATTAAATTCTACGCCGCTAACGACGTTCCTTATATACCAAGTACATCCGCTAACCTAACACATCCGAACATCCTGGTAGCAGGATGTGGAACTGGTAAAGATCCGCTATCTCTGTGCCATGCATTCGGCAACGAATGCCACATAGACGCTATAGACATCAGCATTCGGGCTCTGTCGTATGCCTACAGACGTACGAAGGAGTATGGGCTACTGAATACGATCGACTACAGACAGAAAGACCTGCTCACGCTCTCGTGCATTAATAAGTATGACATAATAAGATCGTGTGGAGTGATACACCACACAAAAGATCCAGAGTTGTCGCTCCGTAAGTTGGTGAACGCTCTTAAGCCCGGTGGACTACTATGCTTAGGTGTGTACTCACAACGATCTAGAGATAGACTACATGAGATCGCGACACGGTACAATATAGATCGCACGGATAGGAGCAGATCTAACATAGTAGCGTCGCACAACCTGCTCATAGAGAAGGCAAACACGAATGGAGATCTTGAGATCCTTGTGTTCGGAGACGTACACAACTACTCAATGTTTAGAGATCTCATGTTTCATGTACAGGAACGTGGATACCCTCTTGAGTGGTTCAAATACGTGGAGACGGAATACGGTCTCACATTTCTTAACATGCAGAATAGAACATCTAGCACAAAAACACTAGACGAATGGATCGCTATCGAGACTACTCCTTCGGAGTGGGAACGTCATCTTGGATGGGGTCTGTATACAGCTTGGTTCATAAAGAGATGATTCACATATATGCATATGGCATATATGAATGTAGTAGAGTGCTACGCACTACGTAGTAGAGAGTGCTACGCACTACTCGAAGATGTGGCGGCTAATTCTCTCATACGAGAGATTAATTGCCTTAGCAACGCCGGCGGTGTCCATAACACCAACATAAGGGATCAGATTCACATCGTTTGTCAGAGCGGCCGTGGTGGCTACCAGATCCCCGTCCACGTAGAAACGAGCCTTGCGTGCAGCGTCTATGGCGATACGTAGATTGTAGAACGTGTTAATAGCACACGACTTGCCAGTCGCAGTACTCGTATCCGTCCCCCCGATCGAAGACACGGCAGTCCAGACGGCACCGACGGCAGAATCGTATCTGAAGAAGACCTGATCGTTGTCAGTCGCGATAACAGGTGTGTTAGTAAGCTTGAGACCAGCCCAGATGGAACACGCAGTGATAGACGCTCCAGTGGCAAGCCCACACTCCCACACCACCTGGTTCTCCGTCCCCCACAGAACTTGCGCCCACGCCGACTGGCTTGCATCCAGATGAGGAAGTACGATCACCTGATCGTTCGCGTTGCCGGCAGTCGTCAGAGTGATAGCAGCGCGAGTAGCTGAGAACGTGCTACTCGCCGATGTGGCGTTGGTACCCAGAAGTTCAAATTCTGTGGACGCGATCATGCGGGTAGCCTCTGCAGCATTCTGTACGTCTGCGTTGAGGCCAGGCTTACGCTTGAAGAACTCCTCGAGCTGGTAGCGCTCTGGGGCAGAAGAGAGCCAAGTGCTATTGCCAAGCACAACACCATTGGGGGCGTCTAGAACTAGTGTTCCATCGCTGACAATTGCCGTTTTTACGTTGAGTGTATCCACTGACGCATTCTTGTTGCGGGCATCACGTCTGAGTCCAGCATTGTATACACTCGACATGTTATCTATTACCAATATGTAATAAATAATAAAATATTTCGTAACAAGTATACATCCGCATTGTGTACTACGTAGTAGAGTGCTCCGCACTACATATCACATGTACTACGTAGTAGAGTGCTCCGCACTACGTAGTAGAGTGCTCCGCACTACGTAGTAGAGTGCTCCGCACTACGTAGTAGAGTGCTCCGCACTACGTAGTAGAGTGCTCCGCACTACGTAGTAGAGTGCTCCGCACTACTCGAATACGTGACGGCTGATCTTCTCATATGACAGATTCAGAGTCTTGACAAACGCGGCAGTGGTCTGTATGCCAACGTATGGTATGAGATTAACGTCATTGGTCAGGGCAGTTGTAGTAGCGACTAGAACGTTGTTTATGTACATCTTCGCGATACGAGCCGCATCTATTACAACTCTAAAGTTATAAGTCGTATTAATGGCGACCACGACGCCGGTATTCACCTCGACATCAGTCCCTCCGATCGAGTACACTGCGTTCCAATTAGTGTCGACACCCGTCTCGTATCTGAAGAAGACCTGATCGTTGTCCGTGGCGATCACGGGTGTGTTAGTAAGCTTGAGACCAGCCCACACGATTTCGGCCGCGATCGTTGTACCGGTAGCAACACCACACTCCCACACTACCTGGTTCTCCGTCCCCCATCCGATCTGAGCCCACGCCGACTGGTTAGCGTCTAGGTGAGGAGCAATGATAACCTGATCATTAGCATTAGCATCTGTCGTGAGCAACACCCCGCCTCTCGTAGTTGAGAAAGTGCTGTTTGCAGACACGCCGTTAGTACCAAGTAGTTCAAAATCAGAGTTAACTATCATGCGCACTGCTTCATTAGCATCCTGTATGTCAGCGTTAATACCAGGGTTGCGTCTAAAGAACTCTTCAAGTTGGTAACGCTCTGGGGCAGAAGAGAGCCACGTGCTATTTCCGAGTACAATGCCGCTCGGAGACGTAAACTGTAGGGGAGTGTCGCCATTGCACGCGATGCGCTTAACATCCAGTGTATCTACTTTCGAGTTAGCATACCGTGCATCACGGCGTAGTCCTGCGTTGTGGTAGGCCATTATATTATAAACTTACAATAATTGTGAGTTTATTTATTCGACCGTTTGCCGACTTATCTTCTCGTAGTGAAGATCCATGGTCTTCGCTCCACCAGTCGTCTGAATACCTACGTATGGGATGAGATCTACGTCGTTCGTTAGCGCAGTAGATGTCGCTACTGGAGTAGTGCTATTTCCGATGAACATCCTGGCCACTCTGAAACTATCGATCTTGATACTTAATATGTACTGTTGTGTCGTTACAACCTCATGTCCAGTATCCGTCTCCGTATCCGCGTTGCCTATCGAATACACAGCATTCCAATTCGTATCGACACCAGCCTCGTATCTAAAGTAAACCTGATCGGCGTCCGTAACGATCGTTGGAGTGTTAGTGAGTTTGAGTCCTGCCCATAGTATGACTCCAGCCACGGATGCTCCAGTAGATATGGAACACTCCCATATCGTTATGTTCTCCGTTCCCCACCTAACCGTCGTCCACGCTGTCTGGTTAGTATCGAGATGCGGAGCTATAATAACCTGATCATTAGCATTTGCAGCCGTCGTAAGAGTAACACCAGCACGGGTTGCAGAGAACGTCGTATTAGCAGTCACAGCGTTGGTTCCCAGTACTTCGAAATTACGATTAGCGATTGCTGCAACCGTAGTGTTAACATAGTCTATCACGTCGGCGTTAATACCGGGTTTCTGAGCAAAGAACTCTTCGAGGTAGTATCTATTTGGACTACGATTGAAATGCATAGCCACGCGCACTTCGTCGTCTCCGCTGAATATGACATTACTTCCCAAACTGGGTACTACGACAAAATCGGAACCGTTATACGCTAGCACACACGAAGGAGTCGTACCAAAGGTCAGATATGCATAATCCGCGAAGTTAAGTGAGTTAGCCGACGCGTCCCATAGCACGTCGCGCGTTGCGGTAGCCCCGTCGAAACGAACGTCGGTCGCCACGTTCGCTCCAAAGCTGACTGTGTCGTTTGCCGTAACGCCGTCGATGTTGAGTACGGTGTCCTCAAATTCGAAGTTAACGCCTAGACTACCAGAACCAAACTTTAGAGGCTTGGACAGACTGTCCACAGCGAGATTCTTGTACCTACCATCTCTCATAAGACCACTGTTGTAAGTCATTATAATTGCGATATCATAGTTTATTTTTATTTATGATACACGATGTCTATTCGTTATACGTGGCAGTACCAGACGAGGAACAGCATATGATATCTGTCTGTGAACGTAGATAGTACCGTGTTCATAGCACTGCAACTGCTCAAAGAACACTGGTAGTATCATCGCTCTCGCGTACTTTTTCATAAGCATACTGTACGCTTCATGTATAGAGATGTTATTGTGTTTTGATAGATACGCCGTTATGATACATGCCGTTCTACACCTGCCATGGACACAGTGTACATAGATCGGATCGTTCTTCTGTATAGCGTCATCTATGTACGAGACACATTCGTCCAACACATCGTATATGTTCTCATTCGCATCGTCCGTTATGCGCACACGTTTGTGATCGATAGACACAACGTCCGCTGTGTCGTCGTAGCATAGCGACAGCACATGCTTAATTCCGTTATGTAGAAGAAACTGCGAGTTGGATGCGTACTCTATACCACCAGCCCAGAGGTTTGGTACCACTTCAATCGGTTCCATTATTGTATGCTACGCCGAAAATTAATAGCACTTCCACCATAGAAAGCTTGAGGGCGTTTGCTGATGATCAATCTTAGTGCGTCATTCATACTTAGGTTTGTTGTCTTTACAAGATATGCCAATACACATATAGCACTGCGCTGTATACCGGCGTAGCAGTGTACCAACACACTACCTTTGTCGAGCACTCTATTCTTATATATGAACGATACTGCGTGCGGGATGTACATCTTCATTCGTCGTATTTCATCCTGTGACAGGTCGTCATCTACAGGTATGCGCATATACTCTATATCTGGGAATGTGTTCTCTATGTCCTTCGTACAGTTGAGTATCGCTGTGATGTTGTTCTTTCTCATGAACTTTCTGTCTCTTGATGCATTACCACTCCCGAGCCATAACCTCGGAAGTATCTCGTTGTACTCTGCCCCCATTATATCACACATGTGATATAAATACTCTCAAATACTCCAGTCTATGGGTTCCATTCCATACAGTTCCAATGCCGCATTCGTCTTAGAGAACGGCTCTGTGCCGAGAAATGGGACTGTGGTGTTAAGTGGACTTGGGTGTCCTCCTGTAATAACCGTATGAGTCTTTCCGATGTACGATCTGTACTTTCCAGCGTTGGCTCCCCACAGTATGAAGACACAGTGTGGAACTGTTCTATTTATATATCTCACGATGGCATTTGTGAACGGTTCCCACGCCGTCTTGTGGCTATTAGGAGAATTATGCACTACAGTTAGCGCTGTGTTAAGCAGTAGCACTCCCTGTTTTGCCCAACGTCGTAGATTGCCACTATTTGATGCTGTGAACCCGTCGCTAACGAGTTCTTTCTTAATAGTGCGTAGTGATGGTGGGATCTTCACTCCTTTCGGAACACTAAATGCGTACCCATGTGCTTCCCCGTCGTTATGGTACGGATCTTGCCCGATTATAACTACGTGCAGTGCTTTGATCGGAACATCCTCCAACGCTCGATAGATGTACTCGATGGGTGGGTGTATAGTGTTCCCTTCGTCTACGGATCTCTGCACTATACCACTCGCTTCTTCGATCTCGTCAGCGCACGACGCAAAGAACTCACTCCAGCCATTCGGAGCATAATCTTCTGTGTACTCACTGATAGTAGTGTTACTATACGACATTGGCTCGTCGTCGCTCTCACTCGTCGTTTCCATAGCGTTCGCAACACTCTCCTCCACGGGAATCTTAGCGATGTTATACACTCTGAAAGCTACATCTCTGTGCACTAGCATAGTCTCCATGATACCGTTTATGTACAGATCGTCGTCGCGTTCGTTAACGAACGCGACGCTCTTGATGTTCTTCTTATTGAGGAGTCCTCGAAGTGCCGATGCGAACAGCGAGACTACATTCGTGAGTGGGTCATCTGGTGTCTTCATGGCTAGTATGTTGGCTACATACTTATGGCCACTAGTCGTGGTGACTTTGGTAATAGTGGTCGTGCCGAGCGACATCTTCTTGGGCTTTGCGGATGGGTACCGAGTAAACATACTACTCTCAGCGTTCTCCGCGAAGACATGAGCCACAACTCTCTCTGGTGCTAGTTCCATGACATTCTCGATAGTGGTATGTTCACCCACTATGTTGGCCATAGCATCACGCAATCGCATCTTGTCATTCAACTCTACTCGCATTGTGTTAATATCAAACTCTAACACGTGTAGAGCGTTCATGGTACACACTCTATGAGTAGTACTCACATGCTTATATATCAATTTATAACCGCGTCTTACATGCTAGACAGCATGCGTATGTACCTCACCAGATCGATCTTCTCCTCGGCATCCGTGAACTGTGTCTTGAACTCGGCGATGTTCTCTTTTGTCATGGGGAGTTTAACATATTTTATGTAGTACAATGCGGCGACTATCATCTCCGCATTGTATCGTTCTACATCTGGCATGTCTCTAACGGAAGCGAAGAAGTTCAATCGTTCTTCAATATCCGCGTCTCTTAACTCTCTGTAGTACGTACCTGCGTTCGCTGTCAGTATGGTGTTCATCTCCTGCAGAAACTTGTCTTCTTCTGTCTGTGCCGATCTAGTTCCAGCGCCTCCAGTCCCTCCTATGAGTCCTTGCGCTCCAGTGCGTTCTATGTCTTTCATAGACTTTGGGTGTTTCTTAGTATCCGTTTCGCTCTCATACCCTTGTGGAGATCCCGGCTCACTGCCATAGTCCTGCTCCTCGCCTCGTTCGGATCCTTCATCATAGTCGGACATGTTACATTACACTTCAATAAGTTTAATGCGGTTTATTGTCATATGTGATAATAAAGATGGAACCATACATAGGAGATATATCTACTGGCTACTGGGTGAAGGGTGTTCCATATAGGTTGGAACATGCTTCGCGGCTCTACGAACGACCTGTTGTCACTGCGCTAAACTCAACGTGTAGTAACATGAACGTTATGGATATGTTTGGAGAGTACCCCAAAGAAAGTGGTTCTTTTCCCACCGAAGGACTGTACATGGAAGGACGCCACTTCTATAGAACGGCTGGAGTAGTTAACGACGGCGAACTACCACAAGAGAATGAGATAGAGCCGATGGCTCTCAATGTGTCTCCATACTACACGTCACTATACCAGGCCTACGAAGAGACATATCTAATGTACCCTCTCATATGCAAGCCGAGAGATCTTAAGAGACCGATCGACATGAAGTTCCTCAATAGTATCAGATGCACTCCGTCGTGCGATGGAGTGTGTACGACCATTGGCTCTAAGATCGCTAAATCGCTCATACGTATAGCCTCTACACGTATATTTGCCAACCCATGGCAGAGCATCATGGAACCAATCGTTAATAGTATAGATGCCTACAGCCCAAAGTCCAAAGTGGGTAAGTTTGGTATGGGGTTCTTCTCATTTCTGTACTGGCTCATAGGACATCCTACGAGATACTTGGACGTAGTTAGCTACACTGTCGAAGATGGAACTCCAACTACGTTCAAAATACGTATACAGGACAGTCCAAATGGACTAACGTTTAATCTTCGTGTATACGACTCGTCCGTCCGTAGGACAGGTACCTCTATAACGTTGGAATGTGCGCTTGATAGTATGGACTATAAAGATTTAGATAGTGCGCAGGACTACATCGGTAAGTTGTCGTATGTGACAGACGCTTCTATATACGAAGGTGTTAAATACACTGTTAAGGTCACAGAGGACTCAACATCCCCCAATCAGATATTTGTACATGTTGCTCGCGATCGCATACATATAGAAGACTATGCTACTGGCATTCCGCTTAACGTCGTGTTCTCAAGTCTGTTCATACCAAGTGTATCCACTAAGATGATACGATCGCATGCTATAGATCGTGGATGGAAAAACACATCACGAGTGGTATCATCTACACGTCTACCAACACGCGAAACATCGCTCCACATAACAGTATCGAATATAACAGTGGTGAGCATTATGGTCTCGACTGAACATTCGTTTGTGGAAACGATAGTGCTAACTATGCCACCCAACACCAAGCTTCCCGTATCGAGAGATGACATCATACTAACAGAGGACACAATACCCGCCATGCACGAAGGGCTGAACATGGTAATAGAACATCTCGCAGTTGTAAGCAGAGACGTCTCCGTTCTACAGTCACTGCTAGAGAAGTACATGACCAAGACCTCTGTGCATACCAACATAGAAGTGATGTCTAATCGTCTCGCCTATATGAACGACAAGTATGAGAGCCAATACGTCATTCCAAAGTACAACTCATTGTATAAAAACCTGTTTAAGGATCGTACTGAGGCGGTCATAATATCTAACTACAGTCTCGAGACCAAACTCACCAAGTATCTCGACGCTATAATAGAACACCCCATTACTGACATGTTCTCCGGTTACAGAGTCGTAATAGTGGAGAGTGGTGATAATATTCCAGACATATCGAACGGAGGGACTGAGTCGTACATGTTCATTAACCAACGGTACATAGATAGCCTCGGGAGCGATTGGGTAGTTAAAATATCTCTATCTCACTACACTAATCGTCTCGTGTCCGATAAAGAAGTGGAAAAGACGCGCCACGGAAAATACATTGCGATGATTTCCACCGCATTACAAGGGTCGTATCGTGATGACAAGAAAGCGATCATGATGGACATACTTAACAGAGACTCATTAGTTCATAGTACATTTGAAAAGTCATCGTACGAAAAGTCGTTCGAAGGAACGGAGAGTGAGATCGAACGCGCTGACGTTATATTCGATCGAATGTATAGACTGTGTATCATACTGGACGATGCTGTGTTTGGTATGAACATACCTTCCCCAATTAACATCCTCCGCCACTACATACTATGGAACGTGTACTTTGACAGTGAGCCTCGCAGTGTCATATATTCAGATCTACTGTACAATGAAATGACTCAAAAGCTTGCAAAGCTTAAGACCGCTCGTAAGGACTATGGTGTGGGTTTCTCGTCAGTCGTGGAGGGAACTTACGCCAGTATCAATTATAAGAAAAAGAGAATCATACACCCACACATGAGACGTATGACATATGAGATGATGAAACTGGTCATTCGCGGCATTCTACCTACACATGCATACTACACATTTCCATCGATGACGGATAAGATACTACTACGTGGTGGTCTATTCCTCAGAATGCCTCTGCACTACAATCGAATCTCAACGAGCCTAGAACCGATAGAGTACATGTGTTCACTGTGCAGAGATGGCATGGAGTATCTCATGATGTCTATGGTTCTGTCTCAACTTCACAATATACGTCCTTCCTCGTTCTGGTACGATCTCTCCAATGACATAGTTAAGCACATCTATGACGAAATACGTGCTGACTCGTCTATAATGGATGCTATGAGAGTAGCACACACATATCTATGGTTCTGTAACGACGACATTATGATCGCAAAGTCTATGACGATTGCTAACCTCATACACGCAGCGTTCTTTAGCAAACAAGAACACACTGTTCGGTATAGCCCGACAGTTTTCGTCCCAGCAGAGAAAGTGTTCACGCGACTATCAGACGTGATAAACGAGGCGTTCGTTAACGATTACACCAACTTCTTCGATCTTATGGAAGCGTCCACTGACAAAACATCTTCCGTCGCTAAGAACTTCCAGTTAATAGAGATCGCAGTTAACGAGGGTACTACGAAGCCGTTCTATCAGGCCGTAATAACAGAACTCGTGCAGAACTCGGTAGATGCGATACGCGAGTTTAAACCCAAGGACATCAGACTGTCGGTCGAACTCGCTAGAGACGAAAACACACTACACCTCAGTGTCACTGATAGAGTTGGCATGACGTCATCTGCACTCATCTCGCTGAGCGTTCCGTTCTTAAGTGGTAAGACTGCATCTGAATTGGTAACCGGAGAGATGGGGAGCGGTTTCTTCAACGTATACAGAGACAGCAACTCTGTAGTAATCATTACCAAAGATCCTAACACAAAAGATGTGTACAAGATCTCCGATTCCCCAATAAGGCAGGACGGACGTGTGGTAGACATAGTTAGAGCGGTTGGGATAAGTGACATAGGTGTAGACGGAACAACAGTCACTGTGACTAAGACATACTCTAATATGAGAACGTTGGAGGCCGATGTAGAACTCATTCACACATACGTCCGCAACATCATACGACCTATAGATCTTCCCATAGAGTACAACGGCATTCCGTTGGGCATAGACCGCGAACAAGTGTACGAGAATAAATACTTCAAACTCATACATGTCAGGTATGGGTACATACCATCGTACATATACACAAAAGGCATACCGTTCGCAGAGATGACTTCGTACATAAGTGATAAGAACATCCTAACAAAAGATCTCGTTAGTGCTCTTAACGGTGTGATAATAGATGTCAAACACTCTGCGTACATACCCGTGCAGTCGCGGACTAGTATAATTATGGATAAGGACGCGCTGAAATCTTTCATAAGCATATTACAACTAGCATGCTACGTGTCTATCATACATCAGATCGCCGACGGAGCGTATGACGGCAGAGTCCCTATAAGCAACTACACATCTAAGACGAGACCGGCCGACGCTCTGCCGAACATCCGGTTCGCAGATACCTACGTGTCTATAAAAGATATGGTAGAGAACTATACGGGAGATATAAATAAGAAAATCTCTATTGCCATGACGATCGCTAGGTGTACGTCTTTCATAACGACTCGGGAGATCCCCCCAACACATGCAGATCTCGATGAGTTCATAGATAGGCTAGTCAAGCACACATACGACGCAGAGATCGCGGATAGCGTCGCGGGCATAGTTAAAATGTGGTTCGAATTCAAAGATCTATCACCCCGTGAAGAACAGATCGCTGTGAAGAAAATAAAGGTTAATGTTGGAACTGCAGATCCAGCATTCAGAGACCTATCGAACGTGCTGACAAAGTGGGTAGAGGCATACTGGACGGTTGGAAAACGTCTCGGAATAGTAGGAATCGCGGGTGACCCTCCCCCGGTAGTAGTGTCGGTAGAAGACGAGAAGTACGATGGTATGTACAGACGCACCACGAACACTATACACATACGGAACACTATACCACTACTCACAGCAGACTCTTCCGCTCATGGAGCATGGATAGTAAAGATACTTGGTAGTAAAGACATAAAACTCATAACGAAGTCTCTCGATAGAACACTCGTCGGGCATACGGTCGAATTAGCCTTCCTTATGGCGTTCACAAATCCCGCTGCGATACTCATTCACGAACTAGAACACGCCAGAGCAAAGACCGAAGAGACGGCTGGTACTCACAACGATCTGATGCTTCGTATAACTGAAAAAGATGCAGAGCGATCGTACTCATACGACGAGCGATGTAATGAGATATATGCTCAAATTTTAGCTGGAGGGTTGTATGATGTATTGTTTTCTATACTCTGACCGATCGTATACGCCATAACTATAGCGTGTTGCTATAGTTAATAAACACACCACAGAGCGGTCACACACGATCGATCTCAGATATACGTTATGTTATACTTTGGAGTGAGAGACGTACGGACGCCCGTTGATATGAAAAATTAGGATTATGACGCCGTAGGTGACGGGCTACGCCCGTCACGACTCTGATAACTATAGGCTATAATTCCATGCACGCTACGAGTAGCGTGTTGTTATATTTAATCGTTCTTCAGACTCCGCCATATATGTGCCGCGTTTTCGCTTGTGAGATCGATATGTCTCTGACTAGTTACACGATTGTGAGTTTATATGTAAGCACACTACTTATCGTAGTAGAGCTTTATGATCTCTACGAGTTCTATATGATCGTCTCTTTCAATGCGTTCTATCTGTTTATCGATCTCATTCAGTAGAACTGGCAGGCGCTTCTCTATCTTAGGATTCTTCCACTTTCCGCGTTCTCTATAACCGTCTGGGTTAAACCGTATGAAGATCCAGTTCCCACTATGTATCATATAAAGATCGCTGTATCTATCTTCTTCATCTTGCTGGTCATATCCACGATGCTGACGTTCGTCTGTCTCGACAGCGATCATTGTGCTTCCTATGAGCATCCTGTGATCTATTCGTCTTCTATGTGTACAATCGCAGTGTCCTGTGTACATGACAGTGTCGTGTATAAAACCCTTTCGGTGTTCGTTTAAGAAGTTCCTCACTTTTGTCTCATGCGACTTGACACGAAGGACTTCAGATCGAGAATCTGTAGGGAACACATGTTTGAAACAGGTAGCACAGTACCCGTCATACTTCTTGCAGCCACTCCTCGAGTCTGGCCACTCCCGGCAGTGAGGACATCGTTTACCACCTCCATGCGCTATACAGAGATCCGTCGCTCCTATCGCGGATCTAGTACACTCAGCTACGGAACATCTCTTACCACCTCCATGTACTACACAGAGATCCGTTGTTCCTCGAGCGGATCTGGTACACTCAGCCATGGAACATCTCTTACCACCTCCGTGTGCTACACAGAGATCCGTTGTTCCTCGAGCGGATCTGGTACACTCAGCCATGGAACATCTCTTACCACCTCCGTGTGCTACACAGAGATCCGACGTACCTCTCGCGGATCTGGTACACTCAGCCATGGAACATCTCTTACCTCCTCCATGCGCTTTACAGAACGCTGTCGCGCCTACAGCAGATTTAGTACACTCAGCCATGGAACATCTCTTACCTCCTCCATGCGCTACACAGAACGCTGTCGCTCCTCTCGCGGATCTAGCACACTCAGACACTGAACATCGCTTACCTCCTCCATGCGCTTTACAGAGATCCGTAGCGCCTGCAGCAGATTTAGTACACTCAGCCACGGAACATCTCTTACCTCCTCCATGCGCTACACAGAGATTCGTTGTTCCTATCGCGGATCTAGTACACTCAGCTACGGAACATCTCTTACCACCTCCATGTACTACACAGAGATCCGTTATTCCTTGAGCAGATTTAGTACACTCAGCCACGGAACATCTCTTACCTCCTCCATGCGCTACACAGAGATCCGACGTACCTCTCGCGGATCTGGTACACTCAGCCATGGAACATCTCTTACCTCCTCCATGTGCTACACAGAGATCCGTCGCTCCTTGCGCAGATTTAGTACACTCAGCCACGGATCATCGCTTACCTCCTCCATGCGCTTTACAGAACGCTGTCGCGCCTACAGCAGATTTAGTACACTCAGCCATGGAACATCTCTTACCTCCTCCATGCGCTACACAGAACGCTGTCGCGCCTACAGCAGATTTAGTACACTCAGACACGAAACATCTCTTACGCATGTTGTTAGTATCTACTACGCTAACGTTGTAGTAGATACGATATTCAATATCAATCTGAGATCGGCACCATAGCGTCATGTGTGAGTGATGAGATTTTGGACTAGTTATAACAACGCGTTACGCACTTGCGATGTAAGTGTCTTCCGGAACACTATTCGTAATCCGGAATCATCTACTATAATATCAGGGTGTCCTAACTCTTCATGGAACTAATAAACACACTGCACACACGATCGATCTTAGATATATACGTATGTTAACTCTTTGGGGTGGGAGGCGTACGGGATATGCCCGCCATGACCTGATAGTTATAATTCCACTCACTCTGCGAGCAACATGCGTGCTTACATGAAAAGATACTTACTTCTATAGCTATCAGCGTGTTGTTATAGATATAAACACACCACAGAGCGACCACAGATCGATCTCGTATATATATATATTTGATATACAACATACATTCATACATAATAGATATACACTACGCTCATAGCATGTCATCGGCTCATATGATCGACGATCTTGCGGGCAGACATGAATCGGACATGGACGATATGGAGTACAAGTATGAACTCGTCGGTCTAACGCAAGAACGTATCGCAAGACTCGAGGGTCAGATCCGGTGGCGTCTCAATCGTGGTGGCGGAGAGTGCTTCTACGTCATTGGCATCACAAACGAAGGCATCCTGCGAGGCATAACACGCGAACACTACGACGAGAGTGTGGCAAACCTTAGATCTATCACGGCCAGTATGAACGCGGATCTGAATGTCGTGGAAGAGAAGATCGTTAACGATCTTATCGTAGGGAGACTATTCATACGACAGGTTCGAGACGATAGTTACACGGAACTACGTATAGCCGTGGCTGGTAATGTGGATGGTGGTAAGTCTACACTGTGTGGTGTTCTGTCTGGTGGAGTGCTCGATGACGGAAGGGGGTCGGCAAGAACGTCCGTTTTTAACTACACACACGAGATTAACTCTGGCCGTACGAGTAGTATCTCGCAACGGATCATGGGGTTCAGTGTCGACGGAAAACCGATCGATGGAGGATGCTCTAAGCTCAGGAAGCTGTCGTGGCCTGATATCGTGGAGCGTAGTTCTAAGATCGTGGTGTTCGTCGATCTCGCAGGCCACCAGCACTATCTGAAGACCACTATGTCCGGTCTCAACAGTTGTTACCCAGACTATGCCATGATCGTGGTGGGTGCTAACTCGGGCATACACAGAGAGACGGAGAAGTATAGCGATCTATCACTCGAGCACATTCGTATGTGTCTGATGCTGCGCATACCGTTCTTCGTCGTGTTGACCAAGATCGACATGTGCCCGCAGGATAAGTACAAGGAGACGGTCTCGACTATCAAGCGTGTGGCTAAGCAACCCGGTATAGATAAGATTCCTTACATGGTGCGTTGCCAGACGGATGTCTTTAACGCGTGTATTAACTTCGCTAACGGATCCATACTTCCGATCTTTTCGGTGTCCAATGTGAGTGGTAGCGGGCTCGATCTACTCAAGTCTTTCCTCAACTATCTCCCTGCGCAGGAGAACCCTCGAAAGATCTGCTCGCCTCATACACATCTGGAAGTGCGCGAAACGTTCACTGTGGCTGGAGCAGGGACTGTCGTCTATGGCTCTCTGACAGGTGGGACGATTAAGCTTGGGGACAAACTACTGATTGGGCCACACTACGACGGGGATGACCACCAAGGCAAGTTCGATGAAGTAGTTGTGAAGGGTCTTCGGTGCAAGAATGTACCCATCAGAGAGGCTAAGAGTGGGTACGAAGTGACGGTTGCCCTCCGTGGATACCCCAGAGCGAACGTACATCGCGGTATGATTCTCGTCGAGACACGAGATAACGCACTTTCATACTGGGAGTTCGACGCTCAGATAACGATCTCTTCCGCTAACGCGTCGGTCACTGTACGAAAGGGGTACCAGGCTGTGTTCTACATCGGGTCGGTTAGGCAGACTGCGACCATAAAGGAGATCCATGGAGACCAGACGGTGATCGGATGTGATGGAAAAGCACATGTGCGTGTTCGCTTCACGAAGCGTCCCGAGTTCGTACGTGTAGGTACTAGACTGACGATGCGAGAGGGAAGAACACGTGGCTTTGGGTATGTAGACGCGGTAGTAGAGTAGTATGTATATACATGACATTCGTCATGTATATTAAATGTGTTAATAGAACTCTACATACCAAAAGAGGAAGATGTATCGAAGTGTACCAAAGTAATGCATGTCGCACAACCAACTATGTATATACGCGGAGATATAATACCACAAGTACCAATGTTGTCCATGGTCGAATATTTGTATATATTCTATTATTTCCATATAGAGTATTCGTTTCATCGTTCGACCACACCACAGTTCCTCTCTACGTCCAAATGTACTTGCTCCTCTACAGAATTCCAATACTACGCCGCGAATTTATTACACCATTAATATTTTGGTATGTATTAATGGGAGATGACTATCACAAGGTAGGTGATACGATCAATGGGTACACGGTCTTGGACTACGCAGGTCATCCACGCTCGCGTAACCCTCTCTATCATGTGAAAGACAGATCCGGAGGTACGTACATTATGAAACGGGTCGAGATGTACCATTTAAAAGAAGCAGTTATCACGACACAGAACGACCACCCCAATGTTATCTCTTCTCACGACGTGTTTGCGGCTAATGGTAGAATATACATAGTACTACCTGAAGCGAAAAGTTGGCTTACCGGGATAATAGAGGATGCGCTATATGAAGACGACCAGCGTCCGTACATAAAGCGCATTAAGTCGTTAATATACCAGATGTACTGCGGTCTGGAGTATCTAAGCAAACGAGGTGTAGTGCACCTCGATCTTAGGCCAGATAACATACTGCTGTTCGACGACACTCTCAAAATAATAGATTTTGGTATCTCTCTACTATGCGTGTACGATGTCTGTAAAGTGGATGATGCTAATGGAATCATAAGATATATGGCTCCTGAGATGTATACTACTACGAGCGTTGCATCTGTTAACTCTAAGACCGATATGTGGGCAGCCGGATGTGTTATGTACGAACTTCTTGCCAAAAGAGGTTTATTCAGCGAAGACGATCCTGAACCGTTTGCCGAAGAGGCTCCCAAAGTTATTCGCAGAGTGTTAAAATCTAACATCATCGCGAAAACGATAGGGGCTGAGTTTCAAAAAGTGTTTGCTATGACTATGGTAGCAGACCCACACATACGTGCATCCGCGTCTGATGTACTACATGTACTAAATAAGCACGGTGCATGCCCAGAGACGAATGTAATGATAGACTACCCTATGCTAACGAACGATGCTAATAGAGAGTTGTTCATAGATCATGCATATACGATCGGCGGGTTAGTTCCGCAGAACGGAGAGGTGTGGCTAGTAGCGCTGCAGATATACGACTCGTTCATGAGTAGCATGATGCATTCTAGTGAACTGAGTGTTGGAGTACTAGCATTAGCATGTAGTGACATTGCATCCGTGCTAGTAGTGACATACGATTCATATGACAGCGAGATCTTCTTGGATGAGGCCTATGGAACCATAAAGAATTCGAAAGACATGCAGAGTACTACGAACCCAACACAGTACATACTACGTGAACTAAAACCTAGAATACTGAACACTATTAAGTTTAAGATCGACTACCCTTCAGCCATCGTTAGTGCTATTACTACTATGACATACGATTCGGAGAACATGCTGGCTCTGGTAACCTGTATGAAAGCGGTACAGGTCTCTGGACTAGCAGAACGTGTTGTGATACACACTACGAACTAAGTGTGGGGAGTATCATTATAGATATAATTGAACACTATACACTACTATGTGTATAGTGCGAACACGCTACTAACTATGCTCGGGTTTGAGACGTTGGTTTCGACGATTGCGACATCAACCATATCCAGATGGCTGAAGTTGGATCATTCATACTACGGCCTGTTATACTCCACGATCTCAGAAGGAATGTCGCATGTGAATGGGACTGAAATGTATACACGCATCACTTCCGAACGCGTGGGATCTGAGTACACCTACGTAGGGGTACTCATAGCCGTCCCGCTGTTGGTATGGGCGTGTGTTAAGTACAGAGCTATGTTCGCACTGCTGATCGAAAGAATGGTGAGACGTAAAAGCATTAAGATATACAGTGTGTCTACAGAATACACGTACCTTAGAATAAAGGAGTACTTGTCTGCACAGGGACATAATCCTAACCTTATCGTTATAACTGGAAATCACGAAGTTGGTAACTACAATGTTGGTAGCGTGTCGTATACAGACATAGGGTATAGTAAGTACATGAAACAGAGCACGACGTTCACGGCGTCATGGTACCACGAAACGATATCTGTCACCACGATGAAAGACGACAAAACATCGGTCGTTCCGACGGAGCGCAGTTATGTAGTTCTATCGGCACACAGCGATGTAGATCTTGATCACTATGTACACTACATTAAGTCTATAGAGACGTGCCACGGTTCCACGATCAAAACGGTATCGTATGTTGGTAATTTCAGATCGACCGATACGATTCTATACACACCAGAGAACGATCTCACTCCAGAACGCGCGAAGGCCAAGTACATAGACACTTTCTTTCATAGAGACAGAGACACAATATGGAGATCGGTGTGTAATACACACTACTACCCGAATAGGTACATGAAGCATACCCAAGTACCATCATGCAACATGCTACTGTATGGGCCACCCGGGACGGGCAAAAGTTCGTTCATATATAGAATGGTCAAGGCGACCAATCGTAATATAGTCATACTAGATGTGACGGATATGACTAAGGCAAGCCTTACGATGGTAATGAATCGTCCTCTGTCATCGTCTATGGATGTTGGCCCAAATTGCCCAAGTAATGTAGTGTTCGTGTTCGATGAGTTCGATACTATGATAGATACTCTAATAAAGACAGAGGCCACTAGGCACCGAACTGAAGACGCTATGCTAGAGCGTCTGACGACAAAAGACACAGTACTACCAAAAGACGTCCTGTCAGAAAAGGTCATAGTGACACTGAAAGATCTGTTGGGTATATTCCAGGGTGTCGTGCCAATGAATGGGCTGATGATTATGGCCACTACTAACAACATAGACCACATTCGATCAAAGTGTCCTGCACTGATACGACCTGGACGACTGACACCTGTAGAGTTCGACTACCCTAACGGAGTAGTGATGGATCAGATATCACAGCACTTCTTTGGTGAGAGTGTGTCTTCGCGTCTACAATCTACGAGCCCAGACTATGAACGGTTCTGTATACCCACTTCTCAGATCGTGGAACTTGCTGTGGCGTGCGAGTCGATATGCGACACGCTACAAGAGTCCTACGATGTGTACGTACGCGAGCTTAGGCAGATGTTGAGTTCGTTATGAGCTTAAGTGTTGCAAGTGAAGACAGTAGATTCGTTAGGGCTACATTACCTCCTCGCGACCCACTAGCAACCGGAACTACGGCGGGTGTAAAAGACGTCGAGGTAACATTTCCGCCGACACCAACGCCTCCCACGACGGTCATAGTCCCGGTCGTAGTAGATGTACTTGCAGTTACCAAGGTTAGATTTAGACTGTTGTTAAGAACAGAGAGTCCTTGCTCTTCTATTCTCCAGTATGTTCCATCGAAGTATAGACATACTGCTCCATACTGAACGAAAGTAAGATCTTTACTATCCGGACATAGTATTTTCTGAGTCCCGAGTGGTGAGTTGTGCGTTATATATAAAAACGTCCCAGTAACTTTTGTTATCATAACATGCTGGCCTAGTGTTCCATTCGCAAGTCCGTTAATAGTTACTGGTCCAGTACTGGGAGCCATCCGTATGATAGATATGTTTGATACATCTATAGAGTTCTGCGTCGCTCCATCTTCAAACGTATAGAATGACTGTCCATTAGTAATGTATCGTCCAGTATGTGTAAGTGTCTCAAACTCAAGATTTGACGTCACTCCGACGTTTTGTGGAGTGGATATCACTACTGTTCCGCCAACATCCGTACTCGTCACTCTAGACGCCGTCCCAGATATGTATGTAGCCATAGGAGCTTGTACCAACACTTTACTAGCATTCGTCGATACTATAGATGAGAGTAAAGACATAACAGGAACTCCAACACTACTAATAGAAAACAGCGGAACGATTCCACTGTCTTCAACACTCAGTGCAGTAGCACCTGCAGCATCTCCGAGGCGTATGACGAAATCTGTCACTGGTACTGTAGTAGTGTACTTGGACGCTCTGACTGAAGTCGCGGTGACTGAGTCTGCAAGCACTATGTCGTAACTTTTATCATCTAGTATTAACGCATTAATACGTGTCATAGCATCGCGGCGAGAGACAGTCCCGGCTGGAACTGTCATCTGTGTCCAGTCTAGTATAGTCGTACCAAGCGGGATGTCTGCCAAGACAAGTATCCAGTTAGCGTTGTGATAGTCCTCTTCCAATCTAAGGAGAGATGCTGTATATGACACGCTACTACCACTCGAGAATGTGAATGTTATTAGTGGATCTGCATACGCGACTGTGAATGTGTCCATCGTAGTCTATTACATATGTAATAGACTTTAAAACCGACTATGGTGTAGATGTATCTGTTATCAGACCTATGCTCGCCAATCCTGTGAGCAGTGATGCAAGTGCAGCATTACCCCCTCGAGAGCCGGTGATCGCCGGAACTGCAGCCGGTGTAAAAGTAGCAGCAGTGATATTTCCGCCTACTCCCAACCCTCCAGCCAATACCACGGCTCCAGTTACTGTAGACACACTGGCCGTACTATCTGTTATATTCATCTGCGTGTTAATAGTTTTCATACTCTGCTCTTCTACGAACCATAGACTACCTGTGTATAATAGAGACACTGCTCCATAATAAGGGAGCGTTATATCTTTACCATCTTGGCATAGTATCTTTTGTGTTCCTCCCGCGCTATTGTATGTTAGTATGAGGTTGTTCGCGTCCACAGCTTTAACTACTAGAATACGTTGGTAGGCTATGCCATTCGCGAACCCATTGATCCTGAAGTCTCCAGTGTCCGGAGAGACCATAACTACAGACACATTGGTCACGTCTATCGCTCCCTGTGGCGATCCATCTACAGATGTAGACAGAGATACTACCCCGCTCGTTATGAATCGTTTTGTTAGTGTTAGAGATGCGAATGTGGGGCTTGACGTTGTGGCTATGTCTTGCGGAGTGCTCAAAGTGACAGTTCCATCTCCGTCATTGGTCACAGTTACCCGATTCGCAGTCCCAGTGACCCAACTTGCAAGGTTCGCTACTGAACTAGCGACGCCATTAGCATCAGTTGCCACGATACGAGACGCAGTTAGCGACGGCATAGTGACTAACCCCAAGCTGTCAATCGAAAACACGGATGCTGTTGTAGAATCCTGCACATCAAGAACGGTTGCTCCGGCTGCGTCTCCGAGAACGATGCGTGTATCGTTGGCTGCATTATTAGATCCGAACGTGGCTGCTGACACTATGGTGTTCGCATTTAGCGTCGTGACGTTAAGTACATCGAAGTACTCGTCTGGCAACACAAGAGCATTAATCTTGTTAATAGCGTCGGTGCGAGACACCGCACCGGCTGGAGCGGTCATCTGATTCCAATCGAGTATGGTAGTGCCTAAGTTTGCGTCCCCACTCGCGAGTATCCAACTTCCGTCTCTAACATCTTCCACCAACGATAGTAACGATGCTGTATATGATATAGTGGTACCGCCAGAGAACGTAAACACCATATGCGGATCTGTGTATACGGCCGTAAACGTGTCCATTACTACTAGATGGCGTTATTTAGGTTTATATCTATTGATTATCATCCATCGTTGCATCGTGTTATATGCGTTGCATCGTGCTCAGAATCATGAAGTGTTCTATTTGTGGCGAGAAAGGACACAATAGAGCCAATACGAAATTTCATCCTAAAAACACACCATGGCGAGTAGATACAGTTATGAAGATATCAATGGATAAAGTGTGCGAATGCATCAGAGCGGATGGTAATCAGCATGTAGTGCTGCTACGGAACAGAGAAGTGGTTCAGTGGGTTTTTGGAGATACGTCTTTTCTTCCGGGTGCAGATAGTGACACTAATAAACAACGTAAGAAGTCTGAAGATGAATGGGGAAATAGAATGTTGCGGTGTATAGTTCCCGATAAAGACACAGTTCAATGGACTACAGTTGTAGGAGAAACGATAGTCAAAGAGATCAATATGCTCCTTGGCTACACTGTGAATATCCCAAAGCCATTAATCGACGGAGTTCGTAAGTATCAGTTAGACGCAGAGACATCAGCTGCCATTATAGAGATTAAGGCAGCGACATATTTTACGGGAGGTACAGCTAACGAAAAAATCTTGGGGACTCCTGCAAAGTATGTCGACGTTCCAGGACTCTGTGGTAAGCCATTAATGATAATATGCATCGGACGTGCAGAAAAAGAAATCAGAGACAAGTACGGATTTCTTCCTGGTAAGGCGTGCGGAAAAAACCAACGAGATATGTTAGAACGTTGGAAATCTGGTAATATCGAATTAGTCGGAGCTAGCGATATTCTTAGATCGCTATGTAAGTAGGAGTGTTCTTTCTCTCATAGACGAACGCTGCTGCCTACTACACAGAATGCTTCGAGTGCCCACTTGAGACCGTCTATGCTCTTAAGTATCGCCAGTATAGCATTCGCGTATACTCTAATTTCATACTGAGCATGTGCGTCCAATCGCAGTTCGAGAAAGTGGAACAGGTTGCGAAGATCGACTGTGAAATAAAACTCGGTATAACACCCTACAGGTATAATGCATCGTGCTTCTTCTCTTGATACTCCAGCATCTATTAGTGAGTCGTACAATTTAAACGTTTCTTCGTAGTGTGTTCTAATCTTATTCTTCATGATGTCATTAGCGTCTATCGCACTCTCAGAGTTCGAACCCTGATGGTTAGTCGAACTCTGCGCGTGTAGAGCCTGTGGCACATAACATTCGTTTATAGCGTTGCTATACCGCATGGAGTATTCGTTGAATGACATCGTCCTGTGTCTCATCCACTGTCTCGCCACGAATATGGGACACTTAACATGGAACGTTAGTTGTACCTGTTCGAATGGAGACATGTGTTTGTTACGATATAGATACAGCACGAGGTTACGATCTTTTGCAGCACCCTTAGAAGCGTCGCTTCCTGTAGACACTCTCGCCGACTGTAGTATGCGATAGTCGTCGCCCATGCGATCTACGAGTTCCACAAATCCATGATCGAGTACTGGCACACGTTCCATCATCTATTAAACATGTACATGTTTAATACGACTTACACAATCATAGTGCCTTTCGATAGTATACTACGCGTATCGCCATCTTTGAACCCGTATGTGGCCGTCGGGACAAACTTTGAATTGTGAGGGAGTAGAATCTCGAATTCGGACGCATACTGCCCTCCTGATACTACGAGACACTTAGCCCCGACTGGGACTGTTATTACATAGATACCATTAACCACATCATCGTCATCCTGCTTTATAAACCTTTGTATGACAGATGGAAACATGGATGTAGATATAAAAGCATCATCTGTGTAGATGCCATAGAGAGCTCTTGTAGCTCTGTATACGACCATCTCTCTATCTACAGGAGGAGCGTTGTTAATGATGTGTTGCAACTTATCTACTATATACGGCTGTATTAACTTAAGAGCGTCGAACGTCACATGATCTGCATGCAACTCCATGAATAACATCTTGTATATGTGTCTTATTGTAGCGTTCGATATAGATCTAACGCTAAACATGTCTATGAGTCCTTGCTTAGCGTGTCTAATATAATTGTTCATTATACGGTCTCCGGTATAGCTGTACAACTCGATGATGTACTTAGACTCTATATCCAGCGACTTAATGTACGCGATTTGTGCATTCGCCCACTCAGTAGAAGGGAGCATAGCATCCTGCAACTTTAGAAAGTCGTCTTCGATAGTCATATCCAACGCAGGATAGTAATGATACTGCAGCATTGTCTCCAGCTCGTTCGCTTTAACCAAGAATTGGCTGGTGCTTTCGCAGAGATCGATTCCTAGATTGTTTTTGCATATAGGATTATAAATAGCCATATGTTTGGTGTGTTCGAACGTTTTATACTCCCATGGTACCATATCTAAGAACTCATCTATACCGAACATATCAAGCATGAGGTCTTTGACCACTATATAGTTTTTGGTCGGAGTGTCGTGTATGTGCGATGGCCACTTAACTTTGCTGTATGGTATGTTTTCGCTGAACGTGATAGCGTCTGGTTGCAGATTCTTACACCCCATAAAGTCCACAACCTTTAACTTATCCGTCCCTCCATCGAGGCTCAGCCCCATTAGATTGGTCTCTGAGAGGTCTAACGAAGTTAATGACTCTGGAACCGTTAGTACCAGATACTCATCCGGGAATGTACTTCCTCTAAAGCTCAGTTCTTTCAATGATGTCATCGTAGTAGTGTTGTGGTACTGGCTCGGTATCATACATTTCACGAGGTGAAGGTTTTCCAACGAGGTAGACTTGGCTATATCGTACTCGATTATAGAGTTAGGGAAGTCTACTCCCTCTATGTACAACGTTCGTAGTGCTAAAAAGGACGAGAAGAATGTGTCTCCTTCGTGTAGGTTTATTCTGCTGTTCTTGAAGAACAGTTCCTCTATCGTACGAGAGGGTCTCCACTCTGCAGCCTCAACCCGCTCCGTATAGTCTAGTGTTTCATCCACATCGGCTTCGAACGTTATGTCGCAGTCGGTACAACTTACATTCTTATATTTGAAGTCGGGTGATATAATTATTTGTGTTCCACTAAGAACCAAGTCTTCTATCATCTTAATGTTTAAGATGATAGTTTTTATGCAATAATGCTCCGCGATACTATATCTTTTCCCATAGATGTGTTGTACATGGAGACGTATCCTTTCGATGCGATGTGTTCGAACGTCGTACCCCTCTGTAGTACTATGTCGAATTTGCCGGAGAGAGTATTTGTCGCTAAGAGACACGTTGTTCCAGCCGGTATCTCTATGACATACAACCCGTTGTATGATTTTTCGGAACTACTTAGTATGGTGTATACTCTATTTGGGAGTAGTGTTGTTAGTACGAACGACTTATCATCGTATATACTATCGAGGGCGTCGCATACTCTATAGACGATAATATTACGATCGAGAGGTGGCGCACTTTGTATGATGCTTTGTAATTTATTTACTATGTACGGCTGAATGGCGTGAATATCGTCTATAGTAACATCATGCACTCCACGGGCATTAAAGATGACACGATACGCATGATTTATTCGCTTATCTCTCATAGAGTCTATAGTAGCTACATCTATCACATAAGGAGGTGTTTGATTAATATAGTTGTTAATGACGTCTTGGCCATTGTATGTATATAGTTGCAGTATGTATCTATCCTCCAGAGACAATGCGTTTATATAATCATACTGTGCTTTAGCCCAGCCGGATGATGGTAGTATGTTCTTAATGAAACCTAATGCATCTGGGTGTGTTGGATGTATACCGTTTAGTTTCGCATACATATTAAGCTCGTCGGCGTCAATCATCATGTTACTAGTACGTCTGCATTGGGGAGTATCACTCAGTACACCTATGCACACTGGGTTTGGTATAGAAACATGCTTTTCGAACGCGTTTGGTATATCTTCGAGAGTTATAGACTCGAACGAGGGAACTCTAAACATGTCAGCCTCAAGCTTCATTTCATTCACTTTAAGTATGACGTACGACGGTACATGAGGAGGGAGCTTTATGATGGATGGGTGTATGGTGTCTGGAAGGTCAATCTTATATCGATCTATGATACTCAGGCCACTAATATCGATCTGCTCGAGACCGCTCGGGTCGCCTACCAACTGTAGTGTCGTTACGATAGGGGACGAAACTGTTAACGTCTTGAGCGGTGGGCTAGCAGTGATCGATATGTCCAGCGCGTCCAACCGTAGTACAGAAAGGTGAACGACGTTCTGTAAGTTTAAGTATACACATCTATATCTAAATATCGGCGTGTTGTTGTCTAGTGTGATAGTAGTTGCGTTTAACGCAAATGTTTTTAGTATATCATAATAACTATAGTCTGCGACTAGTTTGTCCTTATTGTATAGAACAACGCGCGTGTTCTTCATGATGAACTTTTTGAGCGATGGAAATATGTCGATTTTATGATACCGATCTATCGAAAATACACTATCCGTGATGATTAACGTACGCACCTTCTTTCGAATGTTGGAACGCAGTGGTGGATAAATCCTCAAATCCGCCGAACACCCCTCGATCACGACTCTGTTAAACTTAGGATCTATGTCCGTTATGAGGAGATCCTCATTACTATAGGTTATCGTATCGTCGTGCATAGTGATAGGCATTTATATATACAATATATAAATATATGTGAGTAAAGTAGTGGTACTAATATACATACGCCAGCACACTGTTCATAGCGTGTTCGAATGCCGCTTCGATGTATCGCTTGTACCGTGTCTGTACGAACCCCATGTAGAACCCTCTCTTCTTTTCACAGTATGCGATCGCGGTCTCGTTAATAGCCTTGACAGTATCGTGTCCGTACTTCGTCTTGAACTCTTTTGTAAACGGACGCTGGAACATAGATCGGAACTCTCCGTTGTTGTAGTCGATCAGCACTTCCGCTATGCGTGATGCTCTTTTCTCTACAGAGAGTTCTCTGTAGTCATCGAACTGTGTAAAGACCGAACGAGATTCGTATAGTGCTTCTGCGATTATGTTCTCGGGCATGAAGTGTCGATACTTGCGTTCTCCTCTAATGCATGTAGGAAATCTTGCCGACACGATGCGCTCCACTTCTTTGAATACCTCTCGTAGAGTCTGATCGAAGTCAAGATAGATGCCTTTGACCGGCTCCGATCTATTAACTATAACGTATTTCATATGCAGTTCCCTATCCGTGTCAAACGTGTAGAAGTACATCGTGAGGTGTATTCTATCCTGTGCCGTTAGCTGTATGCATGATCGTAGACGGTGCTGACCATCCAGTATGAGATACGAGCCATAGACACCAGGCGACTCTTGACACCTCCCAAAGATTATAGATCCATCGAAATCGTATCTGTCATACTTAGCATAGTGTTCTTCTTCATACTTAGCTATAGCGTCTACGCGCTCCGTGTTAATGGGTCTATTCTTAGCATATCCCAAAGACTCTATTCTATCACGTTGGAGTAGCTGAGGAGCATACTTAGTCACAGCCAGCCCGTAGTACACTATAACATTTGCTTCTTCCACGTCAGGTTCTACAGATATCCACGATGTGTTCATTTGTATCGTTTGATGTATCATTGTGTTCATCACAATCATATTTTACTACTTGATATAATATCAAGAGCGCGTCTCAACACAAGGATCTGGTTGTAGCAGTCCCATAGTGCATGGTGTTTACTTCCGTACGATGGTATGTCGGACGATCTCATTCCGGCAAGATCCAACACGGTGCGTAGATCTCGAATGTTCCAATACTCCCATGGTGTCTTCATACCGCACATTCTATAAGCCTCAGTTAGTATGACACAGTCAAAGCTACTTCCATTAGCCCACATTTTAACGTTCGCGGTGTCATGCAGACGGATCCACTTAGTGAGGTGTGTTAGCGCTTCGTGTATGGTGAATCTGCTCTCTGGAGAGAAGCACTCCGCCTTTGCCTCTGGTGTCTGCTTTCCCCACCATTCGATCGTAGACGCATCTTCTGTCATTCCCACAGAACGGCACGAGTCTCTGTCGACACGTCTATAGAACGAGTCCATCTTCGTGAGCTTTAGAGGGTGTCCTGGAGTGGGATCGCGACGGCTAAAACGTATCGCTCCGATGGTCATAACGACACTCGTTGGCGATGTGCCGAGTGTTTCGATGTCGATCATAACGTCCGTCATAGTACTGCGTTATATACATGGTATAACTCTCCTTTATTACTCTATCAGTGTTTCATCCTGCGCGATCTGATATCCGTACCATCGCGATTTAGCCCCGATCGTCCCCATCAGTTTCTCTATCTCGGACTTCATAGCACCACGCCCGACGATGTCCTTTGTATAAGACGGGTAGTTAATACGGTGCCAGTGCTTGAAGGTTACGTACAGATCCTGCAGCTTGATGTGAGTACGGCTCTCTGCCCTCGGCTCAGACGCGATCTCCGCCTTAATCTCGTCTTCGTCCATAGTGTGTACACACTCGTCGATGAACTGGCGGTAGACATCATTGCGCGTCTTGTATCTGTCCGTAGCGTATGTGACCTCCGTCGGCTCGTAGATACCCTTAACCTTATACACACGAAAGCGTTCCAGCAGTACCCATAGGAACGGCGACGCGAGTTCTGGTAGCCTCTTGTCGAAATCGTTAATGCGTGGAAAGATCTTCTTCGAGAACTGCTCTTCCTCTGTCTCTGGGACGAGCGAAGCGTTCTTTGGAAACAATGACTCGAACAGTATGACTCTCACACGGTTCCACGTCGCCTGATCGTGGGCTGGAATCTCAGGGGGTTCGTTGCACATGAGCATGAGTGTGAACATGGGCTTGATGTCGGCGCCCTTCTCGTATAGTGTTCGCGCAAAGAAGCTGTCGTTACCAGTGAGTTCTTTAAGCACACCGACGTTCAGCTTCTCGTTCTTAGCCAACTCCTGTACGAAAGCGAGACGCTTTCCTCTCACACGCGCCAACTCGGGCCTCGCAGAACCGGACGAAGAGCCGTTACCCTTGGCAAGTAGTTCACGTGGAAACTTCATGCAGTACTCTCCGAACACGAGTTCCATGAGCTGTACAGCGACCGACTTAGAGTTATCACCGTCGCCGGTGAGGATGGCGAAGATCTTCTCATCGTTACCCCCTTTAAGACAAGAGCACGCGATGTCGAGGAAATAGTTGCGAATGTTCTCGTTGGGGAACACTTTGCGAAGGTAGTCCATGATCTCAAGCACATCGTCATCACTCGGTGTGTAGTCTTGATAGTAGACGTCAGAGCATATGGTTATATAGTCGTCTGGGCGACCATCGCGGAACATTCCTATGTCGAGATCGTACACTCCGTTCTGAAAAGCAACGAGCATACGATTCTCATTAATGCGCTCAATGAACTTACTGTCATAGAAGTATACCTTGCACATATCTAGTACGGAATGCACGAAGTTCTTAACTCCGAGCTCAAAGATGATCTTCTGCGAGCGCTCCGCTCGTCCGCGGTTTGCCTCTTTATCGTTTCCTTTAAAATACTCGTCCATGTATATCTGATGAAGTACTGCGAACTTCTGTGGTAGTTCGTTCATAATACGAAGCTTAATGCTCACACCATCGTCCACATACACCCACACATGCCCCCGAAACTCATACCACTCATCTTTCTTGCTATTACAGCAGACGAACTGATTCTTGTACAGCTCGTGCATAACGCGTGCAATCGCGTTGTGATTAATCTTAGGCATCTCGATCGCCTGTCGCATAGTGTATTTTACCTTTGAGTCCTTCCACTCGAAGAACTCGTTGGGACTATCAAGCTTTGCCATATACAGCAACGATGCGATAGTCTTGTTGCCCCCGTTCACACCGGTCTTATACTCCATCTTATTCCATGCCTGCTCGCACACCCCTTCTTTATACTTCTCACTACGCTTCGAAAACTCTATCCATGCGTTCATGGCAGATAGACTTCCCTGCCCAACCGAGAACAGACACCACCCAACGTCCATCCACTCGTTGTAGGTCTCCGCTCGAGACCGGTTGAGCATGCCCATGATGTTACCCTCCTCAAGGACTCTCATGTCCTCAGCCGCGTCGATTGCGGATCGAGTACCAACGTTCTTCGGCCGACGCCGTTTCTTTTCGGCATCCTGTAGCTGTTTCGCCGCCTCTACCTTCTCGAGCAACGGTGTTACTGGCGTGTCGTTGTAGATGAGAGATAGAAACTGTGGTATGTAGTACTCTATACTACTCTTTCGACCCTTCATAAGATCGCCGAACAGTACCGATATGCCCACTTCCTGCACAGACTCGTCGTAGATGTGTGAGATACGGTACGGCTCTACTCCTTTTTCGCGAATGCTACCATAGAGCCCCCACGTCTTTGTCGCCACAGGATCTACGACTTTGTCGATCGTGTTGTTAAGTGACATAAACTCGAACACTCTACGCTTTACAATCTCTTCGATCGCGATGTCACGAATATAGTGATCTTGTATCCATGGAGTTGTGCAGAAGAATGGAAAGTGTATATGCACGCCATCTTTCACCACACCATGCTTAACACGCGGGATCTGCCTCTCCATGACGATGCAGTGTATGAGCTTAGGATTCGCCTCTAATGCCGACGGGAGCGATATCGTTTCTATGATCTCCTGGTAGATCTTCACTACCGCCTTAATGTGCTCTTCTGTATAGTATCGTCGTAGCCCAGCGTCCAACGAATGCTCAAAATCGAAGTCCAGATGCAATGATGTGGCTTGTCGTTTAGCAGGGTTCTCGTTAAATCCGAGACGCGCATCTGCTTTAACCGCATTGCACCACAGGATCCAAAACGTGCTGATATCATCGTCCTCTATGTTAAAAGACCCTGTGGGCGTTATATGTGAGGTGTGTGTGAACGGCTCACCCTTGCGTACTTTGCGATCTGCAATGTACGCAAGTAACTTCGCCCCAGCGATATCTTTTTTAGAGGGTGAGTCCATGTCACTACTATGGTATGAACATTCGGATGTGTTGGTAAATATTTTATTGAACATTTTAGTATCTACTACTACGTAGTAGTAGATACTAAACAACATGCGTAAGAGATGCACGATGGCTGAGTGTAGTAGATTCGCTATAGACGCGACGAGACTCTGTATAACTCACGGAGGAGGTAAAAGATGTTCCGTGGCTGGGTGTACTAGTTCTGCTCGAGGTACGACGGATCTCTGTGTAGCGCATGGAGGAGGTAAGCGATGTTCCGTGGCTGAGTGTAGTAGATCCGCTCAAGGCACGACGGATCTCTGTGTAGCGCATGGAGGAGGTAAAAGATGTTCCGTGGCTGAGTGTACTAGATCTGCTCGAAGTGCGACAGATTTTTGTGTAGCACATGGAGGTGGTAAGAGATGCACGATTGCTGAGTGTACTAAATCCGCTATAGGCGCTACAGAATTCTGTAAATCGCATGGAGGAGGTAAGCGATGTACAATAGCCAAGTGTACTAAATCTGCTGCAGGCTCTACGGAATTCTGTAAAGCGCATGGAGGAGGTAAGCGATGTACAATAGCCAAGTGTACTAAATCTGCTGCAGGCGCTACGGAATTCTGTAAAGCGCATGGAGGAGGTAAGCGATGTTCCGTGGATGAGTGTAATAGTTCTGCTCAAGGAGTGACAGATCTCTGTATAGCACACGGAGGTGGTAAGAGATGCACGATGACAGGGTGTGCTAGATCCGCTCGAGGAGTGACGGGTCTTTGTAAAGCTCATGGCGGTGGTAAGAGATGCACGATGACGGGGTGTGCTAGATCCGCTCAAGGAGTGACGGGTCTTTGTAAAGCTCATGGAGGTGGCAAACGATGTCCTCACTGTCGTGAGTGGCCAGACTCGAGGAGTGGCTGTAAGAAGTATGACTGGTACTGTGCTACCTGTTTCAAACACGTGTTTCCTACAGATCCTAGATCTGCCATTCTTCGTGTCAAGTCGCACGAGACGAAAGTAAGGAACTTCTTAAACGAACACCGCCCTGGTTTTATACACGACACGGTCATGTACACAGGACACTGCGATTGTACACACCGGAGGCGAATAGATCACAGAATGCTCGTAGGAAGCACAATGATCGCCGTCGAGACTGATGAACGGCAACATCGTGGATATGACAAGCAAGATGAAGAAGATCGATACAGCGATCTTTATATGATACACAGCGGGAACTGGATCTTCATACGGTTTAATCCAGACGGTTATAGAGAACGAGGAAAGTGGAAGAATCCTAAGATAGAGAGGCGTCTGCCAGTTCTACTGAATGAGATCGATAAGCAGATAGAACGTATCACTACTCGCGAAGAAAGTGATCGTATAGAACTCGTAGAGATCGTGAAGCTCTACTACGATAAGGTTTAACCCATTCGTATCTACGGCAATACGACGTTGTTCACATAGCACTCTCTAACATCTTCGTCCGTATTGGATACCAGACATGATATCGTTCGTACTGTGCAAGGTGGTATATACTTGCGAAAGCAAATATCCCCATGAGCATACAAGCCTTAGCATCGGCGAGTATGCCAAGTATATACCCTGTGACTAACGCGAATGCCGTGGCCACCATCAGTATACGTCTCCATCCCACCACGCTATCGTATAGTGCTATAGACTTACAAACGACATTAGGTGTAGAACCACTAACATCCTCCAATCGGTACCCACACACTGCCGGATATCCACCTCTCTCAGTTACCTCTTGCCTCTCTGCTTTGATAGCGAAGAGTAATAACAGTCCCCATACCGAATACACAGCGATGTTTGGGTTTGGTGGCATATCTATAACCTATGATCTACAGTTCTAAATAGTATACTGGCATACTCATAATGGACATCGTCCGTATACCTAAGATCGTTATGCAGACGTGGAAAACGAACGTAGTCCCGGACGAGTGGAAACCGTCTCGGGATGCTATACTGAAGTACATGCCGTCATGGGAGTATGTACTAATGACCGATGAAGATAACAGAGTGTTCGTAAAAGAGCACTTTCCCGAGTTCTACCCGTTCTTCCAAACGTTTAGGTACCCCATACAGAAAGCAGACGCTATACGAGCATGTTGGCTCTATGTTAAAGGAGGTCTCTACATAGATCTCGATCTTGAGATTCTAAAACCACTTGACGACCTGTTCACCGTGGATGCTAACCTCTTCTTCGTGTCCGCAGGAACGCTCTCAAGTTATGTCACCAACTCTTTCATGGCAGCGAAGCCAAAAGACCCATTATGGCTACAGTACATAGATAACATGAAGAAGATACCACCAGACTGGGCTATGACTAAACATCTGGAAGTTATGGCTGTAACGGGGCCAATGTCTCTAACATATGTTCTTCGCAACACAGACCGTCCATACCTAATGATACCAAAACGGTACATCAAGCCCTGCAACGAGTGCGACGGAAACATAGGGTGCGATCTGACAGAAGCATATGTTAAACCGCTTAAGGGAGGGTCGTGGGAATCACTCGACTCTAAGATTCTGAACTGGTGGAGATGCAAGTGGTACGATGGCATACAGATGCTACTCATGTTCGTGCTAGCGTATGTCATGTACAAGGTCTGTAGTGTGAAACATACATAGTGCTCCACACTCTCATATGAGAGTGTGGAGCACTATGTATGTTTAAGTCATGCAAATCTTCACAGTGTAGTTCATACTCTCTTGTGAGAGTAGGATGTTTGTGTAATCACGACACAGTAACAGTCACAATGTACTTAACGTCCACTGGATGGAAGTAGTAGTCGATTTCGTACTGACCAATGACGTTGCAAATGGTCTCGTTAATAGCATCTCGTACGTTATCGAGTGCAGACGCCCTCCAAGCGTTGTTAGCCTCGTCTCCACGACACCATGCTACATGACCCGCATCCCTCATAACATACTCAGATATTACATTCGCGATGACACTCGCGTCGTCGTACTTGGCATCCATAGTAAACTCACTGTTTATGCGCAATGCTTCTGCTACTGCACGAGACAATGCTTCAGTGTCGCCCTCGCGACTGGATGTCATACGAATATTTACACGAATCTCCTTGTCAATGTGTTGTCTGTGCGAACTCATGGCAGACTCGACTAGTTGATACACGTCTGTACCAACGGCATCCACGAAAGAACTCGCAAGTGCTGGAAACGTAGCATTTGCATGATTCGTCAACACTCGCATCACTGCGGCTTTGATCTCTGCGTAAAGAGCATCAGTAGCCATCGCCTGTGCGAAACGCGCCTGTGCGAAATGCGCGAATATACATCTATTTGTTATGTATATGCAATACATCAATAATAATATCTCCGCGACCATTGGTTACTGCGTGATAATACACTAGTGTGTGTTTGCCCGCTCTCTTGTGAGAGCGGGCTTGTTTGTTGTTGTTGTTGTTTTTTTTTTGTATGTGGCGTGTTCACGTCATGCAAACGGTCACAGTGTACTTGACGTCGATGGGAATGTTCTCCATTGCGATCTCGTACTCGTGGATGATGCCACGAATGGCAGTGTAGATAGTACTGCGAATCTTTTCGTGGAAAGGCGACGTGTGCCACTGCACTACGCCGAGGCAATAAGCGTCGTCCTCGGCGCAATGCATCACACTGTTGCAGATGGAGTTGGCGACGTCCCGTTCATCTCTGTACTTCAGACCGAGAGTATACCGAGTATCGACCATCTGCTGAATCAACGTGTCTCCGTCCTGCACACGTCCATGCACAAAGATCTCACGCTCAGTGCAATTTCGGTGATATGCCAGAACACGCTCAACGATCCGAACCGCGTCTTCGCGAAGTTCATCCACAAACTCTTTTGGAACGTTCACAAACTCATTCACAGTGTCCACGATCATGCCAACAATCTTGCCATACAGCCGAGCGGTCGTCATGGTTACTGATCGCGTGCGAACGATGCGACTAGTGATGTATATACACATACATGTACAACACACTACATCAATAAATCATATACGAAGGAATTGCGATGCTACGATCTCACGCATACGATCGGAGTTGGCCAACGCGATAGCACTATAGCCAGCGCTCGACAGTTCAAAGATCATCACGATGCAAGCGATAGCCTGCTCCACACTATCGAGGGACTGTTCTATCATTCCGTGCCACGCTTTTGCTGTGATCATTCTCCACATAGTCACGATCTCCCCATTCTCGAGAAGGAGACGTGTGCATCCAAGGACGATCGCGCGAGTACGAGAGTCTGCAATCTCCATCACGCCGATAGTACTATTCGCGCGAGTACGTGTATGTGATAAGTGTTATATATAAAGATCAAAACATTGTGAACATGCGACGAACGGTGTGTTTGCCAGAGCACTAGTGTAGTGCTCTGGAGTTTGTTTGTTTGTTTGTTTTTAGTGTGTACGGTAACAACTTTTACACAACAACAAAAACTGCGGCAAGTAGTTTCAACGCCATAATCGCAAGTCCACCCAACAGCTTAATAACGAAAACCTCACAATCGGTCTTGGGAACACTCACAACGCTCGGAGCGATGACTTCCATGTCCGTCTCTTGCGCTTCGGACTCCGACGAAGCAACGTACTCAACATCGCTCACTTCGTCGTTGATAAACTCCTTATCACGAGACCGACGACGCTGATAATTGCGAGCCGCTTGGCGACACGCCGGACACCAACGATACCGGTACACACACTCACGAGAAACAGAAATCACTCGGTGGCACTTCGTGCAACGCTGCATGGCCGATCGTAATGCGAACACACACTGGGACTGTGTGCAGCGATGATCTACTATCGCTATTTACAGTGTGTTCGATCAAATATTATAAACATGCGATGAACGGTGTGTTTTGCCAGAGCACTATGTTCGCGTACGGCGACGTGTGTTTTGGACAACTCTTATGAGAGTTGTCCTGTTTTTGTGTGTTTTACATGCTCGCGTGTTTACGCCACAACATCCTTTGCGGCTTTGGCTGTTTTCATGTGCTCGATGATACTATCGAGCGATCCGACCGACGGTACCATGGGAGCGCTCCTGCCACAGGACATCGTGTAAATCGATATCACAGGAATGCTTGGGCAGTAACGACGAAGTTCTTGCTTCAGCACAACCTGCTCTTTGCGATCTGCGCAGATAATGATCGCTCCGTCAGTTTGCGCCCAGCGCTCGTCGTCGCAAAGAACAAGATCGTACCACGCCACGGTCGTGCCGTTCCAGATCGTAACATCGACGCCATTCGTTGTGAACTGGAGAACGTTGTCTTCGGGATCCTTCGGAGCGATCTCAAACTTGTGTCGCAGGTACTTCATGTGCTTGTTGCGATCTGTCATGCACGTCCCGACAAGCACAATCATGTACGAATCATTCGCCATCGTGCAACGTTGTGTAGTGCCGATCGTAATGCGAACACACTGTGACTGTGTGCAGCGATGATCTACTATCGCTATTTACAGTGTGTTCGATCAATAATATCAACACGTAGTTACCGGTGTGTTTGTTGTCTCAACGTTCGGTTCGCGAACACGCTGCGACCGCATCACAAACACTACGCGCGTAAGATTAACGGTGTGTCCCGTCAATAATATAAACACGCTGTAACCGGTGATGCGTCGGTAACTACGTGCTTTTGATTATTGATCAAACACACCGTAAATACAATGGCATATTGTGTTCGCACTACAGTACGCGGTACTACGTGTTCGGCAGTGCGATCGGCATCATTACTACGTGCTTTTGATTATTGATCGGGCATCCCGTAATCGCTACCAATACATCATCACTACCACCAACACCCAACAACCACCAACGCAATGGCATCCAAGGATATCGCTGCGGCTGTCGGGGAGGTGTTTGAGGCGGTTCTCGCGGATATCGCTGACAGTGACGATGCTGCGGAGATCATGAAGGAGACGATGCCCAAGTTGCTCGAGGCGATCAACGAAGCGCTGGCGGCGCACAAGCAGAAGACCAGTGAGCGCAGCGCGGCGAACAAGGCGAAGCGCGATGCTGGGCTTGGGCAGCCGCTCAACTCGTTCTTGCTCTACTCAGCGAGCGTTCGGGAGGACGTCGCCGCGACGCTTGGTGATGCGCCCAAGCAGACTGACGTTGCCAAGGCGATCGGCGAGATGTGGAAGGAGTTGGGCGATGATGAGAAGAAGCCGTACGAGGATGAGGCGAAGCGCTTGCGCGCGGACTACAACAAGCGCATGGCGGCTGCCGGGTTCGCTACCAGTGGCAAGACGAGTAAGTCCATGGCGTCTATGGATGACGCTGAGCTTGCGGTGGAGTTCTTGCTGCGTAGCGAGGAAGCGATCAAGCGCAGTAGGGAGACGAAGGCTGTTGTGCTCTACAACATCAGCACACACCGCTACCATGGCGATGGCAAGAAGATGCGCGCTAAGTATGAGATCGACGATGAGTTGCACTTGGCTCACGTTTCCGCAACGAAGCTTGCTGAGATCGTGGAAGCGATCGAGGCGAACACCGTTGAGCCGGAGAAGAAGCCGATGGTGGTTGTGAAGAGCAAGGCCGTGGTGAAGCGCAAGGCAAAGTAGGCGACGGTGTAGCGAAAACAACAAACATAAACATACACAAAACACAAACACAACATAAAAACAACAAAACACAAACAGGGCAACCCTCACACGGGGTTGCCCAAAACACACGTCGCGCTTACAGTATAGCCAGAGCGGAGCGTATACCGTGTAGTATGAGAGTTATAAATAACATTGCGAGTGGAGTGAGCCGATTATGACTCACTCCACTCGCAATGTTATTTATGTATTTACCGCAGTACCTTGCGGACGTAGTAGGGCTTGACGACTACGCTCGTCGCGTGTGTCAGGAGACACAACATCTCGTCGTACGACGCCCGCTTTCCGCACACCTTGTAGTAGTCCTCAGCGGCCATGGGGCTGTAGTGTACCGCGATGTACGTAGAAGCCGTTCCAGAGAACTTCACCACATCGCGCACATCTCCGTTCTTGTCGACCTCCCGAACGGTCTCAACCTCTGCCCCATCGCGCTGAATGCGGTAGGTGACGTCTATACCTCCGCACATCTCATCCGGAAACGTCGCGCTGACGCTCTTCCCAGCGTCCATCGCGTTCATGGCACAGTGTGCAGCGTACTGCGCATCGTACGCCATGTAAGTCGGCTCCGTGAAATCGCGATCGTGATCGTACTGCATAGCTGTAGCGCGTAGCGATAGCGATAGCGCGTACTTCACACAACACATGTATATATAGTGTACATACATAATAATAGATCAATATATAGTTATTTACTGACCTTTTCCGCCTTTATTACCATATACAGCACGTTTCTTTGCTTTGTATGTAGATGACACATAGAAGACTACACCGCCTACAGCTAGCACAATGAGTAGTGCGAGTACGAGGTTCATATTAATCCCTCCTCCCTTACTTTCCGACGCCCCTCCGGTAGGTACATAGATGTACTCCTCAGACATATTAAACATATGTCTGATATTTTGTATGTATATTTACGATATGAGTTGTAGCAGGGAGTTCAAGGTTGGACGAAGTCTACGACGAACCAGTTGGTCTCTCCTTCACGGATCGCCATATCCACGACACCAGGACGAATCGGATGAACGGATCCAAGTAGCCTAGTGTTAGTGGTGTCCGTTATCCATATGTATTGCATCGTGCTGCCATTGGGATTGACCGCCAATGCTACCTGTTCTCCACTGAGCAGTGTGTATTTAGTATCGTTTGCCGAGATCGGAATTTCACCTCCTGACGACAGAGATATAGTGGCGTTAATCGTTTTACCACCACTGTTATGGAGGTACAGTTTGCGAACGTTAATGTTAGGTTTTACTCGAAAACGCGCTCCGTCTATACTACGCTGAGCCGTAGTGTATAGTCCAGCATTGTTCATATCGGCATACAGTGTGTATCTCTGGTCTCTCGCGTGCGACATTAACTATACATTCGTACTTATTATGTACTTTTGTATAATGCCATGGGCACGATCTATGTACGTTTTACATACACATTAGTAACAGAGGACCCCTGACGTATCTCGTAGTATTTCCCTCCTCGTGGTCCAGTCTTGAGACGGCTCTTGGTTACTTTGCCCCTCGAACATTTAGCACGCGGCTTCATACCTTTACGTTCTGGAAGACACGATACGTTTTTGGTCTCTGCTAGCCACTCGTCGCAGTTCCATCCCTTATTGTGTTTTGCGTAGCATGCTCGTAGTTGAGCTTTTGACACAAACGGCATTACATATACCTAGTAGTATATATATATACATTTAATCTATGTAGTTAATATCATCCGGTGTTTCATCATCCTCACCTGGTAGAGTCTCGTCTGCTGTGTTCGGTAGAGAACTCTCCACTGCCGAGTCTGGAACGTCTTCGTCATCATTCGTGGTAGATGGAGCGAGACTGTGCGGTACAGAGTGCGCATACCTAAGTTTGTTCTCTTCGCAGTATTCCATAGCTTTCTTAGTGAGAGGCGCCACACTACCATCCTTAATGAGCATACCGATTATGATACCTTTCGCGTCTGGAGTGTTAGATAGCACGAGGCGTGTGTCGGCATACATCCATCGGTTATCTCCTATTTTTACAGGATTCTTTCTTACTCTGCGCTTTTCGGCCTCTCGTTCTCTCGGAGTCATACGCGATGTAGGCTGGGCTACGGGTTTATCAGCGCGGTGTAGCGTGTTCTTTACTACATATCCAAAGTTATTGTTCTTCAGCACGTTCAGTACATAGTCCCAGTTAGTCTTAGAGAACCTCCACCCTCCATCCTCTTTAGTCCCTCCGGACGATATCATTAGCGACGAGTCCATATCATCGGATCTCACGGCGAAGCTCTCTGGGTTGTCCACGACTATGTTAAGTATGTCCTTCGGAGCCATACCATCCTTTCCTTGGAGGTTCTTAGAGATTGCAGAGTGTCCTGTATTAGTGGACTGTACTTGAGTGATGCGTTTAACATCCGCCAGTACTACTTCCCTAATGTGCGGCATTATCACAGTATCTACGTACGATTCGATACTCATTACTATGAGTATCGTTTAATCTTTAGACCAAGATGTATTCGTCGTAGTGATCCAACACATCACTATCATACATTCTGTTGTACACAAACTCTTTGACTCTTGCCATCTGTTTGCCATCGGAAGGTGTAGCGTCTGATTTTACCATGTCTGTGAGTAGGTTTGGGTATTCGATCCTGTAGTTTAGAGCGTTCGCTATTCCGATCATACCTACGGTCACTTTAGAACTCGTAGTAACTGCGACACGTAGTGATGCTAGAGACGCTAGGTTCTTCGAGAGACCGCCTATGTTCCTAAATCGTTTGTAGTTCGTACTAACACTATAACGATCGAAAATGTATACTGCGAGCAGATACTTTTCTATCGTATTAGAACAGTCCGCGACTCCATCCAGTACATTCTCCCTATACGTCTTCCATTCGTCTGTCCACGGCTCAACATCGTCATACCAAAAATCACTCATAGGAGCGTGTTCATACTCTATGTTCATACCGAGCATTTCGAGTACCTCTGCTGCAGATGGTCTGCTGCGCGGTACAGGGTGTGTCATCATTCCGACGATAGTCCTGAGCAGTGAAGTGTCAACCACCGGAGATCCAAAAATAAGATCTAACCGATCTTCCCTATTAGTCCGTACGTCGTTGATGTACGTCTGCTCTCTGTCCTTCTCATCGTACGAATGCGCAAACATCTCCATTCCTGTTAGTACTTCAAATATACAACAGCCGAGCGCCCAGATGTCAGAGGATCTGTCTATCGTTTTCAATGTACGCCCATACGCACATTTAATCATCATCTCTGGCGGACGATACGGGACTGTGTATCCTCCTCCACGCCGTCGTACTTCACCAGTGCATGCGAGTCCAAAATCGATGAGTTTGATATTCGATCCGAACATGACATAGTTGGCCGTCTTGATGTCGCAGTGAACTACATTCATACTATGGATGTACGCGACTGATCGGATCAACTGCTCTACGATCGGCATCACCATCGAATCATTCACCATTCCGAGACGTATCGCATTCCTCAGATCGCGATCTCCCAACTTCATAACGGCGCACAACTTCGTCTTAGTGGCATACACATCATCTATTTCGATCACATACTGCGATGCAAGAGATCTCGTCGTCATGATCTCATTAAGCATCGCAGTGTCCTGTGGAGCTATCTTCACAGCGATAGGATCTCCCGTGGCGAGTTTCGTTCCAGCAAACACTTCGCCATATCCTCCATGCCCGATCCTTTCTCCGATACTGTACTTCATCAAAGTGTGTATGTGTGTACAATATAATATTTGAATCATATATGTATCAAAATAGATCGTCTACAGGTATAGAGTGTAGCGAATACATTGTAACTATGGGTGTACCACGGCTCTTCAAATACATAAGTGATAGACATCCTACTCACATCAGACGATTTGAGAAAGGGACATATACATGCAACGTTGACTACATGTACATAGATTCAAACGCGATCCTTCACAACGTGGCACAACGAGTGTGGAACTACGGACAACACAAGCGTGTACTATACGCGTACACTCCTTTCGGAAAACTCACAAAAGAACAGAAGACGATCAGGACGTACGAAATGTACTTCGAAGAGATCGTAGAACTGACAAAGATAGTCGTCCCGACCAAAGTGCTATACATAGCGATAGATGGTGTTGCTCCCGCTGGCAAGATATGCCAACAACGCGAGAGACGATTTCAGGCAGCGAGCAAGAACGCAGGTACGGATTTCAACTCCAATGTGATATCTCCAGGCACAGTGTTCGAGTCAAATCTAACTAACTACATGTACTACGCGATCCGCAAAGAGATGAGTACGAACCCCGCATGGAAAGACCTGGAGGTTATTTTCTCTCCACCGACCGTCCCTGGTGAAGGAGAGCATAAGATACTAGACTACATTCGGAGTATAGACAAACCCATCCGCAACAGATCTACACACTGCATGTATGGTCCAGACGGAGATCTGATCATGCTTACGCTAGCGACACACTGCCCTCATTTCCTACTGCTCAAAGAGGATGCATTTGATCCGCAGTGTGTCATGTACTACATACTGAACATGGGACGAATAGGGAGAGATCTGACGCGAGATATGAACGGATCTGCCACAGCGATAGACGACTTCATACTCATAGGATTTTTTGTAGGGAACGACTTCCTTCCAAAGGTGCAGATGTTCCACATGCTCGAGAACGGACTGGACACTATGATCGGTGTCTACAACTCATTGGGACTTCCACTGTCAAATGGTAGCGGTGAAGTGATAATGGACAACTTTCATCGGTTTGTGATAAGGGTAGCATCGTTTGAGATCGCCGAGTTGGAACGCCAGGCTACCGTTAACGTTCGAGACACGAGATTCGTTAACAGAACGCTACTCAGACATATGACACACGGCCGTGTTAATCTGAAGACGTACGCGGATGCATACTACGACAAAGCACGCGTCACCGACCCCGCCGGGGTACTCCATTCTGGAGTGAAAGAGATGTGCCACTCATACGTGCGAATGATGGTATGGGTCTTCATGTACTACACTAAAGGGTGCCCTTCGTTTATGGACTACTACCCATACTACTACGCACCACTGATGACGGATCTCGCTCGTACTACGTTCTCTCATGTTAACATATCGTTCGATCACGCCGACCCTCTGACCCCGTTCCAACAGTTGCTATGTGTTCTGCCCGCTAACGATAGATCTCTACTTCCGTCGCCATACCACAAACTAATGATACGATCATCTCCCATCTTCGAGTTCTATCCAAGCACATTCGATATAGACTACGAGGGTAAGTTACAGGAGTATCAGGGCGTAGCGTTGCTTCCATTCATAGACATACCAAAGGTCGTAGAGTGCTACAACTCCGTGAAAACGGTCTATACATACAAACGTAATACATTGGGTCGCGTACGTACATTTAAGAGAGACGACCGTACTACAGAATGCCGTAGATACACATCGGCGTATGGAACAATACACGACTGTAGAATACATGCACGTTCGTAAATTGTGAATTCGTAATGTGGTATAACTGTAGTATAGTAGTACTGTAGTAATGAATTCTATCGTGCACGTAGATGTAGTAGGAGACTGGGGAACTGGAAAAACGACATTCATAGCCAAACTTGGAGATGTCGACATTAATGAGTACACTCCCACTACCACGCCATCATCTATGATGGTACACCTACACACTACTATCGGAGATGTACGGTTCATGCTAACAGAGTTCGGAGGACGACGCGACTACGATCGAACGCGTAGTTCAGATGCACTATTCGTGTTCGTCGATAACGTCGCGTCCATAAAAACGATACGGAAGTACGTCCGTAACGACAGAAAGAACGTCGTGGTGTGCTTGAACAAGTGCGACGACATCAAGAGAGAACGGCTATACAACAATGCTGACATGTTTGCATTCGCATGGCCACATAATGCCACTATGGTTAGAACGAGTTCTCATATACAAAACACACTGCACGAGCCGTTCAATGCGATACTACGAACACTATATGGCGAAGGGTGTTGTGTAATTAACGACTAAATATATGTACATATGTATATGTACATATGTATAATGGGAGAGACTAATCGCGGAGACATGATTAATGACAAGTACGAGCTCGTTAAGATCCTTGGATCTGGAACGTACGGAGAGGTGTGGCTCGTTGCAGACATAACAGACAGACGAACCGAGTACGCCATGAAGATACCAAAAGAGGAGATCGGAATGAATGTAGGCAGAGACGTTATGAGAGAGAACATCATACTGGCTGAGTGCGATCATCCTAACATAGCGAAGGCTAAAGAGATACTGTACAGTTCAAAACTCTCGCGATTCTGCACTGTGCTACCACTTGCGGACGGTAGCCTGCGTTTATATATGACAGAAAAGACACCACTTGACACAAAATACCATGCCATAAAGCAGATACTGTGTGGGTTGGAGTATCTTAATGTAAAGGGAATAGTACATGCAGATATAAAACCGGACAACATACTCGTATACGACGACGGTGTTGTGACGATCGCGGACTTTGGTATATCCGTGTTCTGTAGTGCTACTTGGAGATGTGTCGTATCGAACGAGATCGTGACAGCGACATACAGACCGCCAGAACTTGTGAAAGCCAGGTCTATAAGAGCATCACACAAAGTAGACATGTGGTCGTTCGGGTGTGTTCTGTATGAGATCTTGGCCAGAGATCTACTGATCAGAATCACCGATATAGACGATCTGAGCCCTATCACTAACTTCACGATTACAGACACAATAAGAAACCGTATGCTTACTAACTCTCCATACGACGACGTGTTAACTCGTATATTTGCAGGGTGCATGAACAAAGACCCGGATGCACGATTTACAGCCACACAGTGTCTTGACCTTATGAACCAGGACGAGTTTAGAATCGAGCGAGAGATAAACGTGTCGTATCCAGTAGTCAAAGACCCAAACTCGAATAAACGCTACACTGTCGGGAACACGATCGCTAACTACCTGCAAGACGATGGTAAAGCGAAATCGTCGGCGATACTACTACTGGCTATGTCCATATACGATAGGCTAATGGAACTCGTGCAGAACGAACGATGCAAATTGCTCTCTGGGAAAACTACTGATATGACGAAAGCGATATACTACATCAGCGACTCCGTAGTGTCTGACAAAGACATATATGCCTACTATAGTCACGACATGTCGTACGATAAAAATAAGGCGAACATCGTAGCATGGACGATACTCATACTCGATAAACTCAAATTTAATCTTCATTACCCAAGCGCACTGACCATGGCATTTGAGTACGACAAAACTATGGATAGAGCAGCAACTGTCATAGTGGACGTTAACAGACATCCTGCAATAGAAGAACACATAACGTATAGAACTGTAGCGGAGGCTAAAATAGCGGATGTAGATTAGACACAAATAATCTCTCGTTCATAGTTATAACTATGAACGATGTATATCTTTTCAGCACACACCTATCGGATCATCCGTCAACAGTCGCCTCTATGAGAAGGCTAACATCGTACGGATCTGTGTCTTCGAGAACACACGATGTTGCTATTCCAGACGAGTTCGATGGAAGAGTGGTGTGGAACGATCTATTAGGTAGTATACGAAATCAAGGATCGTGCGGGTCGTGCTGGGCATTCGCATCCACAACCGCACTGTCACAGCGCATCGCTATATACACAAGAGGCGATGTGCGAATCGAACTATCTCCAGCCCAGAGCGTACTGTGCGACTTTGGAGAGCGCGAAGTAATACTACAGAACCTAATACACAAACAGGGAGGTCATAAAGTCTCTACGAAGGATCTGGACGACGAGTCTATGAGAGAGTTAGCATGCCATGGCAACTCCATACTAGGGGCAATGCAACATCTGTACCGATTTGGCACAACGTCAGAGTCGTGTACACCCTACGACCTGGGGCCAAAGTATCTCGATCTTGGAAAGTACGACGAGGCTAAGATCGTACCACTATGCGAAGAGATAATGGGAGGCACAGAGTTCGTTTCATGTATAGATGGTTCTCCTGCGAGACGGTATCGTGTCATTAACTACTACAATGTGCATGGTACACCAAGCCTAGGAGGTTCGGAAGAGAACATACGCAGAGAGATATACATGAGGGGACCAGTCACAGCCGGCATGACTGTATACGCAGATTTCGTTAAGAGAGGTGGCAGTGATGTATACGACGAAGTGGACGGAGTGTCTGTCGAAGGAGGACACGCTGTAGTAATAGTGGGTTGGGGAACAAAAGACACAGTACCGTACTGGATAGTCCAGAACAGTTGGGGGAACGAATGGGGCGATAATGGATACTTTCTTATACGCAGGGGCAATAACACGTGTGGTATAGAGACAAATGTGTACGGTGGTGTACCCGAACTCCCTAATACGAACACGATCTACGTCCCGGATGTGCTATCGGATCCTGACGACGAATCACTTAGAAACGAATGGCCACTAGATACTATATCACTGCTAAAGAGAGCGCTAACGGATACACACCCAGAACTAAAGAAGCCATACTACGGTCGTAAGGACTATAGTTGGAACGGATTTGTGGCGGGAGATGTCACTCACATTCCGCCTCGAAAATGGAAGTTGCAGTACGCTATCGCTATCGCTATCGGTATTATTATTGCCGTGTGTATATATAGATACGTGATCATGAAGTGATGGATATTAAAAAGATCGAACGTGAGATAGAGGTATCAGCATACCGTATAGTTAACAGTGATAGCATAGCTCACATCATGTCCGTGTGTGGCATTAGAGATGCGAGAGACGGAGAACTGTGTCTCGTATCATTCGTAGACTACCTACTGAGTAATAAACACCGCATAGCCAATAACGTTCTGGCAACGGCACGTGACTATTCGTTAGGATCGTACTCATATGGTGCTTATTTTGGGGAGACGCATCTCGATCCGTGCATTGTGCTGAACGACGACAGAGGGGCTATGTACCCGGTAGTAGTATGTCTCATGAATGACAGTGGTAGGTTCATAGTTGTAGATGATAGAACGGAGAGATAGTATCGAGGATACACTTCATAGGTTACTCGGCGTGGTCTATAATGTAGATGTATGATACAAATATTGAAAGTATAACATAGTGAGATCTATATATGAATAGTACGCAGCGATGACGACGCAAGTGACCGTTATGCTCCCAAAGGCCGTCGACTGGCTCGATCGCGACCTGACACTCAGTATGCAAGAGCAGTACGCTCTCTACGCACACTTTGTCGAGTACGATGAAGCGATGAAGAATGGGACGTTTGTTCACATCGACAAACAACTACCAAGTTCTATCAGTCATGCATTCGCATCGCGCAATCCCGACACAAACGGTATGAAGTACTATATGTACATTTCTACTCGTAAGGGACGTAGTGTCGAGGTCTCTGAAGACGCTCTCGTTGCGAATGGTCGTGTAGATAACGAACTGCTAGAGATTGGTGGAGGCACTCTAGTAGATTGGATCGTAGAGTGGTTTGGGGAAGTGCGCGCATCACTGCTCTGATAACCTAATATATATCATTCCACGCCTATATAGGCGTGGAATGAAACGCATTAGCTGTAGCGAGATGTTTATAGCGGAGTAGGAGGTTTCTGCGGAAGATACATCTGACCAGTTCCATCATACTTCTTCGCCCACCGAATGTACCCCTTCTCTACAGCATCTCCATACAGCCGTATCCACTCATCCCATCTGTCTGTAGTGGAGTGTGTCTGTGGAGATGCAGTCACTTCATAGTCGTACATTCTATCGCGACGCGTTCCCGTTCGTGGTATGTATTTGCCCGTAGTGTCCTGCGATGGCATAGGCATACACAACTTCCAATCTGTTGTAGTGTTAATCGGAAACTGAGCATACCCAGATGGGCATGTTCCAACCGTTGTTGCATACCCTGGGTGTTCTCCGTACAGATCGATATGTTTGTCTGTACGACGACTGATGTTAAAACTACTCGTCATTATATTATAGCGCATCATATTATATTATGGATATATAATGAGACGTACGACTTATAGCGATGATGATGACACTCTCATCCATGGAGGTTCTATGGTCGTGAGAGATGACGATATGATAGTGTACGATGGAAACATCCCGTACACCAAATCGAACTATACGTACATAACAGTAAAGAATGGAACACAATCGCTAGAAAAACTCGCATCGCCGATGGCCACAGTACTCGTGATAACTAACACAACACGTGTTGACCTGCAACACATTAATCTGGACGCGTTTCCCAAACTCGTCCACCTCGTTCTCTTTAGGTGCGGTGTGTCGTGGCGTGGAGATGTACAGTTCGCTCGATCGCTCGAGTTCTTCGATCTCAAAGAGTGTAGTAATCTAGACAACAATGACACTACTATAGATCTGTACACGTTCCCACCAAACATAGTGTACATACGAATGCACATGGATGGTGGAGGAACCCCATTCAGCATAACACAACTGTTTGACGGAACGAAGATACTCGCAAAGAGACTCAGAATGCTAGACATCGTACCGTCCGATATAGACATAACTCACAACAACATGCTACACATAGGTGTAGATCGCCTACCAGAGAGTCACAGACGCTATGCGTGCAGGACGCTCATACAGTATCCAACTCGTGTGAAAGATGTGAACATAACATCTCCGATTGAATACTACGCGCAGGAACTTGCAGATCATGAATGGCAGTATGATGGTAATGAAGGAGTGGTAAATCCTATATGCGGAGCGCGCTCAGATCAAATGATCTGTAACGAAGAAGAGAGCATCGTATACAATCTAACACTCGCTACTAATGCCACGATCTCTGGGTACACGGATAGTGATACCGCTGCTGAGTATGGAGCGTCCATGCTTCCATCTCTGAGTTTTATGAGATCGCATAGTGACTATTACTTACACACACTCGACGACATGGATCGTTCCATACTAAACATGTACACAGAAGAAACGAACGCTGAGATGATGGCCGTCTTTAACAGTTTCGTCGTCAGCGGCGTGCCGACTGGATTCGCTAACCTCAGCAGAGATCAGATAGTCAACTATAACCTGATCATGAATAGCGACGAGGATGTTGTGGTAACTCCGCAGATCGCAAACTGTGTACACAGAGTAGTCCGCGACGAGCTCGATATGATAATACACCATGCTCCCGTCACTGATGCCAATATGGTACTATTTATCGGATCTTCGCTAACAGAGAGTGGTGCATATGTGAATGCTAAGTATCTCGCTCCATACTATATCACAAGCCCGGGTAAGTACCCGGTCGAGCATAGTGTTATTAAAATCGAAGCGGGATATAGATGTATAGTTGCTCCGATCGCTTCTGACAGCCCATCTGATGCCTATACCATACTACTTCCGAGACGTAACGATCTGCGTGTACATGATAGACGTGGATACACGAAAACGGATGCCGATGGAGTTGAACGTGTTGTGTATATCGTTTCCACATACGAAACGTAGTCCGTAGGACTCGTTCCGTAGGACTCGTTCCGTAGGACTCGTTCCGTAGGACTCGTTCCGTAGGACTCGTTCCGTACGGGCTACAGTTGTGGTCTTTCGATATACAAGTATGCTCCTATGAGCAGAATGAACGCCATGATGATAGACCATTTAAACAGTGCTACATAGCTCATCGTCCTCTTACCATCGTCGGAACGTTTCTCTGACATAACGAATCCGGGGCGCAGTATAAAGAACAGTACCATCAGTACGATAGGTGTCGCTATCACTACTGTCATAGTGGTATTGTATTCTGCGGGAGTGAGCTTCGTCTGTGACGATACTGTATCTACTTCCGATCGTAGCTGGTTGATCTTGTCCTCCAGCGAAGATGCCATTATACATAGGCAAACACTTTTTAATACACACTATTAATGATCGATAGATAAAGACATACCTGTACTATTATAAGTATGTCATGCTACATGTTGAGATCGTCCGCACGCAAGACTACTTCGGTTCCCACACCTTCGGTTCCCACACCTTCGGTGTCTGCACCTTCGGTGTGGGTGTCGGCCACCGCTACTAGAAACTGGATGATCAAAGACCCACTGCTCGACTGGCTACAGAATGAGAGCAGGACGCTAGTGTCTAAACACCCGTCATACGAATCCCACGTCGTTCGTGCCACGGTAGATCACGACGCGTTGCCTGATGCACCTATTGATAACAGTTTTGCTAAATTCCTGATGCAACAGGGCATCGCGTTCGAATCGAGTATCATTAAGCACATAAGAAATATCTTTGGAGCGTCCGCTATCGCTGACGTCGGTGGCAATCGATCGAACGCTCTAAATAAAGCAACATACCACGAAACTGTTAACGCTATGAAGTGCGGAGTTCCGATCATCTATAGCGGAGTGCTGCACGATTACGTACACAGTACATATGGCATACCGGATCTTTTGGTACGGAGCGACTACATTAATCGTATAGTCACAACACCGGCCATATCAGAGGAGGATGTTCACGTCGGTACGACATCACTCTACCACGGCTATCACTACAGAGTGATCGACATCAAGTTCTTCACTTTAGACATGAAATGCGATGGCCGTCATCTAAAAGACTCTGGTAACTATCCAGCCTTCAAAGCACAGGTGTGCGTTTACAACACCGCACTAGCACAAGCACAAGGATACGATCCTAAAGTAGCATATCTACTCGGGCGTAGATGGAAGGCTACCATGAATGGAAAGGAGGTTCGCGGAGATAGCGCATTGGACAAGCTTGGAGTAGTGGACTTTAGGCAGGATGTAGAACGTAGTGATTATGGATACATCCCCGAAGTACAAAAAGCGATAGAGTGGATACGTCATGTCAGAGAGCATGGAAAAGAGTGGTCTCCATTGAATATGAACATACCGGAGCTATTTCCTAACATGTCCAACACGAGCGACTATCCATGGCGCCCAGTTAAAGAACAAATCGCTAAAGAGATCGATGAGATAACTATGATATGGATGTGTGGTGCTAAGAACAGACACATCGCTCATAGTAACGGAGTGTATAAGTGGTCTGACGAACGATGCAATGCGAGAGTGTGTGGTGTTAATGGTCTATTTGTTGGACGAGTAGTGAACGAGATCCTAAATATCAATAGGCCATCTGTGCAGCCCGGAACGGTGCTCCCTATGTTTATCAAGAACAATGACCGTGGATGGCAACGCCGCTCTGGACTCGAGCTGTATGTCGATTTCGAGACCGTCAGCGACGTCGTTACTGACTTCTCTACGATACCGCACATAGAGTGCTCCAACATCATATCTATGATCGGAGTAGGGTATATGAAAGGTAATACGAAATGGATCTTCAAGACGTTCAGTTCTAACGCTCTGACGACATCCGAAGAACTACGTATATGCTTAGAGTTCATAGAGTACGTTAGCACTCTGAGCAAGAGATACAGAACGAAGAACCCTATGATGGTACACTGGGGGCATGCAGAACAGAGCAGTTGGAACACTATGTGCGCAAGACACCACTTGTCAATGGCGCATGCGTACATGAGATGGTTCGATCTGTGCAAGGTGTTCAAGTCCGAGCCGATAGTCATCAAAGGATGCATGTGCTTTGGTCTTAAGAACGTCGCTAAAGAGATGCACTCCGCCGGTCTGATAAAGACGATATGGGATGCCACGAGCGGTATAGACGACGGAGCATCAGCGATGGTAGCCTTACACAGATCGAAGCGACCCAGGATGGGTATAGACGCAGTCCACCGAGTGGAAAGTACATCGCTAGCAGAGTATAACGAAGTGGACTGCAGAGTGCTACAAGAGATCGTGGAGTGGCTCCGTGAGAACAGATGCGCTACGAGGAGTAAGATATTGCATCATGTTCGAGGGATGGATCGGAATACAGCACTTGACTACGTCTCTATGTTCGATGTGCTCACTAGTGGAGACGTCGCTTACATCGAACGAAAACTTGTATAATTGAATGCATACCGCGGTATATAGATACAGTACGCGATGACTCTATATACCGTGCACGGTCTCGTTAAGAGTCCCGATGCTATCATTTCTTCGTATGAGATCCTCAACGATAGGACATACTCCGACAAAGAGGTCGTCACTATCCTTCGAGAGATGTACACAGGAGACGGAGTGTTGCTAGATCATCTTCTAGAGACACCGGAGTCCAAACGAATGACGCTCGCAGAGTTGGACACGCAACTGGATGCTATATCGTCGCGCAATCTATGGCGACGATGTGCAAATGCAGGGTGTGTGTAACATATTGAATACATATATATACATACTACGATATATATACGGCGCGCGATGTCTCGGATGTTCTACTTCGTGTCTATCATCTCCTCACACGAAGTTCTCAACGATATGGCATACTCTGACAAAGAGATCGGAGCCATTCTCAAAGCGATGAAAAGCGAAGACGGAGTATTGCTAGATCATCTTCTAGAGACACCAGAGTCCACCCAAATGACAGTAGCGGAGTTGGACACGCAACTGGATGCTATATCATCGCGTAACCTGTGGCGACGATGCGCAGATGCAGGGTGTGTGTGAACCGCAGTATGTAACATATCGCTATGAAGCGATATGTTTTGATATGTGTATATCATTCTCGCGATATCGTGCGGATGACACCATGAGTAGTAAGCTTCCTAACAAACGTTTATCATTATGTTACAGTGTAGATCCGAGATGTATTTCATACAACATAGACATCTATGTAGCTATGGTACAGTATGCTCATGTTAATAGTCTAATCGCGACGAACACAGTCCTCAACGAACGCGAGTACACAGACGAAGAGATGGACGCTGTATACTACGAGACTGTGTACGGAGAGTGCTTCGTTGTAGATCATATGCTAGAGACACCAGAGTCCGATCGAATGACGGCAGAAGAGTTAGATCGAGAGATCGACATGGTCTCTATGCGCAACGCGTGGCTAAGGTGGATGTGCGACAAATGAGATTAAAACAATAAACCTATAATATAATGGCAGTATTCGATCCGCGGTACGTCACAGAGCTCGCGCCGTCCGATTTTGACGACCGTATGAGAACTAAGCCATCGGAGTGTTCATTCGTCGTGTTCTACGCTCCATGGTGTCCGCACTGTCACAGTATCGCTCCGATATGGAACGACATGGGGAAGTTGGCACGTAAGGATACGTCCTTCGGTGTGTACTCTCTTAACGGCGATAAGTACAAGAGCTTCGTTAAGCTACTCTCTAAGAAGGTGGAGATCACAGGATTCCCCACGATCCTAATCTTCAAGGGCGATGACATTCACGTCTATAATGACGACAGGACGATCACCGCTCTAATGAACAAGTGCTCTAAGATCTGCAAAGGCAAGCGGTAGAGCACTTCGTATGGAGTGCTCATCACACACACTATTCATAGTGTGTGTAAAGCACGTTTACAGAAGTTTGGTTATCTGGTGTTTGTTATCACGTCTGTTAATTACATTCTCTATTCCATATACGAGTGAGAACACGAGGGTATCCATCTCTTCCATGAGCGGGAGAACGGATGACTGCAGGCCGACCTCTATCACGTATCTCTTCAGAATGTTAGCCATTCGTAGTGTGTCGTAGTTGTACCCGAAGTGTTCATCTATGTCGTAGAATGTGGCAGGTCTATACCGTGTGTTAAAGTAGAAGAATCGTTCTTCCACCACGGAGAGATCGTACTCTGTGAGTGAGTAGTCTCCCGGCGGTCTGTCTATCCACATGCGTTGCTCCGTAGACGTTGGCTTCGCGAATGGTTGTATGAGTATGGTGGACGATGCGAGATACGTCTGCGTCTTCTTTGGAGGGAACGCGAGACGGAACTTAAACATCGCAGATACAGGTCTGATCATGGTCACGAGGCGTTTCTGTAGTTCCATATCGCTGACGATATCCTGCTCGAACTTGCGATCGATCTCTTTATTCACTCGTCTCATGTCGCGTCCGTACTCTGGATGGGATGCCAAACATTCGTCTCGTGTCTGCCGCGGTGTGCGAATGTCTGAGATGAGAAGACACTCTATGTTTCGCATACGTTCCACTGTGTCGTCGGTAAAGAGCTCTTGGTGTATGATGATGCGATCCGTCTCCTGTATGCTAAATGGAAGAGGGTCGTACAGTATGAACAGTACGTTTGGGAACATCATAGATAGGTACGGTATGTGATTACCTGGCGCTCCTCCTATATACAGTACGACGGTCGGATCGTTCCGTGCTTTTGCAGTAAGGAATTCGATCTCTGTTAGTATCAGCTTCATCTGTCCCCAGTGGATGTTGTTCGTCTGTAGGCGAGGGTCGTATTTGGCCGTTGGGAACTCGTTGTTAAGTATGTCTTCCACGTACGGAAGTAGCCCATGGGCTTCCGGCGGTTTAGTGTGATCTCTCTCTACCGTGTCGCGTCGTTTTCCAAATGTGTGGAGTACCAACTCAAACACACTACGAGCGGGTGAATCGTGCCTAGGTAGCATTAGTTTGGTAGTGAGATCGTCTCTAACCGTACCATCGTATAAGATCAGATCAGTATACATATACGGAGAAAAATATCGCATCCACACAGGATCATCGTATGGTGTTCCATTAACTCGAACCTCTCTACCTGCGTACTCGTCGTAAGCATCGTAGAGTGAGATGAACATAAAATAGTTACCTATCCACGAACAGATCCCTGTCGGATCGTTTATTACACGGTTTCCTTTTGGTGTAATGTAGTGACGATATGTAGTACGTTCATCATTCCCCTGTGTGTATACATACGGTACATTGTTCAGCCAAAAACCGATCGTGGTGTCTATGTCTTTAGCCATCGTCTTACTCTTTAGAGATACAACACGACTTAAATAGTATTGTTATTTATACTAATGGAAGCGGAGATATATACCACCAGTGACGACGAACTACCATTTGCATATTTTAACCCCAACAATATGCTTGTGTACTGGATGTGCAACTATGACGAAGAGAATCGTCTTGTGAGTGTGTTCTACGGGCGTAATAAAAAGTCGGATCCCGAAGACAGGCGCGTTGCAGTGTGCGGCTCATTGCAGGATGCCATAGAACAACGCGACGCTCTGATCATAGCTGGGTGGCGAAAACTCGCTCCGCCGAAGGTTAAGTTCGTGACTGACGAAAAGCCAAAGACAACGAGGGAACGTCTCAAGAAAAAGCTATACGATAAGATGACTAACAACCCTGAAACTACTAAACCATGACACGAAGTGATCGATTGGCATCTCCGTTATGCTCTTCGGAGACATGTAGTTAAATATGACATACACTCCCATAGACGATATGCGTACGGACGACAGTCGTATGCGAGTCGTGTGCGGTACTCCGTTCGAGATCGTTTCTAACTCGTAATCGCTTGGTATTATGATGTCTGGACACATGACTACTACTATGGACGTGTAAGTATTTATAACACATAAACATCACTATTCGTAGGTGATGTTATAACCACACTATACATAGTATTGAACACATACTAATCGATACGCAGCATGTGTTCGAATATGCCTAAGAGATGCATAAGTAGTGGGTGTGAGACTCTACCGAGCTATGGTACGGTGTGGAAGAAGCCTCTGTACTGTCTGACACACAAGTTAGATGGAATGAAAGACGTGAAACACAAGACATGCACTCACGATGGGTGCAAGACTCGACCAACTTACGGTACGGAATGGAAGAAACCTCTGTACTGTCTGACACACAAACTCGACGGAATGAAAGATGTCTGGAACAAGACATGCACTCACGATGGGTGTGAGACTCGACCAACCTACGGTACGGAGTGGAGGAAGCCCCTGTACTGCCTGATACATAAGCTCGATGGGATGAAAGATGTCTGGAACAAGACATGCTCTCACGATGGGTGTGAGACTCGACCAACCTACGGTACGGAGTGGAGGAAGCCCCTGTACTGCCTGATACATAAGCTCGATGGGATGAAAGATGTCGTTAACAATACGTGCTCACACGATGGGTGCAAGACTCAACCAAGCTACGGTACGGAGTGGATGAAGCCACTGTACTGTAGTACACACAAGCTCGACGGTATGAAAAATGTCAAGAACAAGACGTGCACTCACGATGGGTGTGAGACTCGCCCTACTTTCGGTAACGAGTGGGGAAAGGCACTGTACTGTGACAAACACAAGGAGGACGGTATGTTCAACGTTAAAGATAAGAGATGCTCTCACGATGGGTGTGAGATCATACCGAAATATGGCATTCCGGGACATCAACCGGAGTACTGCGCCACACATAAACAGCCAAACACTATACTCCGCCCTACCAAAAGATGCTCTACGAAGAACTGTAAAAACATCGCACTGTATGGAGTCTCCACGGCGATTAAATGTGAAGATCGCAGGGGAACGAATCCTATAGACTTCGTGCAACGGTCGTGTACCAGTTGTGGCCTACCATACATACTCGACAAAAATGGTAAATGTAATGCGTGTGATCCGAACGTGTTTAACACGTTCCGACTCGCCAAACAGCGACGTGTCAAGCAACATCTCGATGCTACGGACATCGATGGGTATAAATACACGTTATACGATCGTATTATAGACGATGGCGTCTGCGGGATGGAACGTCCCGATTTCCTGTTTGAGGCGTGGTCACACTACGTGGTGTTAGAGGTGGATGAGAACCAACACAAGGTTCGACAGGAGTTGCGTGAGTGTACGAAAATGGTTAACGTCAGTCAAGGTCTGGGGATGCCTACAGTGTTCATCAGGTACAATCCAGACACGTACTATGTTTTCTCGGAAGGTGGGAGACGGAAGGTCGATCCTGCTCACAGTAGGCGTATGAAAGCTCTCGATCTGCGACTGAAGACGGTACTATCCACAGTCCCTATAAGTTACTGCTCAGCAACATATCTGTTCTACGATGGGTACGACGAGACGAAGCCAGACTACCGAGTGATCACCTCGTACGAATAGACCGTCATATATGGAAACAATAAGTGTCATTCATATTCATAATATGAATATGGATGTTGTAATACTTTTATGCATAGCGATACTTGTGTACATAATGCTTGTAGTGTATGGTAATAAACGAACACTCTCTGATACGTATATAGATAACATACCATACATACAAGAGATGTTGTGATTATAATGCGAAAAGAAAGGTACTATATTGTAATAATGGAGACACGATACAGAGGAATATCACAAGCTCAGTCGCCGAACGCGCCGGCTCACACGATACTGTACGACAGAATACCGACTAACACACTGTACGTAGGTGACCATAGCCATAAGCCTTACCCGCACACAGACAGAATTGTAGATCCGGAGTGGCTATCTAAGGCTGGTCCAGTCATGCCCAAGTACATAGGGCTTGTAGAAGCCCAAGGAGTAGCATCGTGCGGGTATGATCCTAACCACGATCTGTACGCGAAAAACGACGGTCGGTGGCGACCGTGAGTACGATTTATAATGTGTATAAATTATAGCGTATTCCATTAATGGGATACGCTAACGTTCCGTTCGAATACGGAAGTGGTGGAGGGTATATGAACACGCAGAACATGTACTATCACAACCAGCCAGTTAACAACATACCGATCGAGAGATTTCATGCTCCAGATATCAGTCCCTCCGACATAGAGATGGTAGAGGACACCCCTATCTCTATGTACTCCGGAGGAGGGAGTTCCGGAGGAGGGAGTTCCAGAGGAGGGAGCGGAGAAAAACCCTCCTGTAAAATAGGGGCATACTCCGCCATACTTGTGATCATTGTGCTGTTTTTCGCTCTCGAGCTATGGGCTAAAGCCGGAACGAGTTTGATACAGACGAAGTACTACAAGGGAGGTAAAATGGGACACATTGAGTATGGTATATGGGCAGTGTTGGCCACGCTTATGTTTGTGGTCGTAGCTAAACTTGTAAAACTACCGATGCTAGATCTGTAGTGGAATGTAAAACACGTCACGCCACTCTTTAAAGAGTGGCGTGACGTGTGTTTTGGACAACTCTCATGTGAGAGTTGTCCTGTTTTGGAGTTTGTTGTTTACGCACACTTCTCAATCTTGCCATCTACGTGTCGACGGTGTATCCCAATTCGACGAGACCGGCACAGACACGATCTTTGACGTTGATGGGAAACCTCATGACATTGATGGAGCACATCTTGTCGTCGATCGTAGTCAAAGGAACGCCACCATGCGCTTTCGCCACACTGTATGGTACACTGACATAGTCGTGGCGATCTGTCCGCGGGCGACCACGGATCGAAAACTCGAAGGGGTCTTCGCCCAACCCGTACACGAGCTTGATGATAAAGTCGGACATAACACAACTGTTCGTCATCATACAACGGTTGTTAGTGCCGATCGTAATGCGAACACACTGTGACTGTGTGCAGCGATGATCTACTATCGCTATTTACAGTGTGTTCGATCAATAATATTGACACGTAGTTACCGGTGTGTTTGTTGTCGCGGCGTTCGGTTCTCGAACACGCTGCGCCCACATCACAAACACTACGCGCGTAAGATTTACGGTGTGTCCCGTCAATAATATAAACACGCTGTAACCGGTGTGTTCGCGAACACGCTGCGACCGCATCACAAACACTACGCGCGTAAGATTAACGGTGTGTCCCGTCAATAATATAAACACGCTGTAACCGGTGATGCGTCGGTAACTACGTGCTTTTGATTATTGATC